>Ga0163215_100680_pt1 | contig 44030 bp, 39 predicted proteins | sample SynspAceP_FD_185934 | JGI IMG/M metagenome (GOLD analysis project Ga0163215, IMG submission 185934) | Saline lake microbial communities from Ace Lake in Antarctica - Synechococcus sp. Ace-P (Hybrid Assembly) | ecosystem: Environmental > Aquatic > Non-marine Saline and Alkaline > Saline | place...
CGCCGGCTTTGGTCACCGCTTCAATGAAGAACGCCATCTGCCGGGAAGACACCATCCCGGCCTCGTCGAGAACGAAGATGGTCTTGTTGTCGAGTTGATTGCGGCCTTGCGCCCAGCGCAGCTCCCACGATGCAAGCGTGCGGGAGACGATACCAGCTTCCTTTTCCAGACCCTCCGCCGCCTTGCCGGCAAGCGCGCCACCGACGACGCGGTAGCCGGAAGCCTCCCACGCCTCGCGTGCGGCCTTCATCATCGTCGTCTTGCCCGCACCAGCACGACCGATCACGGCGGCAATCCGCTCGGCCCCAACGACATGCTCGATCGCCGTCTTCTGCTCATCAGAAAGACGCTCATGGCGTGCAAATGTCACGTCGAGTACTGCTTGCCCGACACCATGCGAGGATCGCTGAGACAACCAGACCGCCCGGTTGGCCATCCCGGCCTCGAGCCGGATCAGCTCGCGCGTCGTGTATTTGGCAGGCAGCCGCTCACCGGTGGCAAAGTCGATCCTCTCGCGATCGAGACGCAGCGTCTTAGGGCTTTGCAGGATACGCGCCATCAGGCTCTGGAAGAGGTGGGCATCGTCTATATACCGGTGCAGGATCCTGGCGATATCCCGCTCATTGAAGACGCTTCTCTCCCGTGTGATCAGATCGAGTACAATTTCCGGATTGCGCTGGATCCGCCGCGCATTCTCGGACCGGCGCTCTTCCTGCAGCTCTAACCGTTCAAGCGAGACCTGCTCACCTGCCTCATCGGCTTTGCGCTTGATCGCTTTGGCGCCGACACCAAGATGGATGGTGGGCGTCAGGTCTATGCCCTGTTTCTCGAAGGAGCGGCCATCGATGCGAATGTCGAGACCGGCAAGCGCCAGGTGCCGGTTCTGGCAGGCAAACCAGCCATTGCGGAACGCATTGAAGTCTGCGGTGCTTCCGGCCCAGAGTTGATAGACGATCTTGCCGGTGTCGTTGCGCACCGGATTGCCGTCTGGTCCGATCACCGACACCTTCTTTGGCCCGAACCCGTCTTCTGTCAGCGGCCGCAAAGTGGTCATCAGATGGATGTGCGGATTACCCGGCGCATCGTGAAAGACCCAGTCGGCTATCATGCCGTTGGCGGTGATGTGCCGTTCGACAAAGTCGCGGACAAGCGCAATGTTCTGCTCGGCAGTGAGTTCGATCGGAAGGGCGATGGTCACATCCTTTGCAAGCTGCGCATCGGAGCGCTTCTCGAACTCTTCGATCTTGTTCCAGAAGGCTTCAGAGGCGTCGGATACCAAGCGATCTGTAATCATCGCCCGCAGCCATTCCGGCGCGTCGACTGGTATGACGAACTCCTCGTGAAGCAGGCCCTGCTTGCGGGTGTAGTCGACGACCCTTGCTTCCCGTTCGTATTCCATCCTGGCGCAATGACGGTAGGCCGCAGACAACACCGCGCTGCGGCCTGAGCCGCGCGCGACGATGTTGACTGAGAAATGCGGGACAGCCACGGGACAGACGCCTCCTTCGATCGAACACATTCCAAAGGTTCGTCAAGAGAAGCGGCCCCGCCAGGGGCAAGAAGCAGAGCGTCGCATCAGCGACGTATAATTGCGCCCTTGGAAGCCGTCCTTACGAACGGCCGGGATCATTCACCAAAGCATCGCCGCTGGCGATTGGAGGATTCACAGTAGTGCGCTCAGCGCTCCAATCCTGAAAGCTGGGTTTGAAAGACAGACGTTCTCACCCGGGAGACAAACGGAATGAAGAAGCCATCCTCGAAAATCCGTGAAGAGATCGCCAAACTGCAAGAGGCGCTCAAGGCAGCTGAAACGCGTGAAGCCGAGCGGATTGGAAGGGTCGCGCTGAAGGCCGGACTTGGTGAGATCGAGATCGACGAGGCTGAGCTGCAGATTGCATTCGAGGATGTGGCAAAGCGGTTTCGCTCAAGCGAGGGATCAGGAAAGGGCGACTCGAACGGGAAGGAGCGGGGAGGGGCAAGAAGCACCAAGAGCAGAGAAACTTCGACGGTCACGACTGGCTCGGCTTCGGGCAGCGCTGGCGAGGTTAGAACGGATGGTTAAAACGGCGACATCCGATGCGCGAAAGAAGGACACGCGCGACAAGATCGAACTTGGGGGCCTGATCGTAAAAGCGGGTCTTCGGTTCGAGAAGCGCGCGATGTTGCTCGGTGCGCTGATCGAACTCAGCTGCCGCCTCAAAACAGATGCAGGCGAGCGGGCGCGATTGGCGGCGATCGGCGCGGAGGCTTTCCGCAATGAAAGCAAGTAGAATTGCACTGTTCATGGCGCCGGTCGTATTGATGATAATGGTCGCCGTTGGCGTAACCCGAATCGACCAGTGGCTTTCCGGCTTCGGCAGGACGGATGCTGCTAGGCTCACGCTCGGGCAGATAGGGATCGCCGCACCTTATCTTGCTGCTGCTGCGACCGGCCTGATCATGCTCTTTGCATCTGCCGGTTCAACCAGCGTCCGGTTCGCAGGGTGTGGCGCTCTCGTTGGGAGCCTCGCCACGATCCTCGTTGCGGCGCTGCGTGAAGCCGCGCGTCTGGCGACCTTCGCCAAAGATGTCCCGGCTGGCAAGTCCATCCTTTCCTATCTCGATCCTGCCATAATGGTCGGGGCTGCTACTGCTCTCATGGCAGGGAGCTTTGCCCTGCGCGTCGCTTTGATGGGCAACGCCGCTTTCGTGCGGCCTGAGCCAAAGAGGATCATGGGGAAACGCGCGCTCCATGGTGAGGCCGATTGGATGAAGCTCTGCGAAGCAAAAAGGCTGTTTTCCGACGCTGGTGGCATTGTGGTTGGAGAGTGCTACCGCGTCGATCAGGATGGAGGTGCCAGCCGGGCGTTCCGGGGTGACGAAAAGGAGAGCTGGGGTAAGGGCGGCAAGTCACCGCTTCTTTGCTTCGACGGCTCATTCGGCTCTTCCCATGGCGTCGTGTTCGCAGGCTCGGGTGGTTTCAAGACGACGTCCGTGACGATCCCGACGGCGCTCAAATGGGGCGGCACTCTGATTGTGCTGGACCCTTCGAATGAAATCGCGCCGATGGTATCACGGCACAGGGAGGGGGCCGGGCGCAGAATCCGGATTCTCGATCCACGCCAACCAAAGACCGGTTTCAATGCACTCGATTGGATCGGCAAATTCGGTGGCACCAAGGAAGAGGATATCGCCGCCGCCGCATCATGGATCATGAGCGAAAGCGGCCGCGCAGGCGGCGTGCGCGATGATTTCTTCCGCGCATCCGGTCTTCAGCTTCTCACAGCGATGATCGCAGACGTTTGCCTCTCCGGCCATACGCCAAAGGAGCGACAGACGCTGCGCCAGGTCCGCGCCAACCTCTCCGAGCCTGAGCCGCAGTTGCGCAAACGCCTGCAGGATATCTACGATAATTCCGGCTCAGACTTCGTCAAAGAAAATGTCGCGGCCTTCGTCAACATGACACCCGAAACCTTCTCCGGCGTCTATGCGAATGCGATCAAGGAAACCCACTGGCTATCCTACCAAAATTACGCCGCGATCGTGTCGGGCTCAACCTTCTCGACCGAGGATATCGCCTCCGGCAAGACGGATGTGTTCATCAATATCGACCTCAAGACACTGGAAACCCACGCCGGCTTGGCGCGTGTGATCATCGGGACTTTCCTAAACGCGATCTACAATCGCGATGGCCAGATGCAAGATAAGGTGCTCTTCCTTCTCGATGAGGTAGCGCGTCTCGGCTACATGCGTATTCTGGAAACAGCCCGGGACGCGGGTCGCAAATACGGCATCACGCTGACGATGATTTATCAGTCGATCGGCCAGATGCGCGAGACTTACGGTGGGCGCGATGCCTCCAGCAAGTGGTTCGAGAGTGCGAGCTGGATTTCGTTTTCGGCCATCAATGATCCAGAAACTGCCGACTACATTTCGCGCCGATGCGGCATGACCACGGTCGAGATCGACCAGATCAGCAGGAGTTTCCAGTCACGAGGGTCGTCGCGAACGCGTTCGAAACAGCTGGCCGCGCGCCCACTGATCCAACCGCATGAAGTGCTGCGCATGCGGACCGACGAGCAAATCGTGTTCACCGCCGGCAACGCACCGCTCAGATGTGGTCGTGCGATCTGGTTCCGACGCAAGGACATGAAAAGCTGCGTTGGCGAAAACCGCTTTCAACAGCTGACCGCGCGACGCAAACGGGATCAGCCTCCAGACGGGCAGAGTGACAATGGAGAATGATGTGATGCGGAGTTGGCCATGGTGAGTGCGTGCACGATCCACAATTACCGCGGCGGTTTTCGGTTACACGAGACATGGTCCGGTTCGCGCCGAGGAACATTTGCCGGAAACGCTGTTGGTCATATTATCGATATACGTCCGGCAATGAAGCAGGGGAGGGAGGCCGCGATGTGACGAGCCTGGTGCGATGGTGCAAATATGGGAGGATCGGCACCCGCATATTCGGGTACCGACGATGCGCACCGGTTGCAGGCAACGAAACCGTGCGCCAATGGCATCGGGCCCGAACACTTTCATCAAGAAACTGAATCAATCCTGCACGACCGATTCAAAAGTCTTGTTGGACGCCGGGTGCAAAATTTCCGATTCTGTCTTCATGATCGCACAGCCCTACCATCTCTATGTCGAACGCACCGATGCAGCGAAGAACATGGCGCGCTATTACGCCATGCAGATCTCGGGAACATTGTTCGGAGGAGCCTGCCTCACCCGCACCTGGGGACGGATCGGCAAGAACGGGCAGAGCAAGATGCATCATTTCGAGCGTGAGGAAGAGGCGGTCGATCTCTTTCTCGACGTCATGCGGCGGAAGCGGGCTCGGGGTTATCGACCTTGCCGAACTGAAAAATCCCGACCGGCATGATCCCCGAAACTATCAGATGTTCTCCAAGACAAAGGGCCAACGAAGCGGCCAGCAGGCCGCTCTTCTTGTCACCTGACACCGGGCTCGGAGACGGTTCCATTCGTCATTTGTGTGTCTCCGCGCAGTTCCCAGTAACAGCATGGCATATAACACTCTGCTCAAGGGAAATACGACAAATACAGCATTGTTGTAAATTCTGCAGTGGCGGCCCCGCCGTTTGGCGGGGCCGGAAAGCTTCTCGTCAATCCCGGTTCGGGCGGGACCAGATGAGCTGGTATCCATCCTCGCCTTCGACCTCTGTGAGCGTCGCGTAGATGGGAGCCGGGAAGCTCGGATCGTCAAGCTTGACCGAGAGATAGTCGCGATCGGTCTCGCCCGAGCGCTTCTGCCAGGCAGCTCCCAGCTCGACCGCGCCTGCGTAGATGCGGTACAGCGGGCCCTTGTCAGAGGGGGTTTCAACCCGGGCGATGCGGGCCTTGACGTGGAGTGCGAGGGTGCGGATCGAACCGGTGAAGCCGTTTTCGGTGGAGGTGAAGGTGCCGATGGTTGCCATTGTCATGTTCCTTTTTGAGGTTTCGGGCTGCGCCATTGCGGCCTCGATGGCAGTCGCAAAGACCGGAGACGATCGCGCCGCACCTGATAAGGCCGAAATGCAATGGAGGGCGGCAAGTCGCATTTTTGTTGGTTGGCGAGGAATGGCGGACCCTACGTCCGACAGGGGTAAGAAAACTGCGACTTGTCGTTGCGGTGTAATGATCGAGGCGCAGCCGGTCTCCGGTCAGACATGCCTCATCGAGCCCGCGGATGAGCTGCCTGCAACACCAGATCCGGGGGACCTGGCAATGACTGCCTCCGTCTCAACGATCATCACAGAACGGCACCAGAGCGATCCACACTTCTGAACATTAGTCCCTGCCCATACTCCTGTTGCGAACCGATTTGCATATGGTTGCGCCAGCCGTGGTAGACGCTATCGTTCGATTGCGGTTCGCCGCCTGGAAGAACAATGCGTCAGCAGCCAAAGCCGTTCATCGTCGAAATCAAGCCATCCCGGAAGCCCAAGGCCGATGGCGCAAAACCTCGATCTGGGGGAAGCTGGATCTCAGCATCGATCCCGATACCCCGTCTTAACCGTTACGTGCTGACGAACCGGCCGCCTCTGCCCAAAACGGCCGGCTTTAGTTTCGGTCACGGACCAGGCGTCAGGCTACCTGCCTTTCCTCGTCTCTTTCCGGCTGCAGACCATGCAAATAGGCGACGGCACGCTGCGCATGCGCCGCCGCCTGAAAAATCGCGCGCTTGTCATCCGACAGCACCTTCAACCAGGATTGCAGGTAGGCGGCATGATCCGGACGCGGCTCCAACTCGGGAGCGATGCCAAGATCGGCGCAGAGAAAACAACTGCCGAGCTCGGCGATCAGTTCTTCGCGCGCGCGTTCGCTCCGATCCCTGGCATAGCGGGAGAGGTCGCGCCCGACACGATCTGAAGACGCCGTCCAATGAGTTGCCTCATGGCTGAGTGTCGCGACATAGGCTGCGGCATCGCGGAAAGTTTCGAACGGCGGCATCTGGATATGGTCGCTCACCGGCGAATAATAGGCCTGGTTGCCGCCGTGGCGGATGAGGGCACCGGTGTTGCGGAAGTACCGGTCGGCATGCTCGATACGCTCTATCGGATCGAGCACCGGAGCCAAAGGCTGATAATAGTGATCCGGGAGCCCATCGACTTGCTCGGTATTGAACACCGTGTAGGCCTTGAGGAACGGAATATCGCGTTCGACCTCGCCGCCGTTGCCGTCGGATTCCGACTTGGTGAAACGGCTTGCGAACACGACGGTCGAGCCGGTTTCACCCTTGCGGACCGCGCCACCAATCTCGAGCGCCTGCTTGAACGTCATCCACATCGGTGAAGAATATCCCCGCGCCATTCCCTCGGACCAGAGCAGCAGCACGTTCATGCCGCTATAGGGCTGGCCGTTGTGGCGCAACGGCCGGGTGATGCGGCCGCAGGTATTGGCAGCGCTCCACGGCTTCATCCAGGGTTTGACGCCGCGGGCGAGTTCCTCGACGATCCTGTCGGTGACCTTCGCATATATATCGACGCGTGGCGTTTCGTTTTTCCTGCGCATTTTTCAAACCTCCTGTCTTGAGGCCGCGACCATCGCGACCCCGTCACGGCGGTCCGCAAGGCGGGGACTGAAGGGGAGGCACGCACGCGTCAGCGCCGGAACGGCAGTGGAGGAGGGCGAAAAGCTCTTGCGGGCAATCCCGTCCCCGGCAGAACCGGAGCCGAGACGGGTTGCGCTGGTCGCGACCGATCGCCTTTGCTTCATCGTCATAAGAAAAAAGGGCCGGCATGCCATGCCGACCCTGGACGCAGTTTGATGAAAGAGGCGGGGCGCAGAGTGCCCCGCCGAGCTGTCGTCATCCGAACGCCGCCAACTGGGCTTCCGCTGCCTTGCGATCGAGCGTACTGCCGGGATTTTCGACAGGGCGGACAAAGGGTTTCCAGGCTTCTCCGACCACGTGTTCGTAGGCTGTGACAACGCCCTCGGCGGCCATCCTCAGCGCATGGGCCTGGATGCCCATGTCGGCGGCGAATTCCCGCTTGCGCTGGGCGGCGCTGTCATATCCAACCGGGCCGTCGCGATCCTCGTCGCGGGCGTCGTTGGCGGCCTTGGCAGTTGCGTCGCGCGCCTCGGAGACGGCACGGCTGTAGAACTGCCCGGCGCCGTGGGCGGAGCTTACATAGGCGCCGACTATACGCTGCAGATGGATCTGCATGGCTCTCTCGCCGATACCTTCGCTCAGGGCATCCGCCGTCTCGTTGATCAGTCGTTCGTGCAGGGCGCGGACACCGTCGCCGTCGGCCACTGCGGTCCCGAAGCTCTCGGCGATTGCCAGTGCCTGGGTGGCGTCCGGGCAGGTGAGCCGGACCATTTCGAGGGTCGCTCCCTTGCGGAGCTTGAGGATGTGGGTGGATTGACGATTGGGTGCGGACTTGGCCATTTGCTGTTTCCTTGTCTGTTTGCCCAAGGCCCGGACCGGTCTTTGCCGGCCCTCCCTCGGGTGCGGTCGACAAAAGCCGGCGAAAGACGGACGCTTTCACAGGTCCGGAGCCCTTGAGCGAGCGAAGCAGATTTGCGGGCAAGCAAGGCAACGCCTTGCGAAGGACGCGGATCCGCTTTGCGAGGGGAGAGGGCGCAGGCCGCAACGTGGCGCGCAAGCGGCCTTGAAACGGACGTCCGCCGGGTTAAGACCGTGACAAACCCGAGTGAGGACCGGCCTGATCCGGACACCAACCGAACAAACGGATGCGGGAAACAACGCCAGTCCGCCGACATCACCATCGATGCCACACGCCTCGCTTCTCACAGAGCGCCCGGTCAAGCTCAGACCGCCCGCAAATCTCAGCACGATTGTCGAGTTTCCTCTGGATCGCGGTCACCTCCTGCCGCGTCGCTTTGCGTGACAGAGCATCGATCTCGGGGCGGCGCGCAAAAGTCAGCCGCTCGACATGCTCCTGAAACAGCACCTCATCGGACCCTGTCCAGCGGGACTCGCCTCGGCGATGGGAGATAGGGCCTTGGCTTTCCCCGTGACCGTCAGGCGTTCGGCAAGGCCGGCAATCTGACGATCGATGAGATCCGGAGTCGCTCCGTCTCGCGGAGATCCGCGTCCACGCGGGGCGGGAAGTATCTGCGTAGCGCGTCCATGGCCGGAGTGGACAATTCTCCCTCGTGCTGCCCCGTCTCAAACACACGTGCACGGACCCGTGGCCCCATCTTTGACGCGTCAGGCGTTGGCGAGATATCACCACCATGATGGAGATGGATAGGCAGCGTGGCAAGAACCAGATCGTCAATGCGGGCGACCAGGAAGCCTTCAAGGCTTGTGTCGAATTTCAACTCGTTTTTAGAGGGCTGATGTTCCAATGAAGGAGGTGCGGACATCAGAATTATCCATCTATGTGTTCGGGCGATGTCTGAGGGCTTCGAACACAATCGCCGCCGGTGTTTTGCCGCCAGCGATTGGTCCATTGACGTTAAGGACGCGCTATTCGGCAGCGATGCCGTAGGCAGTCTCGTCGTCTTCCCCGGATTGGGCAGCGGCCGGATCGACGAGGTCCGCGCCGGGCTGGTCATCGGGATCGCCGGCTGGCATATCTTCGATGCCCCCGTCGTCGGCATCGACGTCCCGATCGTCCGCACCCGGCTCATCATCGGGTTCATCATCGGGGATGGCCGCTGCGCCGCTGGCGATCCAGTCGAACAGCTCGGCACTGTCAGGGGCGAAGCATGCGGATGGATGGACGAGATGCCCGTCCCGGAAATGCTCGACCAACGCAGCACGGGTTTCGCGAACCTTCGGGCGCGGCTGGATCGAGGCCTCCGCACAAGACGTTTCGAGTGCTGGACGCGACAGGCACGAGAGGAAGTCTTGTGTGCCCATGTTGGGAAGAAACTCGTCTGCCCCGATCGCGTTACCGGCAATCCGCGCAACCGTGCCGCTATTGGAGGCATTGCGCCTGCACGAGAGCACTTCGACCAGCACCGAGCGGGCAACCACCCGGAGCGTGTCCCGGTCGAAGGCGAAATGGCCCTCCTGATCGAAGAGCCGGGCGGCATGGCGCGTGAAGCGCTTGGCCCCGAAGATACCGCTCTCCGCGCCGGAATCCACACGGACATTCGTGGCCGTGAATGCGAGCACGAGCAGCGCCATCAGCATGTCGTCCTCGATCGGCACCCGGCCCAGGGCGTCATGAAGCGCGTCGGTGCGGAAGTCACCGATGATGTCCATCCCCGTCTGCGTCACGTCGGGGCGCTGCTTCGGCACATCGAGCGTTTCGTCTGCGGTACCGTCATTGCTGCCGCCATCCGCACCCTTGGCCTTCCGGACTTCGGGCATGCGGAAGTGCACGGTCTGCACCTTGCCATTGCGATCAAGATACATGGCAGTGCGATCCGACCTGGACGGTTTGCCGTAGATCTGTTCGGCCTTGGGCGGCAGCTGCGCCCGACCCCAGTTGTCGAGCTCCGTGATAACGCCGCCTTTCGGGAGACTGTTGGTCATCCACTCCTGCTGGGCACCGAGATAGGCTTCCATATTGGTGGTGTAGCGACTGTCCTCATCGGCCGGTGCGAACAGGTCCTCGATCCATTCAATCCCATAGGCCTCCGCGAGATCGTCGCCGAAGCTTGCATCCCTGGCAAGCATGCGGGTCTTGGTGAGCCCGTTTGCAATCGTCCACCAGGTTACGGTGTCGCCCTTCTTCGGCTTGTTCGCCTTCCAGACCGCTTTCTGCTCATCGAGGGTGACGGCCGCTATGGTGCGCAGCTGCTGCTCGTTAGGCATGTCGCCCTTGGCCATCTGGTCGAGCATCGCAGGCAAAACGTTCGCCAGCAATCGCAGCTTGCGGATCTGCCGGACGGGCAGAGCGAGGGCTATTGCAATCGCCTCCTCTGTCCAGTCGAGCGCAACCAGTCGCTCGATGCCGCGCCACTGATCTACCGGGTTCAACGCCTCGCGGGCACTGTTTTCGACCATTGATCGCATGGCGCCGTTATCGTTGGCAGCCTCCGTCACCAGAACTTCAATCTCATTAAGCCCGGCGGCGATGGCGAGCCGGACGCGGCGGTGGCCGGCGTCGATCACATAGCCATTGCCGCCATCCGGCTCTGGCGTCACGACCGGCGGCTGGATGACGCCGACAGCCTTGATGGTGGCCAGTAGCAGGGCGTCGGCCTGCGGCGATGATTTCGAGCGCCGGATCGTGTCGGGGTTTTCCTTGAGGGCGCGGGGATCTAGCTTGACGAGGTGCATGGGGATCTCCTTCGATCGTATGCGGGACCAGCCCATTGCCGGTCCTTCCTGTCTTCATTTTTCCGAAGACATCCTCAGAACTGCGGGGCGAACCGACCGCCGCAATTGCTGCCGAGCGTCCCTGCCGCAAACGACAAGCGGGGCTTGCAGCCCTGCGAAGGAGGAGCGGCCGGGATGGCGCAGGCAGCGATTGAGCGTCAGCGGCGGCGGGAGGGGCGAACTGCGAGCAGCCATTTTTCCTCCTCCTCTCTGTTCTCTTTATCTTCGATCCAGATTCGCCTCTTGTTTTGACGTGATTTAGCGTCTATATGAGAGGCAATGAATAGAAGAGAGGCCGTGATGGGACTGGTTCAATATTCAGACGATGGGTTCTTCGCGCCCCGGAAAATTGCTGAGGCGTTCCGCACCACCAGCGAAGAGGTCGCCCGGACAGTGGGTTTGGGGAAGGATGCGGTACAGCGCAAGGATCGTGTTCGTTCCGATAGAACCCAAAAGCGGTTGCGTGAAATGATCGAGATCATCAACAAGACCGAACCCCGGTTCGGTTCCGGCCTGATGGCTTATGCGTGGTTCCGGTCCGAGCCGCTTCCCGGCTTTTCCGGGCAGACGGCGATGCAGCTCGTCCGCAATGGGCGGGCCGAAGACGTGCTCGACTACATCGACGCCGTCGATGCCGGCGTCCACGCCTAAATCAGAATGCGCCATGTCGGTCCACTCTATCGCGCCCTCAACCCCGTTTTCGCACGCGAACCTCTCTCAGGTCGTGGTGCCGAACTCTACGGCGGACGCTTCAATCCCAAAGGGATACCGGCGCTTTACATATCGCTCTCGGTGATGACGGCGTTGCGTGAAGTCAACCAGATTGGCAGCCTCCAACCGACGACGCTGGTCTCGTACGATGCGAATATCGATCGCATCTTCGACACACGTGACGAGGCAGCCCTTCGAGCCCAAGGCATGGATCACTCCATGCTTTCGGACAACACCTGGCGCGATCAGATGAAAACCGGCGGCGAGGCGCGAACGCAGGCATTTGCCCGCGAATTGATCGCATTGGGATACTGTGGACTGCTTGTCAGAAGCTTTGCTTCCGGCGCCGCCAAAGAGGATCTCAACCTTGTGCTCTGGAAATGGGGAGAGAAGGCGCCGTCCCGGCTGACGCTCGTCGATGACGAGAACCGGCTCTCAAGATAGCGATCCTGTATTGCGGTCCAGCAAATCGGGCCGACGTGACTCCAACCGAGCCGATGGCGTTTATGTTGGCGCTATTGTGGCCGTCATCAATACGACATCGCGCCGTTTGCAGGAGCAGATAGAGGGTATAGAGGCGCCCGCGACGCTCAAAGAGCTGAGGTGACAATGATCTGTCAGGGGGCTCTGGCAGGAGGCTCTGGCAGGATCGCCGTGCCTCACATGGCGGTCGATTTGGCCTTGTCCGATCTTCCTACCTCATTCGCCAAAAGTTTCTCAATCCCGGCCAATTGCTAGCGCTTTTCCGAGAGCTCGTCTGCGAAGGGAAAAATGCTCCTCGCCTGCAGGCAAGCACATGGAGTTCTGGATAAGAAACCTCAGGCATCAATTTGCGATCGGGACGATCCCGCCAAGACCGGGCTAAAGAAATCACTTTTATCGCTCAATTTAATACGGCATGATGGGCGATAAATATGGAGTTTATCACCTGTGGCATGGAACTGGAAATTGGAGGGGTGGCCAAATTTCGAATGGCAGCCCGATTTGCTCCGTACAAAGGAGCAGGCTTTCATGGAGAATGCAGCTATTGCCGTTGGCACCATGCGGCATCTGGAAAATGATGACCGCGAGGACGTCGTTATCGAATTGCTCTGCTCCGATGCTGTGAGCACATCAGCCATTGAAGGCGAAATCCTCGATCGGGACAGCCTCCAATCGTCTCTACGCCGGCAACTCGGAATGTCTGCTGCTCCTTTTCGTAGCAGACCTGCAGAGGCTGGCATCGCAGAAATGATGGCCGACCTCTACCGTTATCCGCTTAACCCCATAACCGAGGGGCGGCTTCAGGAGTGGCACCGAATGGTAATGAATGGCCGCCGGGACATCGCCGATATCGGCCATTATCGTCGTCATAGCGAACCAATGCAGATCGTTTCGGGAGCCTTCGGTCGCCAGCGTGTGCATTTCGAAGCACCTCCATCAGGTCGCCTGACGATTGAAATGGGCAGGCTTCTCGAGTGGCTCGCACGGACCTCTCCCGAAGGACCAGACCCGCTGCCCGCTTTATCCCGTGCCGGTATTGCCCATCTGTGGTTCGAGAGCATCCACCCCTTCGAGGATGGGAACGGCCGTATCGGTCGAGCGATCGCCGAAAGCGCCCTCGCAAGGGCAATCTCCACGCCAACCTTCAGCGCATTGTCGAAATCGCTGCTAAAGCATCGCAAAGACTACTATGCCATGCTGGAGGTGGCGAGCACCACGCTCGCTATCGATGACTGGCTCTCGTGGTTCGCGGATCGGGCACTGGAAGCTCAGAAATCTGCGGACGAACTGGTGCGCTTCCTGATCGAAAAGACACGTTTCATGGACAGACTGCGAGACGTGCTGAACGAGCGGCAGGAGAAAGTACTCTTGCGTATGCTGGCTGAAGGCCCCGAAGGATTCACCGGTGGCCTCAGCGCTGGCAACTACGCGACGATTACCGGCGCTCCGCCGTCCACGATCACCCGCGATCTCTCCAATATGGTCGAGAAAGGCGCATTGCTGCGCACCGGCGAGCGCAAGGCAACGCGTTACCGACTGAATATCGCGAACGAAACATACGGAGACTGATCGACCCAAGTAGCCGGACCCGCCATTGGCTAAGGCATATCGAACGGCATCGGATGCGGTAGGGAACTGCAACAGTTGACCTACGCGGCAACTGTCTCCGCTTCGAAATCGTCTCCTGCGGGTTTCGCAAGCGCCTCGTTAATCTGGCGCAACTGCCCGCGTTTCTCCGTCAATTCGACCGCGAACGAAAACGGCCCCCCTTCACGCGATCGATAGGACGCAAGCCTCCGTTGCGCCTCATCAAGCCGCTGGCGATACCGCTCCCGCTCCTCCGCGAAACCACCGAGCACATGTTCAAGACGGGAAATCGCTCCAAGCGGCGTGACCGTTATGGCCAGATCGATCTCGTCATCCGCGCCGGTGCGCTGGAGCAGGGTCTGGTAGTGATAGCCGTCGCCCCGGTCGGACCATTCACCCTCGTACACGAGATCAAAGCCACCGATTGATGCAATCTGCACCTCGCCTTCCTGTTGAAGTTGAACAAGGGTGAGGATCTCCTTCATCAGGGCGCGACCGGCATCTTTGCGTTCGGTGTGCGGCTTGCCCATCACGGTCATTGCGAAGGCATCCCCTGACGTCGGAAAGAGGCGATCGATGTCCTGGCCGATTTCGCTAATTCGCCGGATCGATGTCTCGATATCACGCTCGGCGTCGCGGATCTGCCGACGCACCGCGAACAGATCATCGTCATGGGCGGCGCGCAGACGCTCGAGCCGGGCGATATCGGCTTCCAACCCGGCCTTCTGCATCAGACGCTCATCACCCGAGGCAATCGCCTTGGCCATGGCAAACTGGTTGGCTTGGCCGTCACCCATATCGTCCAGCCTGCGGATTGATGTATCACCGGAAAGAGCCGCGGCGATAAACCGGGCTTTTCGCTCGTTGTTTTGCCACATCGAGGCGTCAAGCGAGCCTTGGGTGGCATAGGCGAAAATATCCACCTCGTCATGCTGGTTGCCCTGGCGGACGATCCGACCCTCGCGCTGTTCGATCTGCGACGGCAGCCAGGGTACATCGAGATGATGCAGCGCCTTCAGTCGAAGCTGGGCGTTGACGCCGGTACCCATGGTCTCCGACGAGCCGATAAGGAAGCGGACCTTACCGGCACGCACGTCGCCAAACAGTCGCTGTTTGGCCTCGCTCTTTTTGAACTCCTGCGTAAAAGCGATCTCGGCCGCCGGCACGCCGCGCCGGGTCAGCTCGTCACGGATCCAGCGATAGGCCGAGAAGCCACGCGATTTCTCGGCATTGATGGTGCCGAGATCGGAGAAGATCATCTGTGCCGCGCCGGGCAGATCGAACGGCTTGCCGTCGGGCCGGACATAGGTACGCTCCGCAGTTTCCCGCCATATGCGAAGCGCGTTCCCGACAAGCAAATTGAGCTTGCTGTCCGGCTCGTTGTCATTGTCGGGATCGACCAGGCGCAGATCGATCGCCGCGTGGCGGCCATCGGTAATGACGGAGAGCAGGATATCGTCGCCGGGCCTGGCCGGCCCTTCGCGTTTCTCGATCGCCTTGATGCGGGCGTCGAGGATAGTCTGGTAGCTCTTGAAGGCCTGGGTCGGCTTGGCCGTCAGGATCTGCCGGCGGCCGGTCGAAATATTGGGCACCTTGACGTAACGGCGCAGGTCTTCCGGCATGACCACATCCGCGAAGGAACGGAACATGGCGATCAGTTCGGGGACGTTGACGAAGCTCGCAAAGCGGCTGACCGGCTTGTATCTGCCCGATGGTTGGATCTCCAGTTCAGTCGTCGTATCACCAAAGGTCGAGGCCCAGGCGTCGAACTCGTGCAGACCACGCTCGCGGAGCGCTTCGGACCCAAGTAGTCGCTGCACCGAGAACATCTCACCCAGTGTGTTGGTGATCGGCGTGCCCGAGGCAAGCACCAGCGCCCGGCCGGGATTCTTCGTCTCGACGAAGCGGGATTTGACGTATAGATCCCAGGCGCGCTGCGAGCCGTTCGGGTCGATACCCTTCAGGGTCGACATGTTGGTGGCGAAGGACAGCTTGCGAAACTCCTGCGCCTCGTCGACGATGATCTGGTCGACGCCGATTTCGGAAATGGACAGGAGATCGTCCTTACGGGTCGACAGGGCCTCCAGCCGCTCCTTCAAGCCCTCTTTCAACCGCTCGAGCCGCTTGCGCGAGATGCGGTCTTCACCGTCGACCCTGGTCTGCAGATCTTCATAGAGCTGCAGCTCATCGTGGATCATCTGTTGTTCGAAGGAGGAGGGCACGGCAATGAACCTGAAGGCCGAGTGTGTAATGATGATCGCATCCCACGTCGCCGTCGCCGCGCGCGACAGGAAGCGGGCGCGCTTGGCCAAAGAGAAATTGGTCTCATCGGCGACGAGGATGTTGGCCGACGGATAAAGCGCCAGAAACTCACGAGCCGCCTGTGCCAGGCAATGTCCCGGCACGACCAGCATCGCCTTGGCGATCAGCCCGAGCCTGCGCTGTTCCATGATGGCGGCGGCAATAGTCATGGTCTTGCCGGCACCGACGGCATGGGCGAGATAGGTCGAGCCGGCAGAGATGACCCGCCAGACGCCGCGTTTCTGGTGCCCGTACAGCTTAAGCGCGCAGCAAACGCCCGGAAGCTGCAGATGGGAGCCGTCAAATTTCCGGGGCGCGATGTTGTTGAACCGGTCATTGTAGATCCGCGCCAGCCGGTCGGTGCGGTCGGGGTCCGTCCAGACCCAGTCCTGAAACGCCTGTTTGATCCGCTGCAGCTTGTTGCGGGCCGCTTCCGTATCGACGACATTGAGGGCCCTTCGCTCACCGTCTGCGTCCCTGACCGTATCGAAGATTTGCGGCACGCGGCTGTTGAGCGCATCAGAGAGAAGCTCGCCAGCATGGCGACGGCTGGTGCCCCATTCCGACGTGCCGACGGCAGTGTAGCCGAGTTGCCGCGCTTCCACCGTCCAGCTCCCAAGCTCCGGCATATGATGGATGCGGATATCGACGTCCATGGTCTCTTGCACGAAGGCGACAACGTCGGAAGCGGGGATCCATGGAGCACCCAGCCTTGCGGTGATGTCAAAGGGTCGCAGGTCGACCGGCTGGACATCCCGCAAAGCACGCTCATTGCGCTCGAACACCGGATTGAGTGCGGCGGCGGCTTCCGCGACGCCAAGCTTTGTACGGACCGCGCCGGAGAGATAGGCGTCGGACGTCTGCCAGCTACCGTCGGCCGGATCGCAAAAGACAATCTCCCCAAGCTCATCGGCCACCTTGGAGGGATCAACATGCAGAAGCTCGGCCATATGCTCGAGATCGACCCGGCCGCGCTCGTTGAGCACCACGGCCAGCGCATCGGCGGCGCAAGTGATGATCGGCGGGGCAGGCGGCGCGATCACCCGTTCGGAAAAGATCGGACCGGGCTTGGCCGTGTCGGTCTCAAGTTCGTAATCCTCGATCGAGGCAACCAGCCAGCAATCGGGATCGTCCAGATACGGCTGCAAGTTTGGCCGTCGATGGGCCTCACGAACCTCGCCCGTCTCAGAAGCTTGCCTGATCGACACAGTCGTGTGGTTGATCGGCCCAAAATCACGCACAAAACTTGACCATGCGACGCGTAGCCTGACCTGATGCTCGCGCCACGGCCGGTCCATCTCCTGGGCTTTCAAAACCTCGCGGACGGCATCGCGAATTGGAATCAGCTTGGTGACCATCCGGATATGTTTTTCCGACAGGCCTTTGCCTGAGCGGCATTCGTCTGTTCGGCGTTCGTCTGGACGGCGCTTGTCTAGGCGGCCATCTCCTGATTGGTCATTGGCTGATCGACCATGGGAGCTGCGGCCCTCCCGGACCTTGATCGCAACCGGTGCGCCGTCGATCATCTGCATGAGGCCATGCCGTCTATCGAGAAAGAAACTGCCCTCGCGGATTATGGCATTGTCAGGTTTCAGATCGACGATGTTGCCAAGTTCAGTTTCCAGGTCGATGCCGATCGGGGTCGGCTCTCCGTCATAGCGGCCCTCGGGCAACAGGGCGATGACGGCGCTCAGCGCAGTTTCGAGATCCTGATCCTTCGATGCCACGCAGGTATAGGTTTCGCCGAAGGGTCCCGATGTCAGTGCATGGCTGCCGAGAACAAAGTCCGGATGACGGGCGAACCAGCGATTGACGCGGATTGGCCCCTCATCAGCGGTTGCAGGCCGGACCTCTTCGAGATCGAGCCAAGTGAGATTGCCTTCCGCAGCGTCGGCTTTGCGCTTGCGGAAGAACAGGATATCCACCACCACATCCGTACCAGCATCACGTCTCAGACTGCCCTCTGGCAGACGGATCGCGGCGATCAAGTCGGCGGACCTGGCGATATACTTCCGCGCCGTGCAATCGGCCTTGTCCAGCGTCCCGGCGCTTGTGACGAAGGCGGCCAGACCGCCGGGTTTGAGAAGGTCGATCGACCGTGCGATGAAATAGTCATGCAGCCGCAGGCCAAGCGAGCGGTAAGCACGGTCGGATCTGACGGTGCGATCGGAGAAAGGCGGATTGCCGATCGCCAGATCGAAGATCGACGAAAGTTCAGTGCGCGCGAAATCTCCATTGATTATCCAGGATTTCGGCTGCAGCAGCCGGACGATCCTCGCCGTGACCGGATCAAGCTCGATGCCGGTGAAGAAACTGTTGTCGCGCAAAGCCTCCGGCATCAGCGCCGGAAACAGGCCCGTCCCAATCCCCGGCTCCAGAACGCGGCCACCGCGCCAGCCGAACCGCTGAAGTCCTGCCCAGATCGCCTTGATGATGAACTCCGGAGTGAAGTGAGCATATTGGGTGCAACGGGCGAGGGAGGCATAGTCGGTTTCTGACACGGCACTCTCCAGCGAGCCTCCAAGTTCGTACCAACCCGCCCGGAAACCGGTCTCACCCGGGCGTCGGAACATGCCGTTCGCAAGCGTGCCGGCGCCAAAACCGGTAAATTGAACGAGGTGTGCCTGCTCCTTGCACGTCGCCGGGCGCTCTTGCTTCTCAATATCGTTCGCTATCAGGATCGCCTCAACATTGGCGCGGGCCCGATCCTTCCACGATGCGGCCAAGCCTCGTTCGCCATCGAGGTGGAAATTGGCACGCAGGCTCTGTTTCTTGCTTCTCTGGCGTATTGGCAGCATCAAGGCAGGGGCGGGCGAGGGCGGCGGCGGTTCCGGCTCGTCATCGTTCGCCGCCTTTGGTGCGAAGCCGTCAAAGGCGGTGACACCCAGACCGAGGCCGGATGAAAGGGCGCTTGAGCCAAACATATCGAGACTGAAGGGGTCATTGCTCATGAAAATTGCTCCTTTGCGGAATGCGCGACATCGCACCGCGCCCATAGCGGCCAGGGATTGATGCGATGTTTCGTGGATTGGACTGCCTTTATGCGGCGATCTGCGAGGCCACGTGGCGGAGATGGACCGGAAGTTTGGCGGAGACTTCCTCGTCGGTCAGATCGCCAAGAAGCTTGACGAAGGTGCCTTCCGTGTCACTGAAGAGCATGACGGTCCGCTGACCCTGCTTGACTTTTGGCCAGCTATCACCGGCATAGCCGCGCCAAGCGTCGGCCGTAGCGCTCCAGATATGTTCGAGCCGCTCCTCGCGGGTGATGGTGTGGACTGGCTGGCTCTCCCGCTCGAAGATTGCGCAGCGCATCACCTCGACCGAGGTCTTGTCGGAGAGATCGCAGTAGCTGTGGAAGAAGCGCGTTCTTGCGTCGATCCGGAGCGCAAAGAAGACGCTTGTCACAGAGCCGGTCAGAAATTCGCGCATCGCAAAAAGGGAGCCGCGGATCCACAGAGGCGGCATAAGTTTGAACATATAGTCGTGCTCGGCCTCCGTGATTTCGAACCACTCACCTGAGTAGAGAAGGGAGGCATCGTCCTCCCAACGGTTGGGGCGTTGAGCATGACGGTCGAACATGCGGTACATTTGCTGGCGCGGTGCCACGCCTTGAAAAATCTTGCGTATCGGGTCGGTGGTCATCGTATGCGGCTCCTTCGGTGTTTTGCCGGACCGAAGCGCAGCGGGGCGTCACACCCTCACCATCCTCTTCAGTCCTTCATGACCCTCACCTGGCCGCCGGCATCCCGGCCGGCCGGGTCAAGAGCCGGCAGAGCCGGGCGAAGCTTCCCTTTACGCGGCCGACGGGAATGCGGCACGCCGTCCCGTTCCTCTCTTCTTTCCCTCCTTTGCCTTTCCCGCTTATTGAGTACTTCGTTCCAATCATCTGCCTGCGGCCTCAGGCGAAGCCAGTTGCAGCCAATCTCTTCCGCCAACGTTCGAAGCCGGTGGGCATAGGCGTCACCTTGTGAATTGGCATCGGTCGCAGCGACAAGCTGCAGATCCGATCTCGTTGCCAGAGTACGGATTGCGGCCTCCGTTGCGGGCGACCAGCCTCCGCCGGTGCTCAAATAAAGTGTGCCCTCACGCATGCCTTCGATGGCGGCGAGGCTCATCGCGTCGATTGCCGCCTCGGTCACGCAGAGGCGAAGGGCGTGGCAAGGCCCGAGACGAAACAGGATCTTGGCTCCGCCTTTGGCGAACCCACGCCATTCCGGCCCCCGTCCTTCCCAGCCGCATACATTGCCACCATCGTCGGTATGGGCTGCCCACATACTGCCGTAAGGCCCTTCGCGGAGAACGTCTTGCTCAATCGCAGAACAGAGAACAGTAGCCGGGAGAGTGCGCTCGCCACACAGGTATCGCCACGTCGCCGACCCCGGCCACGGTCTGCGGCGCGCACCCCAACGCTCAGTGAGCCCGCGATTCTGCGGCCCTAACCGTTCTGGCGGTGTCCATTCCTGTATATTGAGTTTCGAGCTCATCAGGCTGGCGACAGACTCAAGTGCCGCAATGAATGTGCCACCGTCAAGATGGATAGCCAGGGAGAACACATCACCCTTTGCGTCCGATAGCGGGTCGAACCATCCTCTGCCTTCATGGGTGATGATGATGATTTCCGCACCGCGTCGCCATTTGACGGCGCGGCGCGTGCTTTCCTTCGTATCGACCCCATATCCGGCCCGTGCCAGCAGCGAGCCACACAGTACTTTCTCCTTGAGATTTTCCAGCTCATGTCTCTTCATCCCATCATCCGGTGCAAATACACCGGCCCTTCTTCTTCTCCCCCCCGCAACATGCGGGGAGCACCGCATTCCGCCCGCCGCGAAGAGCAAAGGGTGCAAGGGCGCGGCCGGCAAGATACAAAACTGCGAGCACAAATGCCGCCGGCCGCGGCGAAGCCTCCCTTGCAGCCTGCCGCTCGCAAGCGGCAGGCAACGAGGAAAGGGTATCAATGAGACCCTCGCGGGAAATATTCGTGGACGATCTCCAGATCGTCGTCATCATCGACTTCGTCGCTCGGCAGAACGCCGAACTCATCGCCAGACTTGAAGAGTGTGAACGGGACCATCAGGTCACGGGAGAGCTGGAAGGCGTGAGACTGTGCGAGGGAAATATCGTGCGACATCTAAGTGGCTCCATCCGGGAGCGGGCCAATCCCGCTCGATGGCTCATCAAAAGGCTTGGGCCCGGGCGCGATCACCGCACGGGCAGAGCCAAGCGGCCGCAGCTTGCTAGCGGACCCCCTGAGGGTTGATCGTGGAAGATCCGGAACTGGGCCAGGGCGCCATCCATCAAGAGCGGGGTTGGGCTGCTCCGGAATGACGGTAATGACAGCGTGCGTATCTTGATTTGCACCGGTCTTCATGTCGCGGCACAACAGGCATGCGACGTTCAATCGATTTACTATTCAGCACGGTCAGCGATCACCATGACATGGGAAATCCGACCCGCTCCGCTGACGCCAGCGTCGTTCGATCATCAATGATCATCGACACAGCCTTGATCCGCTGCAGATCTCGCCCGCTCGTCGCTATCAATCCCACCTGCATGTTTCTCAGGGTTCAATCGCGGATAGTCTGACATTTTAACTTTGCAGATGTGGGACATTCTAACTTTGCGCGTACATAGAATGTCAAAGCTTGATAGGGGCGGGACATCTCAGGCCGGATAGAAATGTGACACTTGCGACGCGCCGCTTGCTCTGACGGTCAGCCCCCTGACGGGCTGGCTGGCCAGGGTTGCAAAGCCCGACAGGGGGCGGGTGGAACACACCCCTTCGGCTTTAGCTTTGAGATTGTGTCGCTCCAAATCATTCCGCAGCTGCCAACCGGGCCAGCGCCTTCTGCCTTTCGGCAATGACCTGCGGATCGTTCATGTAATCCGTTCTCCGTCCCGATTTACCGCCCCGTTTCTGATAACCGTTGGCTGTGCTGCCGTCCCGAATGCCGAACATATGATCCTTCTGGCCGGTGCGCCGGGGACCGCTCTTGCTGCGCTGCTGTTCACGCCCGGCCTGCATCTCGGCGACCACCGACAAAATGTCGTCCAGGCGCTTGTTCTCCACGACCTGCGATCTGTGAACCGATTGTAACGTGTCGAAAGTTCTGTAGGGCAGGGTGACGCCCTCATGCATGATCTCAAGTCTGCCATCGGGATAATCGCAGACGATAACTTTCTGCCCGGCGATCTTCTTCGCAATGTCAGAAGGATCGAGGATGAAAATCACCTTGTCGTAGCGCAAGGGTGAGAGACTGTGACAGCGTACGGACTTCCTTGCGGCACATGGCGCCATCCAGGTTCTCATGCTCGGCCAGAAGACGGTGCATGTCCTTCGGATTGCGCGGCTCCTTGCCGAACCGCCGATTGAAATCCGCCATGAACTCCGGCGCAAAAGCATTTGCGTCGTCAAGCGTGCTGATGCCGCGCAGCCGCAACTCCTTGACCAATCGATCCTGCAATGTCCTGTTCGCCCGTTCGACGCGGCCTTTGGCTTGCGGCGTGTTCGCGCAGATGATGTCGATGTTGAGCTCGTAAAGTGCGCGGCCGAATTGCGTCAGACCACTGGTCCGGTCTTTCTCGGACGCGTGCGTTGAGCGGAAAACGCCATGCTTGTCACTGTAAAAGGCAATCGGTTTGCCCCATTCTTCCAGATAGGTCTTCGTCGCCTGGAGATAATCGAACGTGTTCTCGGACGGCGCAAAGCGCAGGTGCAGCAGCTTGCCGGTCGCATCGTCGATATAGACGAGCAGGGCGCATTTTGGCCCCCGGTTCTCGAACCACCAGTGATGCGATCCATCGATCTGAACCAGTTCACCCAAACAATCGCGCCGGGCGCGTGGCTGGTAAATGCGCTGCTTGCGTTCGCGCCGTGAGGTCCAGATTCCGGCCTCCGTCATCCATTGCCGCAAGGTCTCTTTGCCAACGGCAATCGGATGCAACTCGATCAGCTTCTCGCGCGCCAGTGTTGGGCCGAAATCGTGATAGCGCTCGCGTATCAGATCAAGCACGGCGTTGCGGAACTCATCGCTATGGCGTCGATTGCTCGGTTGCCCGCGTTTCCGTGAAACAAGACCGGACGCGCCGTCACGCTTATAAGCCTGCAACAAGCGATGCATGTGGCTACGGCTCAGGGACAGCATCTCCGCCGCCCGAATGACACTCAACCTTCGATCCTTGATCTTTTGAACCGCTTCCAGCCGGTTCAGCTCTTTCTGCGACATGGTGATCAAACAAGACATGGCAACTCCATCAGCACGTGGCCTCAGAGCCCAGTCTTCCTTCCAGCGTTGAACTTGACCAGCTAGAAGGGCATGAACTGTCTCATCTCTAACTGGCCCAACTGTCGCATTACTAAATGGCTGCTATAGACGAAGATCGCATAAGCAATATTATGGAACATCGAGGTCATTTCTGACCCAGTTTCGTCAACTTCACAGTGCCAGAGTAAGGGGTAACGATCGGTCAGAACCCTACCAGCACCATGTCAAGTGCGGCCATAATCTCATTGTCCTGCCCCATCAGACTGGTGACCGGGCTGCGCAACAGTGCACGGGGAACTGCCGCCATGAACTGGGTTACCATGACATGCGGCTCGTCCCCAATCTCGAACACCGGATTGAGGCGATTGGCCGGAACCGGAGCTTGCGCCAGCGGGAGAAGCGGCACCACAATCCGCGTGTTCAGCCCGCTCAGAACATCTGCCTGAACATCGAGCACATAGCCGGCGCCACCGGGGTTGGCGAAAACGTCAAAACGCGCCATCAGAACTGCCTGTACTTCTCCAGAGGCAAGCCGTGCGTCTCTGCCCACGCGTTCGAGCTGGCCAAAGCGTCGGCATTTTCACGCTGCCAGGCTTGCGTTTTCGCCTCGGCCACGGCACGCCGCAAACCTGCCTCTGCCGCCTGCGAAAGATTCACCCCGAACGATCTGGCCTCCGTCAGCAGGGACGGGTCCAGTGTCAGGTTTGTGGGTTTTCTCGGGGCAGTCTGTGATTGCATGATCTCACCTTACTTCATGCGCATAATATATGCACATTGAGTGTGTGGCAAGGCACTGATGTTGCTGTTACTCTGCGATCCAAGGTTCCACCCCAGTTACACAGATTGAAATAGCTGAACAGCGTGCTCTTTGGAGAGCAAGTCCGTCGGCACGGCCCGCCATTGGCAGCCCGTGCTGAGAATATAAAGCAGGCCGTTGATAGCCTAGCGCACGTCGACCTCACGCCTGCGGCCGCCGCGCTCGGCAGGCGGGATCAAAGGTTCCACCAGCTCCCATTCCGCATCAGTCAAGTCGCTCCGATAACGCAGACGATCACGATGGTATTTGCCGCGGTTCGCCGAAATGAGACCATAATCTTCGCCGTCGCGCGCTTTCAAAATCTCGCTTCAGCAACTTGGCAATGCCTCTCGCACAGTTCGATAAATGACCCGTTTGAACGATGAGAGTGGCAATCCACCCCCGCTGAGTAATCTGAGCTTGGAGCTATCCTTGGGAGCTATCTACTCTTCCGGGAGAAGCCCGTCAAAAACCTCGATCAGCGCCTCGGAAATCGCTTTGCCGAGCGCATTCGCAGTTCTGGCTATTTCTTCATCATTGCCATCACGTGCAGCGACGGCCAGATCGCCAGCCTGGTCAGCAACGATTGCCCACAGGGTAAAGTCGGTCCGCGATTCAATCGTTGTGGTTTCCATCGGTAATTCCTGTCTCGTTGAGGGAATTTTCAGTTCTTGTAGTCAGTATAAGGAGAGATGGTTCGGTTTGTCTGAACAACTTGGCAATGCCGACCTTACTCAAGAGCCGACCTTCACCGGCGATCCTTCTCGATGTGAGCGATCACAAGCCAATGCAATTGAAAGTGCCAAGCGTCCATCATGCTCATTGCATGTCGGAGCCCTACCGTCTGTTACAGCATTGTGAAATTCGTCGAGCGCCAATAGAAAAGACCTATCATACCGCTCCAGGAAAAAGTGTTTCAGCGGAGATTTTGCTTCGGTGACCATGTCTGTCCAGCGCAGCAGATTTTCGTTGCGCTGGTTGGTGGTCTGTAACATCCCTTTTGAGCCGAAAGCTTCGACACGTTGGTCAAAACCATAGGTTGTCCGGCGTGAGTTGTTAATATGGCACAGACAGCCGCTTGGCATTTTCAGTGTTGTCATCGCTGTGTCGATATCTCCGGCTGCGCCGATCTCCGGATCGACCATGCAACTGCCCGTCGCATAAACCTCTACCGGCCATTCGCCGGCGATCCAGCACAACAGGTTGATATCGTGGATTTGTGCATCCAGAAAATATCCACCGGAGTTTTTGACATAGGAAATCGGCGGCGGCGCGGGCTCGCGACTGGTGCTCATCAGCATATTCAGTTCACCAATTTCACCGGCGCGAACAGCAGAATGAAGGGCACTGTTGTCGGGATCAAAACGCCGGTTGAAGCCCAACATGAACGGCACCGGGTGAGCCTTGAGGACCGCCATGCAATGGTCAACGCGCTCCAGGGACTTATCGATGGGCTTTTCACAGTAAATCGCCTTGCCAGCCTTGGCGGCAGCCTCGATATAATCGACATGCGTATTTGTTGGCGTAGCTATGATGACCGCGCGGATCGTATCATCACTCAGAACGCGCTCGAGATCATTGTCAGCCCGTCCGCCATAGAGCTCGGCGGCTTTCTCGGCAGATGCGAGATTGGGATTAAAGGTACATGACAGGTGAAGACCTTTGTGTTCACTGATTTTTGGCCCGTAGACATGAGCCATTCGGCCGCTACCGAGCAGGGCAACATTCAGCATCCTTGTCTCCAATTTCCATACTTTGCGGCCAGGCGTCAAACGGCCTTCATGTCTTCTAGAATGATCGACGCGGCTTTTTCACCAATCATGATCGATGCCGCATTCGTGTTCCCGGTGACAATGCGCGGCATGATCGATGCATCCACCACGCGCAGCCTGTCAATTCCATGCACACGAAGGCGCGGATCAACTACTGCATCCGATTCTGTTCCCATTTTGCACGTGCCGACACAATGAAGCAGCGACAATCCGGACTGCCTGCAATAGGCGAGCAGTTCATCGTCGGACTGAACGTCCTTGCCAGGCGACAACTCATATTCGACGCAGGCTTTCATTGGTTCGGTCTCAGCGATCCTGCGCCCGAACTTCAGACCTTCGATGGCGGCGCGCTGATCTTCCTCACTCTCAAGGAAATTGAACTGGATAGAAGGCGGATCGGTAAGCTTCGGACCTGTGATCCGGACGTGACCGCGGGAATTGGGACGCATGTGCTCAGCCAATATGGTGAACCCGGAAAACGGATGGGGTTTCAGTGTTTCATCCGTGCACCACGCCATGAATGTCACCATCATGTCGGGACGATCGATCTCGGGCCCGCTATGAATGAAGGTGTTGGAATAGTTGCCGTTGTCGGCAAAGGGTCCGGTGCGGAACAGAAGGTAGCGCAGAAGCTGAAATCCGCCGCGAAGCGGATTGTTGTAGAGATCGTTGACAGTGGTTTTCTTCGTAGATCTGTATTCCGCACCGATTCCGAAGTGATCCTGGAGATTCTGTCCGACACCGGGCAACTCGTGCAGCACGTCAATGCCGCAGTTCTTCAGATCATCGGCTGATCCGATGCCCGACAATTGCAGCAATTGCGGTGAGTTGAACGTGCCACCGCTGCAGATAATCTCATGCCGGGCCTTTGCCTGGCGCTGCTGGCCGGATTTCTCCGTCCAGGAGACCGCGGCCGCCCGTTTGCCCTCGAGAATGATCTTGTCAACCATCGCGTGAACACGAACATCAATCCGGTCTTTGGCTATTCCGCGAAGATATCCCGCTGCCGTACTCCACCGCCGGCCTTTTTTGGTAGTGGTCTGAACATAACCCGTACCGCGCTGAACCGGCCCGTTGAAATCGTCATTGCGGGGCACGCCCAGCCGCTCGGACGATGAATGAAACGCCTCGCCGAGCGCGTGCCCTGACGGCAAGTCTGAAACAGACACCGGGCCACCAACGCCATGGTGGTCGCTGGCACCGCGCTCCTGGTCCTCGCATGACTTGAAGAACGGCAACACACCGCTCCAGCCCCAGCCGGTGCATCCCGCCGCTTCCCATCCATCAAAATCTTCCGGCTGGCCACGCATGTAGATCATGCCATTGATCGAACCAGTGCCCCCAAGCACTTTGCCCCGCGGCTGGAACAGCCGGCGATTGTTCAGATGCGGTTCGGGTTCGCTGGTGTAACACCAGTTGACCTTGGGATTGGCATAGAGCTGAGCATATCCGAGGGGAATATGAATCCATGGATTGCTATCCTTGCCACCAGCCTCAAGCAGCAGAATCGAATGACCCGCCTCAGCCAGCCTTCCGGCAACAGCACACCCTGCGGAGCCCGCCCCGATCACAATGAAATCATACTCAGCTGTAGCCATGACCTACTCCTCCACAAGCAATACCGGGATGAAGCGCCTGAATGTTCAAATTGGACATTTTCCAGGTTGTTTGACTCAGGGCGCTGGGTCCGAATGCTTGAGAGGATGGTTTCACACTGCCATCTCGGGCCAAATAGAGCGAATATCAGATATGGACAGTTCGAGGGTCCACAATTGGTAATCGCTTTGCCCGACGAGAGGCTGACGGGAGGACTGTCATGACGCGGGACGAATTGCTGCGAATTCTGGATTTTTCGGACAAGACGCGGGCCTTGGCGGAAAAGTCCACCTCGCTCGCCCAAACCGATCACCGCTGGAACGTCATTGCCTACTCGATACGCAGGCATCTGGAAGGCAAATTGCTGACCATCACTTCGGCAGCATCGGCATCTGGTGCGCCGTATGGGACGGCAATGCGCAGGATCAGCGAACTGATCGACGAGGAAATGCTGCTCAAACGTCCACGCTCGAAGTCAGGCAAATCATTCTCGTTGCACCCGACACGAAAACTGATCCGCGAATTTGAATCCTATGCTCTCCTGCTCAAGGCTCATGTCGGAAACACATTCGGTTTCATCCAGGGCGAGGCCGAGATGGGAGATTTCTTCTTCGGGGCATCCTATATGGCGCCGAAGATTCTGTCGTTTCCGAACGCCATGCGGATCGGGGTTGGATATGATCGAACCATCCGGATTTTATGCCCCGAAGACCCGACATTCCGGACATTGGAAAGCCAAAGCCGCGTGATCAATGAGCTTTGCGGCACGACGATAGAAATCACCTGCCTGCCGATTGACGAATTGCATCAAACGATTCTGGACAACCACCTGCTGTCTGAAAGCCGGTATGACCTGATCTGCTTTGATCTGCCATGGATCGGCGAATTGGCGGAAAAAATGTTGTCCGGCCGCTCAACAGCATCATCGAGACCACGCGTTACAACGCCTCGGATTTTCATACCGCCGCATGGAAGGGGTCACGATACGGAACCAAACAGCTTGGCCTGCCGATTCAGCCAACCACAGAGCTGCTTTTCTACAGGGCCGATCTGCTTGCCGAAGCCGGCATTCAGGTTCCCGCCACAGCCGAGGATATTCTGCTTGCGTCCAAAACCCTTCATGGAGCCTATCCCGGTGTTTCCGGCATCGTCATGAATTACGGCAGGGGAACGCCGGTGGCCCACACGTTTGTCCAGACGCTTGCAGATTTCGGTCAACCAATCATCAATCTGCCAAAACTCGTCGACGAATTTGATGTTGGCGAGATTACCGGTGAGCACTTTCGTCCGATGATAGATACCGCCGTTGGCAGGCAAACAGCGGAATATTTGCTGGCGCTACGCGAACACTCCCACCCCGAAAGCCTGAAATGCAATTGGGATCGCCGCATCGCAATCTTCGCGGCCGGCAACGCGGCGATGACCTATGGATGGTCGGTGCGCGCTGCCGCTTTTGAGTTACAGCAGCAGGCACCGGCGCATGGCAAGGTGGATTTCACCGTCCACCCGCCGGCCAAAGGGCAAAGACCGGTTTCCCCAATTGGCGGATTTTCACTCGCCATACCAACCAGGCTCAAGGATGACCGGGTCCAGGCGGCCTGGAAGGTCATGGAGTTTCTGACCCGGCCTGAAATGATGAAATGGTATGTGCAAAACGGCAATCTTACGAGCCCGCGGTTTTCGACCAGTGCTGATCCGGAAGTTCAGTCCTTTTCCAAATTGATCGGCCGGGTGGACGCCATGGAACGCCGCGGCGACATCCAGCACTGGCCACGCCCGCCGATCCCGGAATTTGCAAGTATTCTCAATATTTTGGGAGAGAGAATCCACGACATGCTGAAGGGATTCATTTTGAGAGCGGCGGTGCAAAACTCGGCCACGGTAGCGCCGGGATAGTCCTGGCGCGGGCGGCGTAAAACCCGGCCACCTATTTTCCTTCTGCAACGACAAGCAGGAGGGTTGGGGATCTACACCGTGGAATTATATCTGAAGGTCCGTCTGGCTTGTTCTGAAGGAATGAGCCAGCGTCAGGCTGCAAAGCATTTCAACATATCGCGCGATAGCGTGGCCAAGATGCTGTCGTACTCGACGCCGCCCGGTTATCAGCGTCAATCACCGATCCGGCGGCCGAAGCTGGATGCGTTTGTTTCGACGATCGATCACTGGCTTGATGAAGACAGACAAGTGCCGCGCAAGCAGCGCCATACGGCCAAGCGGGTGTTCGACCGTCTTCGTGACGAGCGCGGGTTTACCGGCGGCTACACGATCGTCAAGGATTACATTCGGGAGCGCGAGCAACGCCGCCAGGAGGTGTTCGTTCCGCTGTCGCATCCGTCGGGCCACGCGCAGGCCGATTTCGGCGAGGCGATGGTGGTGATTGGCGGAGTAGAGCGCAAGGCGCACTTCTTCGTGCTCGACCTGCCGCACAGCGACGGTTGCTATGTGCGGGCCTATCCGGCGGCGGTGTCAGAGGCTTGGGTGGACGGCCACGTCCATGCGTTCGCCTTCTTCGGCGCGGTGCCACAATCGATTGTCTACGACAACGACCGTTGCCTGGTGGCGAAGATATTGCCCGATGGCACACGCAAGCGCGCAACGCTGTTCAGCGGGTTCTTGTCCCATTACCTGATCCGGGATCGCTATGGCCGTCCGGGGAAAGGCAACGACAAGGGAAGCGTCGAAGGGCTTGTCGGCTATGCCCGGCGGAACTTCATGGTTCCGATCCCGCAGTTTCCGACATGGGAAGCGTTCAACGTCTGGCTGGAAGAGCAATGCCGCAAGCGCCAGCGCGACAAGCTCCGCGGCGAGAACGAGACGATCGGAGAACGGTTGCAGCGTGATCTGGCAGCAATGCGCCCGTTACCGGCATCGCCTTTCGATGCGTGTGACCAGGCCAGCGCCAAGGTGACGGCCCAATTGCTGGTGCGCTACAAGACCAACGACTATTCGGTCCCGGTTGCCTATGGCCACCAGGACGTCTGGGTCAGGGGCTATGTCGATGAGGTGGTGATCGGCTGCCGCGGTGAGATCATAGCCCGCCATCCCAGAAGCTGGGATCGGGAAGACATCGTCTTCGATCCGCTGCATTATCTGCCGCTGATCGAGCAGAAGATCAATTCGCTGGATCAGGCAGCGCCCTTGCAAGGCTGGGACCTGCCCGAGGAGTTCGTCACGCTGCGCCGCCTGATGGAAGGCCGCATGGCAAAGCATGGCCGGCGTGAGTATGTGCAGGTCCTGCGTCTGCTGGAAAGCTTCGATCTCGCGGACCTGCATGCGGCAGTGAAGCAGGCTCTAAAGCTCGGAGCGATCGGCTTCGACGCAGTCAAACATCTGATCCTGTGCCGGGTGGAGCGCCGACCGCCGAGGCTGGACCTGTCCAACTACCCATACCTGCCAAGGGCAAACGTCGAGACGACATCGGCGAAGGCCTATATGCGACTGCTTTCGGACCATGGGGAGGAAGCGGCATGAGCACTGAAGTGCCAGAGATCCTGCTTTCCCACTATCTCAAAACCCTCAAGCTGCCGACCTTCCAGCGCGATTACCAAAAGCTGGCTCGGCTATGCGCCACCGAGGGCGTTGATCATGTCGGATATCTGACCCGGCTTGCCGAGAGGGAGATGATCGAACGGGACCGACGCAAGGTCGAGCGCCGCATCAAGGCAGCAAGGTTCCCGGTCGTCAAAAGCCTCGACAGCTTCGACTTCGCCGCCATTCCGAAGCTCAACAAGATGCAGGTGCTGGAACTGGCCCGCTGCGAGTGGGTTGAGCGGCGGGAGAACGTGATCGCGCTCGGATCCAGCGGCACGGGCAAAACCCATGTGGCACTCAGTCTCGGCCTGTCAGCATGCCAAAAAGGCATGTCCGTTGGCTTCACCACTGCGGCCGCGCTGGTCAGCGAGATGATGGAGGCGCGCGACGAGCGGCGTCTGTTGCGGCTTCAGAAACAGATGGCGGCCTACCAGCTTCTTATCATCGACGAGTTGGGCTTCGTGCCGCTCTCAAAGACTGGTGCAGAGTTGCTGTTTGAACTGATCTCGCAACGCTAAGGAACGCATTGCTACCAGATCACGCTGCAGCCGTTCTCCGATCGTCTCGTTCTCGGCGCGCAGCTTGTCGCGCTGACGTTTGCGGCATTGCTCCTCCAGCCAGGCGTTGAATGCCTCCCATGTCGCAAATTGCGGGATCGGTACCATGAAGTTGCGCCGGGCATAGCCGACAAGCCCTTCGACACTTCCCTTGTCATTGCCTTTGCCAGGACGGCCGTAGCGGTCCCGGATCAGGTAGTGGGACAGGAAGCCGCTGAACAGCGTGGCGCGCTTGCGGGTGCCGTCGGGCAGGATCTTGGCCACGAGGCAGCGATCATTGTCGTAGACGATCGACTGCGGCACGGCCCCGAAGAAGGCAAAGGCATGGACGTGGCCGTCCACCCAGGCCTCCGACACCGCCGCCGGACAAGCCGTCTTCCCAAAGGGATCAAAGCCGCATGGCTCAGAATCTCGGGCAAATATGGTGCGCTCAAACGGGAACACGAGGTGGATTTTCAGCGCTGCCTGTCGCGCGACGCTGGTGAGCTTCAAGAACTGATCGAAGCGCAACTCCGCGAAAGACAGGAATTGCAGCAGGGCTTCCGCCGGCTTCGTCATCGTCAATCGGTTGCAATGGCAAAGCTCTATCGCGAATTCGGCGGCATTGAAGCCTCCCCAGACCACAATGTTCGCGGTGCCTTTGAACTGGCTGCTGATCCCCGGCAAACTTTCATCCTGGACGATGAGCCAGAAGCGCTGTTTACAGTAGATCAAATCCGCAAACGCCCTGAGCGTATCTTGGACATCATCACCGATACGCAAGAGACTTTTAGCCGCAACGATATCGTGCGCGGATTGGCGAAGTTCATTGATGATCCCCTGCGGCTCAGCACTGTCGCAGGCGCTGTTCTGAAATCAAACAAGCTGGTGAAAGTCCGGGATGGCTCAAAACCTCTCTACACCACAAGTGAAGTTGAGGATCTCAATGCGTCAATGGAAGCGCAAGCCCGAACCATGTCAGCGCGTAAGTCGTTTGGCGTGTCCGCTCAGAATACCCAATCTGCCATTCGCCGACAGAATGTCCTGCTCAAGAAATCAGCCGGGGCAAGCCTGAGTGATGAGCAGGTGCAGGCCATCAAGCATGTCCTTGGGCTTTCTCAATTGAATAGCGTTGTCGGTTTTGCCGGCTCGGGGAAAAGCACCATGCTTGCCGCTGCAAATGAGGCATGGTCCAAACAGGGCTATCGGGTGCGTGGTGCTACGCTTTCTGGCAAAGCCGCAGACAGCCTGCAGGAGGCGTCCGGCATTCAAAGCCGTACTCTGGCCTCGCTGGAGATGAGCTGGAGGAACGGGTACAGCTTGTTGGAGCCGAATGATGTTTTGGTCATTGACGAAGCCGGGATGATTGGCACACGGCAAATGAAGCGCTTTGTCGATGAGGCGGCAAAGCGAAGGGCAAAGCTCGTGCTGATTGGTGATCCCGAACAGTTGCAGCCGATCAAGGCCGGAATGCCATTCCGCGTCATCAATGACCAAATCGGCGGTGCAGAATTGACCGAAATCCGCCGTCAAAAAGACGACTGGCAACGGCAAGCATCACGCGACTTTGCCCAAAACCGCACGGAAGCCGCACTGAAAGCCTATGAGGCTCACGGAGCAATCGAGACATCTTCAAACAGCAATGAGGCCATATCCAAGCTGGTGCAGGACTACATGGTCGATCTGGAGCTGCGCGGTTCTGAGGCTTCGCGCCTGGCGCTGGCCTACCGCCGCAAGGATGTTCACGCGATTAATCAGGGTATCCGTATGGCGCGCAAATCTGGCGGCGAACTCAAAGACGAAAAGCTGTTCAAGACCGGCCATGGCCTGCGCGCGTTCGCCAGTGGCGATCGCATTCTCTTCACCAAGAACGATGCCGGTCTTGGTGTGCGGAATGGCATGCAGGCCACGGTTATGAAGGTCGATGAAAACGAACTGGCCGTGCGTTTTGATCCCAATGGTAAGCGCGAAACCCGGAGCCTGACGTTTGCACCGGAACGCTACAGCGCTATTGATCATGGCTATGCCACCACCATCCACAAAAGCCAGGGTGCGACGGTGGACACGGCGTTTGTGTTGTCCAGCTGGCAAATGGATAGCCATCTGACCTATGTCGCCATGACCAGGCATCGGGAGTCTGCCAAGCTTTACATAGATAGTTCGAGTCTGCTGTCTATCGGCAACGAACTTAGATTGGCCCAGAGAGCGCCAAGAAAGCTTCAACGGACACAGTAGGCTATGCCTTCCGCTCGAACGCCTTAGCTCAGAGACCGAACTTGGGACTCAGGTCAACATGGCTCGATCCGGAATCCGTCCATGGGCTGATCAGTGCGGCACGAACTCATCCGGCACGTATGGAAGGCAGAATACTACACAATTGAGCTCTCTGTACGAATATGGAACAGCGGTGAGTAAGCTTGCTAACCACCTGTATTGTCCATTTGTCGCGCTCCCCATTTCCCATGGAATTTTAGGATTGTTCGTTCACGAGATAGCTGGCTAATATCGCCACCAAAGGGAAGGATATCCCCCGCCTGCCAGCGGACTACACCCCTTGCTGCTTACGTGATTGCATAGCCTTGAAGAGGATGGAATTGAAGTGTCGAAGGCGGAAAGCAAGATCACTACCCGGCCTTGGTGGCGCAAAAAACGCACTTGGCTCATTGGTTTTGTGTGCATCCTTGCTGCCGTATCGCTCTGGATGCGGAGCTACAATGAGACAGAACGGGATGGCCCTGTGCTGACCCAGATCGGCGATTACAAAAGTACAGAAGACATGGGTCCGTTCCCAATCTCGCTGCTTATCGCATTACGAAAATTTAGGGCCTACGAAGATTGCATCGAGCCGCGGCAAAGCGGCGGTTCCCAACCAAAATGGGGCGCCATGACCAGCGAAGCCCAGGTCATGGTTTGCGTATTCCGCATCGCCGATCGGCAGGGAAGTCTTGAAGCAACGCGCTCCTATTTCCGGGAATTGGGTTTGAGGGCGTCTCATTTCAAAGATTCACCATCTAAAATTGGTCTATATTTGAGTTGTTCGCCCATCAAAGAAGCATGCCCGTTACCCCACTTGAACAAATTTCTTTTTGGGCAAACAAGGTACGGGATTGCAGCAATATATCATGACAGCAACCCAATCGGGATCGACATAGAATTTAAAATATTGTGAGGGCAGAATATGTCTATTAATCTAGGTGCTAATCTAATTCCAGACACATATATATATGGGCATCTTCAACTTATGTCGCTTGGCACTTAATTGGGTTCTTCCTCACTTTGTGTGGTTCATCCGCCATTAGCGACATAATTGCTATGAGCGGGCATGCAAAGAAAATCGAAATGGTCGCCCGGCCCGGGCGTTAAAGTAATGGGTGTCGCGCTCACAGATGATGATAGATGGGTTGTTTCAACCGTCGGACCCGTGATCGGCATTTGCCCCGATTGTGGACAACGAAGCCGAAGTCGGCACGGCCGGTCCAACCGCAGCCTTCAGGATCTGCCGGTCCAAGGCAAGCCAGTGACGGTAAAGCTCCTGCTGAACCGCTGGCGATGTACCCATCAGAAATGTGAGCGACAAACGTTCACCGACCGCCTGCCCACAGTCGCTTCCCAACACGCGCGCCGGACGACAAGGGTCGCGGAAATTGTTGGTCTGCTTGGTCACAGTATGGGTGGTCGGCCTGGCGAGCGCTTGATGCAGCGGCTCGGCATGCCCGTCAGCGACGACACCATCCTGCGACAACTGAAGCGGGATGCGGCGGTTGCTCCCTGCGCCTCCAAAATTCGGGTGGTTGGCATCGATGACTGGAGCTGGCGGCGGGCGACGAACTATGGAACCATCATGGTCGATCTCGAGCGCCGCTCGGTCGTCGACATACTGGATGATCGGAGCGTCGAGAGTGCGGCCAAATGGCTGCGAAACCATCCTTCCGTCGAGATCGTCAGCCGGGACCGCTGCGGCCTGTATGCGCAGGCCATCCGTGAAGGCGCACCTCAAGCCAGGCAGGTCGCCGATCGGTTTCATCTGATTCAGAACCTTCGCTCGGCGATCGAAGAACAGATGAGCCTTTATGGACGTGCAACGGGCAGGGCCATCCTGTCGGAGGACGCAATTGTTGACGCTGCGACACATCGCCGGCGTGCTCGGCTCGCTCACAGGCAATCTCGCCAGGAAATATTCGAGATGCTTCATGCTTTGCGGCAGCAAGGGCTCTCCTACAGCGAGATCGCCCGACGGACCGGCTATGAACGTCGCAGCGTAACGAAGTGGCTAAAGTTTGAGGCTCCGCCAGACAGGCGGCGAGCAGCACTGAATCCCACATCACCATGGTACTTCGAAGCCTTCCTGGCCCAGTGCTGGAAAGAGGGGAACCGCCGGGGGCGGCATCTGTTTCATGACGTAAAGCAGCGCGGCTACACTGGCAGCTTCGCAAATCTGGAGCGTTTGCTGGGAGCATGGCGGCGGGCCGAAAAGGAGCAAGCCGATGTTGTGGCACCCATGGCTTTGAAGGTGGAGCCGGTCCGAGATCCGGAAACCGGCCATGCGATTTCGCCCGTTGTTGCCGCAGCGCTGTGTATCAAGCCGCGCGGCCTGCTGACGGACCAGCAGGCCAAAAAGGTCGATGCCCTGAAGCAGGGATCTGATGCGTTCACCGAGATGCGACGCCTGGCGATGCGCTTCAACGGCATTCTCCGAGGCAAGAAATCCGCACCACTGGATGCGTGGATCGACGATGCGATCGACTCCGAACTCATTCCGATCATGCGGTTCGCTCGCGTCCTGCGCAGAGACATTGATGCCGTCAATAATGCAATCGAGCTGCCGTGGAGCAACGGGCAGGCCGAAGGTCAGATCAACCGCCTCAAGACCCTCAAGCGCGCAATGTACGGTCGGGCAGGTCCCGAACTGCTGAGGGCACGAATGCTCCCATCACTCCACACAAAGTGAGGAAGAACCGCTAATTGTAAGAATGCGCCGATTTGGTCGGGAGTGGGAAAAAGGTGGGGTTCAAATCGCAAGGGCAAACTTAGCTTGCTTGAGCCGACCATCGGCAACCGCTGCCCGAACCTGTAATACCCGATGGGCGCCGGCAGGAGACCAACGCATCTGCCGCTTCTTGTTCATCCGAGCGTTCACGAGGCTATTAGCAGCGCTTTCGGCCGGAGAACTCGATATCGGCTGCCCGGACCAATATCGATGGCAGTAGTCGACAATCGACGTTGTGTTCTGGACCAAGTAGGACTGGAGATTGCTGATCAATACGGACAATCGCTTGAGCTTCTGGTTTGTTTCTCGAAGCGTGGGGTGCTGCTCCAACTGGTAGAGCATATTCTTCACGGCTCTCGTCGCCTCCCTGACGTAGCCGCTCCAAAGCAGATGGCGAAGCCTCGGCACATCAACCGCAATATCTCGAAGGTAGATGTTCAGATCGCCGATATGCCTGAGGCCTTGCCACGTCTGTTCGATGTGCCGGAGCCGCATCGACAGATGGAACCAGTCAAGAATATGCGTCACGGGCTGCCGTGTTGCATTGAGCACGATGCTTTGCAGCCCGACGTCTCCGTCGCTGAAAACAGTGACATCGCGGCCAGGTAGCCATCCTTGCGCCCGCATCGCTGCACGAACCGCATCGTGTTTGCCGGTGGCCACATGCGGTGCGGCCGCGAACTGACGCGGTGGCCGCCCCGGTGAAACAACCCGTCCCATGGCGATTTCGAAATGCCGGCTCTGATATCCGGGAACTGCGCGGATGTAGGCGCCGTCAATGAAGACGGAAATGGAGGATCCGCCGGCCCGGCTCATGCGATAGGGGCTCGCGGCATCCCACTTTTCGATCTGATCGGCCACCTTGGCGAGCCGGTTGACGATGGTTCGATGATTGTGTGGCCGCGCGGCCGGTACAAAAAGGTCGAGTACACGAGCTGCTTCACGAAACGACAGGCGCGAACCGAGCTCAGCTTGTACGCGCTCCAATTCCGGCGTTGCTCTGCCCTTCAACAAGGTCTCGATGTTTCCGGTGTTCGCCTTTGCCAGCTTTCCGCAGGTACAGCTGCGGAAACGAGGTACGCGCAGGCGACAAATACCGAAGAGGGAATGGACCGTACGAGATCGATAGTCGTGAACCCCGTGAAGGCGGCCACAGTCGTGACATTTCCTATCCTGCCTACTGGCTTGATCCGCCTGAAACTGCGTGAGCTCCTCCTGCAGACGGCACTGTATCGCCTTGCCTTCTGCCAGGGAGAGGCCGAGCGCGTCGAGACTCACTCCATCGACACTGCGGTCGACGATCGCAATTTCTCGACGCTGCGGTACGCCATCGGCACCGATAATCTCAACCCAGACCCTCATCCTCAATTGTCCCATCACCCAGTGCCCTTTCGAGAAAAGGACACGATTATCTGAAGGTTCTTACCCCCACCTTTTTCCCGCTCCCGTCGCTGCGCCGAGAAATATGCCCGCCAAAATCAACTTCACCCGACTGGTAGCGCCGGGTTGTGAGGCCCAGCCACGCGCCCACAGCTCGAGATGTCCTGAAGTTCTCCGGGGCCTCGATCGCCGCGGCAAACGAGGCTGCGACAACCGAGCCCACGCCCGGTATCGACATGAGTAACTGACATGGCGCGCTCTCCCGCGCAGCGGCGACAAGCTGTCGATCGAGTTCAGCGGCGCGGGCACGAACGCTGCGCCAGGTCTCAAGTAGCGGCAAGATAATCCGCTCCAGCCCACTGTTGCCGGCAATCAAGCTTCGGACATTGGCATCAAAAACACGGCCAGCACCTTTGGGAACGATCAATCCGAATGTCTTCATCAGCCCACGGATCTGGTTGGAAAGTTCGGTCTTGATCTTGATCAACTGGCTGCGCGCAGACACCCGGGTTCGGGTCAGCATGCTGTCATACTGCTTGACCCGCACCTCGCGATAAAAGCCAACTTCCGCAAGGTGTGCCAGACCGTCTGCATCGTTCGCATCGGTCTTGTTCGGCGCCATGTTGAGCGCCGCGCTGGCATGGCGCGCATCAATGCAGATTGCCGGTAGGCCTTCCGCAGTCAGCGCATGGTAGAACCAGACTGACAAGGGCCCGGTCTCGAACACAATGCGCTTAGCGTTCGGTGCACGCTTGCGGATCACTTCGGCCAGCAATTTCGGATCCGACGGACATTGGCCGCGCCAGATCCGTTTGCCATTCTGCCGCACCGAGATCATCGTCTCTTTCAACGACACATCCAATCCAATATGCTCTTCCATGGTTGTTCCCCATTCGATGCTTGGGCCCGGCGTCATGCCGTGAGCCCGTATCTCCATCTTATCGGGGAACAGCCGCCTTTCTAACCAGCACGCCACGTTGCCGCGTCACAGAGCCACTCCATGCGCAACTCGCTCCCGCGATTACCCCATGTAATTACTCGGTAGATCCGGACGATAATAACGCATTAGCCGAATAGCAAAAACTTCTGCTACCGCTGGCGACAATGGGGGCAATGATTCACTACTATTAGCCGTTTTGGTGAACGACTGAAAAGGGGGCGGATGCAGAATTTCGGCTTGTGACGCCAGGGATCGATTAGCGGACGATCACATATTATCGGACGCGGCGACATTACCGAAGGACTATGAGAAATCCATCGGGAATTCAACAGCATGACCCCTCATCGCCCATATCCGCTTCCTCATGAGAGGGTTGGCAAGCCATTGCTATGAAAGACTTCCAAATCAGCATCTGAGACAGTAGGAATGTCTCACCGGCTTCGCGAACAATATACTGCGGCGTCAACATCCCTTAATCCCTGAGCTTCGCCCCGCAGGACGTGCAAAAATTCTGATCCGACGTGACCGGTTTGCCGCATTGGGTGCAGTCTGCGGTCGCAGACACGACACTTTTGTTTCCGGCGATCACGCTGGCTGCGTCATTGATATCTTGAACTGTTGTCAGATCCCGTTCGGCGTTGAAGACATCATTCATCAGGAACTCGGCGGGCATGTCCTTTGCGGAGTGGTAGACAGCTTTCTTGGTGCCGAACCTGAGGATGCCTAGTTTTGCCAACAAATCCAGAAGCTTCATGGCGCTTTTCCTTCAATAGCGGTCCCGCAGGCCTTGCAAAAGTGCCATGAGGGCTCAATGGGTTTGCCGCAATGTGTGCAGAACCTGTTTCGAACGGCAGCTTGCGGCGGGACCATCGAGGGTTCTGCTGCTTGGCTCGGTTTTCGGGCAAGTTCCCCCATCAGGATGTTCGCCACAATTGATATCGTAGCCGAGCGATCCGCCAGCTGGAGGTAGATTCGGTCGGTGCCTGCGAGTTCGAGTATGAAGGCTCCGGCGGGCCCGCTCATCACATGAAGAATCCGTCCCGCTGGCGGCCCATCTTCCGTTTGATCTACCCGCTCCAGATCGAAACCGCCATCAATCTGATCAAGCACCCCGACGAGATCGAGCAGTGTGGGTGCCGGCTGGTAGATCGCGGCATCATCATGCCTAACGAGCAGTCCGCCGTTGCTCAGGTCTTCAAGAACGTCGTTCACGTCCTGCGGATTTGGAGGGTCCGGGTTCAGAGCAAGCGAGAACACTTGCCCGGACAGGCTGGCACGGGCACCGCCTGCCCACAGGATTTCGAGCCATTCGGTGATCGCCGCCGCGCTGAGCGGACGGATGCGGCCGCTCTGAGGGCGCTCCCGCCGGTCATTGACGATCATATCCAGCATCGCGGCCAAGACGGACGCTTGGGTGAACGATAATGAAGCATCAAAGGAAGGTGTTGCCTCGGGAAGCATGCTTGCAACTGGGGTGATAAGCTCGGCGAGCATCTGCTCGTCGACAAACCCCTGCAGGTGAACCGTGTCTCCGGTCTGGTTGATGATGACACCGGTTCCGGCAGCCGGGGAGGCGGGAAAGGCGGCGCCAATGCGGCCTTCCATCTCGTCATTCCACACCAGAAGCTGAACACAGCAATGAGGCGACAACAGCACATCGGCGACTATTTGACCGGCTGCGGATGGCATTATGCTTTTCCTGTCCGGCTTGACCAGGCCTGCCTTTTCAAGCGTCGCTATCAGGGTTTCCGACAGTGGTGAGGCCATTGCTTCCGGGCGCAAATTGAGTGTGGCGGGCTTTCCGCTGTTGTCCAGCATGGCCACAAGATCACCTGTCGGAATTTCAGTCTGGATGATCATCGCCTGACCTGCTCTCTCATTCTGCTGTTTTTGTTGTGTCTACATTGCGCATGAAGGCAGCTGCGACCTGCTGAAGGTTGCTTGCTCCGCCGGAACCGGTGAAGGACGGGCCGAGGGGCGCGCCGCCGGGGCGTGCGCTTCCCCATTTGCCCAGGCCCTCGGACCAGCCAGCGATCTTCGGCAACGCCTGGTCGATGTTCATCTGTGTCAACTCGCGGAACTTCGAGTTTGCTGTGCCGGGAGGGATGGAGCCGTCGGCCAGTTGCTGCAGCACCTCCATGGCGGATGTGCGTTTGATTGGCTCCATGCGCCGGAAGACTTCAGGGATCTGCGCCTTGCCGTCACCGGACATCAGCGGATTGATAAGACGCTTGTCTTCTTTCATGATCCCGCGGGTCTTCTCGGCCAGCGCCGATGAGCCTTCTCCCTCACCATGCAGATCGTCGGCCGCATGCAGCTTGTGAGTGGAGACTTCGCTGGCGCCTGTGCCTTCTGCGGCGCTGACGGTTTTTTCCCGGGCGACGCGGGCATAGAACTGCTCGGGGTTCTCGCCGGGTCGCATGGTGATGTCCTCCGTGCCCTTCATCCCGGTCAGAGTGACTTCCTGGGACCGCCGGTCGATGCCGAGTTTGCTACAGCTTTCACTTATCGCCTGATCGACGTCGGCGGCCTTGGCCGGCCTGCCGGTTGCCTTGTCGATGATGGTGCCCTTGGGATACATGTCGAGGTCCATGCCGGGTTCGCCAGGCTTGCCGCTGCCGCTGGCAAAATCCGCACCCGTGACAGGCCGTTCCACGCCGTTGCCGTCCTTGATGACAAAGCGCGGCTGCTCGACCCCTTCGGGACCGGTCACCGTCTGCCGGTTGAGCGCGTCGGCGGTGCCATCCATGACTGGCTTTGTGCGGTGTTCCTGCGTCAGCTCGGAAAACGAGGTCTTCAGTGCCGGATCCACATCCTTGCCCTTCAGCAGGAATTTGGCCTCGCGGTGCTCAAGCACGTCCTGAAGCGCGGGCTTGATTTTGGCCGGGTCTCCGCTGGCCACGGCCTTGTCGAGGGCATCGATGCGGTTACGCCCATCGGCCAGTTTGGTCTGGTATTCGCCATCCATCCGGATCTCCGCGTGGGTCATGGGCGTGTTGCTCGCCCCGGCATGCTGGCCGATGCGTCCGCCGACCGCGTCCACCAAACCGTTGACCGCGCCTTCGGTGACACTACCGCCATTGACCACAGCGCCCATGGCTCCAATCGTCATTCCGGTTGCCGCTTGCCCGGTTTCGCGCGCCACCGCGCTGCCAAAACTGTCCATCCGGGTTCCAGCGGCCCCGCCTGCTGCCGACATCAGTCCGGTGGTCAACGATGCCTTCACATCGCCGGTCCGGATATAGGTTTCGCCGGCATCGGTCGCAGCTGGAAGCAGGATCTTTGTGGCAGTGCCGGTGCGAGCCAGCCCGGTAAAGCGGCCGACCACGCCATCCTTGGCACCGGCAAAGAAGCCGGAGACCAGCGCCGTGCCAAGCGCGCGCTTGTCGCCATCGCTCTGAACATAGGCAGTTGCACCTTCCTCGGCCGAGCGCAGCACACCGGAGCCGACCAGCGCCGGGATGTAGCCGGCAGGTCCGGTCACCACCATCATTGCCGCCTTGGATCCGGCCAGCACAGCCCTGGAAGCCAGTTCGCCAGCATAGTAATAGCCCGCCTGGCGGTTATGGGTTGCCGCCTCGGCAGTGGTTTTTGCCATGCGGTCGCGCCAAATATTCTCATAAAGAGTTTCGAGGCCAACCGTGTCATGCTCCCGTCGCATCCGCTCGACTTCGGCTGTCGAGACACCATCCTCTTCAAGCAGGCGCGTGAGTTTGTTGCCGATCCGGATGCGGACTGCTTCCTCGGCCGCCGCGCGGGCTGCCCGGTCCCGGACCGAAGAGGCGATCGCACTGTCGAGTGCCTGCGTCTCGGCGTCCCATTCCGTCACCGCCTGTCGGTTGCGTTCCTCGATCGCTGCGATGTCGCCTGCGCGCCGCTTCTCCTGATCATAGAGATTGCGGCCGACCCAGCCGCCATCCTCATCGCTCCAGACTTCGCCGGTGTCGGCATTAGTCTCGCCGTCATGATGCCGCTCGATTACCGGAGGCGGGGCTTCGGCTTGTTCATTGTACCCTGGCGGCGGATCGAACACCGCGACGCCGTTCTCTTCGCGATAGGTCCAGCCCATCGCCTCGTACTTGGCCTTCCAATCATCAAATCCGTCCGACGGCAGCCGCCCGCGCGCCAGATTTCCAATCGTATCCAGCATCTCGCGGCGCTCGACGCCTGCCTGACCCATCATCAGCCACGCTCCCAGACCAGCTATCCCGCCTGCAGCCAACGTGCCAACGGCGATGGCAATCTCCGTTGGGCCGTCCTGATTGGCATCCAGCGCCTGCCCCCGGTCAATCGTGCTCGCATCATCATCGGCTAGATTTGACTTTGTTTTTTGAAGAGTATTGGATTGATCGACGGGTGGTTCTGCTATGCTAAGGTTGTCGCCCCCGCCCTCGTTGGGAGACAGATGCATCATGAAGGCCCCTGCAAAAGACCGTGACACATCAAGCATCTCATCATAGGTATGGTGAGTTCCACCATCCCACGCTCGAGATTCTACTATAATATAAAAAACCTCACCCGATTTCTGATATGCAGCAATCATTGTCTTCCCTTGGCCGACTAATGCATTGCCATAATGACAAACCGATTCAGACAAGCCGCCAACATGCTGGAATTTGCGCAGTTGAAGGTTCTCTAAACAAATTCCCTCGTATGATTCATACAGATTTTCAAATCTACTAATTCGTCGCCGAAATCCCATTTTCACTTCAGAAGTAGTGTATTTTTTTTCAATATTTTTGTTAATTCTACAGTTATTATACTGTTTGGCATCTCCATCCCTGAAGGATTGGGGTTGGTAATTCTGCCGTAGGCTGGGAACCCCGGCTGATTCCAGTCCAAGGTCTTGGAAAATCCACTGGGAACCTCATGCTCGAGGAGCAGAATTCGATTTTCCATTGCCATGGATAATGAACTAGAAAACAGACAGACCAACACCAAGAGGAGAATGAAGATCTTTGCAACCGGTGCATGAGACAGTCCTGCCCTAGTCTGCATCAGCTTATTCATCTTAAAATCCTTTGGATTCTCTTTCAGAAATGATATGTCTTGGTCCTGTCTTTTGGTGCGTTGTGCAGCCTATGCCAGACTGGGTCCTTTGAATACGCATAGCGAGTTCCTGTCGTCATGCCCTGATCTCCACCGGTGTTCCGTTCGGCACCGCGCGCCACAACTCGTCCATTTCCTCATCGGTCACGGCAATGCAGCCCTGCGTCCAGTCGTAGAGCCGATGGAAGCGGCCAATCCAGCCAAAACCGTTGGGCAGGCCATGGATCATGATTGCGCCGCCCGGCGACACGCCGAGTTCATACGCATGTCGGCGATCGCCCGGATCTGGATAGGATATGTGCAACGCTCGGTGATAGGCGCTGTCGGCCTTACGGTAATCAATGACATAGGTGCCCTCCGGCGTTCTGCC
>Ga0163215_100681_pt1 | contig 43849 bp, 37 predicted proteins | sample SynspAceP_FD_185934 | JGI IMG/M metagenome (GOLD analysis project Ga0163215, IMG submission 185934) | Saline lake microbial communities from Ace Lake in Antarctica - Synechococcus sp. Ace-P (Hybrid Assembly) | ecosystem: Environmental > Aquatic > Non-marine Saline and Alkaline > Saline | place...
GCAAGCGTATTGCCACTCAACGTGACCTAATGCGCGAAGAAACCTTGTTGGATCAACTCGACCAAGTTTGCCCAGCCTTTTTGAATATGCCAGATAACACTCTGTTATTGGACGACTTACAAACAGCGCTAGCTGCTCTAGAACAGTTAGAAATAGCCATTAGCCAAGCATCATTTGATTTAGTATTGCGCTGGCCCAAAGGCAAAAAAATAAGCTTAAGCAAAAAATTGGGCAGCGAGCATCTGCAACTCGCCTTCAGTCAAAAAAATGAGTGGTTTGATATTAGCGGCGACTTGCAAATAGACAATGAACAAGTGATTGAGCTGCGCAAATTGCTTGAACTGGTTAAAACCAGTAATGGTCGTTTTATCGAACTGGGTACGGAGCAGATACTCGCCTTGTCTGAGGACTTACGCCATAAACTTGAGCTCATCAACCAAGTCACCGACGAGGGTAAGTTTCACCCCTTAGCCAGTTTGCAAATGGAAGAAGCCACCAGTGGTATGCGCATGAAAACCATTCATGCCTGGGATGCGCAAACCAAAAAAATGCATCAAGCCAATGAAATAAAACCACGCATTCCGTCTACGTTTCAAGCGCAATTGCGCGACTACCAGCTGGTGGGGTTTGAGTGGGCATCGCGTCTTGCTCATTGGGGCGCAGGCGCGTGTTTAGCCGACGATATGGGCCTAGGTAAAACCTTACAAGCCCTAGCTATTTTACTGTCACGGGCCAGTCACGGGCCCAGTATAGTGATTGCACCTACCTCAGTGTGTTTTAACTGGCAACAAGAAGCCCTAAAGTTTGCCCCTACCTTGAATATAAAACTATTTGCCGACTCTGCTACTACCTTACAACGTGAAGGTTTGTTAAACGAATTAGGTCCCTTTGACTGCGTGATCATTAGTTACGGACTGTTACAAAGGGAAAGTGACATACTCAAACAAGTGCGCTGGCACAGCATAGTCGCCGACGAAGCCCAAGCGCTGAAAAACCCACTGGCCAAGCGCACTAAAGCAGCTTATGCATTAAAAAGCGACTTTAAAATGATTACAACCGGCACGCCAATTGAAAATAATTTAACTGAACTTTGGAGTTTATTCCGCTTTATTAACCCAGGTTTACTTGGCAACATAAAACGTTTTGGCGAACGATTCTCACTGCCCATTGAAAATGCCAATGAAGACCCGCTCGCTGCGCGCAAAGCCAGCCAAGGACTAAAGGCCTTGATCCAACCTTTTATTTTACGACGTATGAAAAACCAGGTATTAAAAGAATTACCATCCCGTACTGAGATTAACATTCGAGTAGAAATGAGTGCCCAAGAGCGTGATTTTTACGAAGCGCTGCGACTCAATGCCATAGACAATATTAGTCAAAGCGACCAACAAGCCAATGTAGGTGAACAGCGAATTAAAATGCTGGCTGAGTTAGTCAAACTACGTCAAGCCTGCTGCAATCCTAAATTAGTCATGGCCGAAACCGACATCCCCAGCGCCAAACTGGCCGCTCTTGATGAATTACTCGACGAGTTGAAACTGAATAATCACAAGGCACTTATTTTTAGTCAGTTTGTGGGCCACCTACAATTAATCAAGCAGCACATCGAAGCAAAAGGCTTTAGTTATCAATATCTCGACGGTTCAACCCCACAAAAGCAGCGACAAAAAAGTGTTAACGCCTTTCAAAACGGCGAGGGTGATATATTTTTAATCAGCCTAAAAGCCGGTGGTTCAGGTTTGAATTTAACTGCCGCAGACTATGTAATACACATGGATCCTTGGTGGAACCCGGCAGTAGAAGAGCAAGCCTCCGACCGTGCCCATCGTATAGGTCAATTACGACCGGTTACCATCTACCGACTTATTACCCAAAACACCATAGAAGAGAAAATTGTCGCCCTGCACCAGCATAAACGTGACTTAGCTGACACCTTGTTGGAAGGCAACGAAGCCGCCACCAAATTATCAGTCGCCGATATGCTGAATTTGTTGAAGGAAACGTTTTGAGGTGGTTGATTTTTCCCGACTGAAGTCGGTCCTACAATGGGGCATAAGATAATTGTAGGATGGAGTAGGTGTTATTTAAGCCTAAGCTTTTTTTGGAATGAGACAAAATGGGGATTTTTGGGCCAAATTCATAAAAAGGCAGGCGTTATTTTTATTTGAGTTGTTGCAATTAATTGAGGTGGTTGATTTTTCCCGACTGAAGTCGGTCCTACAAGGTCCTACACGGTCTACATGGTCAACATATTAGGCGGTTTTATTGCTTTTTTAGCTCATCACATACGGCTTGCAGTTGTTGGGTGAATGCGGCTTTTTCGCCAAGGGTGGCCGCCAGAATGCGCATTCCCTCTTCGCAGTCTTGGTTGGCGCGCACCATGTCGCCAGCCGAGGCAAGAACGGTGGCACGGTTGACCAATAAATCACCGTGGTTCGCATGAACTTCCCCATAACTGGCATCATAGTGAAGTTTTGCTTCATCAAAATGCGCAAGCGCCGCTGGCAGATCATGTTGATCGCCTGCAATCAAGCCTAAATACACCTCAGCAATGCCGCTTAGGTAATGGCGACCACCGTAGGCTTTTGTGTAAATGTGTACCGCTTGAGTTAACGCTTTTTTTGCCTCATCTAAGATGCCCATGGCATGTAATATTTGCCCTTGCATAGACAGAGCATCGGCTAAAGTGGGGTTATTATCTTCCAGAATGACTTGCATAATAGCTATTGCGGCCTTTATTTGGCCGAGTGCAGGTTCTAAGTTACCACTTAAAAAGTTAACTTGCGCTTGCGCCAGTGCTATTTGTCCTAGCAAAATATCCTGATCGCCAGCACTCTTTTGCACAAGCGTTTTTGCTCTTTCAAGATCTGCTGCTGCCTGCACCATATGCCCAGAGTCTGACAACAGCAATGCGCGATTTTGTAGGATCTTTGCTATTTCCAATTCATCTGGCTTGGCAATATTCTCTAACTCATGCAGTGCAAGGGCAAATGCCTTCAGCCCAGCATCATATTGGCCGCGTTTATAGTAGATGAGAGCTTGAAGTCGAGCGACATCAGCACGAGTCTTGGCCGAGTCGCGACCAAAGTCACCCAGCTGCTTTTGTGCTGCCAGATCTTGGACGTATTTAGCGGTCTCCATCGAAGCATCTAAGTGTCCCTTTCGCCGCAATGCCTCAGCTTTTATCAAAAATGCCGCAGGATTTTCTAACCCAGAGAGGGCGGCAGTAGCATCCACTACGTCAATTGCTTGATTGAATAGACCCAAATTATTGTAAGCCAGAGCAATGGTTGCTGACAGGCGGCTTTGCACCAGTGGTTGGTCGTGCAATTCTTTCGCGATCCTTTTCGCCCCGCGGTCTAGGATCGACATTGCAGTGATGGTATTAGGGTTCTCTTGAACAGAATTTCCACTGGCGAAGGTTTTAACCAAAAAATCTGAAACTGCTCGAGCGGTGGCGGATTCTTGTTCGGCAATCGTTCTCTGTGCATCAGCCTCGAGCCGGCGGTCATTAGCATAAACTGCGAGTCCCACGGCAAATACAGCCGCAACCAAAGACACCAAGCTTACTTGCACTAGTATGCGAATGCGCCGCGCAGCCTCACGCTGCACTAGATCATCGAGTCGCAGTCCTGTTAAGCCGCTGATAAGTTTTAGTTTTGCCAGTCGTTTTCCATCTGCGCTCTTGCGTAGATCTGCTGCGATGGGTTCACTTGGCACATCAGTCAACACACCACTTGGTGCGACAGTAAACTTGAGTGCGGGCGCAAAACATTCAAGATTAATTGTATCTGCAGTTGCGTTTGGAACGCCGTCTACGATAAGTGCCAGAACCTTGTTTGCACCGTGCATCAATTTGAATTGTCGGATTTCCTCGTTCACCCATTTGGAGCGAGCAGAGGCGGGGGAACAAATAACAATTAAAAACAACGAACGAGTTAGGGCATCTTGCAATTCTGTGCCTAAATTGCCGCTCGCTGGTAGTTCATCCACGTCGCGAAAAATAGGCGATAGCCGCTTAGGAACTGGCCCCAGAGCTGTATGATTACCAATCAGTTTTTTGGGTAGGCGATAACGCTCTAATTCGCTATGCAACCACTTAGCAATGGTTTTATCGCTATGACTGTAACTAATGAAAGCACGGTAGGCAGGCTCGTCTGTTTGCTTCTTCTCTAGCGCTGCCATGCTAAGCCTACTTCAATTGGCGTTTGCGCCACATCGCGAGCCATGCCATCCCAAACATCATTAATACTAAGTGAGTTGGTTCGGGCACGGATTCAACCGGTGTAATGCCTGGGCCGCTGATAGCGCGAAAACCAATCTCTCCGTTTTCGAATGTGGGTAAGTTGAACTGATACAGACCACTATTAATACCATTGATAGGTGAACTACTTAAAGACTGGGCTGCAAATAACCGGCTTGCGTTCCGCGGACCCGCCTCTCCACCACGGCCAATGGGATCACCAAAAGCACCATAGGCAATAGGGCAGGCCTGTCGCCCTGTGTCATAACAAAATGCATTAGAAAAGGTGGTTACTTCGGTGATGTAAGTTAAATTACCGATTTCATCTGGGGCAAGCATCAGCGATTCTGGAAACGCAACAATAAAATCCGTCGCCCCCCAGTCATAACTTATCTGCTGTACGCTCCCATCCGGTGACGTCCGGCGAAAGTTGGTCAGGAAGCGTTCAATGTCGGCAAAATCTTCTACGATAGTATTTGGGTTGCCATTTTCGCCAAGAACCAGTGATAATCCGCCGCTCAGCTGAAATAATATATCCTCCCCTGAGACGACTTTGAAATCAAAATGAGTTCCCACGACGGCCGAACCAGGGACGGCGTCCACTTTTCCGACATCCTGCCAGTTATAGTCGCCATCATCACGTAACTCACAAGTGCGCAAATCGTTGGCAGAGCAGCCAGAAACATAAATACCCAAACCCGCTGCGGTGATTTGCGAATTTAGCGTTGGTCGCACTGAGGTGTTACTCGTGTTTTCAAATGAAATATCAACAACGGTGCGCGAGGTCGATTGTACCTGGCGGCCATATGAAGCATTGCCGTTCTGAAATTCAACCACGCCGACGCCAACGCGCGATGTGGTATCAAAAATGGCAGCAGATCCAAAGTCTACGCCGCCAAACGCTTCGTTGATTTGCGCGCCAGAATAACTGGCGATTATGGGGTTTCCATCGACATCGTTTCGAAAGGTGCCAATGGCAGAGGACTCAGTCAATACACCTATAATATTGGCATAAACCGCTCCATGCATTGACATAATAAACAGTATCGCAGTGAAAGATTTAAGTAGCTTTTCCATAGCAAATAAAACCCGAGTAGTGTTGTTGTCACTACAATAGTCCTTAGTTTAGCGTTCGACAAGACAAAATGTGCGCAAAAAATCAGCAGTTTGAAAAATTATTTATTACTGTTCAAGCTATATTAAAATCAATGAAGGTCAGTTTTCGGGCAACGGATTAACCAAGGATGATTGTGATGCTTTTGTGATTTAATCTGCTAGCATCATGGCCTATGCTAAGCATTAACCATTGTCCAAATACTAATGTAAAAAGGATTTATTTTGGCTATTACTCAAACACAGACTGTATTTACTTACTTAGAAAGGGTAGTCATTGTTGTATTGGCAGTCGTCGCTTTTTTGTTGGGAATGATGGGTTATGATAGTTACTACGCCTTACAACATACCGCCACCACAATTAGCGATCTTGCATACTTATCGTTAAATCTTTTTTTCATGCAGTTTTTTGCCAAAGACACCTTACCCTTATCGCTAGATATTGCCAGATGGCTTGCCCCCGCCACCTTAAGCTATACCCTAATAAAAACCCTAATGTCGTTAATGCAGAATCATATACAGCGATTTAGACTGCGCTACCTAAGCGGTCATGCTGTGGTCTTAGGTTTAAATAACCGCAGTATGAATATTGCGCTTTCATTTAAACAACATGGCTTTAAAACTGTGGTAATTGATGATGATGAATATAATAAGTACTGGGGAGAACTAAAAAAGCACAAGATCAATATGATGATAGAAAACCCAGCTGATACCGGAATATTAACCGCCGCTAATATATCAAAAGCGTCATATTTATTTGCCTGCACACCATTAGATACGGTGAATTTAAATATCATTTATGATGTGTTTCGTTTAAAACAAACCGCATCAGATGGGCCAACTTTGCACAGTGTTTGCCAAATAGATAATCGGACCTTATTACATGCATTAAATAATCGGCCTTTGTTTGCCACCAACCACAACACACTCACAACCAGAACAATAAATTATAATTTTGTTTCAGCACGCTGGTTACTAAATGAATTTGGACCACATAAAGTGGTTAACAATATTGCTCAGTTGAAGGCCTTTAGCATTGTCATCTTAAGTGACAATATATTCACCGCAGAGCTTATACTGAGGTTAGCTGAAATTGGTATTTATGGTTTTTCTGACAAAATTCGTATTGTGCTTGTTGGTGCGAAGGCCTCGCTAATTTGTGCCGATTTGCAAACCCACTACCCAGCCATCAAAGAACTCGTCATATTAGAAGCAGTAGTGCTTACTCGATATGACGATAAGCATTTTCAAATGCAGTTAAACGATATTGCTCCGAATCTAATTTATATCTGTGCTGCTGAAACCGGCGACAAATTACTCGCCCTTCAGAGTGTTTGTGATCAGTTATTCGAGGCGCAAATAGTAGTGTGTGAAACTGATAATCAACGTTCATTTGAATGGTTGCAGGGTGAATTTGCCAAGCAAGACAATGTGCATTTTGCCGATGTGAATAGTGCAATTTGTCATTATGATGATGTATTTGAAAATCGCCTTGATCGCATCGCTATCGTGATCCACAACAATTATGTTGCACAACAGCTTGCTAAGGGTGAAACCACGGCACAAAACTCGTCATTGGTATCGTGGGATGAGTTACCCGAAGTATTAAAAGAAGCCAATCGTAATCAAGCAGACCACGCGGCCATTAAATGCCATTTTCTAACTGGAAAGACCCTTCCAACGGCCGCTGAGGTTAGGGCTGCTTTGACTAGTGAAACTAAAACGATACTAGCTAAAATGGAACATCAGCGATGGGTGGCGGAGAAAAAGTTAGCGGGTTGGCAATATACTTCAGGCAATAAAGACCCGGTAAAAAGACGCTCTCCTAGTTTGATCAATTGGGAAGAATTATCGAAAGAAGAACAACAAAAAGATATTGATACTCTGGACTTGTTGCCAGCACTCGTTGAGCTAATCAATACGCCAAAGAACCTATCTCAGTGACGGCAATAACTGCTGAAGATAGATTACAAGCAGAAATATTAGGTCTTAAAGAGGCCATGGCTAATCGCCCCAAAGCAGCAGCCTTACGCATTGGTATTGCCGGGCCCAGAGTCTTGAATGAACAACAACTAAGTAGCGGGTTGTTAGCACTATGCAATGTCCTTTTAACTATCGCCACAGAGCTAGGTTCGTCTATTCAAAGCAAGCAAAAAGTCAAAAAACATGACGATATAAAGCAATCTCAATTACTCACCCTAAGACTGACTAGTTCACTCGCAATAGGTGCCGATCGATTAGCCATGACAAGCGAGGTCAGTTCATATCTGCACGATAAAGCTAAGCTAGAATACGCGGCTGTTTTGCCATTTTTACTAACAGACTGTAAAAAAGGCATGTACGAAGCAACTCGCAGCAAAACAGAAAATGAAAGCGATTGGTTGGCACTCAATACATTCATTGAACAGATTAAGCGTCAAGCAGAACCCAGTTTGATCGAACTAGAGGGTGATACCACATCAGCAGATACCAGAGATAAAGCCCATTTTAAATGTGCAGAAATGTTAGTGAAAAATATCGATGTATTAATTGTACTCACTAAAGAAGGCAAATCTCAATCATCAAGCCACCATTTAGCGGGCACTAACACGACTATTCGCTTAGCCCAGGAAAGCACAAGGCCCATCATACAAATTGCCCTAGCAGTGGAAGAAAAAGAACCTGAATGTCGAATTCATCCTGGCAGCTGATTTGCACTACCACAAGAAAGTGAAATATCTTCAATCGATAAGGTCAAAAGACGTATATCAAGATTAGTGCCTTTGGGTAAGTTGGGATCCTGAGTGTCTATTAACATGACGACTATGTTAACCAAAAGCTTCGGGCCTAAAAAGCCCTCCTACAGGGAGATGAATAAGCATTCCCAGTCTGAGCCAATGGAGTTATTCGTGATTCAATGTCTTGGTTTTTATCTTTTAGCGGCTTAGTTGATACACACTCTTGCCCTAAGTTTGTCTGTAAGTAAGGTTATTTGTTTACCCCGATTGTTGAGGGAGCTGATTAATTGGTATTGGTATGTCTTTGAAAAGAAATAAAAAATGAAACAAAACGGTAATATGGCTGAAATTTTTAAACTGCAGAATGCGCGCTGAATAATTATAATTTATCTGGAGTGTCATCTAATGTTAAATCTAAATAATAAGCAAAAGCTGTTATTTTTGGCAATATCGTCTGCGCTTGCTTTACAACCTAGCTGGTCTGAAGAAATGGAAGTTGTAGTGGTAACTGCGCAAAAACGTGAGCAATCTTTGGTCAAAGTTCCGATCACAATGGATGTTATTTCTGGAGAGTTTTTGGATCGTACCAACACGGTAGAGCTAGACGACTTATCACGTGTTTTACCCAATGTTGTTATTCAAGAGCAAGCGGTGAGTCTACCTTCGTTTAACATCCGCGGTATTACCGATGATACCTCGTCAATATCAAGTACGCCGCGAATTTCGGTTTATCAAGATGGCATAGACATCAGTAAAAAAACGGTAGCTAGTGCTGCGTTATTTGATATCGCACGAATTGAGGTACTAAAAGGGCCGCAGCCGACCTTGTTTGGTGCCGCCGCAGCGAATGGTGCTTTGAGTATTATTTCTAATCTTCCTAGTGACACACAAGAAGGTAAATTGCGCTTAGGCTATAACGATAAGCAAGGCCAAGAAATGCAATTTATGTTTAATCAGCCGATTAATGAAAACCATAGTTTTCGTATAGCCGGTTTATATCGTGAAATGGATGGCCTCATTAAAAACAATGCCTGTGGTGAAAACTCATACAACACAAGCGGCTATGTTATTAATCATAAGGGCGAAAAAGTAAGTTGTACGGGTAACAATGATTTAAATGGTGTGTCGGTTCAGGCTGTTCGCGCCACACTTCGCTCAACATTTGGTGATCTTGAAGTGATTACGAGAGCCTCTTATGAGTACAATGACCAACCAGGTATTGCATTTAAATCAGGCGCTATTGCACCTAAAAATGGAGATACTGACCCTTTCTCTGACGCTGAGTTGGGCTTAGGTCCTTTATTAGGAATTAAGCGCGATCTTGCTTCGTTTGATATGAGCGCCTCCTACGATGTGTCTTCGACGGTTAATATATCGGCAGATGCTTATTATAAAGATGTCAAACTTGAAGAAGGATTTGACGCTGACGGTTCTGGTCTGCGTATTCAAGATGCTTATTTCGAAAATGACGCAAAATTAAAAGGGGCGTCTGCGCGAATACTTTATGACAACTCATCTGACTTCGTTGCGTTTTTTGGTGCTTCAATAAGCAAAGATGAGTCAATTTTACCTTATTACATTATGGTCGACCCATCAGTCAGAGGCACTTTTGATGCTGCTTTGGCCAGTTTAGAAGCCGCTTTTCCAAATATTCCACTTAATCAAAATATTGCTACCGATGCATCTCTTGAGCAAATCGAAGCATTGAGAAGTCAACTCGTCAGCGCACTTTTCAACGCAGATGGAACACCGGTTCATATTGACGGCCTACCCGAAAGTACAACACTAGGCCCATATATATTTGAAGCATCAATTGATATTAGATCATTGGTTGCAGAAGGGTCTTACGATATTACTGATAAACTAAATATGACTGCGGGCCTGCGATATATTGATGAAACGCGCTATACACGCAATTATCAAGTGTTTGAAGGCGAACGTGATTTTACCGCAACATTGCCTAGGTTTGCTCTGAGTTATGCTGTCACCGACGATTTAAATACCTACTTTAACTATGCCAAAGGTCGTCGTTCGCCGGTTGTTACACCCAGTGGTTCTGGTGTGGCAGTTACCAAGGCTGAAATAGTAGACAGTTTTGATTTAGGTATAAAATATCAAGCTGGAAATATCACCCTTACAGGGGCAGTTTTTACCTATAGCTATCAAGACTATCAGCAGTCATTTACTGATCCACAAACACTGCAAAGTCTCACCGTAACGGTGGGTGACTCAACCATGTCAGGCTTTGAAGCAACGCTTCGCTATGTGCCGTCTAGCACTTTATCAATGACTGCCAGTTTGGGTCTACTAGATGCAACATTTGCAAATAACACTGATGATGGCGCTGCGTTTGAATATGCGGGCAATCGTTTCCGCTTAGCGCCTGAGGTAAGTGGCGCGTTCAATATCAATAAGGTATTTATCCTTAATAATTGGGAAATTGATGCGGATTGGTTAATGAGTTATCAATCAGAAGTGTTTTTTGAGAGTAGTAACTACCCGGGCTTATCGCAAGATGCCTATTGGCTGGTGGATGCCTCGCTTAAGTTTCAGCAACCTAACTCTCAATACGCATTTGAATTGTATGCTGATAACTTGTTTGACGAAGAATACCTAATTGATGCGGGTAATACCGGCGGTGGACTAGGTATTCCTACCTTTGTTGCCGGCAATCCTCGTATATTTGGGGTACGTGCTTACTATAGTTTTTAATTTGAGGCATGTATTAGCCTCTCAATTGAGTGTGCTGCTGGTCTAAGGCTTACACCTGATACCGCAAAGTAGCGGACCAGAAATGTAAAACACCGAAGGTTTCACCTTCGATGTTTTCTTTTTTAGTTCAACAAATATTCAATATTGATCTGAGCCCTTTGATTAGATTACCTTTGGTTAATGCTGTTAAATGCGATTGCAAATATACGTTAATTCAAATTGGATAAATCAATGTTAAAAAACTTACAGCGCTTGTTTTTGGTCATAATGTGTCTCTGTGCTCATTTTACCTATGCCAATGAACGTCTCATATCTGTCAACGTTGCGTCAAAAATACTCAATGAAGAACGTCAGATACAGGTCAGCTTACCGACCAGTTATGACTCAAACTCAGATATTAGCTACCCCGTTTTATATGTATTGGATGGTGAATGGAATTTGGCATTTTTCGCGGGCATGCTGAATAGAATGCACTTATCGGAAGCTGCGCCCGAATACATAGTGGTTGGCATTAATAATACGAATAGAGTAAGAGATCTTACTCCCACAGTGAATGTCGATCCCAGAGGCCCTGTAGGAGAAGGCGGAGGCGGTGATAAGTTTTTAGACTTTATTGAATCAGAACTCATCCCCTTGATGAATAAAAGTTATCGCACCACTGATTTCAAAATATTGGCCGGTCATTCTATTGGCGGTTTGTTAGTGCTTCATAGCTTTCAGTCTCGGCCACAACTATTTCAAGCCCATTTTGCCTTTAGCCCTGCTGTTTGGTGGGGAGGGAGAGAAACACTGCAAGCGACTAAAAGGTTTATTAAAACCGAGCCTCTTCTAGACAATTACTTGTACCTCAATATCGGTAATGAAGGTGGAGAAATGCGCCAAGTATACGACGACCTCCATCAGACAATCGTAAAGTTTCAGCCCATAAACCTTGAATTTTCCTCAGATGCTTTTGACCAACCCCACGGTTCAACCATAGTCGCAGGCTTATTCAATGCCTACCGAAATCTGTTCAAATATCAGTAACACAACTAAACATGCTTGTTCTGTTAAGACGCATGCGGATAGGTTGGATCTGTTGACAGAAACGTTTGAATCAGGCCCTTATTTTTAGCCTAAGTTAATTATTTAGCCTAAAAATGGGGCGGTATGATTGTCGCCGATATATAGATAGTTTGTGCTCTGGTATTAATAGGACAGCCATATTAATCATGATTAAGCAATTCAGCCTGCAAACGCAGCCACCCAACTTTGGGTGGCTGCACATTAGTGATGGCCGCCCTCAATGGGCTGTCCATCGGTATTGTAAAAACCCGATGCGCCGTGTTCGACAAAGCCTAAGTTAATCATTTTGGCTAAAAATGGGTCGGTGTGATCGTCGCCGATATCAGCATAGTCTGTGCTCTGGTATTGACTTAATTCCGTGAAAAAATGTTCTATTGCAGGCTGGTCATATTGTTGGCTGGTAAGTTGCCACGTCTCTTTGATATCACCACGGGTTGAGCTAAAAGAGCTCACCAACTGTAACTCTGGCAGCCATTTTAGTACGATCGTAGTATTTTCTGTGCTTTTGCTGTAGGTCTGCTCTTTTTGACAGCCAGAGCCTGATTCAGCGCTCAGTGTGAGTTGAGGCAGTAGACTAGCAGAGATGAGTTGATATCGGTAATCCCAATCTTTTTCCGTTTTTCCATGCACTTTTTCGCCAGGTTGATATTCGATAGCCCGTTGATAATGATCAAAAAAACGGGTTGGTTTTATTTGCTTGTTGTTGAGTAAAAACCACGACTCGGTTATTTCAGTGTTAGGAAATTGATGAGCAACAGTATTGCCGTTACGCCATAACACTAAAGGGCTAGTTTGTATTACCTGGCCATTTTTAAATGTTTGTAGTTGGTATTCTGCTCGCAATTGAGAATGATTGATGTTGCATTCAGCTTTAACCACACTGCTTACCATCATCAATAACCATAAAATGAATAATTGCTGCATGCTTTTCTCCAAGGGTTGTCGTCACATTTAGGGTAACTAAAAAATTAATACTAAAACAAAAAAAGGGCGCAGTGTTACTGCACCCTAGTCGGTAGTTTATGTTTATTCTATAGACTGCTTAGCATTGGCCTTAGTGGTTAAATCAGCAGCAAACTCCATCACATGAAAAATAGTGCTTTGTTCGTTTGTACCGTTAACTAATAAGGCAGCTGGGCCTGAAGCATATATGCCAACGTCTTCACCTGAATGGGTTTCAGAGGAAAGTGGTATTAATGCTTCTTGGTGATAGCCTGACGTTGTAGTGTCAATTCCAGCAATATCTTGGCGTCCAGCAGCAATGGCTAGCGCATAGCCTTCATCTGCATCGGTTTCATCACCTAAGTTTCTAAAACCATTGCCATTGGTATAAGCCAATGTGGTGTAAGGCATACCATCGGCTGCCAAGGCTGGCTCTTCAGAACCAACTGATACCACTTTACCCAAAATTGGGTTACCACGTTTAGGGTAACCAGCAATGGTAAATACATGGCCGTGGTCGGCAGTTACGATAATTAAGGTATCACTCATATCAGTCATTTCAACGGCTTTTTTAACCGCATCAGACAGGGCGATGGTATCTGTTAGCGCATTATATGCACTGCCTGCATGGTGACCATGGTCAATACGACCAGCTTCAACCATAAGGAAAAAACCCTCACTGTTGTTATCTAAGATGTCTATGGCCTTCTCAGTCATCTGAGCAATTGACGGCTCACCAGCAACGTCGTTGCCACGATCGGCCTCGTACTGCATATGAGATTCGTTAAACAAACCAAATAATTTGCTGGTGTTTGCTGGGTCAACAGCATCAAAACCAGTCTGGTCCATCACATATACACCGTTGGTATATTTGGCTTGCCATTCGGCGGTTAAATCACGACCATCGGTGCGGTCACCTTCAACGGCGCTCACTGCGTCTGTGCTATTATAGGCAGCATTTTTAGGTAAGAAGCTGCGACGACCGCCACCCATCACTACCTCGATACCATCGACGTTGATACCGCCGATCCGAGCTTCAAGATTGCCTTCAAAGTTAATTAATTGATCTGCAATATCGGTGCAGCCTGCAGTAAGTGCTGCCGCTGGCATATCGCCATCATCTTCCCAGTTGCGGTCAGCTGATTTAGCATATGTTGCTGCTGGTGTGGCATGAGTGATACGTGCAGTTGAAATGATGCCTGTTGATTTACCGGCAATTTCGGCTAATTCAAGCGCAGTTATCATTTCACTGCCCGATACGGTGCTGCAATCGCCGCGTTCAACGTCTTCACTTACACCGATAACGCCAATATCTGTCTTCACACCGCTCATCATTGCGCTCATGGTGCCAGCTGAATCAGGTGTTTGTGAGTCAACGTTATAGGTTTTAGACAAACCTGCAAACGGCATGGTATCAAAAGACAAATTATTCTCTTCGCCCAACTCACCCTTCAATTGACCTTCCAGTATGCGAGCCGCAGTAACGGTAGATATACCCATACCATCGCCAATAAATAAAATGACATTTTTAGCACTGCCCCGTAAGCTGTTAATTGTCTTGGCAGACAATTCTGTAGCGCTAGTACTTTGGCTGGTTGCTCCTTGTGGATTGGTTGCGTTTAACCAGGTTTGACGGGCCTGGGCAATTTCTTGCTGGCCATCAACAAACCAATCGTTATTTAGACTGTTCAATAGTTCACTGGAGTTAACCTGAGTGACCCCAGGTGCACAAACATATTCAGTCGCGCTTATTTCACTGCTTTCTAAGGTGCCGTTTGCATCTGTATCTAAGCCTGAATCGATTTGCACACCACTGTTAGGGCAATTGATATTGCCAACGGCCAAGTTAGTCTGCAGTACTACACTCGTTAAACCATTGCTTCCGTTTGTTCCATTACTGCCGTTGCTTCCGTTGGTGCCATTATCGCCATCATCCATACAAGCTGAAAGGCCCATTACTGCCATGGCTACTAGCGTTAGTTTTAGATTTTTCATGAGTCTTTCCTGCCTATTCTTGAATTAAGTCGAGTGCTTGTTCGATTAGATGAAACACAACACTTTGTTCAACCACACCTTGCACTAACTGCGAGCCTGGCCCCTGTGCATGCAATGAAATGTCTTCACCTGAATGGGTTTCGCTGCTAAGGGGGACTAATGCTTCTTGATGGAAGCCGCTAGCGGTTGTATCAATATTGCTCAGGTCAGCGCGGCCTGATGCTATGTCTTCGTTGTAACTTAAATCGGCATCTGTCGCGGTGCCAAGGTCTAGAAAACCAATACCATTGTTGTAACCAACAGTGGTATAAGGCGTGCCGTCAGAAGCTAACGCGGGTTGCTCAGAACCTACGGTAACAACTTTACCTAATATTGGGTTACCGCGTTTCGGGTAGCCTGCAATAGTAAATACATGACCGTGGTCAGCCGTCACTAAAATCAAGGTGTCTTCTGGGTTAGTCATGGCAACGGCTTTTTCAACCGCATCAGACAGTGCAATAGTATCGGTTAGGGCATTGTAAGCACTGCCAGCATGATGTCCGTGGTCAATACGGCCAGCTTCAACCATTAAAAAGAAGCCTTGCTCGTTGTTGTCGAGAATATCAATGGCTTTTTCGGTCATTTGAGCAATTGAAGGTTCACCAGCAATATCGTTTGCACGATCTGCTTCATACTGCATATGTGATTCGTTGAATAGACCAAATAAGTGTTTAGTCGTGGCGGGGTCAACGGCGTCGAAACCTGCTTGGTCCATAACATACACTCCATTAGTATATTTGGCTTGCCACTCAGCAGTTAAGTCGCGACCATCGGTACGATCACCTTCGACAGCACTGACTGCGTCTGCGCTATTATAGGCAACATCTTTAGGTAAAAAGCTGCGGCGGCCGCCGCCCATAACGACGTCTAAACCATCAACATCTACGCCTTTAAAACGTGCTTCAAGGTTAGATTCAAAGTTAACTAATTGATCAGCAATATCTTTACAACCGCTAGTTAGTTGTTCAGCTGGCATATCGCCATCATCTTCCCAGTTACGGTCAGCTGATTTAGCATAAGTTGCTGCTGGTGTTGCATGGGTGATTCGAGCGGTTGATATAATACCGGTTGATAAACCTTTGATTTCAGCCAATTCTAGGGCTGTAGTGACTTCATTACCTAAGGCCGTACTGCAATCGCCACGCACCACATTTTCGTTTACACCTATGACACCAACATCAGTTTTTAAACCTGACATCATCGCCGTCATTGTGCCTGCAGAGTCGGGTGTTTGTGAATCTACGTTATAGGTTTTTACTAAGGCCGTGTGGTCGAAAGACTCAAAACTTAAATAGCCTTCTTCACCGGTATTGCCAGCTTGTTGTCCTTTTAATATCCGAGATGCTGTTAGGGTCGATACGCCCATGCCATCACCCACAAACAAAATAACATTTTTGGCTTTGAACGCGTTGTTAGTGTTAAGTTTTTCAGTGAGTTTGGTTTGTGCATCGGTATACCAATCGCTAGCGCTTTGCTTCGCAGGCACGACCTCTGCGCTTAGGGCAGTGGCACGGCAAAAGCCAGTACACCATAAGCTGCTTTCCAAGTCTTATTCATCATTTATATCCTATTGCGAGTTATGTGAAGGAGTAGCTGAGTCCTAGTTGACGCAAAGTAGATTAGGGGAAGAATGTGAAGCTTAGCTGACAGATTGGTTACAATTACGCGTCAGTATTATGTCTGTTTTGTGGCAAGTGGATGAGGGAGGAGTGAAAATATGGGCCGTTCTTGGCGGCACCTTTTTTAGCTTTTAGATGGTTTTACAAAATAGGAGGCGCAGTAAAATGTATTAAGCTAGGGGATGAAACTTGTAATTAATCAGTTCACGTTTTTCTTTACTGACTTTGAGTATACTACCTTGATCGTACCAATCACCCAGTACAATGCGCTCAGCTGCTTGGCCGTTTATGTTTAATGGATGAATAGCGGGGCGATGGGTATGGCCATGAATAAGCCGAGTCACCTTATGTGCTTGCATAGCTTTAATTACATCTTCGGGGGTAACATCCATGATATCCATGGTTAATTTTGCATGATTCTTTTTGCTGGTTTTACGTCCGCTTGCAGCAATTTTACGTCGCGTACTTAGGGGCAGGGCTAAAACAAGTCTTGGCCACCACCAACCGCGGGCTTTGCGGCGAAACTTTTGATACACCACATCACGGGTGCATAACTCGTCACCATGCATTAGTAGGGTAGGTGTACCATATAAATCCACCACTATTTGTTCTGGCAGTAAGGTAAAACCCGCTCGCTGAGCAAACTGATTGCGCACTAAAAAATCACGATTACCATGAATAAAATAAATCTTTACGCCACTGTCTGCGAGGGTTTTGAACGCATCTGCAATACTAAGGTTAAACTCACTTAAGTCATCATCACCAATCCAGGCTTCGAATAAATCACCCAGCACATAGAGGGCCTCAGCATGCACTGCTTGTTCTTGTAAAAACGTAAACAAACATTGGCTGATATCTGGGCGTTCAGCACACAGATGCAAATCGGAAATGAAATAGGTGAATGCAGACATGAGGTGTTTAATATACTTGCTTTGATTTAAAAAACATCAGAGCAACGGTTTTTACACCGCTGCTCCTAAGAGCAATTAGCAGAAATTAGTCGATAATCTCAGCTTTTTGAATTACAACATCTTCAACCGGTACATCTTGATGATGACCTGAGTTACCTGTTGCTACCGCCCTGATTTTCTTCACAACGTCCATACCTTCAGATACTTCAGCAAATACACAGTATCCCCAGCCATCAGAGGTTTCGCTGCGGAAGTTTAAGAAACTGTTGTCTTTTATGTTAATAAAAAACTGTGCCGTTGCAGAGTGAGGCTCGTTGGTACGGGCCATGGCAACAGTACCTTCATTATTGACTAAACCATTGTTTGCTTCATTTTTGATGGTGTCTTTAGTCGTCTTTTGTCCCATACCCGGTGTAAAACCACCGCCTTGGATCATAAAGCCATCGATAACACGGTGGAAAATCGTGTTGTCGTAAAATCCTTCTTTCACATATTCCAAAAAGTTAGCCACAGTGAGTGGTGCTTTATCGGCAAAAAGCGTAAGGGTAATCACCCCGTAGTTTGTATGTAGTTTAACCATTAAGTTGTCCTATAACGTCAACATGTCAATAAAGGCCATATTCTAACACTAAACAATCAAAGTTTTTAAGCGCTAAGCACCGATTGATTAATGCGAGGTGGGATTCACAATGCTAGAATCGCTTTTTTTATCATTCAAAAGCCTAAATAGGATAATTTAATGCTACATATTTACAACACCCTAACTCGACAAAAAGAGCAATTTAAGCCATTGCAAGCGGGCAAAGTGGGTATATATGTGTGCGGGATTACCGTTTACGACTTAAGCCACATGGGCCATGCGCGAACTTATTTGAGTTTTGATTTAATGGTCAGGTATTTGCGTTTTCGCGGTTATGAAGTGAATTATGTGCGCAATATTACTGACGTTGACGACAAAATTATTCAGCGCGCCCAGCAAAACAATGAAACCATGTCTCAATTAACTGACCGCACCATCGCCATGATGCATGAAGATTTTGCCGCAATTAATTTACTTGAGCCAGACATTGAACCCAGAGTGACAACCCACATTCCTGAAATAGTGGACGTGATCCAAAAACTAATCGATAAAGGTAACGCCTACCAGTCAACGTCGGGTGATGTATTATTTGAAGTTAATTCATACAGTGATTACGGCAAACTAAGTAAACAAGATTTGACTCAGCTTAATGCGGGCTCACGGGTTGATGTCGACAACGAAAAGCTTGACCCGATGGATTTTGTGTTATGGAAAATGGCCAAGCCTGGCGAGCCTGCTTGGGCGTCTCCGTGGGGCGAAGGGCGCCCTGGTTGGCACATAGAATGTTCGGCCATGAACTACAAACATTTAGGCAAACACTTTGATATTCACGGTGGTGGCTCGGATTTGATTTTTCCTCACCATGAAAACGAAGTCGCCCAGTCATGCTGCGCCTTTGATACCCCCTATGTGAATTATTGGATGCATGCGGGCATGGTGCAGGTTGACCAAATAAAGATGTCGAAGTCATTGGGTAACTTTTTCACTTTACGCGATGTGTTAAATCAATATGATGCCGAAACCTTACGTTATTTTTTGATGTCAGCTCACTATCGTAGTCAATTAAGTTATTCAGAAGACAACATTAAACAGGCGAGATCTGGCTTAGAACGTTTGTATACGGCTTTGCGTGATGTTGCGCCCAATACCGCCGTTGATGCTGAAGTTGGCGGGTATTTAGGGCGCTTTAATGGGGCTATGGATGACGACTTTAACGTGCCAGAAGCCATCGCTGTATTGTTTGAAGTAGCGCGGGATCTGAATAAAACCAAAGCACAACAAGGCAGTGAAGCCCAAACTAAAGCGGCGGACCTCGCAGGGGTATTACTTAAGTTAGGTGACATACTCGGCATTTTAAGCCAAGCCCCACAAGACTTTTTACAAGGCAGTTTAAGCACTGGTGCAGGCGATGACGACGTGGCCCAGATTGAAGCCTTGATCAAAGCCCGTAATGATGCACGAGCCAGCAAAGATTGGGCGGCGGCCGATAAAGCCAGAGATGGTCTTAACGCCCTTAGTATTGTGTTAGAAGATGGTCCAAATGGCACTACGTGGCGCAGAGGTTAAGGGCGCTGACAAGCAAGATTTCGTACTTTAAAAAGATGACTTTTGGTTATTTGCACTTTCATAGCCAGTAAATTAAAAGCGCTTGAATTGTCTTCATAGAGTCATTCTGAATAGTGATAAGGCTTAGCCGACCGGTTCATGATAGCGAAAAACAGACAATCGAAAAGTTGTCTGTTAGTCTGGGTAAAGGTCCGCTATCCAAACCCAAGCGGACATCTTGGATTATTTCAACGAACCTGACCCGCAGGTCCGCTAACCTAACTTGATGCAAATCAACGCTAAGTGTAGCTAATCACTTAGAATGAGTGTTGTTTGAGTCAGTTCACATTGGAGAGACCGTATGAATAATAACAAAGAGCAACTACTTGTTTTACAAAAAGAGTTGAATAATCGTATCGTTAAAATTGATAAGGATTTGCATAGCCGCCTAAGCAGCGCGAAATTCTCTGAACAGGTGGTTGAACACCAAAATGATGATGTACTTTTGAATTTAAAAAATGAAGCACAGAAAGAATTAGAACAGATAAACCATGCGTTGTTGAAAGTAGAACGGGACGTCTACGGCACCTGTGAAAAATGCCATAGTGCAATCAGTACTGAACGTTTGGATGCTATCCCATTTACTGCATACTGTAAAAACTGTGCGCCTTGAGTGATCGTCCCCCAGTCAGCGCATGTTTTGTTTCTTTAAAAAAACAAGAATACGCTACGCGCCATCGTCCTGATGGTTTTGTCTCGAATCCCTTCAAGCTAGATACTCTTTTTTAACAGCAAAAAAAGAGTATCCAGAAAATAGCGCTCGCTGCTAAAGTTCTTAACCGCAAAAAATGGCTTATTCTTGGGGCGTTTCGAATGTATCCTTTCACGCTCCACTCAAATGATGGCCATGTCATTTGGCCCAAAAATAAGCCATTTTTAGCTGAAACTTTAAATGCGAGGAAAAGCAGTGGTGGCGCACCAGAACTGCGGGGTCAGAGCGGATGAAATGTCACCCTTTAGTGTTACAATGGGGTCTCTGTAATTGCTGCCTACCTGGCCATATTGCAAACGCACTTTTATACCGTGGGGATGATTGGATGAGTTGGAGAGGATTTTCTCTACAATACCTTCGGTTAGATCGCCACTGCGTTGATCCTGTTTTAGGACAATAGATACAGAAACACCTACCTTGATATCGGCTGTTTTACTGGCATCCAAATTGTTCTCCTTTTAGGTTAATTAGTCGGATGTCTTGCCCTTAAATTCACACATATTTTAATCCGACAAGATCCGCAACGCGGTGTACGGGCCATGCAGGTATATCGTTTGCGTAAGATAAGCCTGTGGTGGGCACCTACCTTAAATTCGGTCATCACTTCCTTCAGCAGGTTTTGTTTCACCTGATCCACATTCTTGCCAATGGCTTATTTAGCACAGTTGCTTATCCTGAATATATGAGTGTCTACGGCTATGGTAGGTCAGCCAAATAATGCAGTGTCGGCGTTGATAAAACCAACCCTTTAATTGTGAAAGAGCAGGTTAGTTAAATTCACTGCAAATAACACAAAAAGCGAGGCCGTAAGTAAAGTATGGGAATACATATGCTAAAAATCTGTAAGAGTAAAACGATTAAAGATAGTTGAATGCACTTGATGTGGCGATGTAACCTAGAAATATAAGAATTGAAAACATTAGACTTTGAATTGTTTCTTATGTTTTGGGTATAGCAAGAATGAGAGTGTCAAAGCAAATACAAAATGTGAAGGGAGTAAAATGAAAAAATATTTTTTAGAAAGCGCGTTGGTCTTGTTGGTTATATGTGGTGCAGTTAGCTGTTCTTCTGAAAATAAATCTTCACCATCAACTAAAGAGGTGGTAGCAGAAACACCAGTCGATGGAATTAATAAATTTCAGGCATATACACAAAAATACACCGAGAATAAAGTTCTCACTCAAAATCATGCTACAGGCCATATTGGTGACTTATTCTTTACCCATTGGAAAGACGGTGGCACTACCTCTTTGACTATGCAAATGGATGGCAGTTTTAATGTTAGCTGGCAGGGTGGAGGTTACAATTACGTCGGTGGTCCAGGCTGGCATTTTGGTGATATAAACAGAGTGATTGGTTATAACTTCACCGAAGACAGTGGTGCTAACTTCATTACTGTATACGGGTGGGGCTATGATAAAAATATGTCAGTCACAAACCCAGCTCACTTAGTCGAGTATTACATCTTACAAAGATGGAGCGACGCTTATGAGCCTAGCCAAAATGGTTTATTTGGTAAAACCTTTATTAGTAATGGTGTGGAGTATTCAACCTACCGTACCTTGCGCGAAGAAAAACCATCGATTAATAATACATCCACCTTTTATCAGTATTGGAGCAAACCAAATCAGCCTCTATCTCTTGGAGAAGATCGAGAGATTGTTTTTGCTGATCACGTTAAAGCATGGGCAGATACCGGTTGGATACTGCCAGACATGAATAACTTTGATGCAAGTGATGATCCGACATATCAGGTAATAGCGGTAGAAGTGTTTAATCCACCAAAAGATGGCACCGCATCGGGCCGTGTTTGGGATGCCACCCCTCACTAAATACTAGTTAGCATTGAGCTTAGCCAGCCAACTTTAGCAGATGATTTTGGTTTGGAACTGCGGGAACTGCGGGGTCAGAGCGGATGGGAACTGCGGGGTCAGAGCGGATGAAATGTCACTCTTTACTAAAATTGATAAATAGTTATCAAAGACTCGACTGTCCGCTTTCTCAGTATAGGCGATCGTCACCGCTACTTAATCGTATGACGGCAGATCGCTCTTTATAACCATTGGATTGGCTATGCATTATCGTCTGTTTTGGATCTGCCCTATTATTTCCTAAGCACACTTTTAATGACCATCATCATGGGTCAAAAATCGCAGCTGCTGAGCAAGCATTCTAGCCAACTTCATGTCTACACCCGATAGTGCAGCGCGATCAATCATCGACTGATATATCGCATCAATTTCTAAGGGTCGATTGTGTTCATAGTCAACTTTCATACTGGGCGCGTAGTCCTGCATGTTAGTTTCGGTATTCACTAGCATTGCCTCCGCTAATGACGGACTAAGCGACTGCCCACAAGCGTTGGCAGCGCCAATCACCTCGAGCATGATAGATTTAATTAATTCGCGGGAGTCATGCTGTTTTAGAAGTTCAGCCGTATTGCTATTGAGCACAACTGATAGTCCGTTAAAAGGCACATTCCACACCAACTTTTGCCAGCGTAAAAAACTCAAATTCTCAACGGGTTTTGCGTCAATACCACAAACCAGGAAATCCTCGGTAATCAGCTTAAGCTCAGGCGTTATTCCACCCGCAGATCCGTCTGGCATGTAATGCCCCAGATTCACCATGCCAAAATCGCTATGTTTAATATAACCGGGGCCTATTTTAGTGCTACCAATAAAACACAAGCCACCAATAATGGTCGCCTGAGGTAAAATGTCAGCAGCTACCTGCTCAACACCAAAGCCATTTTGCATGACCACAACAATGCCATCTTGTTTGACGACCTGCGGCAACAATGCTTCAAGTAAATGATTATTAGTGGTTTTTAAAGCGACAATGGCGACATCACATAGTGGCATATCTTCAGGCTTGGCATAGGCGTTCACAGCAACCTTGAAATTACCGTTGATAGAGTCTATCTGTAATCCCTGCTCCTTAACATATTGATAATCACTGTGGAGCAAAAAATGCACATCCGTTCCATTGTGAGCTAACAAACCACCGTAATAACCACCAATGGCGCCAGTACCAATTACTGCATACTTCATTTTATTCTCCACTTACAGCTTTGCCTTTTTCCATAGTTACTTTTGCAGCAGCGTCAGACTTGGCAAAGCAACTATTCTTGCATTAAAAGATATTTATAAGCTAATTTTTCCGCGCATATAGTCCACGGCACTGCCCGCTAATAACACTCGGTCACCCTGTATTTGACAGCCAATTAGCCCTGTTCGTGCGGATAATTGTTTGGCTGTTAAGCGGTTTTTACCCAATATTTGTGCCCAATAGGGAGCGAGTTCACAATGGGCAGAGCCAGTTACTGGATCTTCATCCACATTGAGTTTTGGAAAAAAACAGCGGCTAACAAAATCAACATTTCGCCCTGGTGCCGTGACCACCACACCTCTAAGTTCAAGGGTTTTCCATAAGGCTAAATCAGGCGACAGTGCCGCCACTGCAAGTTCATCTTCAAGCTCAATGATGTAGTCAAAGGCGGCGAGTACTGCTTTAGGTTTGATACCTAGACCTAACAAAAGATTATCAGGAGCAATAACGGGCTTTGGCATTGATGCTGGAAAGTCCATTTCTAGACCTTCAACTCTTTTTGTTACCAACAAATCACCACTTTTAGTCGTGAAACATATTGCAGATTTTTGATAGTCTGAATGCGTGAACAACACATGAGCCGCAGCCAAAGTGGCGTGGCCACATAAGTCCACTTCATGTGACGGGGTGAACCAGCGCAATTGAAACTTGTCCTGATAAGGCACAAAAAAAGCCGTCTCAGACAAATTATTTGCCTGAGCAATATTTTGCAATAATTCGTCAGCTATCCAAGCATTTAAAGGGCATACTGCGGCGGGATTGCCCTTAAAAACTTGTTCTGCAAAAGCGTCTACTTGATATATTTCTATTTGCATTTATTTTTCACTCAACAGTAATCCCCATACATTTTGCTATTTCTGCATAAACTTCATACCCACACCCCACCTGTTAGCAAAACCCGGCCAAGGTTCACTTAACTTACCCTCTGCATTTTTGCTTTGGGTAGCGCTTTCGCGCTTAGGTAAATACATCACAAAATGTAGCCTGTTGTTTGAGCGCGCGGGGGCAGAGCGGATGAAATATCTCACTTGGACCTGAAACAATCAATTAAATTAAAATCAGGGAGCGGCGGCTGATGCTCAAGAACTGCGGGGTCAGAGCGGATGAAATGTCACCCTTTAGTAAAATTAATAAATAGTTATCAAAGACTCGACCGTGCGCGTTGGGCGCATACTGCCATATCGTCTGCCTGCCACGAATATACATACACTCCCATATATCACAAGCATCTCACCATCCTCAAAAGCTCTATACAACGGAAGTGAATTCTCTTTTCGAATTTCATCTTCAATACTTTTACTAAGTAATCCATGCAGTTTTTTCCAGATTGTCCCATCATCCCAATAAGGGTCAATAGATCAAGCTTACCGGCGGTGTGTTTATCATCAGATGTTGATGTTCCATATCCACCAACCAAACTAGAATAGTCAGTTGAAATTGCAGTTAACAGTAGAATCCTGGAGATTTTTTGCGCGGTACTGAACTCCCCAAGTGCTGCAAAATGACCACAAGAATCCTTATAATTTATGCCATCCTCATGGCCATACAAGGAGTTGTTAAGTACCAACGGCATTTGCCTTTTGCCCAACCAACTATCCATCTGGGTAAACGTCCCACATTTAGGTTGTAGTGGCTGACCCTTAGTTAATAGTTATCCAACTCCTCATCAAATTGCTCAGCGGTGTAAAGGTAGTTATTGTCGCTAGCAGCTATACTTACTAACAATAGCCCTCCCAAAAAGGCCCCCAAAATTTTTATATTTAGTTTTAAATTCAAATGCTTAGCCAATATAGGGTGTTGTGCAATTACCCTCTAGGCCAATTTTAGCCCTTGGTAAACAGTCGAATTTAAATAATCCTGCCAAGCTCAGCTGTATTGCTATAACAACAGCTATCTAAAACGCTCTTTTTCTAGCCAAGCCAAAGGCCAGTTAATGGCTTTTTGTTCATCTTGCCATTGCGACTTTTCGGTAAGCGTGGCATTTAGCCAAGCGTATTTTCGTTGCATAAAGGTCACACCCAATACGGCTTTGGCTGACGTATCAAGCTGCGACAGATGGCCAGCAAAAAGAGCCATGGCTTCGGAAGCAGCAATCTCATTATTCGCCTCTTGGTAACACACCAGCATATTACTGATATGGGATATACCCATGGAAAAATCATCCAAGCCACTGTGTTTACTGGGATTCTCAGACATTACTTGCTCATATAATTGCACGGCTCTGGCACAGTCATGGTTGTAGTACGCCGACAGTGCAGTAATTAAACGTAAAGTATTACTACTGGGATTTTGAGTCAGTAAGGATTCTGCTCTTTGATGCCATGACCTTATATTTCCAAGCCCTAGCTGTACTTGTGTCATATGTCGCAGGTTAATGTATTCTCCATCAACCCTAATCAATGGCTGCAGATATTCTTCTGCGACCGTGAGATCGTTATGCCACAGCGCTATACGTGCCCTGCTGCCCATCACATATTGGTTAGTTTCACCTAAGATACTGGCACTTTTTTCTAACAACTCTGCCGCTTGTTGTTCATTGCCGGTAATTAATTGCAGGCCAGATAAGCCCAACAAACAGGCAGGGAAATCGACTATGACCGCGAGACAATGTTCAAATTGTGCAATCGCCTTGCCAAGGAAACCTTGCACATAAAGTGTATCAGCTAAAGCAAAATTACTCATGGGTGAAAGCGGATTAAGCGCCAGTGCCGACTCAAAGTGCTGACCGGCTAAGACAAATTTATTTTGCATCCAATAGCTAAATCCAAGATTATGTTGAGCGGAAACCAACGCAGGGTTAATAGATAAAGCTTTGCGATAAGCATTATCCGCCTCGGTGAAGTTACCGTAATACGTATAATAAAGGCCTAATGCACCATATGCCTCTGCTGAGGAAGGTTCAATTTTTAGCGCTGTCTCAATATGTTGTCTGGCCTCAGGGCCTGCAATGGTCAGGGGCAGTTTGGCAAACTGATGTTGTAATAGTATTGCTCTCGCCATAGCAGCATGGGCCAATGCATATTCGGGTGCTAGAGCCAATGCACTGTTTAACTCTTTTTTGGCTTCGCCAAGAAGCTCAGGCTCATCTTTGCCCATTAACACCGCCGCTTTTAAAAAGTGTGCATAAGCGGCATTGGATTTAGGGTGGTTGCGCATGATGTTAAAATTTCTTTGGTCAAACGTTGGTGAAATCAGCGCTGCAACACTGCTGCCAATTTCTTCCTGTACTTCCATATTGGCTGACAGTTTACTCTCGAACACTTTAGACCATTGATGATAGCCATCTTCAGCCCGGATTAATTGTAGGGTAATGCGCACCTTGTCATCAGACTGACGAACTGAACCTTCAATAATATGGGTGACATTTAACTGTTTGGCGATATCACGGGGATCAATATTTTGGTTTTTAAAGGCAAAGGTGGCGTTTCGAGACACCACACTCAAATCGGGTAGCCTAGTTAATTGATGGATAAGTTCTTCAGCCAGCCCATCGGCAAAAAACTCTAGCTCCTGATTTTGTGAAAAGGATTCTAAAGGTAGTACAGCGATAGAACGGATCGGTCCGTCAGCCAAAGTTTTTTTTTCAGGCTGGCTAGGGTCAAGTGCATAAAAGATAAACATAAAAAGCCCCACAGCTATTATACCAACAAAGCCATAACGCCTAAGGTATTGCCAGCACAATGCTGCCAAGTTTGGTGCTTGATCTAAGGCTACTTTATCCTGATGGTAGATTGATTTTACTTGGGTTAGAGCATATCCAAGCCCACGGGCCGTTTTTATAGGATCTGCGTGCTCGCTGTTTTTTTGTAATAAGGCTCTAGTATCCGATACTAAACGGGAAAGTGCCCAGTCGCTGACCACACGGTCGGGCCACAATTTGTTCATCAATATTTGTTTAGTCACTATTTCAGGACTGGCTTGAGCTAGGGTTAAAAGTAACAAATACCCGCGCTCAGATAGGGTAATCCCCGTTTTCTGGTACAGTAACTTTCGATTTACTAAATCGAGTTGATATTCACCAATCTCATACCCCACCAAATTTTTAGCCATTAATGCATCCTTTACCAGCAGACACCACTATAAATTCAGCTCAATTAATGCGCAACAACTGTCTTGGGTAAGGTCAAAAATAAAATGTAACATACTGATTATAAAGCACTTCACATTAACTCACATTAACTCAGGTTAAATCAAAGAGCTTTACTTGAGAAGTGCAGTCAAGCGGGGCTAAGGTTATTGAGCTCACTCAAAGCTTATGGAAAAACCTTGCAGTTCATATTGGGATAATTTGATGATTTATACAGGAATGTTACAGATGAAAAACCAGATTAGGAAAATTCAACATCGCATTAAAGGGACAGCGCTACTGACCAAAGTGCTACCCACTCTCGCCAGCTTCATACAATCAAAAATATTAGCAGTTAACCACGCTGGCAGTTTTAGAGAGATTGATGGTGTAAACGAAAACGCGTTAAGCACTGCTGCGTTTTATAAACGTTATCCGGATGGCGCATTTTTTCGGGGAAAAACGACTACGGGCTTAGCTTTTTACTCAGGGATAATCTAATGAATATGAAATTTGAATTGTCAGGTTCCAAAGTATCGGTAGCACTGTTACTGATGTCGACGCTAGTTTCAACATCGGTCATGGCGAGTCTCGTGAAGCAATCAAGGGTTGATTGTGGCGTCAGGGAACAGGAGTCAAGCACTGATAGTGCGTTTTGCAGTTACTCTGATACCGGCTACACCATAGATAATCGTCTCCCCTTCGACTATAACATTACGGCGACCGCAGCAACGGGTTATGTACTGGGGGGATTGCGAACCAGCGGAGACATCACTTTTGACGGGCTATTGAACGGGAGGGTCGGTGCATACGGACCCTATTCGGCAGGAACATTTGCATTGGTACAATACATAGACTCTTTTCTCTTCAGCTTTTCAAATGTTACGCCGAGCGAAACACTCACCATGAAAACCATCACGCGCTTTCATGGTAATAACTACGAATACGTTGACGAAAGTTTGTTCTATGATGGCAACCGAGCGTCGATGCAAAGCGAATATAGCATTGGAGGTTTCGGCGTTCCCAGTGTAAATCAGATGGCGTCGTTTTTAGACATTGCCGATGGGAGCGTCACGTCACTCGGTTCATCAGATGTCACCAATATCTTCACCAAGTCGTTGACTGTGGATATCAACAGCGCTTTCAGAACCAGCATAAGCCAAACACTTTCCACAACACTTTATTTTAATAACGGCTTTGTTGGCTCGGTTGGTGTTGGCCACGGCAACTTGGGTGCTGATTTTAGCAGCACGGCCGGGGTGTTGAGCATCGAATTCTTCGACAGTCAAAACCAACTGGTTGATTACCAACTTACCACCGATACGGGGTTGTTCTCGTTTTTGCGCGCTGCGCCTCCGGTCTCATCAGTGTCAGCGCCGAGCACTATCAGCATGATGCTACTTGGTATCTGTGCCTTGATGGGTTTAAAACGTCGTCGGTTGACGGTTTCAGCTGCAGCGAAAACATTGTAGCCTTGAGCGAATAAACACGTGGCTGCAAATTGCAGGACTAATAATCTCGGTGTTCTGCCTAGGCTTATTATGCTGGGCAGATATATTAATCCCGACCGTGCGCTTTGGGCGCTGAAGCAGTTGCGCATCTGCATCTGCTCTTGGCCGAACTCGGCTTAATTTAATGAACAAATTTGTGCCAATGCAAAATGTTGATTTTTTAAACCTTTGACTGGGTAATTCTAGGAACGTATTCTGATATCTCAACAGATAACGGAATATTCAGATGAAAATAAGCCAGATAATTATTTCTCTAAGCCTCTCTATTTGCATAGCCGCAACGCTCGGCTGTGATCAGCCTGAAAAATTGCAGTCAAGGGTCACAAAACCTGAAGAATCGAAAGAAGCCCAACTTTTGCAAATAGGTCTAGCCGAGCGAATTCGCATTAAGGGGCAAGAGATTGATTTTCAGTCTCTAAAACAGCGACAGGCTCATTACAATGTGCCTGGAGTCTCTGTCGCCGTTATGCGCGATGGACAGCTTGCTTGGACGTTGCAAAGTGGAGTTAAAGATCTGAAAAGCGGTCTGGCTATTGATAAAAACACTGTATTTCAGGCTGGCAGTATTTCCAAACCCGCATTTGCCACAGTGTTAATGAAATATCGCCAAGATAATTCTTTAGATCTGGATACTGATGTAAACAATTTACTGACCAATTGGCAACTACCAGAACATGAATGGACAGGGCAGGAGGTGGTTTCATTACGCAGGCTGTTAAGTCATACCGCTGGCACCACTGTGCATGGTTTCCCTGGTTATGCTGCCGGTGAAGCGGTACCTACTTTGCAACAAGTGTTAAATGGGGCTAAGCCTGCTAATACCGCTCCAGTGATCGTGGATATTCAACCAGGTTCACAGATGCGCTATTCAGGTGGCGGCACCACAGTGGCTCAACTTACTCTGCAAGATATAGCTGGTGAACAATTACCTCCAATGGCGAAACGTCTGTTATTTAATCCGCTAGGCATGACGCGCTCCAGCTTTGAACAGCCCATATCCTCTGATTTATCAAACAACATGGCAAGCCCCTATAATGGTGACGGTACCCCAGTAGAAGGAGGGGCTCATACCTATGCCACCCTCGCAGCTGCGGGGATGTGGAGCACTCCATCGGATATGTTGAAAATAGCCAGTGCAGTGCGTAGTGCGTATTTAGGTTCAAAAACAGACTGGATTTCCAAGGCCACGGCTATGGAAATATTAACAAACAATACTCCGACCAATAAAAGCCCCAATGTCGGGATAGGTTTTTTTATCAATATGACTGACGACGGCAAGATCCTTGGTTTTGGTCATGGTGGAGCCGACGAAGGTTTCATGTCTCAATTGTATCTCGAATTAGATTCCGGTAACGGTTACGCCATTATGACTAACGGCAACAACGGCACTAAACTCATAGGTGAACTCGAAATACGAATCAAAGAAGCCTTAGGTATTGGTTATTCGCAGCCCGAAATAAAAAACATAGTGGACATCAGCAAACAGGATCTAAGTACGTACCTTAGTCGCTACATCGTGACAAAACCTTTTGAAGTCGAAGTTGTGCTAGAGGCTGCGGAAAATGGATTCCAGCTCACTGCTTCTCCTTATGTGGAAAATGAAATGTATTGGCACCAAGGCGAAGGGACGTTCTTTGCGATGGACGGAAGTAGTATCACCTTTGAGATGGATAAAAGCGGCGCAATCAAAACGCTTGTTATGAGCAATGGTATACGCGGGAAACGAAAAGAGTGATGGAGCTTTTGGAAGCCTGATAAAACACGAAAATTTCCCCCGTTCGATCAGGTAAGTTATTTGGACCACTTTGGGCGTGAATCAGCGGTTCACCTGCGTCTGCATCCGCTCTTGGCCAAAACCTGGCTTAAGGTGAAGGACAAATTTGTGCCAATTGCGGTTCTACGAGTGACGGATGCTGAACGATCCTAATTAGCAGAAACCTGAAATAACTACTCAACTGGGTTACATTGTTTTGTAAGCCATCAACTTTTGTTTAATGCCAAATATCAACAATCACCTTACCTAATTAAAATTTATTAAGTGGGAATAGGTATCTTGGCGAAAATTAAACTAGTAAAAAAGGATTTTATTAATGAAGTGTCTTATTTTTTTATTAGTAATTTTTCTGTGGTCTTGTACTCAAGATAAAAGGGCTGAGTGGATAAAGCCTAATTCCGTTATCGTTAGTTGCGATGAATACTACAACTTAGAGACAAGATATGGCGTTTTAACCAATAATGTTTGGAATAAGCATGCCGCAGAGAATGATTCGTGGGAACAGTGTATAGAGAAGCGTGATGTTGACGGCATTACCCAATACGGCTGGTCGTGGTCATGGCCTTTTGAACGAAGAGTGATTTACGCTCAACCTCAAATTAAAATGGGTTCTTCACCATGGGCCCCAGAACCAAAGTTTAACGATTCATTTCCTCTTAAAGTAGGTGAACTAAAAAAGCTTACAATCACTCATGAACTTGAAGTTTCATCCAATGGTGATCACAACAACGTCACGACCATGTGGTTGTTGTCTGAAGCCTATAAAGGAAAAGAGCTTATACCTGATCTTATTGCGGTAGAAGTCATGATCTGGACATATGCGACAAAGAACCATTTTGATCCAGCGGGCAAACGATATAGCGAACTAAGGATTGGAAGTGATGTGTGGGAAGTTTGGTATCAAAAAAATTGGTACGATAAATCAGGTGTAAACGATAACCAATGGATAAGCCTATCTTTCAAAGCTCAAAAATCCTCTATGAAAGCCTCAATACCTGCGCTTGCACTTTTGCAATTTGCTGTCGATAAAGGGCTAATAAGTAAAGACCTCTATATCGCAGATATAGAGTTGGGAAACGAGATAATGAGTGGTTCTGGCATGACTTGGGTAAAGGATTTTTCAGTGACGTTTAACTAAAAATTAAAAAAATTGCCATATTATCGAACGTCCGTTTCTCAGTGTCAGGATAGCTGTCGCCTGGCGGTATACGCGTACTAGTAGCATAAATCAGACAGTAAGGGTTTACTGCACAAATGCAAATTTCACTAATGATTTACCATTGTAGTTTAGTGATCAAAAAAATTGATTCTAAGCCCGCAAACCAGACTCTAAAACCTAGTTAGCTCTCAAAGTAAAAAGCAATGGCTAATGATGAAAGCTAGGTAACTTTAAACCTTCTTTTCCTACTTGACCCACCAGTTGAATGAATAATTCTCCGTTTTTGCATAAAAACCAACCTAGATTTGGTCACATTTACCTTAACTTAATGCAAATAAGAACAATTATCATTTGCATTATCTTTCTCTGTATTTATAATGAAGCGGTTCTTCAAATACATCCAAACTTCAGAGAAAACTATGACATATAAGACAATCTTTGCATTATCGCCTATTTTGCTTGCGTTGGCTGTTCATGCACAAACAGCAGAATTAACCAATGAGAAGGCTGACAAGGCAAAAGATGATGATATTGAAACCATTCGTATTGTCGAAAGCCGTTTCCAACGCATTAGTTCAGGGGCTACCGGACTGGGGCTGGATAGCTTCGATACCCCGCAATCTTTGTCGATCATTGAAAGCGATACCATTAATAATTACAACTTAAGTGACATTAATAGCCTGTTTAAAAAGATAACAGGTATCAATATTGACCAAGTCGAAACTGATCGGACTTATTACAATGCTCGTGGTTTTGATATAACCAGTATGCATGTAGATGGCTCTGGTGTTCCTTTTGGCGATATTTTTGTAGGCGATCTTGATACCGCCATTTATGAAAAAGTTGAGTTTATTCGCGGCTCTAACGGACTTATCACTGGTTTAGGCAACCCATCAGGAACAGTCAACTACGTACGTAAGCGCCCAAGTAATGATCCACAAGCAAGCGTGGCGGTAAGTTTAGGCCGTTGGTCAAACAAGCGTGCTGTGGTGGATGTTTCTACTCCTTTAACTGATTCTGGAAGTTGGGCTGCCCGCGCAGTTGTTGTACAACAAGATAAAAACAGCTGGCTAGATCTATACGAAAATAACCGCACAGTATTTTACGGCGTGGTTGATGGACAGATAAATGATGATGTTACCCTCACTTTCGCTTACACCTATCAAAACAATAAGAGTGATGGCGTGACTTGGGGGGCAGTACCATTGATTTATTCAAATGGCACACAAACCGATTTTGCTGATTCTAGCTCTACGGCCATGGATTGGACTTATTGGGATACCCTTAATCAAACTGCTTTTGCGGAACTGAATTGGTACATCAATGCTAACCTCAACTTCACCAGTAAGCTCACCTACACCGACTACGAAGACGATTCGGAGCTATTTTATACCTATACACAAACTGGGTTTGAGCAAGATACAGGTTTGGGCATGTTAGGTTACCCAGGTAAATATTATGCCGAAGACGACATACTCATTTGGGACAATAGCTTACAAGGTACATTTCAAGCATGGGGATTAGAACATTCTTTCAATCTAGGGGTGAGCCTGGCTGATTCTGAAACCCTGGATCTTGATTCTGCTGCATTGAGTGGATTTGATGCAATGCCTGCATTACCAGGCTGGACAGGAACCGAGGTGGCAAGGCCTAGTTGGGCAGCTCCCAAAAAAGAGGGTTACACAGATGTCACTTTGAATCGTTTTTATGGTTCGATGCAACTCGCCGTGACAGACAACTTAGACTTAGTGTTAGGCGCAAGTTTTGTTGATTATGATAACGAAGGTGAATCATGGGGCGCATCTACTTCAACCTCAGAAAATGGTGTTAGCCCGTATCTTGGCTTTACTTGGGAAGCAATAGAAGGCCTAAATATTTACGCTAGCTACAGCGACATTTATCAACCTCAATATTACCTTAACGAAGACCTGCAACCATTAGGTTCAGCTGAAGGCCGTGGTTATGAAATGGGCATCAAAAAACGCTTCGATGATAACTTATTGCTTAGTTTTGCGGTATTTAGAACCGAACAAGAAAACCTCTATGAATTTATCGAATATGGTGATGGCGACGGCGTTGACGATGATAACTATGACGATGACTTTAATTACGCTATATATCGTGGTGTAACAGTTGACTCCAACGGTTTTGAATTAGAAGTATCCGGCAAGGTCTCAGAAGAATGGTCTATACAAGGTGGGTTTACCGCTTTAACCATGGATGATGAGAATGGCGACGAGGCGCGAACCTTTATTCCTCGCAAAACTTTAAAGTTACTTGCTGATTATTCTCCTAAATGGAACGAAAAACTGAATGCAGGTATGTCTGTTCAATGGCAAAGTGATATGTATTACGAAACTGGTTATGGACGTATCACCCAAGATAGCTACGGACTAATCGGTGGATATATTCAGTACAGTTTCAACGACAATCTATCGCTCAGTCTGAACCTAGAGAATATTACAGGTGAAAAATACCTCAGCTCGGTGCGAACTGAGCAAGCGTTTTATGGGTCGCCTACTGACTATAACCTAACCTTACGTTGGGACTTTTAATCGTCAACCTTAACTCGGGATAACCCATTTAATGAGAGGCTAATTGTTAAAATAGGCCTCTCATTTTCTGGCATAACACAGCCATCCTAATGCAAGTTTATATACCAATATCGGAAGCTACCAATGAGTAGAACAGCTCTATTATTTCTTAAAAACCAACGCTTCTGGCTTAGTGGGCCTGCCACCTTGCTGGTATCGCTACTTATTATGCTGGCGATGGCAGTTTGGTTTCCCCCTGGTGCTGGCAATGTCAATAACATCATGCTGCCACTGGTTATGCTGCCATTAATTTGGGCTATTTTATTTTTTTACACTTACCTAACAACAAATATGCGTAAAGCCCAGTGGCTACTTGTGGCGTTATTTGTTGTAAATAGTGCCATTCTTACATTTCAATTTTTAGGTTAATCTTTATGAATGAAAACACCCCCATCCTGCGTTCGAAGGCTAAAGCATTACTTAGTCTGCATTCTTGGTCTGGTATTGTTTTGGGCATGTTACTTTACGCTGTGATATTCACCGGCACAGTGGCAGTGGTGGCAGACGAGATAGGAGAATGGTCAAACAGTAATTATCCTCAACACTTAATTCTGACTAGTGATGTGGACGAAACGGTTAAACGTCTTTCTGCACAAACACCAAAAGCATACCTAGATGAAATTTCTGCTTATGAAAATGACCGACAACAATTAGTATATTTTTTTCATACCCACAAACAAAATCCTTCGGGCGACATGGACGAATATGGCGTGCAATACGCGCTGAACTCACAAGGCGAAATTGTTACTGAAAAAACCGGTTTTGGCAGCGACTTATATGCTCAAGATGATACCTATGCCCTAAGCCGCTTTCTGGTATCTATTCATACTGAGCTGCACATTCCTTCGCCGTGGGGCCTGATCCTTACCGGGATCTTAGGACTAGCCATGCTGATTGCTTCAGTATCTGGGTTTATGATGCATCGTCATTTATTTACCGATATGTTTTCCATTCGTAAGCAGCGTGATGGGCAATCTCTCAAACGTGATTCGCATACAGTTGCAGGCACGTGGAGTATTCCCTTTGCTATTTTGCTGGCGTTTACCGGCAGCTTCTTTAGTTTTTCTACTGCATTCGGCATACCGGCAATGGGTGTTGTAGCATTTGGTGGTGACCAAGAAGCATTAATGTACGCGCTGGTAGGTGAGCAACAAGATAAAAGCGAAGCGCCAATGGCGTCAGCTAATTTGAATCTTATGCTCAAAGATGCGGTGCAACGACAATCTGCAGTCCCGACTTTTTTATCCATTTCACATATAGGAACCGAGTCTGCCAGTGTACTCGCCTTTTTTATGCCAAATGAAGGTAAGGTTGGATACGAACAATTAGTTTACGATGGCACCAACGGTGATTTTGTGGAATATAAGCCAATAGTGGGCAGTGTGCCGTCATTGGGAAGTAGTATTTTGTCGCTGATTTATCCCATCCACTTTGGCACCTTTGCCGGTTTATTGTCAAAAATTATTTGGATAAGTTTAGGGGTAGCCGCCTGTTATGTCACCATTACTGGGCTGCAACTTTATGCCCATAGAAACCAAAAAAACGACAGCAGTTGGCATTGGTTTAGTCGAATGTGTGTATGGGGCTTTTTTGGTCTTCCGCTTTGCTCTTTGGCAGGTGCAGTGGGCTTTTTTGTTAGCGGCGCTTTAGGAACAAACCAAAGTCTTTGGACCCAATTATCCTTTGTGATTACAGCCAGCTTAATCAGTATATTAAGTTTATCCATTAAAAAAATTCACCTACTGAAAAAAGTCTTATTAGCAGGTAATGGATTGTTTTGCTTACTATTACCCCTTCTTCGATCTGGCACGTCTGGTACCGGCTGGTTACAAGCATTACAACATAATATGCTGGCCATGATGTTTATTGAAATGACGTTATTGTTCTGCTCTGTTTGGTGTTTTTTTGCCTTGTATAAATCAATGCAATTTGATGGGCAAACTATCAACCAGACAGCCACATCGTTTGCTAGCCAGGAGACAGCCAAATGAACCACCTTATTATGACTCTACCGTTTATTATATTTAGTTTAGTCATAGTTTTTCTATTGGCTCGCACCGATCCTAGGCGCAAGCAGCTTTCTAATAAAACAGACAACACCACTGACAGGGAATTTGTGTTATCCGTTGCTGGTAGAAAAATGCTTGCATGGAGTTTAGTACTGCCATTTATTCCCCTTGTGTTTATGGCAAATTACGCAGGTATTTTAATGTACGCAGGAGCCGTGACAGTAATTGGCTGGGCAGTATCTGAATTACCGACATCTGTGATTTAAATACAAAATTACAGGGGTGTATATTCAAGTGATCATCGTAACAACTTATTGTATAAAAGGAACACAAGGCACCCGAATATAAAAACCAACAACCCGTTATCAAAGGACACATTGAGCGACGTTGACTTACGGGGATATTTACTCTCTTATTGAAATCTGCGGTCAGAGCTGATGAAATATCTGCTTTGGACCTCAAACAATCAATTAAATCAAAATCAGGGAAGGGCGCTTGAACGCTCATCTATGACCTTCGACTTTAGCGAGTATTTAGTCTGTTTTGGGCGGGCTACTGCATATCACTTAAGTGCCAATAATGGTTATTCGTTGCTCTTTCAGTGAACGATCCCAATAGCAAATTGTAGATATTAGAGAAGTGGGCTGGGGGAAAAGCAATCTAAACAGAATTGGTGTTAACATAATTTATCCTCGGTTGCCGTTATTCCCATGGAAGTTTGAATGAAATTACTATGTAAAATTATTTTCGCAGGGTTATTTTTTTGTGGGACATCGGCCTGTTCCTACTTTGCTCAAGATACTCAGGTGGCAGACCCAGATTTTACGCCGAAAAACACCCACAGAACTTTTTCTGAACAAAATAGCCCCGTGGTATATGTTGATGAGGCACATCACAATTTTTTAACAAAAAACGGTCGTTATAAACCATTTTCTCAAGTTCTAGTGAGTGATGGATATACGGTAAAACCCAACAAAAAAGTATTCAACTTAGATTACTTGAAGCAAGCTGATATTTTAGTTATTGCCAATGCGCTTGATAAAGACAGGCAGGATTGGACGCCTCCTTTTGGTGATGCACTGACAAGCCAAGAGATTTCTGCGGTAAAAAAATGGGTATTGCAAGGAGGCTCGCTTTTTTTGATCGTTGATCACAATCCTTTTCCTAAGGCCATTGAAAATTTAGCCGTCGCTTTTGGATTCGAATTTAGTAATGGCCACGTTGGTGATGCCATATTTCGGATTGAAGACAATACGCTTGCCCAGAATGTTATTACCGGAGGAACAACTGCGTCTCAAAGCGAACTGGGAGCAGAAGAATTAATACCTTCGCTTATGCAAGGATTTACAAGACGGGTTGCAAGTTTAGATAGTATAACAAGAGTCAAAACGTTTGGCGGTTCAGCTTTCAGAGCACCGCAGAACGCCATATCACTTTTAACGCTCGGCAAAGGCGCAGTATCGATTACTCCAGCCATACCTTTTCAAGTAAATGCTAATACACCAAGAGTATCTGTAGAGGGATGGAGTCAAGGTGCTGTTTTACAGATTGGCAAAGGACGGGTTGCAGTCTTTGCTGAAGGTATGATGTTTTCATCGCAACTCGATACAAAGACAGGCAAAAAATATGGTTTAACATCTATGGGGGGAGAGCAAAACGAACTGTTTTTGTTGAACGTTATGCACTGGCTTTCAGGCACCATTTAGATGTGAGGGTTAAATCGTATGCTACCAAGTACATTCTATTGTTCACAATATACAGTAACTACATAATCAACCATTGCTCAATGCAACACCAATCGGCTGTATATCTTTAAAAGCTACAACACGATTACGACCTTGTTTTTTTGCTTCGTAAAGTGCTTGGTCAGCTTGGTTCACCGAATCCCTATTCGAGTTTGAATTAGGCTCGACATTTGACACACCAAAGCTGGCAGTAAGATTACCTACTTCAGAAAAATGATATAAATTAACAGCAGACTGTATTTTTTGGGCTACCACAATAGCATTTTCTGAGGATGTTGAGGGTAGTAGAATAATAAACTCTTCTCCTCCCCAACGAGAAATAGTGTCAGAAGGCCTAACATTTTCTTGTAATAAATTTGAAAACGATTGCAGGACAGAATCTCCCACTTGATGGCCATAAGCATCATTAATTTTTTTAAAATTATCGATATCAATCATAATTAAGCTTAATGCCTTGTTGTATCTTTTTGCTCTTTTTCGTTCGATGGCAAAGTGGTCATCAAAATACCGTCGATTTCTCAAACCAGTAAGTTGGTCAGTGACCGATAATTTTTCTAAAGCGATGAGATGAGCCTTTTCTTTTTCCCTTATTTCTTGAATAGTTTTGTAGGCCGAATTTGCTGATAATTCAAAGAAACAAGTGGTGTACACAACACCTAAAGTAGCAATCGTAAATCTGACAAGCCCTTTAATGTCCCAAAAACCATAGTCCCATTCGCCGATTCCGAGGTAAGCCATTGGTATGATGATCGAATAAAACAGGCAGACCATTATCATCCCTTTGCGTATGCCTAGTATGGGAATAACAAATAATGGATAGCAAATAGTCCAAATGAGCCCAAAACTTTGATTTCCAGCAAAGTAAGAGAAAACGACTAAGAAAACGAAAAGCAGCGTGGTGACAAAATAAGCCGAAAAATAGAAACTTTTTTTAACAATAAGTGAATAAAGAGCAAGCGCTGTGGAAATTGAGATAATCAAATTTACGCTTGATAAAAAATAGCTATTTGGATCGAAGTTAATAAAAGCAAATACGCCAAACGTTAATGTAGCAATGAAGAGTAAAGCAGCAGTCATAATTAAGCGGCGATGCAAAGACGGATCGCTTTTCATTTCGGCATCAATTGCTAAAGCAGCTTTTATTTTTGTTAGCATTTTGACTGAGTCCTACTTCACTTTATAAAATATTGAGCAATGTTCATGAATATGTCCCTATATAAGCGCTTAATAAATAGTTCTTTTCAAAGTCTAGCACCGAGACACGAGAAAAAAGTTATAATCTGCTCGTTTAGCACATAAATGCGATTGCGCAGACGCGAAGTAGAGTAAAACATCCGTTTAAACAAAGTTGTTCTACTTTTTAAGGTCTAATAAAAATCGGTTGTCTAGCTCTATTCTAGAAACACGCTTACATATCAAATAGCCCTGCAAGTAATCACAGCCTTCTGTCATCAAGCAATCTTTTTGTTCCTGTGTTTTGACCTCTGCAGTGACTGTCTTAAGCCCTAGAGGTTTAGCCATATCAACTAGAGTATAGGTAAAACAAAACGGCATTTTTTATAAAATCAAAATACAGGATGCCTCATATTTTCCATATTGACATCTGTTTTAAAGCCTCATTTGTTTCTGCAAGGCAAACTGTTCTCGCTATCGCCACATATGCGACTAACACACCTAAACCAACCAATAACGCCAAGAAAAATTTTCGAGGCCATGCAAGCAAAAATAGCATTTGTAACCAAGGCGCAGCAGTTTTCCTGATTGCTAATTGGCTAAATAAAAACAAAATTGGACCAACGACTACAAGTGCTTGCAACCAACCTCCTAACCACCAACCTTGCCAGACGGAAATAGTTGTTTCAGCACAGTTCACTTTGGCCATCTATTATGTTTTGGCGCAGAAACTAAGCTAATAGGATGTTTCTGGTTGAATTTTTTTCTTAGCAAATACTAGATCGGGTTATCTCAAACCAATTACTGCTATGGTTGTAAGGCTTTTTTATTGTCCTCAACAAGTGTTAATTGATATGCATGACGCAAAGCTTGGATTACTTTGGGGTCTGTGCCTTTTGAAGCAACTAAATAAAAATCCTGCACCATATTAGGTAATGGGATATTAAAGGTAAAATCTTGCAGTGAGCAATTAGAATTTTTACAGTAAGCCTCTATTACCATTTTACTGGCGGGCACTAGGTCGACTCGACCCTTAAACAACATTTTGAAAGTGTCTGTCGTATCACGTACTACTACAATGTTGTTATCTGCCCTAAAGCCATCTTGCTCAAGAAAATCAAATACTACATCATTGCGCTTAGCTCCTACTAGTAGACTCTTGGCTTGTTCCAAAGTGCTGACGTTAATTTGTTTTGATTTCAGACTGACTAGCGCGATTTCCATCAAGTAGAGTTGGCCTATCCAAATGAACTTGTCTTCTCGATGCGGGGTGCGCACCACAGAAAACAATAATACGTTGGGTTCAGTTACTGCCATTTGATATGCACGTGACCAAGGAGCTACCATCCATTTGGCTGTTAAATTTGCACTTTCAACGATGCGTTTGACCTGGTTATAGGCCAAACCATCATGCAATTGTCCATTTTTAACAATTTGCAAAGGGGGGAGATCTTCAGTAACAATTAATACTTTTGTTTGCGCCTTTGCGTTATAAGCAAAGGTAAGTAACAAAAACACAATAGTGAGAATGGCAAAACGCATCGAGTAAATTTCCAGATTATCTTCATTCGAGCACAAGCAGATTAATTAAAAGTACCATGCTATTCAGCGCTATTAAAGGTCTATAAGTAGGCCGGAAAGTTAGTCTATATGTCAAGTGTAACCATCAACTTTTCAACGTGCCTATTTGTATTCTGAGCTCGCGGCTAGACTTGCTTATTTTCATTGAAAATTACGAAGACACCCATTTTTAGTTTTGGATAGGTAACTGAGGCTTTGCATTGCACAATATTGTCACAAATATTCAATGCTCTGAACGGCTGATGTCTTAGTATTGTTGCCGTTCAATCTGCTAAGTTAATTAGTGTGCCTTGGGCGTGAGGAAAAGCTGTTGAACAACTACGTCCACTTAGCCGGAAGCGGACATCAAATCTTTTTAAACGATGTTGATTACTCGATAAAATACCGAGTAGTTCAATCTCAGATTTAAACTCTGTTACGTGGTTAGGCATCAATAATCTGGGATTGATCTTCCCAGAAAAATATCCCGTTGCACATGCCAAGTTCCCTTTTCATTCTTTTTTGGATTTGTTACTCCGCACCCTGCACGGCACGGTCGACTCTCTATCAACTCATTCGTCAGCAAAGGGTCATCACTAAATTCGACGCTATCGATATAATAAGTACCTTTTTGGGGCTCAATTACATGTAAATGAATATGCTCAGGTATACTTCTATTTGGATATGCTTTAGGACGAATTGTTTCAAAGTTGTATTTGCCATGTTTGTCGGTTAACACCCAGCTTCGGAATCCTCCATGAAAGGTTTTCCCTTTAGGATAAATTCCTTCATTATTCGTTTGATAGGCATAAATGATAAGACCTGCTGCGGGTTTTCCGTCAATATTGTAGGCGGTTCCATTTAGAATGAGAGGATCGCCTTCCTCTTTAAACGGCGCAATTCGGCCATGAGACTTTAATTGTTTTGGCAACCCTACAAATACTAACTCGCATCCCTGACATGGGCCACCAATCGTTGGTTCATCGGCAACTGCGGAAGCAATGGTAAGAAAAAATGTAAACATTAAAATCATAGCTTTTTTCATATTAGGCTCACTCTTTCATTTTAAATTATTTAAAAAAACATCTTTCGTAATGTGTCGTCTTTCCTGATGAAGTGATGATAAAACGCTGCAAAAACATGAAGAATGATAAGCAAGCCGGTAACCCATTTCCCCAGAAAAATATGAACTTTCTCTGCTGCTTTTTCTAGCTTTTCGAGGTTTGTCCCAGCGAAGTTCTTAATCTCGATGTCCCATGAAAAATCGAGATCATAAATGAAAAAGAAATCTATCTTCCCTCCGCCATAATGTAAGTAGTGTGCAATTGATAAGTAGCCAGTTATTGGCATGGTGAACATGATTGCATACAACGAGATGTGAACCAGCCTCTTAGAATTAACTATTAGTTGATATTTAGCTTCAATTGTCGGGACTGGATTCAGGGTTCGCCATAGTATTCGTAAGATGACAATGATGCCTAAACTAATACCGATAGACATATGCAGTTGAATAGCAAACCAATTTTCAAATTCGCTTTGCGCAAGCCATTCACGGAAATAAATGGCTACATAGGACACTGCAAATAACATTGCTGTTATCCAGTGGAAAGATTTTGCGATTAATCCGTATGACAGGGTTGTGTTGGTGAATTTCATTTATTGACCAAGCAAAACATTCAAAAGATGTCTGCAAGGTTACATATGAACTACTTTGACTCAATACTAAATCACTTAAAGTGATGAGTTTATAGCTTTAGCTGAGGAACACTCAAAACGACGCCTGAACTGCTTTACATAATTCCTGCTTAGGCGAAGGGTTTTGCCATTGAACAAAGTTAAATCGTAATCGCCATTTAGCCTAGATTGGTAGGATTGGATCTTGTCCAAATTTACAATGAATGAGCGATGTACTCTAACAAATCGTGGGTCCAAACTTTCTGATAAGGATTTAAGCGATGCAGTGTGCAGATATTGTTTATTCGCCAACTGGATAGAAACGTAAGGCGTAGCAGATTCAATAAAGAGGATATCCGAAAACTTAGTCAGGAAGTTACTTTTTCCTGATTTTATAGATATGGAGTCAGGTATCAAACTTTGCTTGGCAGATGCCTGTCCCTCAAAATTTTGTTCTCTTTTCTTGAGTATTCTGAAGTACTTTAAACTGGTAATGAATGCTGCATATACTAACAATATCTTAACCAAGTCGTTGGCTAAGGTATAAGTTAAAACTTTCATAAATCCGTATGATTGCTCTCGAAATATGGAAGATAAAAACCAAATTATTGATGCGACGAGAAATAAATGCGCTAAGGAAGCAAGAGCTAACATCTTTGCTAAGAATGTAAAAGAAACGGTCGTTTTTTTATCAAATCCCTGTTTGATTAAAAAGATAATGGGAGGGAATACTAGCCAGAAGCATTTAAACAACATGGACTCATAAATAAAAAATGGATATCCATTTCGTTGTGAATGGAGGTAATCCTGAAATATTGCCAGAATTATCGTCACTAATAATAATGCCAAAGCGGTTAGTTTTAAGCTGTGATTTTCAAGAGTATAACCGCCAAATTTAAGCTTATATATCATTCAGTGCCCCCTCATACGCCGAATTTCAATTTTGTATCAAATTTGTGAATCGCGACCGTTACCGTCAAAACATCATAACGAAACATTAGAAGGTGTGCTAGAGCGATTAGTAAATGGCATTTTTGGCATAATATGGCAAACCATCGGCGCTTACTAAATGACCGCTTGGGGCGTGAGGCATTTGTGCATCTGCGTCCGTTTTGGCCTAAACCAACAACCAGATAACTGCGGGGCAGAGCACTAGATTCACATAACTAACATGGCTGTTTTCATAAGTTTTACTCATTGCTACAAAGAGAGTAAAAACT
>Ga0163215_100684_pt1 | contig 43704 bp, 37 predicted proteins | sample SynspAceP_FD_185934 | JGI IMG/M metagenome (GOLD analysis project Ga0163215, IMG submission 185934) | Saline lake microbial communities from Ace Lake in Antarctica - Synechococcus sp. Ace-P (Hybrid Assembly) | ecosystem: Environmental > Aquatic > Non-marine Saline and Alkaline > Saline | place...
CTCAGATAGCCAGGCTAGATAGTCGTGATGGTCCATGCGCGCCTCCTGCGTTCATGTTCCGTTATATCGCATCAGAGAGTGCATAGCTAATGCGAATTGAGCCTTCACCAAAAAGCCAACAAAGAAGGAAAGTGACTATGAAAATTCTGATGGTTCTGACATCTCACGATCAATTGGGGGACACTGGCAAGAAAACGGGCTTCTGGCTCGAAGAGTTCGCGGCGCCCTACTATGTGTTCAAGGATGCAGGTGCAGACATAACTCTTGCTTCGCCAAAGGGCGGTCAGCCGCCACTGGACCCCGGCAGCGACACCGATGACGCGCAGACTAAAGCTACTGAGCGCTTCAAGGCAGACGAGGCCGCACAAGACGTGCTTGCCCAGACAGAGGTTCTTTCGACGATCAAAGCCGATGGATTTGATGCCATCTTCTTTCCCGGCGGCCACGGTCCACTGTGGGATCTGGCCGAAGACCGCGACAGCACACGGCTGATTGAAGCCTTCGCACAAAGCGATAAACCCGTCGGGGCCGTTTGCCATGCGCCCGCCGTGTTCAAGCACCCCAAGGGCGCTGACGGCATCCCGCTTGTATCGGGCAAGACAGTGACCGGCTTTACGAACACCGAGGAGGAAGGCGTCGGCCTGACCGAGGTCGTGCCTTTTCTGGTCGAAGACATGCTGAAGGCAAACGGTGGGAAATACGAAAAGGGTGCTGACTGGAGTTCGTTTGTCGTCGTGGACGGCAAGCTGGTAACCGGCCAGAACCCCGCATCGTCAGAAGAAGCAGCACGCAAGCTGATGGCGCTGCTTTAAGATCGGATCGGGGGGCGTTTTTGGCGCCCCCGATCCACCACAGCAGATTGCATCTGTTGAATGCGCCCGCATTTGCAGCCTGAAGCAACAGACTCCGCGCGCGGGATGAATTTGACTTGATCGCAGTGGTGCCGACCATCTGTTTGTTGTTTCAAATTTGTAGGTACGCGGTGCTGTGGACGCTCTTGTATCTCACGGTCGGCCAACATCTTTGGTTTATGCGCAAGATGCTGTTTCAGGAACGCGAGGATGTTCGTCCCCGCGCCCCAACATGCGATGTTCGAATACAAGGCACGCAGCAGCGATGATCGCTTTGTTCGTGCCAAGGCGTTGTGTCAGTCACTTTGCGGAACTTGAACCGGTGCTGTCTGTGCAGGCTCTGGATCGGCAGGTGCCGTCTCAGTCGCGGGTGCGTCAGTGCCAGTTGCCGGCGCGTCATTGGATTCGACACTGATTGATACATTACCTCCTGACGGCTGGGACGACCCAGATGTCAAAGACCCTCCGTCACCCAAAACAAAGTAGGCGACTATCGCCACAACAACAATGATACCCCCCATCAGAAACCACATCATCCCACCACCAGCGGGCTTGCTATCTGTGTGATTGATGGTTGTGTGCGTACTGGTCGGTGTTCGGTCGGTTGTTTTTTCGTCCATGTTCGTGATCCTTCAAATATGATGTTCGATTGGGTGGAGGGCCGACATCTCTACACTTCCGGACAAGGACCCGTCCTGCGGGTCGTACGCAGGAAGCATAACCGTCCAACATTAACTCTTGCCGTTGGGTGTGGTTCCACTGGGGTGCCGGATATCTCCACCCGGGCACGTCAATGAGGTCAGATTTCCAAGCAAATTCCGGTGTCGTGATGGTTCAGGGACCGCTGGGCCAAGAAACTGAACATGGTCCCCCAACGGGCATATCTCGCCACCGGAATGTCTAAAGCCCGCTGCCCCCCAGCTTGAACTGCTGTCTCCAACCCTCATGGGGAATAGAATAATGCGCCCGCAAGACCTGTCGTGGAAAAGGCACAGGTCCGGATTTTGTCCATGCAGGCACGTGTGTTGGCGGGAACCGGCCTGCGGCCGTGCGGGAACCTGCCGCATGGGCAAAACCTAATCGGGAACTTTGCTGTCACTCAGCCGTTTCCTTCGTGCCATTTATCCGGTCAGCGTCTGGCGGACTGGGTGTGGCGGTCAACAAAAGGAGACCAGAAAGATGAAACATTCTGTATTTACAATGGCCATCGTAGGTATTCTATCCGCACCTGCCGCCTATGCGCAAACCACGGCTCAGGCTGCCACAGCCCTTAATCTCCGCGCTGGCCCCGGCCCGGCAGAGGAAATCATCTCTGTTATTCCGACAGACGGAGAAGTCACTGTCGTGGGCTGCCTCGACGCCTCCAATTGGTGTGAAGTGAGCTTTGAAGGAACAAGCGGCTGGGCATACGGCGATTATCTCACTGTTCAGATTGAGGACCAACCTGACCCCGTTGTACTCTACGAGAACAGAGACCGGGTGACGGTCCATACGATCGAGCGCACAGACACGTCAGGCGAGTCCGCTCTGGGCGCAGGGACTGTGGGTATGCTGGCCGGCGCAGTGGTCGGTGGACCGATTGGTGCGGCGATTGGTGGTATATTGGGGGCAGGTGCTGGCGCCGCCTTTGATCCGGGTGAACAGGTCGTCACCTATGTGCAGACCAACCCGATGGACCAGATCTATCTTGATGGCGAGGTTGTTGTCGGCGCGGGTATCCCTGACGTTGTGGAGCTTCGCAGCGTACCGGAGAGCCAATATTCCTACGCATACGTCAATGGAGTTCCGGTGGTTGTAGATCCGGAAACCCGGCAGATCGTTCATATTCTGCGCTAAAACCACTATCTGTTTGTAAGGCTTTGGAGGGCGCGACTAGACACAGCGCCCTCCTTTTTGTTTGGTGGATTGCGGCCTTGATACATCAATGAGGTCAAAGGAAAGGTTCCGTTCGCGGTGATATTGATCCCTGTGCTCATTCCTGTTTGAGTTCGCCTCTGGCTTCCCCGAGAGGACCATAGGTGACACGCAGCAGAGCAGCCTAGTTTCAGATCGTTGGCCCCTTGAAAAATCACGATGCCGGGGCTTGTGAAGCTCGATGCGCAGTGACGACAGCGCAAGCGAAGATATTGGTGAGGAAGCTATCCTGCGGATACTGTTGACAGAAGATTGTCTTCTACCCAGCGCGCAGAAAACTTTTATTTAAAAACAAGGCAGTAAGTCTTTAAGCGAAGAGCGGTTCTGGGATTCTGTCAATCCAACCCACAAACTGTAGCATCCGAAGAATGATCCACCCCTTGACGCCATGGGCTGCAACAGAAACAAACCGCTCAGCATGAAGTCGCAAAATGTCCCGAGGCGTGAATCGGGGTCTATCTGACAAGAACGACGCGTTTCCATCTCTCATTTCCTTTAGGAGAAATTCATGAAGTTCCGCTTTCCCATCGTCATCATCGACGAAGATTTCCGCTCTGAAAACTCGTCGGGTCTGGGTATTCGTGCCATGGCCGAGGCGATCGAAAAAGAGGGCTTCGAGGTGCTTGGTGTGACCAGCTATGGTGATCTGTCAAAGTTCGCACAGCAACAGTCTCGCGCCAGTGCTTTCGTGCTGTCCATTGATGACGAAGAATTCAGCCCCGGACCGGATCTGGACCCGGCAGTTCTGAATCTGCGAAGCTTCATTGAGGAGGTGCGCTGGAAAAACGCGGATGTGCCGATCTATGTTTACGGCGAGACCAAGACCAGCCGCCATTTGCCCAATGACATCCTGCGTGAATTGCATGGTTTCATCCATATGTTTGAAGACACGCCGGAATTTGTGGCCAGACATATCATCCGTGAGGCAAAATCCTATCTCGAGGGCATCCAGCCGCCCTTCTTCAAGGCGTTGCTGGATTATGCCGAGGATGGTTCCTACTCTTGGCATTGCCCCGGTCATTCTGGCGGCGTTGCCTTTCTAAAAAGCCCCATCGGGCAGATGTATCACCAATTCTACGGCGAAAACATGCTGCGGGCAGATGTCTGTAACTCGGTTGAAGAGTTGGGCCAGCTGCTGGATCACAACGGCGCAATTGGTGCATCCGAGCGTAATGCCGCGCGCATTTTCAACGCGGACCACTGCTTTTTCGTGACCAACGGCACATCGACTTCGAACAAGATGGTCTGGCATCACACCGTGGCCCCCGGCGATGTCGTCGTGGTGGACCGCAACTGCCATAAATCCATCCTGCACAGCATCATTATGACGGGAGCTATTCCGGTCTTCCTGAAGCCTACCCGCAACCATTGGGGCATCATCGGCCCGATCCAGCAAAGCGCCTTCGAGGTTGAAGCGATCAAGGCCAAGATCCGCGCCAACCCACTTCTGGCGGGCGTGGATGCCGATGCCGTCAAGCCGCGCATCATGACGCTGACGCAATCGACCTATGACGGGGTTCTGTACAACACCGAAACCATCAAGGGCCTGCTGGACGGCTATGTCGACAACCTGCATTTCGACGAAGCATGGCTGCCGCACGCCTCTTTCCATCCGTTCTACGGCAATTTCCATTCAATGGGGCGCAAGCGCGCGCGACCGAAACATTCGGTAACCTATGCCACGCAATCCCTTCACAAGCTGCTGGCAGGGATCAGTCAGGCCAGCCATGTTCTGGTGCAGGACAGTCAGGATACACCGCTCGACCGGCACTTGTTCAACGAAGCCTATCTGATGCACATCTCGACAAGCCCGCAATACAGCATCATCGCAAGCTGTGATGTCGCCGCTGCCATGATGGAGCCGCCGGGCGGCACCGCTTTGGTCGAGGAAAGCATCGAGGAGTCGCTGGATTTCCGTCGTGCCATGCGCAAGATCGACGAGGAATACGGTGATGATGATTGGTGGTTCAAGGTCTGGGGACCGGAGGAACTGAGCGAGGAAGGGATCGGGCGCACCAAGGATTGGGTGCTCAAACGCACCGATGCCGATGGGGTGCAGCCTTCGGATGGCGAAGACAGCTGGCACGGTTTCGGCGACATGGCGCCCGGCTTCAATATGCTGGACCCGATCAAAGCGACGATTATTACACCCGGCCTCAACCTTGATGGCCGCTTCGAAGACACGGGTATTCCCGCCTCGATCGTGACCAAATACCTTGCTGAACACGGCGTGGTGGTCGAAAAAACCGGCCTCTACAGCTTTTTCATCATGTTCACTATCGGCATCACCAAAGGTCGCTGGAACACGCTTTTGACAGCGCTGCAACAGTTCAAGGACGATCACGCCAAGAACCAGCCGATGTGGCGCGCCATGCCGGATTTTTGCGTCAAGCAACCGCGCTATGAAAACATGGGCCTGCGTGATTTGTGCGAGCAGGTACATCGCCAATATGCCAAATATGACGTGGCGATCCTGTCGACCGAGATGTATCTCAGCGATCTGACGCCTGCAATGAAACCAAGCGATGCCTATGCACATATCGCGCGTCGCAGCACGCAGCGTGTGCCGATCGACCAGCTGGAAGGGCGCATCACAACCAGTCTTGTTACACCCTATCCGCCGGGTATTCCCCTGCTGATCCCCGGTGAGGTGTTTAACAAAAAGATTGTGGATTACCTGCGGTTCAACCGTGAGTTCGCGCGCGAATGCCCGGGTTTCGAGACTGATATTCACGGTCTGGTGCAAGAGAAAGACGAGGATGGCCAGATGCACTACTTTGCCGATTGCGTGGCTCAGTAGACGTTTGATAGGGCCGTGTTGGTTAAAAAAAGTCCGGAAAAAGCTTGAGGGCTTTTCCGGACTTCTTTTGACTTTCGGACTTGCGCAGGTCTTTCCAGAGAAAGGCAAACTCCGTAAACTCGAATGTTACCGCTTTTTCGCTTTGCGGTTGGCATAGCGCCGATCGCGTTCGGCTTTTTGCGCGATCTCATCATTTATGACACGCGAAACCCGGTCTTTCTGAACCTTCTCGCGTGCTTCGGCTTCGGAATTGGCCGCCGCTTCGGCCTCCTTTTTCAGTAGCGCAGCCTCTGCGAGAATGCGCTCCTCTTCTGCGAGCTTGAGCTTTGCGCGCTCCTGCTGTCTTTCGGCCTTGGCAGCGGCTGCGGACAGGCGTTCTTCCTGTTTTGCAAGGCGGGTGGGTTCTGCAGCTTCTTTGGCGGCAAGGTGGGATTTCAGAAGGGCAGCCTTCGCATCCGCAGCAGCCGTCCTGCGACTGGCGTGATCAGTATCTTTGAGGTTTCTCATTCTTTTTTTCCGTCAGAAGTCATGTTGTATTCCTGATGTCTCTCTGACCTGTTTCAAGACAAAGCGAAACCCCTAGAGACATTCCAGAACAAGCCGACAGGTTTGTCTGGGGTTAAAGCTGTGTCTTTACAAACAGTTGAAGTTTGCCTGATTCAAACAAAAATCAAAGGAATCTGTTGGGGCAATGAGATTTCCGGCCGATACGCATTCCGGGGGTGAAAACAGGGTCAAAACGACATCTGCAGTGATTCATTGCGCGAAGATTGCCCAGACAAAGCGCAAGCATACTAGCAGCAGGAAGATGCCGAAGGTCAGTTCCAGCTTGCGACGTGACAGGCTGTGGGCCAGTTTGACGCCGAGGTTGGCCGTCAACACCGTCGTTGGTGCGAAGAACAGCAACCCCAGCAACGAGACAAAGCCGATTGCACCTGCAGGCAGATCGGACCGTCCGAGGCCCGCAAGGATATACCCGATGGCGCCCGGCACCGAAATCAGCACCCCGATTCCGGCAGACGTGGCAACGGCCTGATGTATGGCGCGACCATGCAGCGTCATGATGATATTGGCAATCTGTCCACCACCGATCCCCATCAGCGAGGATAGCAGCCCGATCGCTCCGCCATAGGCCTGCAATATCCAGCCTTTGGGCAGATCCGTTGCGATATCCCAGCGAGTTGTGCCGCTGATCAACTTGACCGCGTTTGTGCCCGCGACGACGACAAAGACAAGCTGCATCACAATCGGTGACGCGTAGCGTGCGATCACGGCACCGATCAGAACACCTGCGATGATCGGCACTGCCCAAGCCCGCAGAAGCGTGTCGTCGACAGCGCCGCGGGCCTTGTGGCCGCGATAGGACCTGATTGAGGTCGGGATGATGATCGCCAGCGATGTGCCGACTGCCAAGGGCATCCGCACCTCGTCAACCACCCCCATGACGCCGAAGACTTCGTAAAGGACGGGCACCATCAGAGCGCCGCCGCCAACGCCGAAAACGCCCGCAAGAACCCCTGTGGCAGCGCCTGCCAGCAGCATCACAACGGCAAGAACAGCAAAGTCGGTTGTAAATTCCAAGGCAAGCTCCGGGTGTCATATGCGCCACTTTGCTGCTGACGAGTCAGGGCTTGGCGGGTTGGAGAGAAATTGGCGATCGGGCCTGATCTATAGGGCCCGGATACCTGTGGGCGCAATGGGTCTGTCAGATGACAGTGAAGTGCAGATCGCCCGCACCGGCGACATGGCCGTGCCGCAGATCACGACCCGCAGATGGATTGCAGCCGCAGCCAGTCTCCATCCGACAAAAGCGGTTGCGGCGGGGTACTGGCGAAAGGATCTGCTTCGATCAGGGTGATCGTCTTTTCGCCTGTCGCGTCCAGCGCATAGGCATAGGGTGTGGCGCGCACCGACAGACGTTCAAAGCCAAGTTTGAGCGCTGCATCCGAGACCGGCAACGGCGGGGTGGTCAGCAACGTTTCGGCATAGGCCCGCAACGTGGCATCGGGCAGGGTGCCGGTGGTCAGCATGCGGAAACTGGCGCTGATGCCGCCCCAGCGCAGCAAACGGCCCAGAGGGTCGCTATCCGCCGCGCGTTGCTGTTCGGCGATGACATAGCCGGCCAGCACATCGGGTTCCTCGAAATTCTCGACCAACCCGCGCCCGACCAGCAGGATACGCCCCGGCAGGCGCACCGTGTCGCGTAACCCGCTGCGGATCACGATCAGGGCGTTGCGGCGCCCGTCCGTGTCGGGCAGGCGCGCCGACAGCTTTTGCAGCACTTGCAGACCTTCGGGCGCGACGCAGGGCAGGCCGGTTACGCGCTCCAGATGGGTCATCAAGGCGCGGCCCAGATCCTCGCGCTTGGCATCGGGAACTAGGGTGATGGTGTGGCTCATCATCGCGCCGGGCAGCCAGAAGACCGCAAGCAGGGCGACCAGCGTGAAAGAGCCTGCCAGCCCCAACCCGCGCACCCTGCCCGGACGGGGACGCCGCCGCTCGACCGAGGCGCGCAGCTTCTCGATGGCGGCGATCATGGAGGCTTCCGTGTCGGCCAGTTCCAGTGTCTCGGCCGGATCGCCGTCAGGGTGATAGATCGCGGGCAACTCGTCAGGGTTTGCGCGGGCAATGGCGGCCAGTGACCAATGGGTCAGGGGGCGGTCCTGCAGGTCAGAAATCACCAGCGTCGCCTCGCCGATCGAGACAATCACCTCGCGCCGCTGCTCTTCGGGCGTGACCCGCCAGAGGGCGGATGCCTCAAGCCGTTGATACTGCTGCAATGCGGTCATGGATGGGGCTGCCCTGCCTCTGTTTGGCCGAGTTTAGCATGAGGCGGGGCGGGGCGGTAGTGGGCAGGGTGGAGGGGGGTGCGGCGCTAGGTCGTTTATGGGGGGCAGCTATTCTTGCATACCGTTTCGCAACTCCGGCACAGTTTAGTGAAATTGCGAGAAAGCTTCTCTTGAATGCAACTATTGTTTGATTTCGTAGAAAACATCTTCAAGCTGTTAAATTAAGGAGCGTCTGATCAACGGCTTCGGCCGCGCGGAATCAAGGCCGTAGGCCGCCGCGTGATCGCCGACACGCCCCCCGGGGCGGCGATTTTGCGAGGTTGCGGCTTGAACTGAGGCTCGATGACTGGGCGGGATAAACTGCCTTGAACTAGGGTTGGATCGCCACCTCGCGTGTCGGCTTGGGTGGGGTTGTGTTTGGGGTGATGGGATAGGATGCGCGCCACGCGGAGACGTGGTGTGCGCCGCCCCGCGTGTCGGCGAGGTGGGGTTGTGTTTGGGGTATGGGCGGGGTGAGGGGTTGGCCCCTCACAACCCTTTCGCAATCGCGCGCAATTCGAACTTCTGGATTTTCCCTGTCGAGGTTTTCGGCAATTCCTGAAACACCACGGTCTTGGGTGTCTTGAAGCCTGCCAGCTTCTCGCGGGCAAAGGCGATCAGGGCGGCGGCGTCACCCGTCACGCCGTCTTTCAACTCGACAAAGGCGCAAGGCACCTCGCCCCATTTCTCGTCGGGTTTGGCGACTACGGCGCAGAGCAGCACGTCGGGATGCGCCATCAGCACGCCCTCGACCTCGACAGAGCTGATATTCTCGCCGCCCGAGATGATGATGTCCTTGGCGCGGTCCGCGATCTGCATATAGCCGTTGGGGTGTTGCACCGCGATATCGCCGGAATGGAACCAGCCGCCCGCAAACGCCTCCTCGGTCGCTTTGGGGTTCTTGAGGTAGCCTTTCATCACGCCATTGCCGCGAAACATGATCTCGCCCTGCGTGACGCCATCCATCGGGATCTGGTGCATCTGGTCGGTCATGACGGTGACACCTTCCAGAAACGGCATCGCGACCCCTTGGCGCGATTTCATCGCTGCGCGGTCATCGGATTCCAGACCGTCCCACGCGGTATTCCATGTGCATTCCGTGCCGGGGCCATACGTCTCGGTCAGCCCGTAGACCTGCGTGACGTTGAAGCCCATCGGCTCGATCTTGGCAAGGGTTGCAGGGGCGACGGGGGCACCTGCGGTAAAGACCTCGACCACCTGCGAAAACGTGCGGCGCTGCGCTGCGGGCGCGTTCACAAGCGTGTTGAGCACAATGGGTGCGCCGCCGAAATGGGTGACCCCTTCATCAGCGATGGCGTCAAAGATCGCAGGCGCTGTGATGTCGCGGCAGCAGATGACCGTGCCACCCAGCACCGGCATCATCCACGTGTGGCACCAGCCGTTGCAATGGAACAGCGGCACAATGGTCAGATAGCGCGGATGCAATACCATGCGCCAGCTGACGATCTGCCCCATCGCATTCAGATAGGCACCGCGATGGTGATAGACCACGCCCTTGGGCCGCCCCGTCGTGCCGGAGGTATAGTTGAGGGCGATGGATTCCCATTCGTCCTCGGGCATGATCCAGTCGAAATCGGGATCACCCGAGGCAAGTAAGTCCTCGTATTCCATGTAATGGCCGTGGGCATGGACACCTGCATGGTTGTCCGCCACCTCGATCAAGGTCGGCACAGGGCCGTCCATCCGTTCCAGCGCTTGCGCGGCGAGGGGCAGAAATTGCGGATCAACCAGCAAGACCTTGGCCCCGCCGTGATCGAGGATATAGGCGACGGTATCCACCTCAAGCCGCGTGTTGATCGTATTGAGCACGGCTCCGCAAGCAGGCACGCCGAAATGCGCCTCGGCCTGTGCGGGCAGGTTGGGGATCAGCGTCGCCACCACATCGCCGGGCTGCACGCCCAGCTTGACCAGCGCCGAGGCCAGCCGCGTGACCCGCGCGTGATACTGGGCATAGGTTTTGCGATGCGGGCCATAGATCACCGCCAGATGATCGGGAAAGACGATGGCCGCGCGTTTCAGAAAGGAAAGGGGAGTCAGGGGTGTGTAATTCGCCGCCGTCTTGCCCAGACCAGTTTCATCAGCCATCCAGCCCATCGTTTCCCTCCCGTTATGTTGCCACGCGGCAATCTGGGGACACAATATTGCGCGACCACGGCAGAAGGGAAGCGGGAAAGGCGCAGGCTGGCAATAATGCAGCCCGCGCCATCTGTGGTCAGCCCACGACGTTGAAGGCGGGTCCGTAGGGGTAGCCGGTGATGTTCTCGTTCCCGTCTTCGGTGATGATCAAGATATCATGCTCGCGGTAGCCACCCGCGCCCGGTTGGCCTTCGGGCAGGGTCAGCATCGGCTCCATCGAGATCACCATTCCGGGTTCGAGCACGGTTTCGATATCCTCGCGCAGTTCCAGACCGGCCTCACGCCCGTAGTAATGCGACAGCAACCCGAAGCTGTGGCCGTAGCCGAAGGTGCGGTATTGCAGCAGGTCACGGTCGGACAGGAATGTGTTGATCTTCTCGGTCACTTCGGCGCAGGACACGCCCGGTTTCAGAAGGGACATACCGTATTCATGCGTGGCGACATTTGCCTCCCAGATGGCAAGGCTTGCGGCATCCACGCTACCTGCGAACATCGTACGTTCCAGCGCGGTGTAGTAGCCCGAGATCATCGGAAAGGTGTTGAGCGACAGGATATCGCCCTGCGCGAGCGCGCGGGATGTTACAGGGTTATGCGCGCCGTCAGTGTTCAGGCCGGACTGGAACCAGACCCATGTGTCGCGGTATTCGGCATCCGGGAACCGCTTTGCAATCTCGGCCTCCATCGCGTCTCGCCCTGCCATGGCGATGTCGATTTCGCGCGCACCCACGCGCACCGCGTCGCGGATGGCATAGCCGCCCACATCGGCCACATTCGCGCCCGCACGGATCAGGGCGATCTCTGCGACGGATTTGCGCATCCGTTGCTGCATCGTGCTGGGGGCAATATCGACGCGGGCAGAGGGTGTCAGGAAAGCATCCAGCTTGGCCGACTGCAACAGGGTCAGGTGATCACCCTCGAATCCGATTACCCGGCCATTGCCTGTGACGGACAGAACAGCGCGCCAGTAATTATCGCGGGTCCAGTCGGTATAGGTGATGTTGTCGCCCACGCTGCGCCGCCACGGCTGGCCCGCGTCGATGCCTGCGCTGATGGTGACGCAATCGTTGGGGGTCACGACACAGGCATAGGGCCGCCCGAAGGAGCAATAGAGAAAGCCGGAGAAATAGGCGACATTGTGCATCGAGGTCAGCACGCAAGCATCCACGCCTTGTGCGACCATGCTTGCGCGCAGTCCCGTCAGGCGGTCGCTGAATTCGGCTGTGGCAAATGGTAGAACGGCTTTGTCGCCGTTGTGAAAGCGGTACATTTCGGGTCTTGGGGTGTGTGTCATGTTCGGTCCTGCGGGGCCGGATCGATGCGGGCCCCCTTGTCAGAGGTCCCGGCGTACAGGACAGCGGCGGATCGCTCCGCAGGAAAGGGACCCACAGATCCCGCGCCGACGCCATCGGCACGCCCCAGTCGCTTCATATACTACCAGACAGGCCACGATCAAGCATCGCTTGAGGTCGCGGATAGGGCGGCGTAAGCAGGTGGAAAGAACTCTTTGCGGAACTGCAATGACTCCAGCCACCGGCTTGCACCAGAACCATGCCCTTGCTGCTGCCGGCGTGATGCTGGTGGCAATGCTCATCATTGGTTTCATCGACAATTTTGTCTCTGCCATCTCGGATGAAATCGGGCTGTGGCAGTTTCAGGTTATGCGGACGGCATTGATGCTGCCTCTGTTGCTGGCAATGTCCTTTGCAGGGTTGGGCACGTTGCGGCCAAGGTCCTATCTGCGGGTCGGTGGGCGTTCTGCTTTTGCGGCATTGGCGATGATGTGTTACTTTGGCGCACTTGGTTTCATGCCACTGGCACAGGCACTGGCTGGACTTTTCATCTCGCCTATTTTCATTCTGCTGATCACTTGGGGGCTGATGGGGCAAAGCATCGGCCCGTGGCGGGTGCTGGCCGTGGGCCTTGGCTTTCTTGGTATTTTGCTGGTGCTGCAGCCTGATACCGGATCGTTTTCCTACTGGACGTTGCTGCCGGTTCTGGGCGGTCTGTTCTACGCCGTCGGAATTATTGCCACCCGCGCATGGTGCGAAGGCGAAAGCACGATGACCCTGTTGTTAGGGGTCATGACCTTTCAGGGCGGGATATCGGCACTGGCCGCCATGGGGCTGGTGGCTTTCAATATACCCGAGACCGGGTTTCTGAGTCAGCGCTGGGTCTGGCCTTTGCTGGATGTCTGGCCACTGATCTGGTTGCAGGCGGTCGGCTCACTTGCGGGTGTCTGGTGCATCATCAAGGCCTACCAACTGGGCGAAGCGGGGTTTGTGTCCGTTTTTGAGTATTCGGTGATGATCTTCGGCCCCTTTTTCGCGTGGTACCTGTTCGGCCAGCCTGTGGGATTATGGCAGGCTATCGGGATCGCGCTGATCGCATCGGCGGGCGTGATCATTGCGCTGCGTTCAGGCAAAGAACAGCGGCGCGAGATCATTCCGGGGTGAACATTGCTTGCACCCGCATCGCGGTAAGGTAGCGTGACGCAATGATCATCTCGTCAGGCCGCAGGTATATTTTTGTCCATATCCCCAAGACCGGCGGCACAGCTCTGTCTCTGGCGCTGGAAGGGCGCGCGCGTGCCGATGATATCCTGCTGGGCGATACACCCAAGGCAAAGCGGCGGCGGCACAGGCTCAAGGGCGTGCAGGCCGCGGGGCGTTTGTGGAAACACTCGACCCTGGCGGATATCGACGGGCTGGTGCCAGCGGAACAGATCAAGGACAGCTTCTGCTTCACTCTGGTCCGCAACCCGTGGGACAGGATGGTCAGCTATTATCACTGGCTGCGGGGGCAGGGGTTCGACCATCCGGCCGTCGGACTGGCCAAGGCGCTGAGCTTTTCGGAGTTTCTGAACCATCCGCAAACGCAGGCCAGTTTGCGGGCATGGCCCTGCGGGCGCTATATGCGCGATGCGGGCGGAGTGGAGCGCTGCAATGCCTTCATCCGGATCGAGCATTTTGACGAGGACGCCAACCCGTTTTGGGCGCATCTGGGTTTCCGGCTGGATCTGGAACGGGTCAATGCCTCTGACCGACGTACCGATTATCGGGGTTATTACACGCAAGCAGATGCCGCAATGCTCGCCGAACTCTGCGCCGAGGATATCGAGCGCTTTGAATATACATTCTGAGGCAATGGGCTGATTATCGCCAATAAGCGCTCATTACTGACTATTTTTGTTTACTGTTTCGAAAATGGAAATAATATGAACTGGCAGCACGACCCCCAAATGCAAACGGCGCGGCCCTTCGGGACCGCGTCGTTTGTCTTTCTAACGTCCTGAGACGGATCAGGCGGCAGCTTTTTTCTCTGGACCGAAACGACCGTAGAAGCTTTGGGTCTTGTCGGCCATCTCGCGCAGCAGCGGCGGGCAGGTGAACCGTTCGCCATAAGCGACGGTCAACTGGTCACAGCGCTCTGCGGCATAGGGCGTGCCGATGATATCCAGCCAACTGAACGGCCCACCCGACCATGGCGCAAAGCCCCAGCCAAGGATCGCGCCCACATCACCCTCGCGGATGTCTTCCAGCACGCCTTCTTCCAAGGCGCGCACGGCTTCCAGCACTTGGGCGAACATCAGGCGATGCTGCACCTCGGTCAGGCTGGGCTGGTTGTCCAGACGCGGGTATTTGTCCTCCAGACCTTGCCAATAGCCTTGGCGCTTGCCTGCTTCGTCATAGGTGAAGAATCCCGCCTTGGCCTTGCGGCCCATGCGGCCCTCGCCCTCCATGTAAAAGATGATCTCGTCGACCTCGCCGTCAGGATAGGCATTGCCCATTGCGGCCTTGGTGGCGCGGGCGATTTTTGCGCCCAGATCAATCGAAGTCTCGTCCACCAGCTGTAGCGGGCCTACGGGAAAACCCAGCATCCGCGCGGCATTGTCGATCAGCGCAGGGGCCACGCCTTCCTTCACCATCCGCATGCCTTCGTTGATGTAAGGGATGATGCAGCGGTTCGCGTAGAAGAACCGCGCATCATTGACCACGATGGGCGTCTTGCGGATCTGGCGGACGTAGTCCAGCGCCTTTGCAACAGCCACATCGCCTGTTGCTTCACCTTTGATAATCTCGACCAGCAGCATCTTCTCGACCGGCGAGAAGAAGTGGATGCCGATGAACTGATCGGGGCGCGATGACGCCTTGGCCAGTTCGCTGATCGGCAAGGTGGAAGTATTGGACGCATAGACGCAATCCGCAGGGATAACCGCTTCGGCCTTTTTCGTGACCTCGGCTTTAATCTTCATATCCTCGAATACCGCCTCGATGATCAAGTCGCAGCCCTTGAGCGCGTCATAATCCGTAGTGGCGGTGATGAGATTCAGCATCGCCTCTTTCTTTTCCGCGGTGACCTTGCCGCGCTTCATGCCGCCATCAAGGTAGGCCTCGGTATAGGCTTTGCCCTTGTCGGCGCTTTCCTGTTTGGCGTCGATCAGGACAACCTCGATACCTGCTTGCGCAGAGACCAGCGCGATGCCTGCGCCCATCATGCCAGCACCCAGCACGCCAAGTTTCTTGACGCGTTGGTCAGACACACCTTCGGGACGCACCGCACCTTTTTCCAGTGCTTCCTTGTTCAGGAACAGCGAGCGGATCATTGCGGCGGAAGACGGGTTCATCAGGACATTGACAAACCAGCGCGCCTCGATCTTCAACGCGGTGTCGAAGGGAACCATCGCGCCCTCATAGACCGCCGAAAGCAGTGCCTTGGCGGCGGGGAACGCGCCTTGCGTCTTGCCGTTCACCATGGCCGAGGCGCCCACAAATGTTGGGAAACCGGCAGGGTGATAGGGCGTTCCGCCGGGCATTTTATAGCCTTTGGCATCCCAAGGCTTGACCAGATCGGCATCCTTGGCGGCCAGCACCCAAGCGCGGGCGGCGGCGACAGGATCATCCGCGATCTCGTCGATGATGCCTGCTGATTTCGCCTTGGCGGGATCAAGCAGCTTACCCTCAAGCAGGTACGGAGCGGCGACCATGACGCCCAACTTACGGACCATCCGCGTGGTGCCACCGGCCCCGGGGAAGATACCAACCATGATTTCAGGCAGGCCGATCTTGGCCTTGGGATTGGGGGCGGCAAAGATGCGATGCGTGGACAGCGGCAGTTCCAGACCGATGCCGACAGCGGTGCCGGGCAGGGCGGCGGCGATGGGTTTGCCTCCCTTCAGGGTCTTGGGGTCCATGCCCGCGCGCTCGATCTTGCGAAGGGCTGCATGCATTTGCATGATGCCGTCGAACAGGCCCTGTTCGGGGCTGTCGCCCGCGCTGTTGCGCATCTCGGCCAGCACGTTCAGGTCCATGCCCCCGGCAAAATCTTTCTTGCCGCTGGTGATGACAACGCCTTTGACGGCCTCATCGGCCAGCGCGTCGTCGATCAGCGTATCAAGATGCATCAGCGCTTCGGTGCTCAACACATTCATGGATTTTCCGGGGCAGTCCCATGTGATGATAGCGACACCTTCAGCGTCTTTGATCATGGTGAAATCGGTCATGTCTTGTCTCCCGCTTGGGCTTTGGACGCAGGCGCGTGCAGATCACGGCCCTCGTAATGTTTGAGATAGCTGAGGATGGTTTGCAGCGTGGCCGCGGGGCCATTGGCAAAATCCTCCTCCTCAAGAACGATGCGCTTGTGGGCGCTGAAATCGGTCCGGTCGATACTGTCGCGCGGATCGGCCTTGTGTTTGAAGATCAGTGCCGGGCTGTCGCACAGGATGCGGACATAGGCACCGTCATTCTCGGTCACCAGACGCAGATCGCTGCGGTTCCGGCTGTTTGCCAGATCTGCAACAGCACGCAAAGGATGTGGGGTCATATCCATCACACCCGCTCGATGATTGTGGCAGCGCCCATGCCGGACGCGATGCACAGCGTGGCAAGGCCGGTGCCTTTGCCGGTACGCTCCAACTCGTCCAGCAGGGTGCCGATGATCATCGCGCCGGTCGCGCCCAAAGGGTGGCCCATCGCGATGGAGCCGCCATTGACGTTGACGACCGATGCGTCGACGTTAAACGCCTGCATAAAGCGCAGCACGACCGAGGCAAAAGCCTCGTTCACCTCGAACAGGTCGATGTCGCTGATGCTCATGCCGCTGTCGGCAAGGATCTTCTGCGTGGCGGGTACGGGGCCTGTCAGCATGATGGTCGGGTCGGTGCCGATCTTGCAGGTGGCCTTGATCCGCGCGCGCGGTTTGATACCCCATTTCTCGCCGAATTCTTTGTTGCCGATCAGCACACCTGCTGCTCCGTCCACGATGCCGCTGGAATTGCCTGCGTGGTGGATGTGGTTGATCCGCTCCAGATGCGGGTATTTCATCAGCGCGATCTTGTCGAACCCGGGCATGACTTCGCCCATATCCTTGAAGCTGGGCTTGAGCGCGCCAAGGCTTTGCATATCGGTTTGAGGCCGCATGAACTCGTCATGATCCAGAATGGCCAGACCGTTCTGGTCGCGCACGGTGACGACGGATTTCGCAAAGCGCTTGTCATCCCATGCCGCTTTGGCACGGCGCTGCGATTCCACGGCCAGTGCATCCGCATCATCACGGGAAAAGCCGTATTCAGTGGCGATGATATCGGCGCTGATACCTTGCGGTACGAAATAGGTATCCATCGCGATCGACGGGTCCACGGCAATCGCGGCACCATCGCTGCCCATCGGCACGCGCGACATCATTTCGACCCCGCCTGCGATATAGGCCATGCCAGCACCGCCGCGCACCTGATTGGCGGCAAGGTTGACCGCCTCCATGCCGCTTGCACAAAAGCGGTTGATCGCCAGTCCGGGGATGCGTTCATCCAGATCCGAGGCCAGAACAGCCGTGCGTGCCAGACACGCGCCCTGTTCCATCACTTGCGTGACATTGCCCCAGATCACATCCTCGACTGCGTGGCCTTCAAAGCCGTTGCGATCTTTCAGCGCGTTCAGCATCTGCGCGCTGATCCGGGCCGAGGTCACCTCGTGCAGCGATCCGTCGGCGCGGCCCTTGCCGCGCGGTGTGCGGATGGCGTCGTAGATATAAGCATCTGTCATGGTCGTCTCCTTAACGTGGCCCCTGTCGGAGCCTATCTCGAGGTTTGGCCACCCCTTGGGGCGGGCCGATCATGTTTCAGGCGCGGTCAGCGGGGCTGCCGGGCATCAGGTCATAGGGATGTTTCCAGCTGGGGGTCTGTTCGATCCGGGTCATCCAGGCGTCGATATGGGGCCATTCGGTGCGGTCAAAGCCGAAAGGCTCTGGGTAGAACAGATAGCCACAGCAGGCGATGTCCGCGATGGTCAGCCGGTCTCCGACCAACCAGTCCTTGTCGGCCAGTTCGTCGTTCAGAATTTTGTAGGCGGATTTCAGGCGGCCCTGCATGAAAGCAATCACTTCGGCGGGACGCTTGTCCTCGGGCAGGAAGTTCATCAGGAATCGCGTCATGCCCGCCGGAGAAGATAATTTGTGGTTGTCCCACAGTACCCAGCGCATGATCTCGCGCCGCTCGTTGGCGCTATGGCCGCCGAACTTGCCAGCCTTGGTGCTCAGGTAATCCTGAATGGCCCCCGATTGCGACAGCGTCAGCGCACCATCCACCATCACGGGCACTTCGCCCATCGAGTTAATCGCGCGGAATTCCGGTGTACGGTTCTCGCCATTGAAGAAATCAACGAAGACCGGCTCCCATTCCAGCCCCGAGAGTTCCAGGGTCAGCGCCGCCTTATAAGCGTTGCCGCTTTCGCCGAAGCAGTAAAGTTTGATGGTCATTGTCAGTCCTTCCAGTGGCGCGCCGTATGCTGGCGCTGCTTTTTGAGTATTTTTGGCAAGATGAAGCCGGATGTGCCGTCATTTAACCTCTTACTAACCTTGATGGGTCAACCTCATTCCTGCGTTACAGGCTGGAGAGCCGATGGGCGTGCAAGGTGAAGCCCCGTTCCGATAAGTCCGATAGCCAAGCGGTAAGGCGGGGCGGGGTGGACCTGCGGTTTCATCTTGCTGCAAATACTCATCTTGCCAACCTTTCAGACCATGCGACATGACAGGGACTCACGCGGATTTCCTGTCGATGAAGCTGCGGGCGATGATTTCTTTCATGATCTCGTTGGTGCCGCCATAGATCCGCTGCACGCGGGCATCGGTCCACATTTCGGCCACGGCATATTCCTGCATGAAGCCGTAGCCGCCATGCAGTTGCAGACAATCATCCAGCACCTGATTTTGTGTGTCGGTGATCCAGTATTTTGCCATAGCGGCCTTTTCAATGCTCAGTTCACCGCGCAGGTGCTCGGTCATGCATTCATCGAGGAACGCGCGTGCCACTTTCGTGCGCGTCAGGCATTCGGCCTGTTTGAAGCGGGTATTCTGGAACTGGGTCAGCGGCCCGCCAAAGGCCTCACGTTCCTGACAATACTGGATGGTGCGGCTCACAGCGCCCTCCATCGCGCCGATGGCACCGCAGGCAATAATCAGGCGCTCCTGTGGAAGCTGGCTCATCAAATGGGCAAAGCCGCGCCCCTCTTCACCGCCCAGCAGATTTTCAGGCGGGATGGCGACATTGTCGAAGAAAAGCTCGGAGGTGTCCGAGGCTTTCATGCCGATCTTGTCGAGGTTGCGGCCACGGGTAAAGCCTGCGGCCGCTTCGGTTTCCAGCACCATCAGCGACACGCCCTTGGCGCGCTGGCTGGGGTCGGTTTTCGCGGCGACGATGATCAGGTTTGCGTGCTGACCATTGGTGATAAAGGTCTTCTGGCCGGACATTTTGTAGGTATTGCCGTCCTTGATGGCCTTGGTCTTGATCGCCTGTACATCCGATCCGGTCGATGGCTCGGTCATCGCCAGCGCGCCCACCAACGCGCCACTGGTCAGTTTGGGCAGCCAGCGGCGCTTCTGGTCATCGGTGCCGTAGGCGAGGATGTAATGCGCCACGATACCCGAATGGATGCCGACGCCCCAGCTTGCCAGATTGGCCCGGCTGGCCTCGATCAGGATTGCAGCCTCATGTCCGAAATCACCGCCGTGTCCGCCCCATTCTTCGGGGATCGAGGGGCACAGCAGGCCCAGTGCGCCCGCCTGTTGCCAGATCGAAGGGTCCATCTGGCCCTGATTGCGCCAACGCTCGAAATGCGGCGCCCATTCATCAGTGATGAAGCGGGCCGTCATATCGGCCAGCATCTGATGCTCGTCTGTCATCCATGCGGATGTCATGCGGGTCTCCTCCCCCGTTTGATCTTGTCTTGGTCAGCTGTTCAGCGCTTGCGCGCGTCCAGCTCGGAATTGAACAGGCGTAGGCGGTGCGAGAATGTGTCTTCATTGATGACGCTATCGAGGTTCTCGAACAGGAACGACAGTGCCTCGCCTTCATCAAGCCCCGCTTCGGCGGCAAACTTCTTCAATCTGCGATAGCCGTCCTCGGTCATGGCGACGGGGAAACGGCGTGTCAGGCGGAAGCGTTTGGGCATCGGCTGGCTCCTTGGCGGCAATGGCAGCGGGCGGGGGTTTCCCCCGCCCGTGACCGGTCAGAAGTTGGCAGCCTCCAGCGCCATCACCGTATCCGCGCCGGTGTTGATCCGCGCCAGATGCAGGGCGGTCGCGGGCAGGCGGCGGGCCATGTAATAGCGTCCGGTGGCCAGTTTGGTCTGGTAGAAGGTGACGTCTTCCGTGCCGGCCTGCAATGCCTCATCCGCCGCTTTCGCCATTTGCGCCCACATCAGACCAAGGCAGACATGGCCGAACAGATGCATGAAGTCATAGGAACCTGACAGCGCGTTGTTGGGGTTCTTCATGCCGTTTTGCATGAAATACATCATCGCGGTCTGCAGATCCTTGGAGGCGGCTTTCAGCGGATCAAGGAAATCTGCCTTGAGCACTGTGTTGCCTTCGTTCTCCTTGATGAAGGTTTTGACCAATTCAAAGAAGGCCATCGCGTGTTTGCCACCATCGGTGGACAGCTTGCGGCCCACAAGATCCAGCGCCTGAACGCCGTTGGCGCCTTCGTAGATCATGGCGATGCGGGCGTCGCGGGTGAACTGGGACATGCCCCATTCTTCGATATAGCCGTGTCCGCCGTAAACCTGTTGGGCCTTGACGGTCATGTCATAGCCCTCGTCGGTCAGAAAGCCCTTGATGACGGGGGTCATCAGCGAGATCAGGCCATCTGCGGCGTTATCCTTGTTGCGGTGCGACCGGTCGATCAGGGAGGCACCCCAGAGCATGAATGCGCGGGCACCTTCAACAAAGCTTTTCTGGTCCATCAGCGAGCGGCGGATGTCAGGATGCACGATCAACGGATCGGCAGGCCCATCAGGGTTCTTGACGCCCGTGACATCGCGCCCTTGCAGGCGGTCCTTGGCGTATTCCAGCGCGTTCTGGAAGGCGACATCTGCCTGCGCCATGCCTTGCATGCCCACGCCGATGCGGGCTTCGTTCATCATGGTGAACATGGCGCGCATGCCTTTATGCGCCTCGCCCAGAAGATAGCCCGTGGCCTCGTCATAGTTCATCACGCAGGTCGAGTTGCCATGGATGCCCATCTTTTTTTCGATCTTGCCGACAGACACGCCGTTGCGCGCGCCAAGGCTGCCATCTGCGTTCACAAGGAACTTTGGTACGATGAAAAGCGACACACCTTTGATCCCTTCGGGACCACCGGGGATCTTGGCCAGCACCAGATGGATGATGTTGTCGGCCATGTCGTGATCGCCGGCCGAGATAAAGATCTTCTGACCCGTGATATTGTAGCTGTCATCGTCCTGCGGCACGGCTTTTGTCCGCATCATGCCCAGATCGGTGCCGCAATGCGGCTCGGTCAGGTTCATCGTGCCGGTCCAGTCGCAAGAGACCATCTTGGGCAAGAATGTATCTTTCTGGTCGTCAGTGCCATGCACGAGGATCGCCGAGGCCGCGCCATGGGTCAGACCCTGATACATGGTGAAGGCCTGATTGGAGGCCGAGAACATCTCGCCGATCGCTGTGCCCATGACATAGGGCATGCCCTGACCGCCATATTGCTCCGGCATATCAAGGCCGGTCCAGCCGCCCTCGCGCACCTGATCAAAGGCAGCCTTGAATCCGGTGGGTGTGCGCACAATACCGTTTTCCAGCTTGCAGCCTTCGACATCACCCACGGCGTTCAACGGGGCCAGCACTTCGGATGTCAGCTTGCCTGCCTCCTCCAGTACGGCCGCCGTAAAATCGGCCTCAAGTTCCGAGTAGCCGGGGATGTCGGATTGGGAAACTTTAAGCAGATCGTGCAGTACGAATTGCAGGTCTTTCACGGGGGCGGTGTAGCTGGGCATGTCTCTCTCCCTGGGGTCGATTTCGGGTGTCGGATAGGCGGAGGCGGATTACTCTGCCGCCCGCTTTGGCTGGTTGATCGAGGCGATCATCTTCTCGCCCCACTTCATTTGTTCGCGCAGGTCTTCGATGGCATTGTCCAGCTCCTCGCGCTGGCGGATCAGATCGTCCAACCGCTTTTGCGCCACTTCATAGGTGCGCGCGAGCTGGGTCTGTTGCTGGTCTCCGATGCGGTAGAGATCCAGCAATTGCCGGATTTCCTCGAGGCTGAAGCCAAAGCGCTTGCCACGCAGGATAAGTTTCAGGCGTGCGCGATCACTATGCGTAAAAAGGCGTCGCTGACCCTCACGGATCGGAAAAAGAAGTTCCTTCGCTTCGTAGAAGCGCAAAGTACGAGGTGTCACGTCGTATGCATCGCACATCTCGCGGATCGTCATCGTTTTGTCGGTCATCACATTACCTCTGGAAACAGGTGTCTACCGGCAAGCTGTGCGCTCAGGCTTCCGGATACAACATGTTTGCAGGTTGACGTTACTGCTACGTCACGTCACTTTCGGGTTGACGTAAGATAAGGCAACGTCACCTGACTGTCCGCGTAATTTAGTTGCTCGAGGCGCCAGCACGATGCTGCGGCCAAGGTCAGGAATACCTGACCCGCCGTTTTCTGCGGCAGCAGCGGTGATCAATGGCAAAGCCCGGGTCTTGACCCGATCAGCCCTTGTCGAGGGCCTTTGCCGTCTCGTCGCGCAGGCGGCGCAACTCTTCCATGGTCTGTTCAAGCTGCGTGCGCTGCTCGGCCAGTTCCAGCAACTGGCGATCCGCCGATTTGACCCAAGCTTCCATCTGTGCGCGCGTGCCTTCCTTTTCGTAGATCAGCAGCCACTGGCGGATGCCTTCCAGAGAATAGCCGAACTTGCGTCCGCGGAGGATCAGCGTCATGCGCGCGCATTCGCGCGGACCATAAAACCGGGCGCGCCCCTCGCGGTCGGGATGCAGTAACTCGATATACTCGTAATAGCGCAAAGTGCGTGGGGTCACGTCATACTTGGCGCACATTTCCTTGAAGGTCAGGCGTGGTTCGGACATCAGTTCGCTCCCTTGAAGGGCAAGCTAAGCGAGACGCAAGATAAGGGCAACTGCTGCCCTTGCACAGTCGTTGTGATGCGGGACATAGTGCAGCGCAAGGTCAAGGAGCAGGGCAGATGAACAAGGAGAAAATGGCGCGACAGTTCACCGAGGCGATTCCCCATGCGCGCGCGCTGTCCATGCAGATCGACCATCTGGGTGATGGCATAGTGGAAATGTCCATGCCTTATGACGCGAGATTTATCGGTGATCCTGAAACAGGAGTGATTCACGGCGGCGCTGTCTATGCGCTGCTGGACACATGTTGTGGTACGGCGGTTGTCTGTCATCCTGCGTCAAAAGGCGGGACCGCTACCATTGGACTGCGGATCGATTACATGCGCGCTGCCACCCCCGGTCAGGCGATCCGCACGCGGGCCGAGTGCTATCACGTGACCCGCTCGGTCGCCTTTGTGCGGGCCACGGCGATGGATGATGACACCGATCGTCCGGTCGCCAGCGCGACGGGGACCTTTACGGTGGAGGGCGACGTATGAGCGAAGAAGCATTCGTCAAACCGCGCAGCGGGCGACCCGAACCTGTGCAAGTGGTCAAGCAGCGCCGCGATGCCGCGTTGCGGGCTCTGGTCCACGGCGTGCCATATATACAGTTTTTGGGGATAGAATTCGACCGACGTGGGGACGAGTTGACGGCGATGCTGCCCTTTGATGAAAAGCTGATAGGCAACCCGTTATTGCCGGCGCTGCATGGCGGTGTCACAGCCGCCTTTCTGGAAGTGACGGCGATTATCGGGCTAAGTTGGGCCACGCTTTGGGAAGAAATTGAAAGCGGCCGGATTGATCCACAGAATCTAGTGGCTGGAAATCTGCCCCGCCTACCCAAAACGATTGATTTTACTGTCGACTACCTGCGCACAGGTCTACCGCGCGACGCCTATGCGCGGGCATCGGTCAACCGCTCTGGTCGGCGCTATGCCTCTGTGCATGTCGAGGCTTGGCAGGACAACCGCTCGCGGGCTTTTGCGCAGGCGACAGGCCATTTCCTGATGCCACGCGAGAATGGCTGAGATCGCAGCGCTGGCAGGGGCAAGCGTGCCGTTGTCGCACAGGCGCGTTCTGAAAGTGGCGCTGCCGATTGTTCTGGCGAATGCGACCGTGCCGATCCTCGGGGCTGTCGATACGGCTGTTGTTGGACAGATGGGGCTGGCGGCTCCGATCGGTGCTGTGGGTCTGGGCGCGGTGATCCTGACAGCGCTGTACTGGATTTTTGGCTTCCTGCGCATGGGCACGACAGGTCTGACCGCGCAGGCCTATGGTGCGGGCCATCAAGGCGAAGTGGCAGCGTTATTGACCCGGGCGCTGATGATTGGCGCGGCGGCGGGGCTTGGCGTGATCGCGCTTCAATGGCCGTTGTTCTGGGGTGCATTCCATCTTGCCCCGGCCAGTGCCGAGGTCGAGGGCTTGGCTGCTGATTATATGCGTATCCGCGTGTTCAGCGCACCAGCGGCGATTGCGATTTATGGCGTCACGGGCTGGCTGATCGCGCTGGAGCGCACGCGGGATGTGCTAGTCATCCAGCTTTGGATGAACGGGGCGAATATCGGGTTGGATCTGTGGTTCGTACTGGGCCTTGGCTGGGGGGTAGAAGGTGTAGCGCTGGCGACATTCATCGCGGAATGGAGCGGGTTGGCATTGGGTCTATGGATGTGCCGCGCAGCATTTGCTGTCCCCGCATGGCGCGACTGGTCGCGGGTATTCGACCGCGTGGCGCTATCGCGGATGATGGCGGTGAACACGGATATTCTGATCCGGTCACTTTTGTTGCAGGCGATCTTTCTGTCTTTTCTGTTTTTGGGTGCAGGACAGGGGGATGTTGTACTGGCCGCCAATCAGGTGCTGCTGCAATTCCTGCATATCACCGCTTATGCGCTGGATGGTTTTGCCTTTGCGGCCGAAGCACTTGTGGGGCAGGCGCTGGGCGCACGCAACCGCGCCGCCCTCAGGCGAAGTGCGCTTTTGTCAAGTTATTGGGGTGCGATCAGCGTCATAGCTCTGGCGCTGGCTTTTGCGTTCTTTGGGGGCACGATCGTTGATCTGATGGCCAAATCCGTGCCCGTGCAGGATGCTGCCCGTATCTATCTGCCGTGGATGGTGGCCGCACCGCTTCTGGGATTGGTACCATGGATGCTGGACGGGATTTTCATCGGTGCGACGCGCACAAGGGACATGCGGAACATGATGGTGGTCAGCTTTGGGGTCTATATAGCGGCTGTTCTGATCCTACTGCCGCTTATGGGCAATCATGGGCTATGGCTGGCTCTGCTGATCTCGTTCGTCGCGCGCGGTGTGACTTTGGGCCTGCGCTATCCAGCACTGGAGGCACAGGCGGATCACGTCTGAAGTCGCGTTTTCAACCACTCTACCAGCTCCGCTTCTTCCGCATGGTCCAGAACCTGCGTGTTCAGCAATTCCATTGCGCGGATGCCCTGGATCGCCAAAAAGGCAAGCGTCGCCATTTGCGGATCAGTGGCATTGGCGCGTATCCGGTTGAGAAATTCCCGTTCCCAGCGCCGTACCGGGTCCAACATGCCGGGGTCTTCTGCCAAGGCCGCCAAAAGGCCGGACGGTGGCGGGGTTCCACATTGCCGTTCTGCCAAGAATTGCGCGATATAAGCGCAGATCGCGGCATCGGGTTTACCCGTTTTCTCTTGCGCGCTCAGCGCGGCATCGAAACGGCTCAGGTGGTCTTCGACCAAAGCTTCCATCAACCTGTTTTTGGACGGAAAGTGATAAAGCAAGCCGCCTTTGGACACGCCCGCCTGTGCGGCAACAGCGTCCAGCGACAGGTTGCCGGGTCCGGTGCTGCGCGCTAGCTCCTGCGCTGCAACAAGAATACGGCGGCGTGTATCGCCGCGCGGAGCGGATGTTTCAGGTGTTGAATTGATGGCGGATCTCCCCAAGCGGCATTCTTGACTTTACCGACCAGACGGTATAGTTCCGCCTACTGTAAAGCAAGTCGCCCGTAAGCGGGCTGACATTATGCCACAACGCTGTGGTCGCCCAAGTCAAGGAACTCCCCCTATGGTCAAGCGTCTCATCATTGCTGCCCTGCTTCTTGCTTTGGTGGGAGGAGGGCTTGTTGGCTTCAACTTGTTCCGCGATCAGATGATCGAACAGATATTCGCGGATCTGCCGGTGCGACCATTGACCGTTGAAACCGAAGTTGCCGCACCGCTGACATGGCAGCCGACCCGCAGCGCGATCGGCACCGTCAACGCGAACCAGGGCGTTGACCTGACGGTCGAAGCCCCCGGTATTCTGCGCGAGGTCCTGTTTGAGCCAAACACACAAGTGGCGGCAGGCGATCTGCTGATCCTGCTGGATGACGTGGTGCAGCGTGCCGATCTTGAAGCGGCCCGCACGCAGCTTGATCTTGAACAGGCGAACCTGAACCGCCAGCAGGAACTGCAAAGCCGTGGGGTCGCCACCAGTGCCACGCTCGAAGCGACCCAAGCTGCCTTTCGTGCTGCCGAAGCACAGATGGCCCGCGCCGAAGCAGTAGCTAATCAACGCCGTGTCACGGCACCTTTTGCCGGCACCATCGGCCTGTTGCGTGTCGATCTGGGCCAGTATGTCCAGCCCGGCACCATCATCGCCACTTTGCAGGATCTCAGCATCATGCGGGTTGATTTCAGCCTGCCGGAACAAAGTCTGTCCGAGTTGTTCATCGGCCAGACGCTGCACCTGACCAGCGACGAGGCGCAGATGTCCTTTGAAGGTGTAATCAGCGGTATTGATCCGCGCGTTGATGCAGCCAGCAGAATGGTTGCTGTGCGTGGAACAGTGGAAGGGGCCGAGGGTTCACTGACACCCGGTCAGTTCGTGCGCTTGCAGCTGGACCTGCCAGAAGAAACGGGCGTTATCGCTTTGGCGCAAACGGCCCTGATCAGCAGTCTATACGGTGATTTCGTCTATGTAGTCGCACCACGGGAAGACGATACCTACACGCTGGAGGCAAGACAGGTTTTTGTCACGGTGGGGCGCCGCTCCTCTGGATTGGTCGAAATCCGCGAAGGGATCGCCGAAGGTGATCGGGTCGTGATCACAGGACAGAACCGCCTGTCCAACGGCGCGCCTGTGGTTTTGCCCGACTCCGGCGGTGAAACCGCGCAAGCGCCGGTGGCCGGGACGGACGAGGTGTCAAAATGAGCCTTTCCGAGCTTTTCATCAAGCGACCTGTCGCATCGACAGTTCTAGGGCTGCTGATTGTTCTTCTGGGTTTGCAGGGAATGTTCAACTTGCAAACCCGCCAATACCCCGAAGTTGACGAGACAGTGATCACGGTCACCACGGTCTATCCGGGTGCGGCGGCCGATTTGATACAGGGTTTTGTGACATCGCCTATCGCGGCGGCTGTCGCCACAGCGGAAGGCGTCGACTATGTCACAACGCAATCACGGCCATCGGCCTCGGTTGTCACGGTGCAGATGCGGCTGGGTGAAAACCCCGATACGGCCCTGACCGAGGTGATGTCGAAGGTCCAGCAGGTGCGCTCGCGCCTGCCGCAGGATGCGCAGGACCCCAGTATCGTGAAAGGAACAGGGCAGACCTTTGCGACCATGTATCTGGGTGTGCAAAATCCCAATATGACACCCGAACAGATCACCGAATATATCCAGCGCGTGATAGTGCCCCGCATGTCCACGATCGAAGGCGTGGCAGAATCGCAGGTTCTGGGCGGTGCAGACTATGCCATGCGGATCTGGGTCGATCCTGTCCGGTTGGCAGGACAGGGGCTGACCGCGACAGATGTCAGCGCGGCGATCAGCAGCGCCAACTTTCTGGCTGCACCCGGACGCACGCGCAATGATCTGGTGACCTATGCGATCACCATGGAATCCACTTTGCAAACGCCCGAAGCCTTCGGGATGCTGCCGGTTTCCGGCAGTGGCGACGAGGTTGTGCGCCTGCGTGATGTCGCCCGGATCGAACTGGCTGCGGAAAGCACCGATACGATTGTGAATTTCAACGGCCAGCCGGGGACATTTATCGGTGTTTTCCCGACGCCATCGGCGAACCCGCTGGATACTTCGGCAAATGTGCTGGCTGAACTGCCTGCGATCCAGTCCAGCCTGCCGGACGGCATGACGCTGACCATGATGTATGATGCCACTGAACAGATCGCCGCCTCGATCAACGAGGTGTTGCGCACGATCATCGAGGCCACGCTGATCGTGGCTGTGATCATCTTGTTGTTTCTTGGCTCCATCCGCTCGGTGATGATGCCGCTGGTAGCGATCCCGTTGTCATTGGTGGGGGTCATGTTCATCCTGTTTCTGGCAGGTTATTCCATCAACCTGCTGACTCTGCTTGCGATGGTTCTGGCGATCGGACTGGTGGTGGATGACGCGATCATCGTGGTCGAGAACGTCCAGCGCCATATCGACGACGGTCAAAGCCCGATGCAGGCGGCTTTCACCTCGATGCGCGAAATGTCCACCGCGATCATCGCGATGATGCTGACGCTGATCGCGGTTTTCCTGCCACTGGTTTTCATAGGCGGTCTGACCGGGGCCCTGTTCCGCGAATTCGCGGTGACACTGGCGGGTGCGGTGTTCATCTCGGGGATTGTGGCCCTGACAATCTCGCCTATGATGGCGGCAAGACTGCTGAAAAAGGGCGGCGAAAACCGGTTTCAGAGGCGACTGAACAGTGGCTTTACCCGGTTCGAGGGCTGGTACGAGCGGCGGCTGTCCTCCTCGCTGGATTTCCTGCCGGTGACGGTGATGCTCGTGGTCGTGCTGATGGGAGTGACGGGGTATCTGTTCATGAAAACATCCTCTGAACTGGCCCCGGAAGAGGATTCGGGCGCGCTTTTTTCTTTTGTAAGTGCACCCAGTTACGCCACCAGCGAGTACACCCAGCGCTATGTCGACCAGATGCGTGATCTGACACAGGACCTGCCCGAACTTTCAGCGAATTTCTCGATCACAGGATTTGGCGGACAGACCAACTCGGCCATCATGCTCTGGGCTTTTGACGACTGGGCTGACCGCGATCGCAGTCAGGCCGAGATTCAGGCCGATCTGCAAGCGCGTCTGGCACCGGTTGCAGGGTTGCAGGCCTTCGTCTTTGCACCGCCATCTCTGCCCGGGGCCGGGGGTGGTTTGCCGATTTCGCTTGTGGTCCAATCCACCGGTGATCCCGCGCAGGTCTATGAAGTGGCCGAACAAATCCGGCAAGAGGCGCAGGCCTCAGGCCGGTTCATCGTGGTCCAGAACTCTCTGAGTTTCGACACAACCCAACTGGTTGTGAGAATTGACCGGGACCGTGCCGCGGCGCTAAACCTGCCTGCGTCACAGATTGGTGCCACCCTCGGCCTGCTGGTGGGGGACGGGCCGGTGTCGCAGTTCGACCGTGACAGCAACAGCTATGATGTGATCGTGCAGGTGCCGCAGGAATACCGCGACAACCCCGACCGTCTAGGCGAGTTGTTCGTGCGTTCGACCACCGGCGACATGGTGCCCCTGTCAGCCCTGATTGATGTGGAAACCCGCGCAGCGCCTGCGTCGATCGAGCAGTTTAACCAGCTCAACGCGGCCACGATCACGGCATTGCCCATTCCCGGAGTCTCGACCGGTGACGGTCTGGCGGTGATCGAAGACATCGCACGACCATTACTGCCCGCAGGGTTCTTCATCGATTTCGCGGGCCAGTCGCGGCTCGAGAAATCCGAAGGTAACACGATTGCCATCGCCTTCGGTCTGGCCATTGTCGTGATCTATCTGGTGCTGGCCGCGCAGTTCGAAAGCTTCCGAGACCCGTTGATCATTCTGATGTCAGTGCCCTTGTCGATCTTCGGGGTCATTGTGCCGCTGAACCTTGGTCTGGGGACGTTGAACATCTACACGCAGGTGGGGCTGATCACGCTGATCGGGTTGATCACCAAACACGGTATCCTGCTGGTCGAGTTTGCCAACCAGTTGCGCCATGAAAAGGGTCTGAGCCGCGAGGCCGGTATGATCGCATCCGCCAAGCAACGCCTGCGTCCGATCCTGATGACCACAGCAGCCACCGCGCTGGGCGTTGTTCCGTTGATGACAGCGGACGGGGCAGGTGCTGCGGCACGTTTTGCGATGGGGCTGGTTATTTTTGCGGGCATCACCGTGGGCACGCTGTTCACGCTGTTTGTGGTGCCAGCGTTCTACAAGATCATCTCGCGCCGCGAACTGGCACCCGATGCGGAAGAGCCTGAGGTCGTGGCAAGCCGCGCTTGAGTATTTGAGGCAAGATGAAGCAAAGGCCCGCGCTGGCAACGGCGCGGGCCTTTTTGCATCGGGGTCATAGCCAGTCGGCGCGACCTGTTCCCACGGCATCGGCGACATTGGCAAAGCCGTCGCGGGCGAGCAGCGCATCAAGGCCCTGTGCGATGCGTGGCACCAGTGACAAACCGTGATAGACAAGTGCGGTGTATAGCTGCACGGCAGAGGCCCCGGCGCGGATTTTGTCATAGGCATGTTCGGCGGAACTGATCCCACCCACACCGATCAACGGAATCTGTCCGTCTGTGAGCTGCGACAGTTGCGCAACGACGCGCGTTGATTTTTCGAACAACGGCGCGCCGGATAGCCCGCCTTTTTCTTCACGATGGCGGCTGTGCAATCCGTCGCGATCCAGTGTTGTATTGGTGGCGATGATCACATCAACGCCAGCCTTGCGGGCCACATCGGCGATCTCGGACAGTTCGGATTGGCTGAGATCGGGGGCGATCTTCAGAAACACAGGCAAGGGGCGGGGCAGCCATTGGCGCGCCTCCATGACGCCGGACAACAGCGCCGCCAGCGCTTCGGCCCCTTGCAGGTCACGCAGCTTTTCGGTGTTGGGCGACGAGACATTGACGGTTGCAAAATCCAGATGCCGCCCGCAATGGGCCAGAACGCGGGCAAAATCCTCGGCACGGTCGGCGCTGTCTTTGTTGGCGCCCAGATTGAGGCCGATCACAGCGTTTTCCGGACGATTGGCAAGACGTTTTTCCATCGCCTCCATACCGTGATTGTTGAACCCGAAACGGTTGATCGCGGCGCGGTCCTCGGTCAGGCGGAACAGGCGCGGACGGGGGTTTCCCGGCTGGGCGCGCGGCGTTGTGGCACCGACCTCGACAAAGCCGAAACCGGCGCGCGACAGGGCTGCCAACGCATCGCCGTTCTTGTCAAATCCGGCGGCCAGCCCCACCGGATTGGGCAGATCAAGCCCGGCAAGCCGGGTTTTGAGGCGCGCGGAAGTCACAGTGCCGGGCAGGGGGGCGAGGCCCGAGGTCAGGGCGCGGATCGCCAGCCCGTGTGCTGTTTCCGGATCAAGGCGGCGCAGCGCGGCAAGGCCGAGGGATTCCAGAACGCTCATGTCATATCCTGTGGAAACTGGTGCAGGCCATCGCGCAACGGCAAGGCTTTGTGCCAAAGCACATCCGTCATGCGCAGCGGGCGATAGAGATGCGGGAAAAGTGCCCCCCCGCGGGAAGGTTCCCACATCAAGGCACCCCCCAGTGTCGTGCTGTCCAGCGCCAGCAACACCAGATCGTCCTGATCTGCGAAATGTTTGGCAGCTGTTTCTGCCGCCTGTTCTGCGGTCGAGAAATGAACATAGCCATCGGCGATATCGACAGGGGCACCGCGGGTTTCGCCCTCGGCCTGCAATGCCGCCCATTCGGGGGCGTGGAATATCTTGTAAATCAGCATAACCGATCACATGACGCGCGGTGCAGGTGCGGTCAAGATCAATGAAGCTATTTCGTGGTCAGGCGCGATCCCGCCATGAAAGGCGATTCATCTTTGACAGGCAGGAGTGAGCGGGTCACCATCGGACTTGAAACCAGTCCAAGGAGACCCCGCTGATGACAGTTCGTTCTTTCACCGCGATTGCCGCGTTGGTCTTTTCCGCAACTGTGGCGCAGGCCGATTACACGTTGCATATCCTTCATGTGAACGACCTGCACAGCCGGATCGAACCGATCAACCGCTTTGATTCGACCTGTAATGCAGAAGACGATGCCGCAGGCGAGTGTTTCGGCGGGGTTGCACGTCTGGCCACCAAAGTCGCCGAATTGCGCGATGCTTTGCTTGCTGACGGGCAGAACGTGATCCTTCTGGATGCGGGCGACCAGTTTCAGGGCAGTCTGATGTACACCACTTATAAAGGCGCGGTTGAGGCCGAGTTCATGCAGGCCATAGGCTTTGATGCGATGGCCGTGGGCAACCACGAATTCGATGACGGCCCCGAAGGGCTGGCCAGCTTTCTGGATCTTGTCAGCTTTCCGGTGATCTCTGGCAATATCGACGTCAGCGGGTCGAGCGTGCTGGCAGGTCGGGTGCAGCGCTATACCGTCCTTGAGGTGGGAGATGCGCGGATCGGTATTGTATCTGCCCTGGCCGTGGACACCGTGGAAACCTCTAGTCCCGGAGATGACGTCATTTTTGCTGATGAGGCGACAAGTCTTGCGGGCGATGTGGCCGCGCTGGAAGCCGAAGGTGTGGACAAGATTATCGCGCTGACGCATGTGGGTCTGCCCAAGGATCTGGATCTTGCTGCGGCTGTACCAGGTCTTGACGCAATTGTGGGCGGGCATTCACATACGTTGATGTCCAACACAGTGGATGGCGCGCTGCCCTATCCGCAGATGGTGGGGGCGGTCCCCGTGGTGCAGGCTTTTGCCTATTCGAAATACCTTGGCCATCTGGTGCTGGAATTCGATGATGCAGGGAATGTCACATCCGCCAGCGGTGACACGATCCTTCTGGATGCCAGTGTGGCGGCTGACCCTGCCATTGCCGCGCGGGTGGCTGAACTGGCCGGCCCCATCGAGGAGGTCAAGGCTCGTCTGGTGGCACAAGCTGAGGGCGATGTCGACGGCAGCCGCGAATCCTGCCGGATCAAGGAATGTACCATGGGCAACCTCGTGGCCGACGCCATGCTGGACAGGGTACGCAGCCAAGGCATAAGTATCGCGATCCAGAACGGCGGCGGACTTCGCGCAAGTATCGCGGCAGGCGAGGTAACGATGGGCGATGTTTTGGGCGTGTTGCCCTTCCAGAACACCCTTGCCACGTTCGAGGCAACTGGCGCCACGGTTCTGGCAGCGTTGGAGAACGGGCTGAGCCAGATCGACGAAGGGGCAGGGCGTTTCCCGCAGGTTGCCGGCATGCGGTACATCTTCGATCCTGCCGCAGATGCAGGCAGCCGCGTTGTCAGCGCTGATGTGGACGAAGGCGGCACATGGGCGGCGCTTGATCCTGCGAAAACCTATGGTGTTGTGACCAACAACTACATGCGCGGGGGTGGCGACGGCTATGCGATATTCGAAACCGATGGCATGAATGCCTATGATTTCGGTCCCGATCTGGCAGATGTGTTGGCAGAATACATGGCCACCAATGCGCCTTACCAGCCCTACACGGATGGGCGCATCACCATGCAGTAAGCTATGGCTCTGGCCCGCCTGATACTTGCGTTTTGCAGGTGCAGGCAGGCAGATGCTGTGGCATGAGGAGGGCATGAGCCAGTCCTCCCATCCCGATCCAGCGCAGGTTTTGGCCGCCCCGTCCAACCGGCTGTTGATTGCCACTTTGTCAGTGTCGAATTTCGTCATCGGCATGGGCGCTTTCATGATCATCGGTCTGCTGGAACCGCTGGCGGCGGATCTGCGGATCTCGCCAGCGCGGGCGGGGTCTGTTCTGACGACCTATGCCGTGGCTTATGCGATCCTGTCGCCCGTTCTGGTCGCCACGACGGGCGGTATCGGCAGGAGACGGGTGCTGGCGGCAGGCCTTGCCCTGTTCGGTCTTGCCTGCCTGCTGCCCGTGCTGTTTCCCACCGAAGGCGTGCTGCATGCCAGCCGTATCATCGCGGCGGCAGGGGCAGGCATGTTTACCCCTGTCGCTGCAGCCGTTGCTGCGGGATTAAGTGCGCCGGAGCGTCGAGCCAAGGCGCTGGCGGCGGTGTTTTTCGGCATGACGATGAGCCAGATCCTTGGCCTTCCGCTGGGCAGTTTTCTGGCCTATACCTTCGGCTGGCGCGTGGCCTTTGCCGTGGTGCTGGTCTTGCTGCTACCCTGCCTCTGGCTGGTCTGGACCATTGTGCCACGCGGCCTGTCGTTCCAGCCCGTGACCCTGCGCGATCTTGCGCGGGTCATGCGGAACGGAAAACTGATGCTGGCTGTGGGATTTACCGCCAGTTTCCTGATGGCCGGCTATGTCGTGAACACCTTTCTGGCACCACTGCTATCGCAGGGGCTGGGTTGGGGGCGCAACGGTATTTCGCTGGCGCTGCTGGTCTGCGGGATCGGGGCGGTTGCGGGCAATATCATCGGTGGCGCCCTGAGCGACCGGATCGGGCCTGCGCGTACGCTGACGTTTCTGTGTCTGGCGCAGCTTGTCGTCTTGCCCGGCTTTTCCCTGCTGCCGCTGGCAGGCGGTCAGTCGACGATGTTGACAGCTACACTGGCGATGGGACTTTTGGTGTTGTGGTCGGTCTTCGGCTGGTCTTTCATGGCAGCGCAGCAAGCCAGAGTGATCGGTCTTGCGCCCGAGGCCGCGCCGGTCATGCTGGCCTTGAATGCGGCTGGTGTCTATGTCGGGGCGGCGCTGGGGTCAGCCATAGGTGGGCTGGTTTTGGCAGGATCCGGGTTGGTGCCTCTGGGCCTTGTGGCGGGTGCCCTTATGGCGGTAGCCTTGATCCATCTGCGGCTGACGGTCCGGCTGAGCGGGTGAATGCCGCGCTGCTTCGAGCAGGCTGCGCGGCTGAGGCCTGATCAAAAGACCTGACCGCTGGCATCCGCAGGTGTTTTGCGGCAGTCTGGCGACATGTGCGGACGATTTGCCCTGACCCTGCCAACGGATGCGATGGCGCGCCTGTTTCAGGCGCAGCCTGCGAATGACCTGCCGCCAGTGCCGCAGTTCAATATCTGCCCTACCGTGCAGATCCATGTTCTGACCGCCGTGCAAGAGCAGCGCCGTTTGGGGGCGATGCGATGGGGATTTCTGCCCCATTGGTACAAATCTCCGACTGACGGACCATTGCTGATCAATGCGCGTGCCGAAACCCTGGCGGATAAGCCTGCATTCGGCGCGGCGGCCCGCACGCGGCGCTGTCTGATCCCAGCGGACGGGTTTTATGAATGGACCAAGGGCGCGAATGATGCTCGGTTGCCGTGGTATATCCGGCGACGCGATCTGGAGCCGATGGTCATGGCCGGGATCTGGCAGGACTGGGGACCCGAGGAGGCGCGGATCACGACCTGTGCCATTGTCACAACCGCAGCCAGCGCGGATATCGCCGATATCCACCACCGGATGCCCCTGATCCTTGATCCCGCCGACTGGCCCTTGTGGCTGGGCGAAGCCGGGCATGGGGCCGCAACCTTGATGCAGCCCGGTCCGCCTGACCGGTTGAAGGCGTGGCGGGTCGATCCGGCGGTAAATTCCAACCGTGCCACGGGCGAGGGGCTGCGTGCACCTATCGCGCCTTAGTCGATCTTGCCCTCGGCGCGCATCTCGTCCAGCACGGTGCGGGCGACGCGGAAGCTGTCGATCATGGCGGGCACGCCGCAATAGATGCCGACCTGCAGCAAAACTTCCTTTATCTCGTCCGGTGACAGCCCGTTATTGATCGCGCCGCGCACATGCGCGCCCAGCTCATGCGGCCGGTTCAGTGCGGCCAGCATCGCCAGATTGATGGTCGAGCGCGTTTTACGCTCCAGCCCCTCACGCCCCCAGACCTCGCCCCAACAATAGGTCGTGACCATTTCCTGCAATTCGCGGGTGAAGTCGTCCATATTTGCAACCGCGCGGTCAACGTAGGCGTCGCCAAGCGTTGCGCGCCGGATTTCCATTCCCTTGTCGTGGGTGGCTTTGTCCATTGATATTCCTCCATCCGGTGGGTTGAATTTGGCCGTAGACTGCGGTTCAAACCGGAATGGATGCAAGCGCTATCATAGCGTTAATGTTCCGAAGCCCTCAGGCCGCTGTGACACGCTGAGCTTTGTCTTCGGCCTGCCAGAGTTTACCAAAGTGCTGTTCCAGAACCAGAATCGCAGGCATTGAAGATTGTGGTGGGGTCTGGAAAATGCCGCTTCGCGCGGGTGCCGAGGACCATGCAATGATCACCGGTGACAGCAGCATGGGCACCAAAACCGGCACAAGCCAAGGCAGCAATGCCGGTGACAGCCATAGCGATAGCCCGATCCCCCAAGCGCCGGATATTACGATCCAGCGGCTTGCCATCCACGCCTCTGACAGGGACATCACGCCGTCGCCGCGTGACTGTGCCGGCCAGCCACCATCGCTGCCTGCCAGAACCTGCAAAACCGACCGTGTGTTGAACATCAGGAATACCGGCGCCGCAATGGCCGAGAACAACAGCTCGGCCCCGACAGCTCCTGCTGCCTTGCCAGCATTGCCGAAGCCTGTTGTGCGTCCGCGCAGGGCCGCATCTATCAGGATCAGGATCTTGGGCAGGAATAGCAGCCCGATGATACAGACCGCCAGAGCGATGGCCTGCGATGCCTGCGAGACAGGGATCACCGGCCAGCGCCAGCCTTCGATCGGGAAATAGTCTATGGGAGGGGCAAAGAGTGGCGCAACAATGGAGCAAAGCAAAAAGGCAAGCCAGATCACCGGCGACAGATAGGCCAGAATGCCCTGTAAAAATACAAAGCGGCTCCAAAGCCGCAGGCCTGGCGCCGCCAATAGGCGGGAATGTTGCAGATTGCCCTGACACCAACGCCTGTCCCGTTTGGCATGCAGCACCATGTTTTCGGGGCCTTCCTCAAAGCTTCCGGTCAGATCGTCATCGACCCGCACACTCCAGCCCGCACGCGCCAGCAATGCGGCCTCGACATAGTCGTGGCTGAGGATATGGCCGCCGAAGGGCGGTTTTCCCGACAGTTCGGGCAAGCCACAGCTTTCGGCGAAGGCGCGTACCCTGACGATAGCGTTATGGCCCCAGAACGGCCCGGTGCGACCCTGCATCATGGCCAGACCCCGGCAAAAGACGGGGGAATAGAATGCGGCGGCGAATTGCTGGATACGTCCGAACCGGGAGCGGGCATTCACGATTTGCGGCAAGGACTGAAGCAATCCGAGTCTGGGATCAGCTTCCATCCGGCGCACCATCTCGACGATGGTGTCGCCTTCCATCAGGCTGTCCGCATCAAGGATCACGGCCAGATCATAGGCGGCACCGGAACGGGTGATGAAATCCTCGATGTTACCTGCCTTGCGTCCGCGGTTCGTTTCGCGACGTCGGTAGAACAAGCGACCTTCGGCCCCGGTCAAAGCAATCAGTCGCAGAAATCCGCGTTTCTCGGCCTCGGCCACAGATTCGTCGCGGGTGTCAGACAGGATCGCAATATCGAACCTCTCGCCAAAGCCGGTGCGCCGCAATGAGGTATCCATCGCGGCAATACGGGTAAACGTGGCGGCAGGGTCTTCGTTATAGACAGGTACCAGAATTACGCATCGCGAGGTTATGGGCCCGTCATGGCGCGGCCGGAGCGGTGGTTTTGTTGTCAGGCCGGCAAAGGCTTGCAGCGCACCCCATGCCAACCAGAAGGTCGACAGCAGGATCAACGTCGCGCGGACCACATCCATCCAGTCCAGCCCGTCAGCAGCCCCGTAGCGCAGAAACAGGATAAACCCGCCGCAGCCTATCAGAATACTTCCCGTCAGAAGGATGGTCCGTATCGTGCCGACCCGCTGGTCCGCACCTCTGGACTCGGCGGGTGATGTCATGGATCACACCCCGCGAGAGGGCTGCCGTGCCGGGCGGAATACCGTCAACATGGCGGTCAGGACACTGCGCCGTTGTGCTTCAAGCTGCTGCGTCGGCATGGCCATAGGAGCATCAAGCGGGGACGCGCGTTCAAGAGCCACCACATCGGGATCACTTGGAAAGACTGTCGAAAGGTCGTTCATTTCGCATTTATCCACTGATAAAGCCAGTTCTCGGTCAGTTTACGCGCATAGCCTGCAAGATGTGCAGACAGCTCTACTACAGCGTCATTTTCGGCGCGCACGTCGATGAACAAACGCCAGACCCCGTTTTGCGGGACCCTTTGCAGGACGCTGCCGACTATCTCGCCATTTGCGACTGTCACAACAGGTGTTAGTTCAGCGTCCGGCCCCAGTTGCTCCAGAAAGCCGCCCCGGAAATCCACGACGAATTTGCGAAGCCCTGCTTGCACCTCGACCCCGGCGACACCGCCATGCCCGGCGCGAGTGACCTCTACGTGCGCAATCGAGGCATCGGGGTCAACTGGCAGGTCGCCCCAGTGCATCCTGTAGGCAAACTCGCGCGCATCTCCGGCGCGTGCGGGAGCTTCGGGAACCCAATAGGCGACGATATTGTCATTGGCTTCAAGATCGGACGGGATTTCGACCAGCCGGACGTGGCCTTTGCCCCAATCACCGATGGGTTCGATATCAAGCGAGGGGCGGCGATGATAATTCGCCTCGGTATCCTGAAAGCTTTCAAAGTCGCGGTCACGCTGGTGCAGACCAAAGCGGCGCGGGGCGGTTTCGGGGAAATAGCTACCTGTCAGGCGCGGCGGATTGTTCAGTGGCCGCCAGATCGTTTCTCCGTCCGACCGCAAGATATAAAGACCGTCACTGTCATGCACTTTGGGACGGAAATCATCGAAGCGTGTGCGGTTCTTTTCCGAATAGAGATACATCGACGTCAGGGGGGCCACACCCAACTCTTCCACATCCTCGCGGAAATAAAGCCGCGCTGTCACCTCGATTGTCGTGGTGGCACCGGGGAAGAACACAAAGCGGTAGGCCCCTGTGACGCTGGGGCTTTCCATTGCGGCATACACGGTGATCGCACCGGGTCCAGTCTCGCGCTCCATGTAGAAGCGCGAGAAACGGGGAAACTCCTCGCCGGTGTTGGAAGCTGTATTCAACGCCAGCCCGCGCGCCGACAGACCATAGGCAGAACCGCGCCCCAGCGCGCGGAAATAGCTTGCTCCCACGAAAGCCACCAGTTCGTCCATAATGTCTGGCCGGTTCAACGGATGGTGCAGTCGAAATCCTGCAACACCCGGCATGTCGGTCATCGGGGGAATACGCTCGGCCAGATCGTTGAGGTACTCGAAGTCCTCGGTGGAAAACCGCATTTCGGTTGCGGTGCCATCGGCCACTTCAAAAAGGATTACGGGTTCCTTGAAAAGCCAGCCCATCGGAAATGCGGCTAGTGTCAGCGTGCTGCCTTCGGTGGCCCACCGTTGGCGGTCCGGACGGAACCGGACCAGCCGGTAGTCATCGTAATCCAGCTCGGAAATAAAACTGCTGACAGGCGCTGTAGTTTGATAAGGCTGCGCCGCAAGAAGGCGCATTTCGTCACTCAGGATATCGAAGGAAAATTGCTGCGGCGCAGCGTTCCCTGATGTGCCACTTTCCTGAGCGGTCAGACGCAAAGGAAAGGTGCTGGCAAGTGCGGCTGTCGCAGTCAGAAAACGACGGCGTGAAAAGGCTGGTATCGCGTGGTCCAAGGCAGACATTTTTCTTTAAACCTAAAGGCTTTCCGGCAACGATCTCGGATGCGCACGTTCCCCGCATATATGGTCTTGTGATGTCACTGCGCAAGGCTGCTTCGCAACGGTGGTCGCGATGCGCAGGAAAGGGCCAATGGCACCATTGCAGTCTTGCTTAAGAAATAAGCAACAAGGATGCTGCAGATGCAAAGGCAAGCAACAACGGAGGTTTCTGGCAAATAAAGCACAGTGTCGCACCTGTCTGCGGCAGCGGATGCACCTGTCGGCCTTGGGCGTGTGATCCTGCTGGCGTGGCGTGATGTGGTTCAGGCTTCTACCCGAAGTAACCAGTGTGGCCCCACCCGCGCCAACGGGCGGGGCCATATTTCTATCGCACGGGCGTGTGCTGGGCCGAGGATTCAACTTTGGGACCATAGGGAAGAGGCACTGGCTGTGCGATGCCACGCCGCGCCAGCCATGCCAACACTGGCCCTGCCACAAACAGCGATGACGCCGTGGCAATCACCACGCCCGCGATCATCGGTGCGGCAAAGCCCGCCACTGCCGGACCACCCCAGACCGCCATGGGCAAAAGCGCTGCGATGGTCGTGCCCGAAGTGAACAGGCATCGCCCCAACACCTGATTGAGACTGCGATCAATCACAAGGTCCAGCGGTGCATCTGCATCCTCGCGCAGATGTTCGCGGATGCGATCATAGACCACGACCTTGTCATTGACCGAATAACCGATCAGCGTCAGCAAGGCGACAAGCGTGGTCAGGTTCACCTCCCATCCCATCAGGGCGATCAGGCCAAAGGTCTTGGTAACGTCCAGAAATAGAACCGCGATGGCCCCCAGTGCGAAATGCCACTCAAAACGTACCCAGATATAGGCCAGCATCGCCAGCACAGCGAGGCCAAGGGCCAGCCCGCCCGCCCAGACCAGATCGGCGCTGAAACTCGGGCCAACCAGATCAATCTGCTGGAATACAGCATCGGGCAGGATACTGGCTGTCGCCCGTTCCACGGCGTTTACCGTGTCCGGTCCCACCTCGCCTTGAACGCGGATCAAGACCTGGGTCGGGTCTGCAAAGGCTTGCAGACTGGCATCGCCCGGAACGGTCGCAGCCAATGCTGCCCGCATGTCGGACAGGGGTACAGGTTCTGACGCGGTAAGCACCATCTGCACGCCGCCGGTAAAGTCGATCCCCAGCGTCAGGCCCGGCAGGACAAGCGCCGTCAGTGCCGCTACAGACAGAACGGCGGACAAAGCCAGCGCCCACCCGCCTTGGCGCATAAAGCCGAAACTGCCCGGCCCGCGCAATTGCCCGACCAGCGGCGCCAGCATGATTACTTTGGCTTGCCGCCAGCGCAGGATCGCTTCCATCATCGCGCGCATCAATACGATGGCGGTCAGCATCGAAATCACGATGCCGAGGCTCATGGTGACAGCAAAGCCCCTGATCGCGCCCGCGCCGAACCAAAACAGAACCAGCATGGCCAGAAGCGTTGTCAGGTTGGCATCAAGGATAGTGGCCCATGCCCGGTCATAGCCAAGGCGCAACGCCTTCATCGCAGGGGCCCCTTTGGCCGTCTCCTCGCGGATGCGGCTGAAAATCAGGATATTGCTGTCCACCGCAATACCCAGACACAGGATGATGCCCGCAATCCCCGGCAAGGTCAGCGTGGCCCCCAGATACCCCAGTGCTGACAGCGTCAGCATGACGTTCAGACCCAGAACGCCGCTCGCCAGCAGGCCCCACCCGCCGTAGAGCAGGACCATCATACCCACCACAAGCGCCAGTCCCAGCGCTCCGGTCAGCAATCCTTTGGCAATGGAATCGCTTCCCAAAGCCGCGCCCACGCTGCGCTCCTCGATCACGTCAAGCGATGCGGGCAAGGCACCTGAGCTGAGCAGGACAGCAAGGGTCTGTGCCTCGTCCACGGTGAAATCTCCGGTGATCTGGCCCTGACCACCCGGAATTGCCTGCTGGATCACAGGGGCGGTCAGAACCTCGCCATCCAGCACCACGGCAAAGCGTTGGCCGACATTCTCGGCTGTCAGGGTGCCAAAACGGATCGCTCCGGCGCGATCAAAGCCAAAGCTGATCATCGGCTGTCCGGTTTGCTGGTCAAAGGCCAGCGCGGCACGGTCCAGCCGGTCACCAGACAATGCGACCTGATCCTCTACTGGCATTACCCCACTGCCATCCTGCATCGGAAGAGAGGTCACACCCGGACCGTCGGAGGGAGCAACCAGATGAAAGCTCATCTTGGCGGTTGATCCCAGCAAGGCCCGCAATTGTCCCGGATTCTCGATACCGGGCATCTGCACCAGAATGCGGTCGCTGCCGACCCGGCTTATCACGGGTTCGGACACGCCCACCTGATCGACACGGTGACGGATCACTTCAAGACTGCGATCCGCAGCATCGGACGCGGCGCGGTCCAGCCCGGCATCTGTCAGGGACAGCCGGATCTGGTTGTCTGTCCGTTCCAGCGTAACGGCCGGGGCCTGTGCCGCTGTGTTGAAATCCCGCACTGCTGAGATCAGCACATCCGCGCTTGAGTCATCATCGTTCAGGATCAGGATGGCGCCTTCCTGCTTCATCTTCGCGGGCGGCAAGCCTGCCTCGCGCAGCGCCGATTGCGCCAGTGCGCGCAAGTCATCGTATTGTGCTTGCGCCAGAGCTGGACGATTGACCGCCAGCAACAAATGAGCGCCGCCTTGCAAATCCAATCCCAGCGGGACCACTTGCGCTGTTGTCCAATCCGGCAGGTGCGCGCGTTGCTGTTCGGTCATAAAATTGGGAAGGGCCGTCGCAACTGCCAGTAGCAGCAATACGGCATAGGTCATCACGACCCATCTTGGTCTGTTCATCTCGGGAATCCTTGGGTGACTGCAATGTGGTTCGACGTTGAAGGGTCAGGCCACAGGCGGTCCTTGTGCAAAGGGCCGCAGATGCGCGCCAAGGGGTGGGGTAGTACCGGCTGAGGTTAGTCGTTGCGCAAAGCCGGCGACATAGAGAAGACTTTGGATCGTCTGATTTGCGAAAAGGACTACAGGACTATTGTTCTGCGGCAGGACAGTCGCTGCGTGCGCGGCATCTGTTCGCTGCACCGCGGGAGTTTGTTCGGCAAGAACAAGAAACGCGCCTGCCGGACCCTTGGATACATCTGCCTTGTTCGGCTCGGGCATAAGGTCGGGCAACAACAGCCCCAGAACAAGCAGTAGCCGCGACAGGATCGCGGCTGCTCTGGTCCTCAGGAGATGTCCCGCTGTCCTCACCCCTGTGCGCTCACGACATAGGCTGCATAGGCAATCAACATCAGAACCCCGACCCAACGTCCGATAGTGGGGCGCAACAACAGCAATGCGGTCAGCAATACCGAGGCCGCAATCACGACCGGCAGGTCAAGGCGCAAGAACCGCGCGGCAACCGGTATCGGGGTGATCAGGGCGGTCACACCCAGAATGCCGAGGATGTTGAAGATGTTCGAGCCGATGATATTGCCGATGGCGATCTCGGACTGTTTGCGCAGCGCGGCAATCAGCGAGGTGGCCAGTTCCGGCAACGAGGTGCCAACCGCCACGATAGTCAATCCGATAAACGCTTCCGAGACGCCGAAATCCCGCGCGATGGAGACAGCCCCGTCTACCAGAAAGCGTGCGCCCACCATCAGCGCGATCAGCCCGCCGACGACCCAGAGGAGGGACACAACCAGCGTGGCAGGCGGTTTGGCGCCCTCTTCCTCGGGTGCGGCGCGGCCAGCCTGACGATAGGCCAGAACAAGATAGGCGATCAGCCCTGCGACAAGGATCAGTCCTGCCTGACGACCCACCTGGCCCATCGCAAAGACCGGGACCAGCAACAGACTGGCTAGTATCATGACTGTCGTATCCCGGCGCAGCGTGTCGCCCAGTACGCGGATTGGCCAGACCAATGCAGAGAGGCCGACAATGAGTAGGACGTTGGCTATGTTCGACCCTATTACATTCCCAAGCGCGATATCTGGAACGCCGCGCAGCGCTGCATCGACCGAAACGAGCAACTCAGGCGTCGAGGTGCCAAAGCCCACGACCGTCAGGCCGATCAAAAGTGGCGGTATGGCCATCCGCCGGGCAATGTCGACGCTGCCACGCACCAGAGTATCCGTCTTGATCAAGCCTCTTTAATCACCCAATTTCGGTTTGCTTTGATGAGGGCGTTGGCGAGTTCAATCAGCTTTCGCATGAGCGCAGTAAGGGCGACTTTTGGTGGCTTTCCAG
>Ga0163215_100686_pt1 | contig 43371 bp, 42 predicted proteins | sample SynspAceP_FD_185934 | JGI IMG/M metagenome (GOLD analysis project Ga0163215, IMG submission 185934) | Saline lake microbial communities from Ace Lake in Antarctica - Synechococcus sp. Ace-P (Hybrid Assembly) | ecosystem: Environmental > Aquatic > Non-marine Saline and Alkaline > Saline | place...
GTTTCTGTCCCCAGATCGATGCCGGCGATGGTTTGCCCAGACTGAATCTGTTCGACAAGCTCTTCGATGGTAATCGTCGCCATTTTTTGCTCTCCACCTTTGCGCCACAGCGTCAGCCGCGCTAGATGGTGGGTTTAGCGAACAAGTTCTTGAAATGCGAGGGCCCCTGAAATGTGAGGGCCCTGAAATGCGAGGGAGAGCAATCCATGAAAATCACATGGCTAGGTCATTCGGCGTTCCGGTTGGAAACCGCCAAATCGACAATCCTGATCGATCCGTTCTTCACCGGAAACCCAAGCTTTGAAGGCAATGATCGCAAGGAAGCGGTCAAGGGTGTTACCCATATCTTGCTGACCCACGGCCATGGCGATCATGTTGGTGATACCGTCCAGATCGCAAAGGAAACCGGCGCGGTGGTTTTGGCCAATGCCGATCTCGCAGCATGGCTTGGCCACAATCATGGTCTCGACAGACTGGAACAGGGCAACACCGGCGGTACCATCCCACTGGGTGATTTTTCCGCCACCTTCGTCAATGCCCTGCATTCCTCAGCACATGTCACGTCAGATGGCGTGTCGCATTCACTTGGCAGCGCCAACGGCCTGATGCTGCATTTTGATGACGAGCCTGGGCTTTTGCATATGGGCGATACGGATATTTTTTCCGACATGGCGCTGATCAATGAGTTGCACCGTCCGGAAATAGGCATTGTTCCCATCGGGGATCGCTTCACCATGGGCGGCGCGGTGGCAGCACTGGCTTGTCGCAGGTTCTTCTCCTTCGCCAAGGTGTTGCCTTGCCATTACGGCACTTTCCCGATTCTCGACCAAACCGCAGATGGTTTTCTCGAGGCGATGGAAGACGATGCCAAGAATGTCGCCGTGCCCAAATCCGGTGAAAGCGTCACTGTCTGAGGCACTGACTGGGCAATTCTTGGTAAAACGCGACAGGACTGAAGTTCTAGCAACTGATTGGTCGCGAAGTGGAGCATGGGAAGAAAATGACCCAGGATGATCGGACGCTCAGCTTTTATACCCGGGAAGCTTCCGCCTATGCCTCACGTAGCGAATATTCGAATTCGAAGCATATCGAGGCTTTTCTGTCTTTGCTGCCAGCCGGGGCTGTCATTCTCGAGTTGGGATGCGGTGCCGGGCGGGACAGTGAATTCATGATCGGCAGGGGATTCGAGGTGCGTCCGACGGACGGGACGCCCGAATTGGCCCAAGCGGCAGAACAACGCCTCGGGATGCCGGTTGCCACGTTGTTGTTCGCGGATCTGGATGAGGAAAGCACGTGTGACGGAATATGGGCGAACGCCTGCCTGTTGCATGTCCCCAGGGAAGATCTGCCGGAGGTGCTTTTGAAAATTCATGCCGCATTAAAGCCAGGCGGAGCCTTTTACGCCAGCTTCAAGGCTGGCGAAACAGAAGGCCGCGACCAATTCAATCGGTATTACAATTACCCTTCTGAGAGCTCCTTGCGGGAATGGTATGCTGCATCAGCTTGGGCTGATGTGACAATCACAGCCGAAAAGGGCGGAGGCTATGACGGACGACCAACCGATTGGCTCCATGTGGTTGCGATCAAGCAGGATTGACTTTCACGCTCCCTTTATGGCGTTCGCAATGACAAATCATCAGCCCGCAGTTGCGCGCTCCGCCGCCCGCCGCTATAGCGGGGCCACCTGTTCACACCATCCGATGAGGACCCGATGTCCGTAGATATTGCCACCGTCAAACGCGTTGCGCACCTTGCCCGCATTGCGGTCACCGATGAGGAAGCCGCCCGCATGGAAGGCGAACTCAACACGATTTTGGGGTTTGTCGAACATCTGTCCGAAGTTGATGTCGACGGCGTCGAGCCGATGACCTCGGTCACGCCGATGGCGATGAAGAAACGCAAGGACGTCGTCACTGACGGCTCCAAGGCAGAAGACATCGTCGCCAACGCGCCCGAGACCACCGACAATTTCTTCGTCGTCCCGAAGGTTGTCGAGTAAGCCCATGACGGCGCTGGTCGCAACCGAAACGCCGTTGCCGCACAAGGTCGTGCACCTGGCTCCGCTTGCCCCCGCCGTCCGGCTTTGTGAAAATCTTGGCTTCACCGAATGTGGCGCCGTCCTTGATGACCCTGAAGCCGGCTATCCCCGGTTCTTAGAAAAGAAGTTGTCCGCATGACCGACCTGACCCGTCTGACCATCGCCGAAGCCCGTGACGAAATGGGCAAGGGCGCCTTCTCCAGCCTCGAGCTGACCGATGCCTATCTTGCAGCCATCGACGCTGCCAACCCGGCGATCAATGCCTATGTTAAGGTCACAGCCGACAAGGCCCGTGATATGGCCAAAGCCTCCGACGCCCGCCGCGCCGATGGCAAGGCCGGAGCGCTTGAAGGCATTCCGCTCGGCGTCAAGGATCTCTACGCCACCGAGGGTGTGCACACGCAAGCCTGCAGCCATGTGCTGGACGGCTTTGAGCCGCGTTACGAATCAACCGTCACTGCCAATCTCTGGGCCGATGGCGCGGTGATGCTGGGCAAGCTCAACATGGACGAGTTCGCCATGGGTTCATCCAATGAGACCTCCTATTACGGCCCGGTGATCAACCCGTGGCGTGCCGAAGGCTCCAACGCCAATCTGGTGCCCGGTGGCTCATCCGGGGGGTCGGCGGCAGCTGTCGCAGCACTGATGTGCGCCGGCGCGACCGCGACCGACACCGGTGGCTCGATCCGCCAGCCTGCTGCCTTTACCGGCACGGTCGGCATCAAACCGACCTATGGCCGCTGCTCGCGCTGGGGCATTGCAGCCTTTGCCTCATCGCTCGATCAGGCAGGCCCGATTGCCCGCGACGTGCGCGATGCGGCGATCCTGCTCAAGTCCATGGCCTCGGTCGATGACAAGGACACAACCTCGGTGGATATGCCTGTGCCTGACTACGAATCAGCCCTTGGCGGTTCGGTCAAAGGCCTGAAGATCGGCATTCCGCGTGAATACCGCATCGACGGCATGCCTGAAGAGATCGATGCGCTGTGGCAGAAGGGTATTGCCTGGCTCAAGGATGCTGGCGCCGAGATCGTTGATATCGAACTGCCGCACACCAAATACGCGCTGCCAGCCTATTACATCGTTGCGCCCGCCGAAGCCTCGTCCAATCTGGCGCGCTATGACGGCGTGCGCTATGGCCTGCGCGTGCCCGGCAAGGACATTGCCGACATGTATGAGCAAACCCGCGCCGCCGGTTTCGGTCAAGAGGTCAAACGCCGCATCATGATCGGCACCTATGTGCTTTCGGCCGGCTATTACGACGCCTATTACCTGCGCGCCCAAAAAGTCCGCACCCTGATCAAGCGTGATTTCGAACTGGCCTTTGACGCTGGCGTTGACGCCATCCTGACACCCGCCACTCCGTCTTCGGCCTTCGCTGTTGGTGACGAAAACCTGGCGAGCGACCCGGTCAAGATGTACATGCAGGACGTCTTCACCGTCACCGTCAACATGGCCGGTCTTCCGGGGATTTCAGTCCCTGCGGGTCTTGACCCCAAGGGGCTGCCGCTCGGCCTGCAGCTCATCGGCCGTCCGTTCGAGGAAGAAACCCTGTTCAAGACGGCGCATGTCATTGAACAGGCCGCAGGCCGGTTTGAAGCCAAGTCGTGGTGGTGAATCCGTCACCGCTTGATGGCTGCGCATGTGAGCATCGAGACTGAATACGGTGCTCACTCTTCGTCCTGCCACCGAAAATGACATTCTCGCCATTCGGGCTATATCCGACAGCGCCTATTGGTCGAATTTCCATTGGCTTGAGCCAGACGCATGGGACCATCCGGCTTATCGCGGTTTGGTTGTTGAGATGCATGAGAGAGAAGCGGGAGACTTTTGGCCCGACATAACGATTGCCGACTTCGATGGCCTGCCGGGTGGATGGGGCGCACGGTTCACGGGCAAGAATGAGATCGCCGAAATGTGGGTGCACGAGGATTTCCAGGGCAAGGGAGCAGGCTCTGCTCTGATCCGCAAATACCTGTCAGATATCGCTGAGGAAGGTCACCCGGAAGCGTGGATCGAAACTCATCTGCGAAATGAAGGCGCGACCCGGCTTTATCAGCGCATGGGTTTTGCCCCCGACCATGAAATCTTACGCTTTTCCAAAGGGTTAGGGCGCGACATCCCTTTGGTCCGGATGCGGCAGAGCTTGCGTTGACGCGAAGGTAAATGACCGCGAAAAGGACTGCGCCGGGATTTCCATTGTGTTCGGGGACGGCGTTTCAGAGCGCCATCCCCGAGGGTGTTACCGGTTGTTGAGTTGTGACCGCACCAGGTCCAATCCTCTCCGGGTGACACCATAGGGTTGCCCCTTGCGCGAGCTGATCGCACGTTTGCGTTTGAGCTTGCGGAAGGTTTCCAGTTCGAGGTCATGAAACAGCCAGCCGTCACGGGTGATCAGTTTGATGTCCGCTATCTTCCTGCTGTCGTCACGGATCAGTTCAATCCTGCCGCCTTGTGCCAGCAGGTGTAAAATGCGCTGTTCAGCGCGTGAGATATCCATTTTCGTAGTGTCCGGAATAGCGCTCGTTTGAGCGCACAAAAACATCAGCCAACGTCAGGGACGTCAGCGGTTTTTATGTTTTTGTCGGGCCATGCGCGGCGTTTGAAACGCGGGCAGGCCCCTTACCGGGTCTCGGACAGAGAGAACATAAAGGCTCCAGTGGTAGACTACTTTTAGATAGGTGGGTGCAATTGCCGGGTCAAGGATACCTGCCGCAGCTAGCATCGAGAAAATCTAGTGGTGTTGCAGCATTATCCGCTTGGTGATTGCCTGGCAAACCGGCGAAGGGCTTGATGCTTTGCCTTTTTCCGGCGAAAGTCGGTTCAAATGGCTCGCACCGGCGCGGCCTTGACTTGACGGAGCAGTTTCAATGATCGCTATCCGGCCTGCCACTTCAGCCGAAGCCCAGGACCTTGCGGTGATCGGTCTGGCTGCCTGGGAGAAGGCGATCGGTGTTTGGGGCGAGGATGCCGGCCGGCTGCGCGAGAATGCCGAAGAGGCCTATTACGATTTTTGCACCCGCTGCTGGCCCGACATTCTGGTCGCCGAATGGGATGGCGATCTTGCCGGCTGGGGATCCTGCGAAAAGGCCGATGATTTCATCACCGATCTCTGGGTTTTGCCGGAGTTTCAGGGCAGGGGCATTGGCACGGCGTTGCTGGAGGAAATTGAAACCGGGATCAAGCAGCGCGGCTTTTCTGCAGCCCGACTCGACACCCATGCCCGCAACATCGGTGCGATCAGGCTCTACAAACGTCAGGGTTACCGTGTCAAAACCTACTTTGTCACCTATTCCGAGCCGCTTGATGAGGACATCGACAAGGTTGAGATGATCAAGGAATTCGAGCCTGGCACTGATCCGGTTGATCTCGGAACCGACGATTATGGGCTTTATGACAACTGAATATCGGTGATCGCGCATCAGGTTTGTGGCAGCACCCCAACTCGCGCGGCGGACTGCATAAAAAGAGACCCGGATGCGGCGATGCAATCCGGGTCTACCAGTTGGGCAAAGAAAACTCTGCCTAGAGGGATTTGTAAATCAGGCCGCAGGTTGAGCCTTGGTATCGGTGCTGTGGAGCACGCGCTCGAAAAGGTCATGGTTGCGGCAGAAGGAGGGGGCCTCATTCGGATCAGCTTCATTCGACAGCCAATGCTGGCAGGCGTCTGGCTGGTCGCAGGTCAGGCAACGATTGGCCGCACGGCGCAAAACACCCGCATGATCCGGCAGGTTCCAAACTTCATCCGCCACACCAAGCTTGGTCATCATGGCGTCCATCAGATCTGCCTGTTTTGTCAAACGGTTGAAAATATCAAGTACGCTCATGGCCTTTCCCTCTCCCGTGTTGAAGAGAGAATTCCATGAGCTCCGCGCGCTTGCATTGATCTCGGTCAAACAATTTGCACTTGGATTTGATGCCGTCGCGGCATGCATCATTTCAAAAGGTTACTGCGTCCTTTGCGCATCCTTTTGGATGCGCGGCGCTGTAGATGCCCGGAAAGCCTTGCAGTCGGGCCGTCTTTGTTCTACCCGACAGGGAGCTTACCCTTCATAGATAATGAGCCTGCCATGACCCTCGTTGACACCCGTACCCCTGATCCGAAACGACTGGTTCCCGGTGCTACCGGCGATTGGGAAATCATCATCGGTCTGGAAGTCCATGCCCAGGTGACCAGCAACTCGAAGCTGTTTTCGGGCGCATCGACGGAATTCGGCAATGCCGCCAATTCCAATGTCAGCCTGGTCGACGCGGCCATGCCCGGCATGCTGCCGGTGATCAACGAGGAATGTGTGCGCCAGGCTGTGCGCACCGGCCTTGGCCTGAAGGCGCAGATCAACAACCGCTCGGTTTTCGACCGCAAGAACTACTTCTACCCCGACCTGCCGCAGGGCTATCAGATTTCCCAGTTCAAGGATCCGATCGTCGGCGAGGGCGAGATCATCATTTCCGTCGGTCCCGACCGTCAGGGTAATTTCGAGGACATCGAAATCGGCATCGAGCGTCTTCACCTTGAACAGGACGCAGGCAAGTCGATGCATGACCAGCATCCGACCATGTCCTATGTCGATCTCAACCGCTCCGGCGTGGCGCTGATGGAAATCGTCTCCAAACCCGACATGCGTTCGGCGGATGAGGCCAAGGCCTATGTCACCAAGCTGCGCTCGATCCTGCGCTATCTCGGCACCTGCGACGGCAACATGGACGAAGGCTCGATGCGTGCCGACGTCAACGTCTCGGTCCGCAAGCCCGGCGGCGAGTTCGGCACCCGCTGCGAGATCAAGAATGTCAATTCGATCCGCTTCATCGGCCAGGCTGTCGACTCCGAAGCCCGCCGCCAGATCGCCATCATCGAGGATGGCGGCACCATCGATCAGGAAACCCGGCTGTTTGATCCGGGCAAGGGCGAAACCCGCTCGATGCGTTCCAAGGAAGACGCGCATGATTACCGCTATTTCCCCGACCCCGATCTGCTGCCACTCGAATTTGATCAGGCCTTTGTCGATGCGCTGAAGGCAGACCTGCCGGAATTGCCCGACGACAAGAAGGCCCGTTTTGTCACTGATATGGGTCTGAGCGTCTATGACGCCTCAATTCTGGTCTCTGAAAAGGCGGTTGCCGACTACTATGAGGAACTGGCAGCCGGCCGTGACGGCAAGACCGCAGCCAACTGGGTCATCAACGACTTGCTGGGCGGGTTGAACAAAGCTGGCAAAAGCATTGAAGAGACTCCGGTTTCACCAGCACAGCTCGGCGGCATTCTGGATCTGATCAAGGACGGCACCATTTCCGGCAAGATCGCCAAGGATCTGTTCGAGATCGTCTTCACCGAGGGCGGCAACCCGGCCGAGATCGTGGAAGCCAAGGGCATGAAGCAGGTCACCGACACCGGCGCCATTGAAAAGGCGGTTGACGAGATCATCGCGGCCAACCCCGATCAGGTCGCCAAGGTCGCGGCCAAGCCCGCGCTTGCCGGCTGGTTCGTCGGTCAGGTGATGAAGGCGACCGGCGGCAAGGCCAACCCGAAGGCCGTGCAGGATCTGGTCAAGGCCAAGCTCGGCATCGAGGAATAAACTGCCGTGGCAGTCAGCCACGGTTCCGTGATGGACTGCGCCCAGGTTCTCTGGGACTATCACAACATCGAGACATCGCTGGATCACGCTGACATCATTGTTGGCTTGGGGAGCTATGATCTGCGTGTGGCGGATCGGTGTGTCGAACTCTACACCAGTGGATTGGCGCCACGCATCATGTTTACCGGAGCCATGGGCAATTGGACGAGGGGCAGGTTTGCAGCCTCCGAGGCTCAGGCGTTTACCGAACGTGCCGTGGCCACGGGCGTTCCGCGGCATGCGGTCTTGCTTGAGGAAAAGGCAACCAACATTAGCGAGAACGTCCTCTATGTTCGCGCGCAAGTGCCCGACGCGGAGAGGGTTATCTGGGTGACAAAGCCACAAACGCGACGGCGCGTGAGCGCGACACTTCAAATCAGGTGGCCTGAGGTCGTATCGATGATCACCGCTCCACAGCATGCGCTGGAAGAGCAGCCTGTCGAGCACCATTCGAAAGAGGCGCTGATAGCTGAAATGGTTGGAGATGTCTGGCGCATGGCTGCTTATCCTGACAAGGGGTTCCAGGCACGACAGCCATTGGAGCCGGATGTGCAGGCGGCGTTTGATACGCTTGTCGAGACTGGGTTCACCGAACATTTACCGCCGTCGGTTCGCTCGCTTCTTGACCGCTGAAGGCTTGGGGTGAAACTATTCGCTCCACCGACGATCAAAATCCATTTGCACGGCATGCCGTCGTACACTCAAGGGAAACAGTTGATGTTCTTCGTCCGCTCCGCCTCTGCTCGTGACATTCCCGCCATCCGCGAAGTGCTGGCTGAAACCTGGCGCGCGACCTATGCGCCGTTCTATGGGGCTGCGAGGGTCGAGGAGATCATCGCCGACTGGTATTCCGAAGCTGCGATCAAGGCCTCGCTGGCCCGTCCGCATGGCGAGTTTCTGGTGGCCGATGACGGCAAGCAAATTGGTGGCGTTGCTTTTGCCAGTTACTCTGCCGAAAACCACGCGGCGTCGTTGCACCAGCTGTACGTCCGCCCCGAATGTCAGGGGCTGGGAATTGGCCGCGACCTGTTCGCCGAAATCGAGACCTGTTTTCCCGGCGCGCAAAGCCTCACGCTCGAAGTCGATCCCGGCAATGAACCTGCGATTACGTTCTATCAGGCGCACGGGATGAACGAGACCGGGCGTACGGATAATTGCGGCAAGGGCGGCTCGGGCATTCCGGCGCTGATCATGACCAAGCCACTCGCCGGGTAAATCCGAGAGCCGGATCAGTTCGCCTCTATCTGCTGGCCCTTGTCGTCCCAGAACTGCACGGCCGAGCATTCCATGATGTAAGGGCGCAGGGTCTTGTCGCAGGCGACCGCAACCGCCGCCATCAGAGCTTCCTTGCTGTCCCACCCGCAAAGATACTGGTGCCAATGCGGGCCCTCCTTGTGCTGGACGAACAGATCCGCCGACCAGCCTGCCGGATAGCACCACTTCACCCGCAGGCAATCTTGCGCCATCGCACCGCCATCCACGCACTTGGCCCGCGCGCAGGCCAGCGTCTTGTCGGTGCTTTGTCCGGTGCACACACCTGATGATTGTTCGGGCGCTTCGGCAAAGGCGATGCCGATCGGCCCATCTTGAGAAATCGCCGGGCTTGCGCCCAGCAGGATGCTGCATAGGGCTACGACTGTGGTTCGCAGGGTCATCGATAAATCCTCCCGGTATTCTTATCCGGGCATCATGCAGCCATTTTTGTCGTGCGAACAGTGTGCAGCCAAAATCCACTCGGAGGTCTGGTTTTCCACAAGCTTACCGGGGGACACGTCACGTAAGCTATGTTAGGGATTCGGAACGGTAGTTTAGGTCCCCGTTATAAAGGAATGGCGCATGACACATTTTCTTAAAATCGCCACTCCGGTCTTCGTCTTGGGTTTTCTTGCCGGTGCTGCTTTCTGGTATTTGTTCTCGCCCACGTTCATTGACCGGGTGGTCAGCGAGCAACTGCCGGTTGGCTTCGAACTCAGCGAAACGCGAAATGGTGATTTCCGTGACGTCGATGGTGCGCATCGCGGCTCTGGCAAAGTGAAAGTTCTGGTTTCTCCTGCCGGTGGTGCGCTGTTACGCTTCACTGATTTCCAGGTGACCAACGGTCCGGATCTTGAAGTCTGGCTGGTCAAGAACCCCGATCCGAAGAAATCCGTTGATGTTGACGCCAGTCAATGGCTTTCCCTGGGCCCGCTCAGGGGCAACAAGGGCGATCAGACCTATGTTATCCCGGAGGAAGCCGACATCGCGGAATGGGGATCTGTGGTTATCTGGTGCGAACAGTTCAGCGTGTTGTTCTCTGTCGCCACCCTATCGCCGCCGGTGAGCTGAGGTCATGACAAGCAACGTAGATATCCGACCAGCTGAACGGGGTGACGTGGCTGCCATCGCAGCGATGTTTGCCCAGGATACCCTCGGTGGGCATGGCGACAGCGCTGACCCTGCCGATTTGCCTGATTATCTCGCCGCATTCGACGCGATTGCCGCAAGTCCCAATGACAGTCTCTTCGTGGCTGTTCGCGATGGCGAAGTCGTTGGCACTTTCCAGACCACGCTGATCACATCACTGACCGAAAGAGGTTCGTCCAGCTTGATCATTAAAGCGGTCCATACCCGCAGCGATATGCGCGGCCATGGAATCGGTCAGGTGATGATCAACCATGCGATCGAACAGGGCAGGGCTAAGGGCGCGCGTCTGGTGCAGTTGATGTCGAACGCCACCCGCCATGATGCGCATCGGTTTTATGCGCGCCTGGGGTTTGGCCAAAGCCATCTTGGCTTTACGATGAAACTGTGTTGACTTGCGCTACAGCGTTTTCAAATGAATCCATTTGAGCGCGACATGCATTCGCCCGACACTGGACAATATTGCCAGAGCGGGCCATAAGGCGGAATATGACGCGGCTGCTATATGGCCGCCAAGTCCACGGACGAGAGGCTTTCATGAAGGCGCTACTTCTTCAGATATTCACCTGGTGGAACGGACAGACCCTGGGAACCCGGTTTCACACCTGGCGCCACGGCAAACGAGTTGGCGAGGATGCCTCTGGCAACGTCTATTACGAGGGCGGATCCGATTCGGAAGGCCGCACCCGCCGATGGGTGATCTACAACGGCCCATCCGATGCATCAGCGATTCCTCCCGGCTGGCATGGCTGGATGCATCATCGCTCCGATGTCTCGCCGGCTTCAGAGACTTATGCGGCAAAGCCCTGGGAACAGGCGCATCAGGCCAACATGACCGGCACCGGACGTGCATACCACCCCAAGGGCTCTATCCTCAATCAGGGTGCTCGCCCGCATGTGACCGGCGATTACGACGCCTGGACCCCGAAATCATAATATGCCGCCACGGTCTGGCGCAGCCATGCCACAATTCATGGCTAATGCTTCATTGGTGCCGGTGGAATAGATATGCCGGAGCGCCTCTTACCCGGGCATTGTGACGAGTGAAGCCGATGATTATTCATGCAAGCCATTTTGCAAAGCGCTGCGGCGCACTGATTGTAGCTGTTTTCGCGCTTGTTGGTGCTGATGCACCGGCATTGGCGGCGCGGGTTGAAAACCCGGTAGCTGTATTTTCCGGGATCGACAAGATTACCGGTCGAATCACCACCTTCGATGTCTATGTCGGCGAGACCGTTCAGTTCGGCGCGCTTCAGGTGACGCCGCGCGTCTGCTATAGCCGCGATGAAACCGAAGCCCCAAAGACCACAACATTTGTCGAGGTCGACGAAATTACCCTCGACCGCAAAATCCGGCGCTTGTTCACCGGTTGGATGTTTGCTGATTCTCCGGGTCTTAATGCCGTTGACCACGCCGTCTATGATGTCTGGCTCAAGGAATGCAAACAGGAATCAGATGTTCCGGCTCCGGAAACAAACAACTGATCTGCGTTTCCGTCTTCAGTCGCTGCCGGTGGGTAGGCTGATCTCCTGCCAGCGTGTGCGGGGAATCGCGCCATCGACCGCGAAGGAGAATGCGATAACGCCCGTCCGGTCAGGCCTTACCTTGCATTGATAACGCAAAGCGTGCCAGTTCAGCCTGCTGCGAAGAGCTGCCCCTTTTGCGATGACCAGATCCCCCTCCATGAGAATATCGGCCGTCGCATATGCGACGACGAAGTCCGGGTGCAGGCTTGTCTGCTGCCGAGCAGCTTGCTCCATTGCCTCGAGATTACAGATCTGGACGGCTTTCTCGTCACCTGCGAGCTGACCGAGCGCTTCGCGCGCCTGAGCGTTGCGCGGCTCGACCAGAACCGCCGATGAAAAGAAGCGCGTTACTGTCACCAATTCGGTTTTTGATGAGCCCCGATCAGGTGGTGAAGGCAATGCAACGGGATGTTGCGGCAGGTCAGAGATCGCTGGAACTACCGGATAGGTCAGGGTGTCTTGCGGCGGGAATTCGACTGCTGCAGAATCCGGCGCGACTGGAGACTGCGTGGTTTGAACAACAACCTCGACGGAAACGCTGTCAATCTGTTCGGGCGCCAGCTTGCGCGTGGCGGGCGTAAGCAGCAACAGCACGATCAAGAGCCAATGGAACGCAAATGCGGCAGCCAGGCTCCGGCCAAAATTCCAGCGCGGTGTGATTGATTGAGAAAACATACAAATGGATCCGCAGGGCAATGCCTGAGACAATCCGGAAAATTTTGGCCATATTATTCTTGGGCGACCAGCAAAGCGCCGCGCATCCATGAGGCTGCACGGCGCTTCAGCTTTCAGATCTGCAGTTCCTGATCAGCGGGACGCGACAGGGGTGACCAGCGGTGTGATGCGGCGGATTGTGACCCTGCGGTTAAGCCGCTCCGGCGCTTCGGTCCGCACCTTCAGATAGCGTTCGCCGTAGCCCTGGGTAATAAGGTTTTCCGGCGGAATTCCAAACACATCGCTCAGCGCCACCGCAATGGTTTCGGCGCGTCGGTCAGACAGCAGCAGGTTCGCGTCGTCGCGGCCCACGGCATCCGTATGGCCCTCAATAAGGAAGGTCTCGGCTGGATTTCCGTCGAGGATCTTGGTCATTGCATCAGCAACGTCCGAAAGCCGTTGAATCTGGTCTTCAGCGATTGTCGCCTTGCCGAATTCGAAGGTCAGGCTGTCCATATCGATACGGCGAACCTTGTCGCGGATTCGGGCTGACCGACGGACTTCCTCCACCGAATAAAGCCGCTCAACCTGTTCCACCGGCGGTTCCATCAGAAAGTCCAGAAATGCAGAAGGCCTGGCATCAGTCGAATCAAGGATGTACTCGTCGATCGGAATGGACAAACGCAGCGCCGGCAGCTCGCGGCCAGGATCGACAAAGGCTTCACGCGATCCGTCGTTGTTGGCATTGGCGTAAAACAAGACGTATTCGCGGCCATCGGGCATAACACGGGTGCGTTGGATCACATCGCCCCAGCGATTGGTGATGGTCACCAGCTGTACGCCATTCGGCCGTACGATGACTTCACGGACCCGGCCACCACGCAGGCGTTCATAATAGACCTCTTCGCTGCCGGCTCTGAGCCGGTCCCGGTCGTCGTGCTCGATGATCGTGCGGTTGTCGACTTCAATGATGGTCCGGTTGTCGACCTGATTGATGATTGTCACATTGGTTTGTGTCTCCGGCGCCGGTGCCGCGTTCACACGCTCACCCACCTCCGATAGCGCCTGTGGGGCCGGCTCGCTTCTCAATGCCCGCGACTGGGAGTCTGAATCCGAAGCGGGTGGTGGTGGTGCAGGCTCGCTCGATGCTGGAGCCGTAACAGCAGTTTTCCCATCACCCGGAGCAGGGGCTTCCTTGGCGCTGTCGAGCACTGGCGCTCCGCCTTCGACTGGTAGAGTCAGGACTTCTTCTTTTGGCGCAATAGGTGTTTTGGCATCGGTATCGGGTTGGGCATCCTGACTTGGTTTTGCCTCTGGGACGACAGCGGGTTCAGCGGGCGCGCTAGTTGCTTCAGCCTCAGCTGGCGTCGGTTCTGCTGGAGCAGTCTCCGGTGCTGTTTCAGGCTCGGGCTCCGCTGTTGCTGCCGGCTTGGGTTCCGGTGTTGGAACAGCCTTTTCCGCAGGTGCCGGCTCGACGACCGCTTCTGGCGCAGGCTCAGCTGCTTTTTCCGGTTCAGCAGAGGGCTTGGTCTCAGGCACGGCTTGTTCTGGTGCAGGATCTGCGGCAACCGGAGCTTCTTCCGGAGCCACGGTGGTCTCCGGCACCGGATCCGGTGCCGGCGCCACGTCTACCGGTGCCTCCTCCGCAGGGGGAGCCTCGGCTGCAGGGGCTGCAGATTGTTCCGGGGTAGGCTCGACGACGACTTCGGGTTCGGTCGCCACCTCTGGTTTGGCCGCAGGCTCTGCAACAGGAGCTTCTTCAACGGCAACAGGCTCGCTCGCCGCTTCTGGCGTTGGGTCAGGGGCAGCGGCAGCGGGAGTTTCTGGTTCCGGCGCCGGTTCCTGCACGGGCACCGGCTCAACGGCTTCTTGGACTTTTTCCGTCTGAGCGGCTGCAAGCGCGGCTTGCGCTGCCGCGACATCGGCCTGCGCGGCCGTCAGGTCGCCGCCGGAAGCTTCAACTTCTGCCTGTCGTGCAACGGCCGCCGCAAGGGCAGCTTCGGCATCCCCCGCGCTTATTTGAACCTGCGTGATGTAGCGCATCACGGCCGGTTTCATGGCGGGCAGAGCGTGGGGCAAATTGAAAGGGGTGGCATGGGAAAAGCCAAGGCCGCTGAGGCTGATGGCGGTGGAGGCAAGCAAAAGCCGTGTCAATGTCACGAGGGCAACTCCTGTAGAAATATACGTTCCTTCGCGTGGTCAACGCTTAAGCGCCCACAACGGTTCCCCTCGCACCTCTCGTTCAATGCCGTGCGGTGAGTCTACACGCACAACGGCACGGTAACGTGTCCAAGGCATACCCCGCTCAATTGCACCAGTTTGAGCGCTCTATGCATAAGATGTGATTGGAGCTCACCGGAAGGACACCGATGCCTACTCACGCACCATGGCTATTTGACGACAAAGTCAGGTCTGATTAGAGCTGATCGCAAAAGGCCAGGTTCGGACCCTCAAGTGCGTCCGCCAGCATGTCGCTGTACTCGTCACGCGGAATATCGATCGTTCCGAAGCGTTTGAGATGGGCGGTGGTAAACTGGGTGTCAAGCAGCACAAACCCGCGGTCGCGCAACCGTTCGACAAGATGCACCAGGCATATTTTTGAGGCGTCGGTAGCGCGGCTGAACATGCTTTCGCCAAAAAAAGCCCTGCGCAGCGATACACCGTAAAGTCCGCCCACAAGCTTGCCATCCAGCCAGGCTTCGACAGAATGGGCGTGGCCGAGGCGGTGAAGGCTGCCGTAGAGTTCGGTGATGGTAGAATTGATCCAGGTTGATGGCCTGTTTTCAACGCTCTCCGCGCACGCGGCAACCACCTCGTCAAAGGCCGAATCAAAGCGGATTTCATAAGGCGCTTGCCGAACCGTGCGGGCCAGTCTGCGCGGAATGTGGAAACTATCGAGCGGCAGTATGCCGCGAAATTCCGGTTCAACCCAGAAGAGATCAGGATCGTCGGCCGAATCCGCCATCGGAAACAGTCCCGAGGCATAGGCGCGCAACAACAGGTCTGGTGTAATCGGAGGAGATGAGCCGCGCGCCATGGTCTAATTCTCCGGCGTCGCGGCCCTGTTCAGCACCCTACTTGCCAGCTTTGTCTGCAAGAAATTTTTCCAGCCAGTGGATGTCGTAGTCGCCATTTGCGATGTCCGGATTGGCAAGCAGATCTCGGAAGAGCGGGATCGTGGTGTTGATGCCGTCGACCACGAATTCGTCGAGCGCCCGCCTCAGTCGCATCATGCACTCGACCCGTGTCCGGCCGTGAACAATCAGCTTGCCGATCAGGCTGTCGTAATAGGGCGGTATCTTGTAGCCTTGATAAACACCGGAATCGACGCGCACGCCAAGTCCGCCAGGCGGGTGATAGTGGGTGATCGTACCGGGCGATGGAACAAAAGTGTTCGGATCTTCGGCGTTGATGCGGCATTCAATGGCGTGGCCATGGAAGCGGATATCGTCCTGGGTCATCGAAAGCCCGCCGCCCGAAGCGATGCGGATTTGCTCGTTGACCAGATCGATGCCGGTGATCGCCTCTGTGATGGTGTGTTCCACCTGCAGACGTGTGTTCATCTCGATGAAAAAGAACTCGCCGTTCTCATAGAGAAACTCAATGGTGCCTGCGCCGCGGTATTTCAGCTTGCGCATGGCCACTGCACAGATCTCGCCGATCTCCATCCGCTGGTTTTCGTTCAGCGAAGGTGAATTGGCTTCTTCCCAGACCTTCTGGTGCCGCCGCTGCAGCGAGCAGTCACGTTCACCGAGGTGAATCGCGTTGCCTTCACCATCGCCAAGCACCTGAATTTCGATATGACGCGGCTTGCCCAGGTATTTTTCCATATAGACAGCGTCATTGCCGAAGTTTGCCAGAGCTTCCGATCGGGCCGTCGACAAGGCCTCCGACAGTTCCTCGGCATTGTGGGCGACCTTCATGCCCTTGCCGCCGCCGCCCGCCGTTGCCTTGATCAGCACCGGATAACCGGTTTCCTCGGCAACCTTGATCGCCTGCTCTACGTCAAACACCTCACCGTCAGAGCCCGGCACACAAGGGATGCCAAGCGACACAGCGGTTTTTTTGGCCGTGATCTTGTCACCCATGAGGCGGATATGATCCGCGGTCGGGCCAATGAAGGTGATGCCATGCGCATCGAGAATATCCGCGAATTTGGCGTTCTCTGACAAGAATCCGTAGCCCGGATGCACTGCATCCGCGCCTGTGATCTCACAAGCTGCAACAATCTGATGAATGTTGAGATAGCTGTCGCGTGATGGTGGTGGGCCGATGCAGACGCTCTCGTCGGCCAGCCGCACATGCATGGCATCCTGGTCAGCGGTGGAATGCACCGCGACGGTCTTGATGCCGAGCTCCTTGCAGGCGCGCAGCACCCGGAGTGCAATTTCACCACGGTTTGCAATGAGGACCTTTGAGAACATAGCCCCGCTCACCTATTCTATCACAATCATCGGTTCGGCGAATTCCACCGGATCGCCATCGGCAACCATGATATCGACAACCTTGCCGGAGCGTGGCGACGGGATCTGGTTCATGGTCTTCATCGCTTCGATGATCAGGATGGTCTGGCCTTCCTTGACCGACTGGCCGATCTCGACAAAAGGCTTCTCGCCCGGCGCCGCTGACATATAGACCGTGCCGACCATTGGAGCGGTTACCGCGTTGACCGATGTTGCTGCTGCGGCTTCCACCGGCTGGACGGCAACGGGCTGAGCTGCAGCCATTTGCGGCTGCGCGACCGGAGCGTGGACCATCTGGGGCGTTCCCGCGCGGCTCACCCGTACGCGCAAATCATCCTGTTCAATCTCGATCTCGGTGAGATCGGTTTCGTTGAGGATATTGGCCAGATCCCGGATCAGATCCTGGTCGATCGACGGTTTTCGTGTTGCCATCGGACTATTGCCTTTGTTTTTGTTGTTGCGGGCAGCCGTATCAGCCAGCCTGCTGGTTGTCTGTCCTTTACAGCCCCGCACGGCCTGGTGACAAGTCCGCCAGGATCAGGGAGCTGCGAATAGGCCTGAAATTCGGTGCAGGCCGGTTTGACCTTCATTCATACACGGTTGGGCATATGCGAGGAAAACCCTTTTGCGGGGCCTCTCGATTGTCCACAAGCGATTGTCGCCTGGTTCCGGCTTGATCAGGCCACTCAGTTGGTTAGCAGACAGTGCTTTCGCACTGACGCATATTGGCGATCTTGCCAAGGAGAGCTTCTTCTCCCACCGCACCGAACACCGCTTCATCTCCGATAACAAATGACGGCGTGCCTGAAATGCCCAGCGCATTGGCCAGTTCATAAGTCTGACGGATTGACTGGTCAATTGCCGGATCGTCCATCCCGGCTCTCAGGGCCGTCTCGTCAACACCGAACCCCTTCGCTATATCGATAGCATGCGTCTCTGTGGCGCGGACATCGCCGCTCAAGAGCTTGATATGAAATTCGCCATACTGCTCAGGTGCGAGCGCGCGAAACGACATCGCGACACGGTGCGCGGCCATGGAATCGGGCCCCAGGATAGGAAACTCCTTGAGGACGAAACGCACGTTCGGGTCCTTATCGAGGAGAGCGATCATATCGGTCATGGCGCGTTTGCAGAAACCGCAATTGTAATCATAAAATTCGACCACGGTGACATCACCGGCCGGATTGCCGAGCACAATGTCTTCAGGCGCGCGGAAAATTGCGTCCTTGTTTTCTGAAATCGCAGTCTGAGCCATCACCCGGCTTTCCGCTTCTTTCTTGATCTCGAGTGCTTGGCTCATTTCCTCGATGATTTCCGGGTTTGCCAAAAGATACTCGTGGATGAAGGCACCGAACTCCTGCTTCTGGGTATCGTCAAGAGCTGCGGCCGGCAACGGCAGCGCTGTTGACATGCCGATGAGAAGAGCGGCCATCAGGCCAGTGCGGGTGCGAATTGCCATGTCGTTTATCCTTTTACCTGTCCATGCGGGTCGCGTCAGCAACGCCACAAAAGCTTTTTAATTTCCGATGGTTAAGATGTCATTGGCGCGGATGGCGCCGGGTGAGCCCTTTGGCAGCTTTTGCAGGGCGCGGGCGGCAAAAACCTTTGCGTCCCTGGTGTTGCCCGCGCGGAAATTGCCTTCGGCCATAATCAGCTCGGCATTGGCGATGTCGCCTGCCTGACCGTAGGCTTGGGAAAGGTTCCTGTAGGCTGTGAAATTGTCAGGCTCAGCCTGTATGGAGACGCGTAATTCCTGGATGGCACGGGTCATATTACCGGATTTGCCGGATGCAACAAGCGCGAAGCCGAGCCGGGCCCGGATCAACGGGGATTTGGTCCGGTCAAGTTTGACGGCTTTGGAAAGCGCCTTGATAGCCTCATCGGTCCTGCGCAGCTTGATCAGCACCTCGCCACGAAATTCGTGAAAATAGGGATTGTTGGGCTGTTCCCGGATCAACGCATCCAGCTTTTTCAAAGATGCGGCGGAATTGCCCGAAAGATCCGTGGCGATGGCGTCACCATAGCGCTCGGCCAGTGATCCGCGGTCTTTAGAAAATAGCCGGACCACGGCGGCGGCGCCTCCGGAATAGGCCGCGATCTTGGCGCGCATTAGTTGATGCCGGTCGACAAGCTGCTGAGGATCTTTTGCATCGAAGTATTTGCTCTTGCGGGCCAGTTCTTCCAGCAGCGCGATGCGATCACGCGGCAGCGGGTGGCTGACCTGGTACTTGTCGACCTGGACGCCCGACAGGGACAGGCTTTGGGAGAAGCGTTCGAATGTTGTCAGCATTCCGCGCATGGATTGCCCGGTGGCATTGAGAAAGCGGGCGGCTGCCTGGTCGGCATTCATTTCCTCTGATCGCCGGTAACTGAGCAGATTGCGCTGGACCAAGCTGGGCGTTGCAGTGATCAGCGCACCACCGGCCTGGGCGCCGCCGGAATTTCCCGAGATGCTGCCGGCAGCAATGGCGCCGGCCCCGATCAGACTTCCGACAATTGCAAGCGTACGGGCTGCAGCGATCTGTTCGCGCAGCCTTTGCTGGTGCCCGCCAGCCAGATGTCCGGCCTCGTGGGCAATCACGCCGATGATTTCGTTGGGCATGCCTGATGCGGTCAGCGCGCCGGTATTGACGAATATTCGCTGGCCATCGACGAAAGCGTTGAAACTGGGATCATTGACGAGGACGATCTGCACGCGGCTTGCTTTCAAACCGGCAGCTTTTAGCACCGGGGTCGCGTAGTCCTTGAGCAGGGTTTCGATTTCCGCGTCGCGCACCACAGCGACCTTTCCCGCAGCCTGGGCTGGCAGTGCAAACGTGCAGGAAAGCGTTGCGGCCGTCAACGCGGTCAAGGCGCGGCGGAGCATTCCGGTGTTCTGCGCTCCCGTGATTCGCGCCCAGGTATTTTTCGTCATGTTGTCTGAAGTCCTCGCCATGATCCTGAAAGGTAATAGCTAAGTCCGGAAAAGCAATCACCAAACTCGAACAAGTCGCCTTGCTCTCGCTCTTGTGATGGTCACGACAATCGGGCATTTGTGCGGCCAACAGCAGTTACGCGAACCGGTCGTTGTCCGGATCTCGCCGCTCCACATGTAGCACAGCTGTGTTTTTAAGATTGAGCCCCGATCCGGCGCGCCGGTTTGTGGGGAGAGGAGTTTTTGTTTTGACAATTCAGCGCAAGCCGTCGGTTGAGCCGTTCCACGCCATGGATATTCTGGCCGAAGCGACGCGGCTCAAGGGTGATGGCAAGGATGTCATCTCCATGGCCGTGGGCCAACCTGCGCATCCTGCGCCAGCCACAGCGCTGGCAGCAGCAGCACGCGCGCTGGAGGCAGGTCGCTTGGGCTACACCGACGCACTTGGCCTCAAAAGCCTGCGTCAGGCGATTGCGGCGCGTTATAAGAGTGAATACGGCATCGATCTGGACCCAAGACGTGTAGCCGTGACCTCCGGCTCGTCGGCAGGTTTCAACCTGGCGTTCCTTCAGCTGTTCAACCCCGGCGATCTGGTCGTCATCACCCGGCCCGGTTATCCCGCATATCGCAACATCCTGTCCGCTCTCGGGCTGAGGGTGGTGGAGATCGCGGTGGGAGCGGACACTGGGCACGCATTGACACCAGCAGCGATCGAGGCGGCTGAACGTGAGGTAGGCGCGCGCGTCTCCGGCGTGCTGATCGCCAGCCCGGCAAATCCGACTGGCGCGGTTCACTCCAAACAGGCGATTGCGATTCTCGATGCCTGGTGCGCAGACCGTGGAGTGGCCTTCATTTCCGATGAAATTTACCACGGACTGACCTGGAGCGGAGAAGAAACAACCGCCTTGTCGGTGTCCGACAACGCCATCGTAATCAATTCATTCTCGAAGTATTTCTGCATGACCGGCTGGCGCATCGGCTGGATGGTGCTGCCCGAGGATCTGGTGCGACCCGTGGAATGCCTCGCCCAAAGCCTCTATATCAGCCCACCGGAACTGTCTCAGATCGCGGCGGAAGCCGCATTGAGCGGCATTGCGGAGATGGAAGCGGTGCGCGCCGGATACCAGAAAAACCGATCATTGCTCGCCGAGCGTCTCCCGGCGCTTGCCTTGCCTTTCGCAGCACCCATGGATGGCGCCTTTTACGCCTGGGTCGACGTGTCAGGGCACACCAATGATTCCATGGCTTTCGCACGGCAAATGCTGGCTGACATTCATGTGGCAGCAACGCCGGGCAGGGACTTCGACCCTGTCGATGGCGCGCGGTTCATGCGGTTTTCCTATGCCGGCAGCCATTCGGACATGACAATCGCTCTTGACCGGATGCAAGACTGGCTTGGCAGGCGTTGAGGCATTGGCCAGTGCAAGAACGTATTGGATAAAATCCAACTGTTTGAATATGATATTAGATATAGATAATATTCTAAATTAAGTATTTGAAGTGAATTGGGAACAAGAGCTTCCCATTGAAACGGCATAAAAAAACCGGCGGGTGAACGCCGGTTTTTTTGTCTTTTATGTCGGCTGGGCTTAGAAGAACCCGCGCTTCTGCCACCATCCGCCCTTTTTCGGCTTCTTGGCTTCATCTGGCGGATTGGAAGAGGTCACCACCGGTGCTGTGGCCGTGGCAGCGAGATCTGTGGCCTCACCACTCTCATCCGCCTTCTCTTCACTGGTCTCTGCTGGCTCAGCGCTCTCCGTGGCCGGGGTGTCGGCCACCGCTTCATTGCCGGCATCGTTGGCGCCTTCGCCGCTAGCACCGGTTTCTGTCGCAGAGGCTGCCGCTTCTTCTTCTGCAGCTTTGTCCGCAGCGATCTGAGCCTTGGTACGACGCTTCTTCCGAGCTGGCTTGGCAGGTGCTTCGGAAACCACCTCAGCACTTGTTGCTGGAGCAGCATCGGTTGATGAGGCCTCGACAACAGTTTCAGTGCCAGAGACGTCAGCAGCTACAACAGCTTCGGATGATGTTTCGTCACTCTTTGCAGGTGTTGCCACGCTGCCTGACTGATCGGCTTCGTCAGCCTGTTCAGTCGAGCCATTCGCATCCTCTTCGCGATTGCGGCGTCCACCACGTTTGCCACGGCGGCGGCGTTTGCCACGAGGCTGGTCATCATTCTCATCATCAGAATTGGCGTCGGTGGTTTCGTCGTCCGAGGACGCATTCCCGTCGTCGCTCTTCTCGTTCTGATCGGAGCCATTGTCAGCCGAAGCGGCCTGGTCATCACCATTGCCGTTTTCGCCCTCGGACTTGCGACCACCGCGCCGGCGACGCCTGCGCCGCTTTTTGCCCTGGCCTTCCTCGCGCTCGGGGCGATCTTCACCCTGAGCTTCCGAGGTTTCCTCGGTCTCATTGCTCTCGTCATCGATTTCTTCGACGATCTCAGGATCGTCATCATCTTCGGGATAGGCCGGCGTGTTGACGGTGATGTGCTGGATATCAACCGGCGATTCCACTGCCGCACCGCGATCAATGGCGAAGTGGTTCGCGCCAACCGTTTCGTCAGCCGAGAAGCTGATCGAGACACCGAAGCGATTTTCCAGATCGACAACCGTGTCGCGCTTGTGGTTGAGCATGTAGAGCGCCGTCTCAGCCGTGGTGCGCACGATGATGTCGTGGGTGGTGTTCTTGAGCAGATGCTCTTCGACACCGCGCAGCACGTGCAGTGCGACCGAGGACTGCGACCGGATATGTCCATTGCCACCGCATGTCGGGCAAATCTGCATCGTGCTTTCCAGCACCGACGCCCTGATCCGCTGGCGCGACATTTCCAGAAGTCCGAAATGCGAGATCCGACCAACCTGGATGCGGGCACGGTCGTTTTTCAGGCAATCCTTCATCCGCTTTTCAACCGCGCGGTTGTTGCGGTTTTCTTCCATGTCGATGAAGTCGATGACAATAAGCCCGGCCAGGTCGCGCAACCTGAGCTGCCGTGCGACTTCTTCGGCTGCTTCCAGGTTGGTCTGCAGCGCCGTGTCTTCGATCGAGTGTTCGCGGGTCGACCGACCCGAGTTGACGTCGATGGCAACCAGCGCTTCGGTCTGGTTGATGATGATGTAGCCGCCCGATTTCAGCGTCACCTGCGGCTGCAGCATGCGGTCGAGCTGGGCTTCGATTCCGGAGCGCGCGAAAATTGGATGCAGATCCCGGTAGGGCTGAACCACCTTGGCGTGGCTCGGCATCAGCATTTTCATGAAGTCTTTGGCTTCGCGGTAGCCTTCTTCGCCGGAAACCACGATTTCCGAGATGTCCTTGTTGTAGAGATCGCGGATCGACCGCTTGATCAGGCTGCCTTCCTCATAGACGAGGCTTGGCGCCGTTGATTTGAGTGTCAGGTTCCGGACATTTTCCCAAAGCCGCATCAGGTATTCGAAGTCGCGCTTGACCTCGACCCTGGTGCGGTTGGCGCCTGCGGTGCGCAAAATGACGCCCATGCCTTTGGGAACTTCGAGCTCGCGCGCGATTTCCTTGAGCCGCTTGCGATCGGGCAGATTGGTGATCTTGCGCGAAATTCCGCCGCCACGTGCAGTGTTCGGCATCAGCACGGAATAGCGTCCGGCCAGTGACAGATAGGTCGTCAGTGCCGCGCCCTTGTTGCCGCGTTCTTCCTTGACCACCTGAACCAGCAGGATCTGGCGGCGCTTGATGACTTCCTGGATGCGGTACTGCTTGCGCGGCTTACGCTGCGAACGCGTCGGAACTTCTTCCATCGCGTCTTCAGAGCCGACCGATTCGACCGAATCCTCTTCACTGGAGGCGTCGTCGTCATCGTTGTTTTTGCGTTTGCGGCGCGACACCGGTTCAGAGATTTCGTCGGCTTCGACGTCAGCGGCCATTTCGGTCGGTTTGTCGTCGTCGTCGCTGTTATCGCTGGCGTCAGTCCCAGCCGTCACGGACGAAACGTCTTCCGAAGGCGCTTCGTTGGTTTCGTTCGCGGCTGGCTCAGCTGAAGCTGCTGTCTCTTCGCTGTCGTCCGCAGCAGTCGAATCTGCGTCAGCTGACGTGGTGTCGTCATCGCCAGTCTTCTTGCCGCGGCGGCTGCGGCGTGGCCGGGATTTAGAGGACTTGGCTTCTTCGCCACCTTCTTCTTGCTCAGCCGGTTTCGCCTTGGATCTGGACCTGGATTTCGCCTTGCCGGAGCTGGCTTCAGCTTCGTCAGCGCTTTCAAAATCGGAATCGTTTTCCGCGTCTTCGGCTTCCGCCTGAAGCAGTGCCTGACGATCAGCGAGCGGGATTTGATAATAGTCCGGGTGGATTTCCGAGAAGGCGAGGAACCCGTGACGGTTGCCGCCATAATCTACAAAAGCGGCCTGAAGCGATGGCTCCACACGTGTGACTTTTGCCAGGTAAATATTTCCTCGAATCTGCTTTTTGTGCTCCGACTCGAAATCGAATTCTTCTATGCGGCTTCCACGTACAACAACGACGCGAGTCTCCTCGGGATGGGAGGCGTCGATAAGCATTTTTTCTGACATTGAATGTAAGCTCCTCGGCGCGCCCTCGACGTAAGATCCCGCAGCCTCGATAGTAGGGGCAGGGGATGGTCGGTTGGGAGTGCGCCGGATGAAAGATATTCCGGAACTCGTCGGCATGGAGCGGCGTTCAACAGGACGCTAACCGAGGCATGTAATGCCCTGGGCCTGTTCACACTTGGGGAGATCCGCATTTGCACCATAATAGCCGGCCGGAAATTCATTTGCATGTAGTCCTTTCGGACCGATGAAAGCCCCTGATGGGGCATGCGGCAATAAAGCCGCGAAGGTTGTGGCAGGAGTCCTCGCCCACCGGGTTTAATCACTGTCCTGACCGTGGTGCTGCCAAAGGCTGACTAGCCTCGCCGCATTTTCGGCCATATTGCCTAGCAAGAGCAGTCAGATTGGGTTCCCGATTTGGAAACTGTGAGCTGGCCGCTCCGGGGAAGAGTTTTTATTGGACGACGGACGATCCGCACTCCTGGCGCCGTGGGCCTGTTGAAGGCGGCGGCCGGAAGGGTGACAGTTCTATCCCGTCAATATACTTACCCACTCAAAGCTTTTATGGGCTGAGCGGCGATCTGGCAACTGAAAACATCCGCCCTGTCATTTGCATAACTTGGTGCATTGATCAGGCATGCTCTTGGGGATGATTTGTTCCGGGAAATCATGGTGAACGGATGGTTAACCGGATTGAGCGATGCTGGTTTCGGGTCGCAAGGTCAAATCGTGCCATTCTATTGGCGTTGTTTGCTTGTATCGGCTGTATTCACGGTAGGTTGCGGTGATGTCACAAGACAAAGGCTAAAGCAGACGAATGCGACTATTGGCGAAACAGTTGCGGTTTAAAACAGGTGGATATCGTGCTTCTGCGTGGACCTGCGCTTTTTTCGCAGTAGGTGCACTGGCCATGCTGATGATCGTGCCGTCGCCCGGATATGCGATGCCGGATGATGTCGCTGATTCGAGGCATGTGGCCATCGCAGCGCGGATGGCTGGTGATGCGAGTCGGGTTCGTTTGGTGCTCGATTTTGAACGGGAACCGGAGTTCAAGCTGCACTATCTGCAGTCCCCTTATCGCGCCGTAATCGACCTGCCTGAAACAATTTTTGCTTTTCCGAAGGATTCCTTGCAGCCGCGCGGGATCGTTTCTGCGGTCCGGTATGGAAACTCCGGCAAGGCACGGTCGAGGATGGTGTTTGAATTTGCCGAGCCGGCCAAAATGGAGCTGGTAGAAACCAGCAAGGAAGCTTCAGGCGCTGTGCACCGGATGGTGTTTGACATCATCATGATCGACCAGGAGGCATTTTCAGCGGAAGTCGCCGCGTCGAAGTGGGCAGAGACCGATCAGGAAATAGCGCGCGGACGTCCAGCAAAAGGGCCAGGCGACGCCTTGACCATTGTCATAGATGCGGGGCATGGCGGCATCGATGGGGGTGCCGAAGGCCCAGCCGGTTCAATGGAGAAAGATGTCACGCTGGCTTTTGCGGAAGTTCTCAAGGCGGCACTCCAGACAATGGACGATATCAAGGTTTCGATGACCAGGACCGATGACAGCTTCCTGTCTCTGTCGGCCCGGGTGCGCGTTGCCCGTGAGGCGACGGCGGATTTGCTTATTTCGCTGCATGCCGATTCGATATCGGTGAAGTCCTTGCGCGGCGCGACTGTCTACACTCTGTCCGACAAGGCCTCCGATGCGTTGGCCCAGTCGCTGGCTGATCAGGAAAATCGTGAGGATACGATTGTCGGGGCGAGCCTGGAGAACGCTCCGGAAGCGATCGCGGCCATCCTGGTGGATCTGGCTCGGGTGGAAACCAGGGTTTTCTCCACGGGGCTTGCCCAGCAGGTGATCAACTCCTTCGAAGGGCAGGTCAAGCTCATCAAAAACCCGCTTCGCCATGCCGGGTTCCGGGTGCTGCAGGCTCCCGATGTCCCGTCGGTTCTTGTTGAAATGGGTTATTTGTCCAATCGCGAGGATGAAAAACTGCTCAACGATGAGGAATGGCGAAAAAATACAGCGCAATTGCTGGCACAATCCGTGCAGAATTACCGCGATTTGATCTTGGCGGGCAGACAATGATGGTCGATAACGCGATTATCGAATCTGATCGGCTCATCCGGTGTGGCGGATTGACAACGGAGCGGTGGACAAACAGCTGCACCAGCGTAAATCCGGAAACTGCGTATAAGCCCTTGAACCTGAATTGGTTTATGGGTGTGCATATGTGCGAATTCAATGCATTCCGGCACTCTTTGGGCGTCAGGCAAGATGCGACAAGAATGGCAACGCCCTATTTTATTCACATTGTCCGGGCTAACCGGGCACACGACACGATCGGCCGATGTCTTGACGTCAGCCAGGTGGGTCAACAAGAAAAGCAAACGGTAGCTGGCTGATGATACGACTGATTGGATATTTCTTCGGAATTGGGACCGTGCTGTTTCTGATCGTTGCGGCGGGCGTTGCCTGGTACATCGGTGATGTCTCCAAGGACCTGCCGGATTACGAGGTCCTCAACAGCTATGAACCACCGGTGACCACACGGGTTCATGCCGCTTCAGGCGATTTGATGGCGGAATACGCCCGGCAGCGGCGCCTGTTCCTTCCCATTCAGGCGATCCCCGACCGGGTGAAGGCAGCGTTTCTGTCGGCTGAAGACAAGAATTTCTATTCCCATCCCGGCGTTGACCCGGTCGGCTTGGCCCGCGCAGTCGTCAACAACATCCGGACCGGCGCGCGCCAGGGCGCATCGACGATCACGCAGCAGGTCGCCAAGAATTTTCTTCTGACTGCCGACCAGACCTATGAGCGTAAGATCAAGGAAGCGATTCTGTCGTTCCGAATCGAGCAGGCCTATTCGAAGGATCGCATCCTCGAACTCTATCTGAACGAGATCTTCTTCGGAATGAACGCCTACGGCATCGCTGGCGCGGCGCTGACCTATTTCAACAAGTCGGTCAACGAACTGACCATTGCTGAAACCGCCTATCTGGCAGCGCTTCCCAAGGCCCCGTCCAATTATCACCCCTTCCGTCACCCGGAGCGTGCTGTCGAGCGCCGCAACTGGGTGATCGACCGTATGGTCGAGAACGGCTATGTGCGCGCTGCTGACGGTGCAGATGCAAAGAAACAGCCGCTGGGCGTGACGCCGCGCAAGACCGGATCCTATCTGTTCGCATCCGAATATTTCGCCGAAGAGGTTCGCCGCGAGCTGATCGACCGTTATGGTAACGACGCGCTGTATGAGGGCGGCCTTTCTGTTCGCACAACGCTCGATCCGAAGCTTCAGGCGCTGGCGCGCAAGGCGCTGCAGAAGGGCCTGATCAATTATGATGAACGCCGTGGTTTCCGGGGGCCGGTCGCACGCATTGAAGTGTCCGGCGACTGGGGAGCGCTGCTTGGCGACGTAGCTTCCTTGCGCGATGTCCCTGAATGGCAATTGGCCGTTGTCCTGTCCGCCTCCGACGACAAGGTTGATGTTGGCATGCGCCCGGGGAGGGAAGTTTCCGGGGCTGTCGGCACCGAGCGACTCACCGGTTCAATTCTTGCCGAAGACATGAAATGGGCCTTCCGGCTCAACATCGCGGGTGAGAAGCGCCGCAACGTAAAATCTGCCGCCGACGTTTTGAGTCCTGGCGACGTTGTTTACGTTGAACCCTACGAGCTGGAAGGTGCCCAGCGTCTGCGCCTGCGGCAGCCGCCTAAGGTACAGGGCGCGCTGGTTGCAATGGATCCACATACTGGTCGCGTACTTGCGATGGTCGGCGGATTTTCTTTCGCACAGTCGGAGTTCAACCGGGCAACCCAGGCCATGCGTCAGCCAGGGTCCGCCTTCAAGCCCTTCGTTTACGCTGCTGCTCTCGACAATGGGTATACGCCGGCGTCAGTGGTGCTTGATGCGCCTATCGAGATCGTCTCTGGCGGTGAACTCTGGAAGCCCAAAAACTATGGCGGTGGCTCTGCCGGCCCATCAACCCTGCGGCTCGGTATCGAGCGCTCGCGTAACCTCATGACCGTGCGGCTCGCCAAGGACATGGGCATGAATCTCGTGGCGGAATATGCCGAGCGGTTCGGTGTCTATGACGATATGTTGCCTGTGCTCGCCATGTCGCTGGGTTCGGGCGAGACAACCGTGATGCGCATGGTGTCGGCCTATTCCGTGCTGGCCAATGGCGGCAAGCAAATCAAGCCGTCGCTGATTGACCGTATTCAGGACCGCTATGGCAAAACCATCTTCAAGCACGAAGAGCGCAGCTGTGATGCCTGCATTGCCACCGCCTGGCTTTCGCAGGAAGAGCCAGAAGTGGTTGATACCCGCGAGCAGGTGCTTGATCCGATGACTGCCTACCAGATCACCTCGATGATGGAAGGTGTTGTGACCCGGGGCACTGCCGCCAGCAAGGTCAATCTTGACCGCCCGACGGCGGGCAAGACCGGCACCACCAACGAGGAAAAGGACGCCTGGTTCATGGGCTACACCGCTGACCTCGTGGCTGGCGTGTTCATTGGTTTTGATACGCCCACCCCAATGGGGCGCGGATCGACCGGTGGCGCATTGGCAGCTCCCGTGTTCAACGAGTTCATGCTGGGCGCGCTCGAGGGCACCAGACCTGCAGATTTCCGGGTGCCGCAAGGCATGAAACTGATCGCCATCAATCGCAAGACCGGCATGCAGGCGTTTTCGGGTGAAGGTGATGTGATCATGGAAGCGTTCAAGCCTGGCACCGGCCCGTCCGATGTCTACTCGGTCATTGGCCTCGAAGATTATGCGACAGGTGATGCTCTCACCACTATATCTCCACAGGCCAACCAGGCAGTCGTCAACGGTGTTGGCGGGCTGTATTAGCCACTTCAAACGGCCTGATAAAACAGCTGTTACGATGCTTTACATCGCCGGGACTGGACCTTATGGTCCGCCCGCTTTGGCAAGAAACTTTGCCAGAAATCTCACGGAAACGGAATCCCATGCGCGCAGAAACCCAGGTCGTTGTCGATGAAATCAAGCAGGCCATAAGCCTGCTGAGGAGGCATCTTTGACTGGGAACCCGCTCAAAAACGTCTGGAATGGCTGAACGTAAAGGCAGAAGATCCGTCGATCTGGGATGATCCTCAGGAAGCCCAGAATCTGATGCGCGAGCGCCAGCAGCTTGATGATGGCATCAATGGTCTCAAACGGCTGGAATCTCAGCTCTCGGATAATCTCGAACTGATCGAGATGGGCGAGGAAGAGGGCGACAGCGGGATTGTCTCGGAGGCTGAAGCCGCGCTTAAGGAACTTCGGACCGAAGTCACCCGGCAGCAGATTGAATCGCTGCTTTCCGGCGAAGCCGATGGCAACGACGCTTATCTTGAAGTGAACTCCGGTGCCGGCGGCACCGAGAGCCAGGACTGGGCCAACATGTTGTTGCGCATGTACACCCGCTGGGCCGGACAACACGGCATGAAGGTGGAGCTTCTGGAAATCCATGATGGCGAAGAAGCCGGCATCAAATCGGCGACGCTTCTGGTCAAGGGCCACAATGCCTATGGCTGGCTGAAGACCGAATCGGGCGTCCATCGTCTGGTCCGTATTTCGCCGTATGACAGCCAGGCTCGCCGTCACACATCGTTCTCCAGCATCTGGGTTTATCCGGTGATCGACGATTCGATTGATGTCGACATCAACGAAAGCGATTGCCGCATCGACACTTATCGCGCATCCGGCGCCGGCGGTCAGCACATCAACACCACCGATTCCGCGGTCCGCATCACCCACAATCCCACAGGGATCGTGGTGCAGTGCCAGCAGGAGCGCTCGCAGCACAAGAACAAGGCCAAGGCCTGGGACATGCTCCGCGCCCGGATCTACGAGGCCGAACTGAAGAAGCGTGAAGAAGCGGCAAACGTGGAAGCGGCGTCCAAGACCGACATCGGCTGGGGACATCAGATCCGCTCCTACGTTCTGCAGCCCTACCAGCTGATCAAGGACCTGCGCACCGGCACCGAGAGCACCAATCCGCAAGGTGTGCTCGACGGTGATCTTGATGCGTTCATGGAAGCAGCTCTTGCCCAACGCGTTTATGGCGGTGCAAGCGACGTTGAAGACATCGACTGATCGCTATTGCGAAGCTTGAGCAAGGCGTAAGACGTTGCTTACCACTCAGCTGATTGCTCCGAACCCGCGCTGCGCCAACACTTGGCCGAAAAAATTAGATATCTGTAATTGGCGTGCCGAGTGCTCGGCGCCTTTGCTGCCGGTATGATGGTTTCCGGAGTGGTCAAATCCTTCAATGCCAAGCAATTGACGCTGACGCTGAATGACGGGCCGCCTATTCCTTGCCGAAAGGATTCAAGGACCCCGGCCTGAAGACCGGCAGCAAGGTTGAGCTTGGCTGGTACATGCAGGGCGCCAAACATGCGGCTGACATGGTCGAGATCATCAACTGATTTCGGGAATGGAAATGAACGGCGGCTTCGGCCGCGTTTTGGATCGATATGCAAAGCGGACGGGACGAAAACTGACGTTTGTCGGGCGTAGCCAATCAGTTGCTGGATCTCTCGACCTGCATGTCCCCGAATTCATCAATGTACAGCGCCCAGGTTTCCGGCTCGACCACGGTCGGGTCGGTCTTGAGAAATATGTATGCCGCAAATCCTGGTCCGCTTGCCGCGCCGGTTGAATCCTCAGGCCTGATGTCGGTGATATAGCCACCAAGACTGTTGATCTCTTCGATGCCGGTGGACGTGGCCAGTTCGGGGCCATTGGTCGTAAGGGCGATTTGCTGGAGTTGGAGCAGCGAACGGTTGTCTTCACCGCGAATGGCAATGAGACGGTAATAACCACGCTGTTCGGACACATCCTCGTCCAGTTCTGCGGTTTCGTCCTTGGCCTCGTTCTGCTCTTCCCAATAGCCACCACTGGTGACAAAAAGGATGCGTGGCGGCAAGGTGTCGGCCAGCACCGGGGCCTCCTGCGCAAGCCCTTGGGCTGGCATTGCGGGCGCAAGGCAGGCAAGCAACAGCAACACTTTCGATGTGGTCCGGAACATCAGCGCAACCTCCTGTAATCTGGTGCTAGTAGAGGAATTGTTCGGCCAAAATGCGATCATTCCACGAATGGCTGGAATCCGTGAGGATACGGGTGGTGGATTCCTTTGATTCCGCCACCTGAACTTGGGTCACGGATTTGACTTCAATATGATCGGCGACTGCGTTGACAGGCCGCTTTTCACACTCCAGCACATCGATTGTAACTGTGACCTTGTTGGGCAGCAATGCACCGCGCCAGCGTCGTGGCCTGAACGGGCTGACCGGAGTCAGCGCCAGAAGCTGTGCGTCAAGCGGCAGGATCGGCCCGTGCGCTGACAAATTATAGGCGGTTGATCCGGCAGGCGTCGCCACCATCAGCCCATCGCAGATGAGCTCTTCCATCCGCATCTCACCATCAATCGACAATCGTAGTTTTGCAGCCTGATAACTTTGTCTGAGCAGTGAAACCTCGTTGATGGCCAGTGCCTTGTGGGTTGCCCCATGCGCATCCTGGGCGACCATTTCGAGCGGGCGGATGATGTTTTCCACTGCCGCTTCTATCCGGCCGGGCAGATCCTCGTCCGAATAATCATTCATCAGGAAACCGATCGAACCCCGGTTCATGCCGTAGACCGCCCGGCCGCTGTTCATCTGCTCATGCAGGGTCTGCAACATGAAGCCGTCACCGCCAAGTGCGACAATGACGTCAGCGTCCTGCTGGCGGGTATTGCCGTAAAGCGCTGCGAGGTGTTCTGCTGCCGCCTGCGCGTCAGGCGCTGGTGAGGCAATGAAACTGAATTTCCAAGTCATGTGATGAGCTTACTCCCACTCCTCGTCTGACAATGGCGATTGGCAGGTCAGGATGCAAGAGCAGGGAGGGGCGTCTTTACTGAAATGGGCGCGGTTGCCCCAGGGGATACAGGTCCCGGGATCAACAGGCTTGCTGCCGCGTTTTATCATCTGGCTTGCTGGCTTTGCCATTGGCTGCAGACAAGCTTCAGGCAGATCTTCCAGGCTATCGCTGTGTGGCACTCTTTTCGAGAACCGTCGGCGTAATTCGCAGGGCCCGCAGCGCATTCAGGATTGCCGCGACATCGATCACTTCCTGCAGTACCGCACCTTGGACGGGCGTCAGATAGCCCAAAGCGGCCGCAATCATTCCGGCCACTGACAGACTGATTCCCACGGCAACGCTTTCAAGGGCGATCCGTTTTGAGCGTTGTGCGATCTCCAGTCCGGAAAGAAGGCGGTCGAGATGGTCGACCAGCAAAACCACATCGGCAGCTTCCGCAGATGCGGCTGCTCCGCGCGCACCCATGGCGACACCGACGTCGGCCGCCGCCAGTGCCGGCGCATCATTCACCCCGTCGCCGACCATCATCACCGGGCCATTCTTGCGCTCACTCAGCACCAGCAAAACCTTTTGATCCGGCGTTAGGTCCGCCCGCACGGCGTCAAGCCCGAGCCCTTCCGTGACAGCTTCAGCCACAGCTCGGCGATCGCCGGTCGCAAGCAGGATACGCCCGATCCCGCGTCTGCGAAGTCCGGCCAGAAGATCTGCCGTTCCCGTGCGCAATGTGTCCGCCATCACCAGACGACCGGCAGGTTTGCCATCGACAGCCAGCGCAACGACGACCTCTCCCGCTTCCCGCGTCGACAATTCTGGTCCCGAAGTTCCGACGAGGGAAGCGATATAGCTGGATCCACCAACGGCAATCTTCCGGCCATTGATGATGCCTGAAATGCCCTCGCCAGCTGTTTCGTCCAGATGTTGGGGAAAGGGCAGGGTCTCTCCACGTGCCCGTGCTGCCGCCACCAGCGCTTGCGCGATTGGATGTTTCGATGCCTGATCCAGCGCCGCCGCGAAGTGAAGCACTTCGGTCTTAGAAAGATCTCCGTAGCTCTCGATTGCCACGACCACCGGCCTGCCGTCGGTCAGGGTGCCTGTCTTGTCGAGGATCAAGGTCCGAATTTGCGCCAACGCCTCAAGCGGCTTTGCGCCCTTGATCAGCACACCGAAATGCGCAGCCCGGGAAAGCCCCGCCACCAGTGCCACCGGCACTGCGAGGATCAAGGGACATGGCGTGGCGATGACAAGAACGGCAACAGCCCGTATCGGATCGCCGGTAAACCACCAGGCAGCGAAGGCAATCACCACCGTGACAAGCAGAAATACCATCGAATAGCGGTCCGCCAACCGGCCCATCGGCGCTTTCGATTTCTGTGCAGCTTCGACCAGCCTGACAATGCCGGCATAGGTGCTGTCCTTGGCACAGTGCGTTGCCCGAAGGTCGAAGGCTTCGCCGGCATTGGTGGAGCCGCTCATCACATCCGCGCCACGATCAAGACGAACTGGCAGTGATTCTCCAGTCAGCGCCGATTGATCCAGCATGGCCTGGCCACTTTCGAGAGTGCCGTCGACAGGCGCCACATCTCCCTGACGGATGAGCAGCAGATCTCCCGGTTCGATCTCCTCGAGAGGCACTTCCTCAAGGGTGCCATCCATATGCCGTGACGCGGTGCGTGGAACGCGCGACAAAAGGCTGCGCATCTCATGGCGCGCCCGCCCTTCGGCGAAGCTCTCGAGCAATGTGCCGCCTGAATACATCAGGGCGACGACAGCCGCGGCAAGCGTTTCGCCGAATGTCAGGGCAGCCGTCATCGACAAGGCGGCAACAATGTCGAGGCCGACCTCTCCATTCTTGAGGCTTCTGACGATTTCAACAACGAGACCTACCAAAACCGGGATGACGCCGGCGGACCAGACAAGATTGGAGGCGTCCGAAAATCCGGCAAGGCTCAGGCCCAGCCCCACAAACAGGCCGGCAAGAGAAATCACAAGCAGCGCAGTTTTCAAACGATCCTGAAGCAAACTGGTCACGGAAACTGCCGTCCTTTGATGGTTGGATGTGGCGCTGAAACACACATCATATAGCTCTATCTTCGCGTCCCGACCTCCCCAATGCCAGCGAAATTCGTCCGGTCTCAGGTTTTCCCGTATCCGGGCGGGATTTCAATTTCGTTCGGGCAATAGGTGAAAATGAGATTTGCCTTTCCGGCATCTGGGATTAGCCCATAGGCAAGGTGACTACACCTCTGAAGCAGAAGCGGCATTGCTTTAGGTCAAATGCCATGGTCGTTGCCAATTGGCTTGTCATGAGGCGGGTAGAAGCTAAAGATGCACGCGTTGTTTTATCCGGGAGCAGGGTGGATGCCGTCGACGCAAACTCAAATGCCGCTGTGGCTGCTTGTTGCCGTGCAGGCCGCGGTATCAGGCGTCAGCCTGGTGGTCGAGATCGTCGCGGGCAGGATGCTGGCGCCCTATGTCGGCATGTCGCTCTACACCTGGACATCGATCATCGCTGTGGTGCTTGCGGGGTTTTCAGTCGGACACTGGTGGGGCGGCCATATCGCCGAGCGGCCGGCCAGACAGGCGCTGGCAATTACCGGTTGGGTTATGTTGGCCGCAGCAATTTCCACCGCCAGCGCTCTTTTGCTGCTGCGCCTGATCGGCGGCCCCGTTCTGGCGGCGATCGAGCATCCGGTCTGGAGCATAGTGACCCTGACATTTGGCGTGTTTTTTCTGCCATCATTGTTTGCCGGTGTGCCGGCGCCGGTTCTGGCGCAGATCGCCGTCATGAAACAGCAAACACAATCCGGCCGCTCGCTCGGTGCCATGTTTGCCGCCGGTGCGGTCGGCGCGATTGCCGGAACGCTGCTTGCCGGGTTTGTCTTTATCCCGTGGCTGGGCACCGCACTGACGCTTGCCATCGTCACCGCAATCTACCTGCTCTCATCGGCGCTGTTGTTCTGGCTAGCTCGCCCAATCAACCATCCGGTCGTGGCGTTAGTCATCTCGGTGCTGGCCATCGCGCTCGGTGCGGCCTCTCTCACCCGCCTGTCCAGTTGCACCACCGAAAGTCAGTATTTCTGCATCCGGGTTCTGGACGTCTCAGCGGAGCCAAGCTCGCCAGTCAGGCGTCTGGTTCTCGATCATCTGTCGCATGGAACCAGCGCCCGTGATCTGCCGCGCACCATGTTCTCCGAATTCACCGCAATGTTCGATGCGATCGCCAGGGGTCGGTTGGAGCCGGGCTCTTTTTCTGCGTTTTTCATCGGTGGCGGCACCTATTCCGTGCCGCGCGCCTGGGCCGACAGGAACACCGGACCGATCACGGTGGCCGAAATCGATCCACAAGTGACCAAGACTGCGGTGCGGGATTTCTGGCTTGATCCGGAAAGCATGACGATCCTTGACGAAGATGCCCGCGTCGCCCTGCAGCGGCGGCCAGATGCGCGCTATGACGTCATTGTTGGTGATGCGTTTGGCGACATCGCTGTCCCGCCACATCTGATCACCCGGGAGTTCTTCCATCTGGTCCGCTCCCGGCTTTCCGCAGACGGCATTTTCCTGATGAATGTCATTGATTTCCCCGAACGCATGCAGGCGCTCAGCGCCATTGCGGCGACGCTGCAGTCGGTGTTTGCGAGTGTCGAGGTCTGGACGGAGGAAAGCCTGCCCACTCCCGGCGAGCAACGGGTCTTCGTTCTGGTCGCAGCAGCCAAACCGACTACGTTTTCTGTCGTCACGGCAGCCGCACCCAACCCGACCCGATTCGCGGCCATGGCCCAGCGTTTCACCGACCGCCTTGTGGCAAGAAGCTCGCCCGCAATCCTGACCGACGACTACGCCCCGATCGACCGTCTTCTTGGCGGGCATTTCTAGCCGGTTGAGGTTTGATCAGCATACGAGGCTGGCTCTTAGGCCAGATCGCAACAAAGCCGACATCGCCGCTGACGCAAGGCGATGTCGAGTATTTGGAAGATATGAAAGAATGGTGCCCCCGGCAGGATTCGAACCCGCGACCCCCTGATTACAAATGGCTTTTTGGCGAATGAATACGAACATTCTTGAACGAGGATGAACACGTATATAATTGAAAAATAACAATATAAATGTTTATTGAGGTTCGTCGCTGTTTGTGCGAGTTTGGCATTTTCGGAACCCCCTCGGAACCCCGAGCGGAAAAACCGAAAAAAGATCAGTGGATCGAAGCCATGCCGCGCAAAGCCCTAATTGATAATTTCTGTCGTACCGTGAAAGTCGAAACCCGCACCGACTTCTGGGACGATCTTGTGCGAGGGCTTGTCCTTCGCGTCTCACCGACCGGCGTCAAAACTTGGAGCGTGATTTATACACGTGAAGCGGATTCCACTAAGCAGCGCGTGACCGTTGGCGCTTATCCGGTGATAGGCTTGGAGGCGGCGCGAAAAAAGGCGCTCAAGATAATGTCCGCTGTTGCCGATGGTGACGATCCGGCAGGCAGGAAGCGGGCGCGGCGTGAAGAACTGACAGTTGAAGAACTGGCGACCCTGTTTATTGAGAAGTACGCCAAACAGAACAAGCGGACATGGCAAGAGGATGAGCGCAACTTGCGATCGGCGATATTGCCCGATCTGGGCCGGTTCAAGGTGCGTGAGATCCGCAAGCGCGACATTCTGGACGTTATCGAAGCCAAAGCCGACGAGGGCCGCGTGGGGCAGGCGCGGGCATTGTTTGCGCTAGTGCGCAAGCTGTTCAACTGGGCGGCTGAGGGCGATTATATAGAGGTGTCGCCATTGTCGGGCGCAAAAGCACCGGGCAAGCCGGTAAGGCGCGAGCGGCATCTTTCCCAGTCTGAAATCGAGCAAGTGTTCGCGGCACTCGAAAAGGCGGGCTTGGAGCCTGAAACGAAAGATATCGTGCGCCTGTTGTTCTGGACTGGGCAACGCTCAGGTGAAGTGTGCGGCATGACGCGGCGCGAAATCGATCTGCAATCCGCAACTTGGACCTTGCCGGGAAGCCGTACAAAAAACGGGTTGAGCCAAGTTGTGCCGCTAACAGGCGCGGGGCTGGAAATCGTGCGCAAGCGGATGGCGCAATGTGATGATGAGCCAGACGCGCCTTTGTTTTCTCGATTGGCGGGGCAGGCGATATCAAGTCATGCAATCTCACAAGGTGTACGCAAAAACCTGCAAATCTTTGACGAGCGTTGGACGCCACACGATGCGCGGCGGACTGTTGCAACCGGGATGGCGGATATCGGTATTCTGCCGCATGTCATCGAAGCCTGTCTAAATCATATCTCTGGTTTCCGGGCGGGCGTTGCCGGGACTTACAACCGGAGCCGCTATGAACCCGAGAAGCGGCGGGCGCTTGCACAGTGGGCCGATCACCTCAATGCTATCGTGACCGGGCAGAGTGCAACGGTTGTTCCGCTTTGGGCGGACGCTTCAGTATGAAAAAGGCAAAAGACATAGTGAGGATAGGGGGGGGCACGATTTCGTCGAAGTTGAAGCTCTCGATTTCGATGCCACAGGCCGCAAAATTCTCATCCCCTTCCATCCGGCTGACGACAAGAAACATTTCCCCGGAGGCGCAGTTTTGGAAGAGGCCGGCTTCCTTATGAGATCGGGGGTTGCCGCTCATAAGTTGGAACTCGGATTTCATAATCTTAAAAAGATAATGCCTGACACCGAGTCCGTTCTCGACGACTTTGCCAAACTCGATAAACGAACTGTTGGAGGCATTCGCGCGACTGAGCTTGAGGTTTTCCATGAGTCTCACTGGTATGGTGAATGTTTTGCGGTGTTGAGCGCACATGGATGGTTGGGCAAAAGTGGCGAGCTGGCCTCTCACATCATCGATCATGTTGTGGAGCACTATGGACAGTCCGAGATCGATGAAGCCAAAGAGCAGTACGGCACAGAATGGGAGCCGTACATTAAGGAACTTGCAGCGGTCCGCCTTGCTAAGCCATTAAGTCGTTTATGGTACGCGGCAAATATGCTGTCTCTCTACTATATCCATCATGACGAAATGCGTTTGGGGTATCTTTGGGCTGAATATAAGATGCGGCTTCGCCATGAGCAGGACTCCTTCCGTGGCAAAAAGAGCGTTGAAAGTGCGCGGGGTGGAGGCGAGCAACGGGCAAAGCACTTTCAAAATAAGAGAGGTCAGATTTTTGAGGCGATGACGCATTTTATTCGAGGGGGCCACTCGATAGCAAATGCCGCCCGACAAGCTCACAAATCCGGTTTTGGTGTGAGCGCGGAAGCCAACCGGAAGCTCTGGAACCGTCACCACGAAAAATAATTGGGACAGTGCAGGCCACTGTCCGAACACTGCCTGTCACTTGTGACCGTCTCAAACGGAGCTAGTGACAATGAACAAACTCATATCCATCAAAGAAGCCTGCCAGATCACGAGCCTGTCTCGCACGACTATCTGGTTCAAAGCCAAAGAAGGCGAATTCCCCAAGCCCATTTCGCTTGGCGGCATCCGCAAGGCATTCGTTGCCAGTGAGGTCAATGACTGGATTGCCCAGCGCGTTGCCGAACGTGACGAGGTGGCGGCATGACCGGCATCGACAACGAAAGCTATCCGGCAATCTATGAAGCAGCCCGATGGCTTTCACTCACAACTGAAAGCGAAAGACCAGCGCCCTTGATACCGGCTTTGCGGAACCGCTTTGGCTTGTCTGCACAAGAGGCATGTGAAGCCATCGCAGAAATGAAACTCATTCGGGCGAGGGCTATTTGATGGACCTTCAAAAGAAAAACCCGGCAAGCGCTTGGCAGCGCCACCGGGGTATCGGAAACGGCGGGCAAGCCAATATCCTAGAAAATCAGACTACGGAAAGTAGGCAAAAGACACAAGGAAAATTCCGGACTGCGGTCGAAACCGGAGGTGCGAGCATGATGCGGGCATCAATTCTCGCGGCTTGTTTCGAGCTTGCCCGATTGGCTGAAGCGGCCATGCCGGAAACACTGGCCTATCTGAAAAGGAACGGCATTCGCTTGACACGCGCCATGTCGGATTGCGTCGGAACAATCACGCTCGCTTGGATCACTGATCACGGCAACAGCCTGTTTGACTTCGATTCATTTGGGTTTGAGGCGATTGTTTGCGATGTCATGGGCGAGGACGGGGAAACGGCCATTGACCTGATCGCCTGGCCTGTTGATACGCCGGAAACCATTCTGAGTATGTTTGCCGTTGTGGCCTTGTCGGAGCGTATCAGGCGTTCAATCCCGCATCTTACTTTGATGGCGATCCAGTGCAGATCCACCGGACACCGCTTGATCTTTTCAGAGCCGGTTGCACGGGTGCGGCGGTTGCCAATCCGCGTATTGCCGCACGACAAATCATTGACCTTCCGGGGTGCGTTCTGGCGGCGAGCCATCGGCACGGTGTCGAACTCAAGACACTTATCGAGACAAATATTCGGGGGCGCATACTTGTCCTTGCTGACGCGAGGATGGCGGCTTGAACCATCCCCAAAGAAAAGGCGACTTCATACCGGTTGAGGACGTGGCGCGAGGCAAACCCGCACCGACATTCAAGCGGACGTCAACAAATGAAATCATGGCTACGGTCTATCCGCCGATCATGTGGGTTGTTCCAGGATACCTGCCGGAAGGGTTTTCGGTCCTGGCGGGTCGCCAGAAGCTTGGAAAGACCTGGCTTGCCATCGACTTTTCGCTTGCGGTTGCCTCTGGCGGTTTTGCCATTGGCAGCGTTCGATGCGAAACCGGGAACGTTATGTACGTTGATCTTGAGAATGGTCATCGCCGGATTCAACGGCGTATCGAGGCTATCTATCCCAATGATGCGGCGCGTCCTGGCCTGTCCCGGCTGGACTGGGTAACTGATGCTCCGGCATTGAATGCGGGTTTTATCCCCGCTTTGGAAGTTTGGCGCTGTGCCGTCCCCAATCCCAAGCTTGTGGTGATCGACGTTTTGCAGCGCATCAAACCGGCGGGAAAGGCAAACGCCAATGCCTATGAAAACGACTATGCCTGTTACGCCAACCTGCAAACCTGGGCTACTGAAAACAGGATTGCAGTCCTCGCCCTTCACCATACCCGTAAAGGCGGCGCGGATGATCCCCTTGAGGCATTGACCGGCTCCAATGGACTTAGCGCGGTCGCCGACACAACGCTTGTGCTCGACCGGAACAGCAGCGGCATGACACTCTATGTCCGGGGCCGGGATGTCGAAGAGAAGGAATCAGCAATAAGATTCGACGCCGGGGTTTGGTCTATGCTTGGCGAGGCTGCGGACGTTAGGCGGTCGGATGAACGTGGAAAAATCCTCGAATTCCTTATCGATGCGGACGAACCGATAAGGAATTCTGACATCTCTATTGCAACAGGGATGGCAAAGAACGCCACCGATCAGCTTCTGTTCAAAATGGCTAAGGCGGGCGACGTGATAAAAGCCAAAAGGGGCCTTTGGGTACATAAACACCGCCCAGAACTCCTTACTCCGGCATCCCCCCGTAAGGACGATAAGAAAATAAGGATTGCGGAAGTTGAGGGGGATTCGGACGATGACGCCTGACCTTCCTTACCTCCTTACTAACCTTACGGGGGGCGGGTCCAATCCTTGCATGGCTTGGGCTGGGTACCGACGGGGAAACACACTTAGCTTAAACCGTAATAAAAAAAGGTTTTTCGTTGAGCCAACAAAACCAGGACAAACCGCATCGCAATTCGGCGCAGCAGATGAAAGCGGACGCTGTTGTCGTCTAAATGCCAACCGAAATCCGTGACCGGAGATATCGCCCATCATGGCAAAGAGAACACTTGATCGAAACCAACCGACAACCGTGGTTGCAGACGATCCCGAAGACCAAAAGGGACGCCTGAAAAGCATCGGTGGATCGCAGTCGGATCACTGGAACAACACGCTCGCCAATCAGGCAGTGCAGGCACTCTGGCTAAAAAACTCGGACGTCGAGGATAAAGACCGCCAGTTAAGCGCTACCGTTGCGGCACTTAAGGGCATCGCCCCCATGGACGAACTGGAAGGCATGATGGCAGCACAACTCATCGCCGCCCACAATGCGTCGATGGAATGCTATCGCCGCGCCATGATTGGCGAGCAGACATTTGAGGGGCGTCGCGAAAACCTCAATCAGGCAAACAAGCTGTCGCGCACTTGGGCAACACTTCTCGATGCCCTCAACAAACATCGTGGCAAGGGACAGCAGAAGGTGACGGTCGAGCACGTGCATGTCCATGCGGGAGGACAAGCCGTGGTGGGAACCATCGAGCGACCGGGGGGGGATCAGAGCAAAATCGAGGAACAATCCCATGCAAAGCAGATTTCCCATGCACCTCAGCCCGCGTTGTGGAGCGAAGACGAGGGCAGGGCCGCCGTGCCAATCGCCCGCAATGCCGAACGGCAGGTGCCGGATGCACGGGGGCAAGGCAATAGGCGCGCCAAAAGGTAATAAGAACGCGCGCAAGCACGGTCGCTATTCTGCGGAATCTGTTGAAAGGCGGCGGGAACTGGCGGCGCTTATGGGGGGCATACGCGGGATCGTGCAAAAGGTTGGTGAAAAGGATTGAGTTTGCGGATCGCAGCCTGTTGAGCGATGAAATGGCCGCTTTGTAATGTTCATCCTGCACCGGGAACTGGAACGGCTTGGCGTGTCTTACGCAACGGCTAAAAGCCCTGTAGGGAGAAATCTGTCTGGGCGCTCACGTTCGACATGTTCGCTAGGATCTAGCAACGCCCAAATCCGTATGCTTAGATTGCTACATGCATTGGTCAACACAGTGGGAGCGGGCGCATGGCAGGTATCCTTGATACAATAGCAAACGGCGGCTGTTACTGGCAGCGCAAGGAGGGCAGTCCCGGCCACTCCTTCGCGATACCCAACGGTACGCTTTTCAAGGTCGCGATTGATGGGCCTCAGAGCAATCGCTTCTACGAAGGGGTGTGCCAGGACGGCTATTTTGTCACTGAAGACGGCGTGAAGCACGTATCTGCCAACGATGCTGTCGGCGCTGTTCGCGACATCTCGACCAACGCCTTCCTCTACATCTCCTTCCATCTCGGTGGCTGTTGGAGGAAGGCAGATAAGATCCGGGAGAGCGCCGAATTCGTCCCAGACGAAGTTGAGGAAGAGGCGTTACAGATGGCGAAGGACATGGTGCGTGACAGAGTGGCCAAGGAGAAGTCCGATAAGGACGTCGCGCAGATCACGAAAATAGCAGCCAACCTAGTGTTGGCAAATGAATCTCTCACGGAGTCGGCTCGGTCTGGCGTGGAAAACCGAAGGTCCATCGCTTCGAAACTGGTTTTGTAGACCGATGGACCAGTCGGACATGCCGGTCTCGGCATGCGAATTGGAACTCTTGTCAAGATCATGGGGGAGTCAGCTTAGGCTGCTATACGATCCACCAGCCGCTTGACGCTGGTCAGGTGCCAAGTTCCACCCTTCGCCGTTGGCACCTCTTCTGCGTTCAACTCGGCGGTAATCACCCGCAGGGACTTGCCAGCGTCGATCTTGGCTTTGATCGTGTCGGCAATCGCCACAGCACGTTCCTGGGCGGCTTTGTGGTTGGCAGGCCCAAGAACATCACGGCCATGCTTCCCAAGCACCACGCCCCGTCTTTTGGCAGCTGCCAGCGCGTCCTTTGTGCGGATCGAAATCAGGCGGCGTTCTTTCTCGGCAAGGGCGGCGTACAGGTGCAGCATAAACGGATCGGCATCAGCGCCTAACTCGGTCACCACAAACGGCACCCGCTGCGCCATCAGGCCAGCAACGAAGGCAACATCGCGTGACAGGCGATCGAGTTTGGCGACAATCACAACGCCCTTGATCTTCCGCGCCTGGTCCAGAGCCTCTTTCAAGATAGGGCGGCGGTTGAGCGCATCAGCACCTTTGCCTGTCTCTACCTCGATATGCTCACCTGTTATTTCATAGCCTTCCGCTTCCGCGAACCGGCGAACCGCCTCTTGCTGTGCCTCAAGGCCCAGGCCGGAACGTCCCTGCTTTGCAGTGGATACCCGATAGTATGCAATGGCCTGTTTCATTGCGTTCTCCTTTGTTTGTACACATACATAAAACCTTAATGTGTGTACACAATAGATGTGAGGGGTTCTTTTACGTTATAGAAAGAGGAAAAAGGCGAGCCGGGGTAAAATCCGAAAGGGCCGTGATTTCATCGCCTTGCGCTAGTGGTAAAAATTCAACGCTTGGTGCCCTTTTGCGAATACGCATTTCGATTCAGTGGCGTAATCAGTATTGTGCACCTTAGCTCATTTGAGCCCTTCGTACCCTGTAGGTCATATACAGATTTTGACACAATGGGCGGTGGATTCAATTGATCGCTGCAACACACTCAGCGAACTTCTCCGCTGGGGTTTGATATTGCAAGGTCTTGCGTG
>Ga0163215_100687_pt1 | contig 43294 bp, 43 predicted proteins | sample SynspAceP_FD_185934 | JGI IMG/M metagenome (GOLD analysis project Ga0163215, IMG submission 185934) | Saline lake microbial communities from Ace Lake in Antarctica - Synechococcus sp. Ace-P (Hybrid Assembly) | ecosystem: Environmental > Aquatic > Non-marine Saline and Alkaline > Saline | place...
TTATCCCCGCCCGCGATGTGGCCGCCCGGATGCGCGAGCTGCTGGAGAAGGTCGGGCTGGAAGGCTCCTACGCTGACCGCCTGCCGCACCAGTTCTCGGGTGGGCAGCGCCAGCGTGTTGCTATTGCACGCGCTCTTGCGATGGAGCCCGAGGTGCTGGTGCTGGACGAGGCTGTGGCGTCGCTCGATGTGTCGATTCAGGCGCAGGTGCTAAACCTGTTCATGGACTTGCGCCGTGATCTGGGGCTGACGGCGCTTTTCATCAGCCATGATCTGTCCGTCGTGCGCCACGTCTGCGACCGCGTGGCGATCATGTATCTGGGCCGGTTGGTCGAGCTTGCTCCGGCGGACGAACTTTATGCGGACCCCAAGCATCCCTATACTTCGGCGCTGTTTGCCTCTGTGCCGACTGTAGGTACCGGCAAGCGCCGGTTCGAGGCCATCAAGGGTGAGATCCCGTCACCGATCAACCCGCCTTCGGGCTGTGCCTTCCATCCGCGCTGCCCGCTTGCAGGACCGCGCTGCCGGGTCGAGGCGCCGCGCCTGACGGGGGCGGGCGCTGCACGCACAGTTGCGTGCCACCTCAACGATGGTGGGGTGGAGGCTGCCGCATGAGTGATGATCTTAAATCCCGCGTCGGGCGGTTGAACGATGTTCTATGCGCCGTGAATACATTGAACTGGGATGCGCGCACCCAGATGCCCGAGGGCGGGGCGCAGACGCGCGGGCATCAGGTGGCCACGCTGATGGCTCTTGCGCGCGAAATGATACTCGATCCCGCAATGCAGGACGCTGTGGATGCCGCGAAGGGTGATCCTGCCGCCGCAGCGGTGCAGGCGGCAATCAACCATCACGCGCGCCTGCCTGCCGATTTGTTGCGCGCACAAGCCGAGCACGCGACCGTGGCTGGGGCCGCATGGGCACGCGCGCGCGCCGCATCGGATTTTAACCTGTTCCAGCCGCATCTGGAAAAGGTCGTGACCCTTGCCCGCGAAACTGCCCTCGCGCTGGGCCATGACGGGCATCCCTATGACACGATGGTGCAGATATACGAGCCGGGGGAGACAGCAGCCAGTCTTAACGCTGTGTTCGACCGGTTGCGTGCGGGTATCCTGCCCATTCTGGGTGCCGCGCGGGACAGACCGCCGCCCCGCACCGATTTCCTCTATCGCGACTACCCGCCCGAATTGCAGCACCGCTTTGCTTCGCAGACGGCCCGCGCGCTGGGCTATGATTTCGAGCGCGGGCGCCTGGATACGGCGGTACATCCTTTCGAGGTCAGCTTTACCCGCAACGATGTCCGGATCACGTCGCGCTGGACGCCCAATTACCTGCCGATGTCGATATTTGGCAGCATCCACGAGGTCGGCCACGCGCTCTACGAGCAGGGAATTGACCCTGTTCATACGCGAGGTGCTTTCGCGACGGATATGATCGGGCTCTATGCGGTTGGTGGCACCAGCTTTGGCATGCATGAAAGCCAGTCGCGGTTGCTGGAGAATCACGTGGGGCGGACTGCCGCGTTCTGGGCTATGCATTTTCCGCGCCTGCGCGACACGTTCCCAGAGCAGCTTGCAGATGTAAGCGAGGCGGAATTCGTCAGCGCGATCAACCGCGTAGAGCCGGGCCCCATCCGCGTCGAGGCGGACGAGCTGACCTATGATCTGCACATCATGCTCAGAGTTCGGATAGAGATGGCGCTGATGGAGGGCGCGCTGGAAGTAGCCGATGTGCCCCACGTCTGGCGCGAGGCCATGCGCGACGATCTGGGGGTGGAGATCACGGGCGACGCGCAAGGGTGTCTTCAGGATGTGCATTGGTCTTCAGGCTATATCGGATCTTTCCCGACATATACGATCGGCAATATGACTGCGGCGGCGTTGATGGCGCATTTTGATGAAGAACAGCCCGAAATACGTCGCGCGCTTGACCTCGCCGAGACCGCGCCACTGCGCGCAGCATTGGGCAAGAGTGTCTGGCAACATGGCCGCTCAAAGACCCGAGCGGAGCTTCTGGCCGCATTGGGGCTCACTGCGAATGACCCCGAGCCCTATCTTTCGTATCTGGGCCGCAAATTTGATACATCGTCCTCAATCCCCTGAAATATCACCGTTCCCGACCATGGTCCCCTCCGTCTGGAACACACGCCGAATTTGACGGAAGTTTTTGAGCAAATGGGTGTGGCACTTCGAAGTCTTGTGCGCGGATCAGCGACACGTCTTTGTCAATTCGCGTCGCGATCTCTTTCATCGTGAAAGCTGTTTCGGTTCCTTTTTTGTAACATTTGTGTGAGCCAAAACAGTCCAAATTGCGCTGAGTGATTAAACTACCTACTAGTAGGTTGGGAAAGGGGGCGCTGTGAGAGTTCGAGATATGACGATCTACACTCCAAAGGTCTGATCGAGGCCGTTGTGTGCCTGGCATGCGCATGACCAAGTCAGCCGACATCGCCCGCTCCAGATACTTTTCGCCCAATCCAAAGAAGGACGCCAATATGGAACTGAACTCTGATTTCAAGAAACGGGTGGTGGTTCACTCCGAGCAACTTGAGTGGAGCGCCTCGCCAATGGCTGGGGTTGACCGGCGGATGCTGGACCGGATCGGAGGCGAGGTTGCGCGCGCCACGACAATCGTGCGGTACGCGCCAGAGAGCAAGTTTTCCGCACACACCCATACAGGCGGCGAAGAATTCATCGTGCTGGACGGTGTATTTCAGGATGAGCATGGCGACTACCCCGCGGGCACTTATGTGCGCAATCCGCCCACATCTGCACATACGCCCGGATCTGACCAAGGCTGTACGATTTTCGTGAAGCTGTGGCAGTTCGATCTGGAGGATCGCAATCAATTCCGCAAGAACATGGCGGATGGACTGGGCAAGCCGGTCAATGGTGTGGCCACAGTCCAACTGCACCGCGACAGTCGTGAGACCGTTAGCTACAGCCAACTGGATGCCGGGGCGACGCTCAAAAACAGCGATGCCGGTGGTATCGAAATGTTGGTCATTGACGGATCTGTCACGGAAGGCGGTGAAATGCTTGAAAAAGGCGCGTGGTTGCGGCTGCCCGAAGGGGCTGCGCTGCACGCGAAGGCGGGTTCGGAAGGAGCGAAACTCTGGATGAAAACCGGCCATATCGCGCACGCCAAGCCGCCGGTCCTGTAATGAGCGTGCAGATATGGTTCAGGTTCTTGCAGGTGACAGGGCCGTTGCTGCTGGTGGTCCTGCGATCTTGGCCAACAGGGAGGGGGGCCCAAACGGAGGCATCCATCCTACAGCAGAACCGGTCGTCGTGCATCTCATCCAGAAGTGGCTGGAGGATGAGTGACCTTATTAACTCGGTTTTGTGTCCGGGGTGTTCAGCGATATGAAAACGCTGATTGTGGGTGGGGGGCTGTCCGGCCTTGCGGTGGCTGAAGCTCTGGAGAGCCAAGGCCACGATTATCTTCTGGTCGAGGCGCGCGCACGCTTCGGTGGTCGCATCAAGACGCACCATCATGGCGAGGGCTATTTTGATATGGGGCCTGCCTGGTTTTGGCCGGGGCAGCCGCGCATTGCGGCTTTGATGGATCGGCTGAACTTGCAGAAATTCAACCAGTATTCCGATGGTGTACTGACCTTTGAGGATGAAAACGGGCGCGTGCAGCGCGGCAAAGGTATTTCATCAATGGAAGGGTCGTGGCGGGTGGTGGGTGGTTTGAGCGCTTTGACCACGGCGCTGGCGGACCGCCTTCCAGAGCAGCGCAAGCGGCTGGATGCACCTGTTTCCACGCTGGAACGCGTGGAGGATCGCATTGTCGCCACGCTTGCAAACGGCGAACAGATTGTTGCCGATCAGATTGTGCTTGCCTTGCCGCCGCGTATCGCAGCGCAGATCGCATTTTCCCCGGCTTTGCCGGCAGCAACGCTCCAAGCCATGCAAAATATCCCGACGTGGATGGCCGGACAGGCCAAGGCGATAGCGGTCTACGATACACCGTTCTGGCGTGACGCAGGGCTGTCTGGCGATGCAATGAGCCGCAAAGGCCCAATGGTGGAGATACATGACGCCTCACCCGCTCAAGAGGGGCAATACGCGCTGTTTGGATTCATCGGCGTCCCGCCGCAGGCCCGCTCGGATGAACACTTGTTGCGCGACCTTATTTTGGCCCAGCTGTCTCGCCTTTTTGGCCTGGAAGCGGCTGCGCCCGAACAACTCTATCTGAAAGACTGGGCGTTTGATCCATACACGTCGACGGAGGCTGACAAAGCCCCGCTTTATGCCCATCCGACCTATGGTCTGCCGCCTGCGATGAGCCGGCTTTGGAGCGCCAGATTGCATTTTGCCGGCACCGAAGTGGCGCAAGATTTTGGCGGCTATCTCGAAGGCGCTTTGGAGGCGGCGGAAAATGTAGTCCTCAGTCTGAATGCGGGGAAATGGACATAGAGCATGGCTACAGATACGAAGACAGCCCTGTTGGATGCCGCCGAACGCGAAGCGCGTTCGCGTGGGTTTGATGGGTTCAGTTATGCTGACCTTGCGGCTGAGGTCGGGATTTCAAAAGCCAGTATCCATCACCACTTTGCAAGCAAGGCGACTTTGGCAGTCGCTCTTATGAAGCGCTATTATACAGATCTGGAGACAGCCTGCTGTGAAATCGACGAAGGCCATGCGACAGGGGCGGCGCGATTGATCGCTGTTATCGAAAGGTATCACAGTGCGCTCGAAGGTGGGCAATGCCTGTGTTTATGCGTATCTTTTTCCACGGGCACGCAAAGCCTTTCCTCGGATACGATTGCTGAAATGAACCGCTTCCGGGCGATGATGGTTGACTGGCTCTCCAGGACATTTTTGCGCGGCAAAGAGGACGGAACGATCCTGAACGTCACTGATCCGGTATCCGAAGCTGCGGCAGCACTGCCTTTGCTGGAAGGCGCGCAATTGGCCGCGAGAGTTGCGCAAGATCCGAAACGCTTTGACGCTGCGTTGGAGCTTCTGAAGGCGCGCTTGAGCGCATAAGCCGAAATCTGGCAGAGCATGTGGCGGGATCACTTCCGATTTATGGCTCAAGGCCGCATATGCATGCGTCTGCGTATTTTCCTATTTGTTCAGCTGCACCCGCGCCTGAAAGGCGGGCGTGGAGGGCTGATACGGCCAATCGGGTTTATATAAAACTGGCGCACGGGCCGCTGCTCCCGCATTAACAAACCTTCAATATTTGTTTCACAAAGGCTGCTAGACTCGGGATGTATGGGGAGAATGCTGCGGGTCTGTCGCTCGCATGAAACCGACCCCAATTTCTGGAGATATCTGTAAAACGCAGAGCAATATCGGGCGACAGAGGCAGCTGCCCATTGTGGTTGTCGCGGAGTGAAAGTTCTCAGTTCAGTCCCTTCGTTGCGCGGAGGGCGGGCGATGGAGTATGTGGATATTTATAGTCCTGTGCGCCGTATGTGCTTGAAAGACGGGATGTCTGTTCGTGCTGCGGCACGATATTTCAACAAGGATCGTGAGATGCCATCGAAGATGTTACGGCATGAGCTTCCGTGGGGGTATCGCCGTTCCGAACCAGCTCGGCGTCCAATGCTTGATGGATATGTTGACGCTATTGATAAGATACTGCGCACAAACAAAAACCTGATTGAAAAGCACTGCGCCAAAGAGGTGTTTGTGCCGCTGTCGCATCGTCAGGGCTATGCGCAGATCGATTTTGGCTAGAATCCTGGCGTGATTTGAGACGTAGAATGTACGATCCACTTCTTGGTGATGAGCGTGCTGTATTCTGACGCGGTATTTGTGAAGTGATATTTGTGAAATTGTATCCAGCTGAGGCAACAGAAGCGTTTTGCGATGGCCATGTGTCCACCTTTGCTTTCTTTGGCGGCAATTATTGCCCGGCAGGCGATGGCAAAACAATCTGCCGAGAGGGCCGTAATCCATTCTCTAAAACAATACCAAGATCGCTGTGACTCGGATGCTCGGGGATAAGACGCGCATCCGCACGCGTCGGCTTATGGAACTACAGTCGCATGCCTTGTTTGATGACACGTTTTGCAGCCCCGCGCGAGGGAACGATAAGACAACGTTGATGGCATGGTTGGATACACCTATCGCAACTTCATGTTTCCCGCACCTTGCTATGACAGTTTTGATGATCTGAACGCGTATTTGGAGGAGAAGTGTTTAGCACGTCAGGGTGATACGTTGCCGGGTCACACCTACATTATAGGCTCACGTCTGGTCTCGGACTTGGCTGCGCCGATGGGGCGGCCCGTTGCGGAGCATGTAGCCTGCAATCACGTCAGCACGCTGGCCAGAAATCTCGATGGTGCATTATCTCAGCAATGATTACTCTGTGCCGTTTTCCTATGCGCATCACGACGTCCACGCGTGCGGCTTTGCCCCTCTCAGTAAATCCGGTGCTGAATTGGGCTTTGAGATCATATCCCAATGCTATGAAGGCGGTTCCATCATCGTAACCAATCGACGAATGGACCGAGGTTTTCGGCTCTGAGCGCCTGACAGGCGCGTTACTGGACCGTCTGACCCATGACGTCCACATCCTTCAGATGAGCGATGAATACTATCGCCTCGAACACAGTCTCAAAGCCAGACAATAAACTGACAAGACCAAGTTCAGAACAATGTCGGCCCGAGGGCCTACATGCGCTTTGGCACGCTTCAGCTTTGTGACGATTACGCGCACCAAAGCGCCGCACAACCAGCACCCGAAATGTCCCCATCTACACCGTGACTGCGGGCCTTTCTTAATCTGAGATTGACACCTACCCGAAGGCGAGCGCCGAGTGCTGTGCATTCTGCAGCTCAACGACAGGCAAAAATCATTGAACAGAGATGCATGGCACACGCAGCGACACACGCCGGTTCAATCAGATTGCATCATATTGCAGCCTAAAGCCGATATGCTGCATGTTCGTGAATGGGCAATAAACCTGGTATCGAGAGCGACCCGCGAGACCGTAGAACTTTGTTTTTGGCGCTACCAATACATTCTCTTGATTGGTCCAAGAAACTCAAGCGGCTGGTAGTGCCAACACTCTTGGTTCACGGAGGGCTGGACCCGCTGGTGATATCCGTGATCTGGGGTACCTTCACGCGCAGCTTTCCAACAGTAAGCCGGTTGTTATGGAGGGTTCGGGCCACCTGCCAGCCATGATGCGCCCCAAAGATGTCGCCACACAGATCAATGCCTTTTTCAGGGTATGATGTTCTTGCTCCATAGGATCAAGTTTGAGAACGCTGCGCCAAAGCGGGGGTTTGAATACATAAAAAACCTCTTTACCGGTGCCGCTTCCACGGTCCGTCCAATTGCGCGACAGCCCAGTGGACAAGGTGCGCGTGAAGTCTCTGGTCCTGGTGAGACCGATTGATCCGTGTTTCTACATAGCCCGAAGGTTCGGGAGAGCGCTCCCAAGCACGAGAGAATGGGCGAGGTCGGGGGTGTCATCGGCGGGAGTGCGGCATGCGATCATGTCACGACGCTGCCACAGTTCGCACCGCGGCGTGCCAATTTGTCGCTGAAGGTCAAACCCGGGTCGTGGGCGGTGGTGCTTCTATGGGCTAAGTCAGGAGGTTTCACACCGTAGTCTTAATCAACGTTGACCGCATAGAAAGCTCGAAGCAAATGGCCGATCCTTAACAATTGGATCGCTTATTATATATCACCAAAATGTCTTAATGACGCGCGTGCGATCGGTTCGCCCCACTCCTGCACGAAATGCCCAGCCTCTTTCAAGACCATCGGTTCCGGGCAATCTTTGATGGTGTCGCGCAGTATGCTCATTACGGGCCCACCGAGAACCGGATCGTTTGCGCCGATGGCCATAAAGCTTTCTCCGCTCCATTCAGTTTGCCAGAAGTGACGTGCGCGCTTTGCCGTTTCGATGCCCTCCATACCTGGCTCAATCATCACCATTTGCGGAAACCGGCGGACACCCGCCTTATACCGCTGATCCGGAAATGGCGCTTTGTAGGCTTGCGCCTCTGACTGGCTCAAGTGTGGACAAGCCCGTTTTATCAACGCGCTGCAATCCATGTCGGGCCGGCTTGCCACATAGTCTTTCCAGCTCTGAAAACCTTCGCCGAGACTCTCGCCGACCGTGATCGCCGTATTCATTACGACTAAACGGGCAAACCGTTTGTTCAGATCCATTGGCAGGGTCAGTCCTAAAATGCCGTCCCAGTCTTGCACCACCAACGTGATATTTTGTAAATCCAGCTTCTCTATGAAGGCAATCATCATGTTGCGATGAAAATGAAAGCCGTAGACACTGTCATCCACTGGCTTGTCAGACCTCCCAAATCCCAACCAATCCGGCACGACCACCCGCGCGCCAGAGCCCGCAAAAATGGGTATCATGCGCCGATATAAGTACGCCCAAGTTGGCTCACCCGGAAGGCATAAGAACGTCCGTGGCGAGTCATTCTGGCCTTCATCTACATAGTGTACCCGAATGCCTTCGTAACCTTTGAGGTCATCGACATAATTGGGGGCAAAAGCATAGCCGGGTAGCTTTTCAAAACGGTCGTCCGGAGTTCTTAATACGTCCATGAGCACACTTTTCGCCCCTTATTTTCGCATAATTATGCCCCGCGAGGCACTTACTGGCAACTTGACTGCGCTGAACACCCGGTGCGCCCGCAGCGCTGGGCTTGGCGCGGTCAAATTGCTGCGCACCTTAGGGAAGCTGAACCGCATCGACTGGATTCTCGGCCAGTGTCCGCTGTGGTGAAGGCGTTCTGATGCGGGTCGTGGCGTGACGGTGCGGCTTGGTCGATCGGCGTTTTCACGGGGCAGGGGGCAATGGCTTTGCGCATCTTTGGCACTGGTAGACCGTGCGTGTGTTTTGGGCTGGTCTTGATGAACCATTGCGCAGATTGATCGGCGCACTTTAATTGGGCCGCTGGCATGGTGCTGCCAGTAAAGGTTTATGATTCTTGTCCGGCGGTAGGTCATGTGGCTTGCTCCCGCAGTGGCGCGCCTGAGGTTGGTTTTTGCGAGCGGCGGATGATCTCGATGATGGGCGCTGTAGATGCGGCAAACACGACCAGCGGCGCAATCATATGCACCGCGCCGGAGCGCTGCCGCCTCTACAGCGCCCCCAGTGACGCCACGCGGAAGATCGCCCTTGGGTAGCCCAGACAAAGGTCACATAGCGCGCAAGCAAGGCGTTCCCCTTTAAAGCCCGTTCTTTGGACGGGTCGGTGAGGGTGCTGTCAGCAACCGTGACCCGGCAATCATCACCGGTAGTTAAAAGGTTGGAAACTGGCCTTTGACCGGGATTTTTACGATCACGGCAGTGACGCCCAGATTGCCTGAAACGTTGAAGATTGTGGACACAACGATACTGCTGATCGCAATTTCCGACTGACTGTGAAACGCGGCGATCAGAGACGTCGCAAGTTCCGGCAAAGACGTGCCGACAGCCATGATCGTCAGGCGATAAACGCTCCCGAGATCCTATTGTTGCTACGCACCAGTACTTCACCGTCAAACAGCAAGCCGATCAGACCTGCAACGTGGTAAATGAATACAACGAAAGCGTCTTTCAGGGTAGCTAATCTGTTCTTAAGATCTGGGATTTGTGTATAAACGCTGTTCCTGTGCAAGCCATCCTGAGAAATAGTGACTCATTTGGTTACACGTCAAAAACTTTTTTCATGCGATCTTGCAGTGAGCTCACCTGACCACGACATTGAGTAGTGAAACTTCGTAGATTTGCGTCCAGTAACAATTAACAGGAGATGATGGGCACCCATCATGGTCTCATCATCACATATCAAGCCGGACAATGCGGCAGATCCACACATATATTTCAATGGTTTGCGCGGCCAGGTGAATGGTTTTGTGAGCCATTATTTTACATGGCCCGGAACAGTCAGGCTCCATGGCTTTGCCTTCGGTTGGGATATAGTGCGCGCGCCGCTGAATGTGATGCTGGCACCAGTCTTTCTGCTGACGCGCTTGATCGCTCATATTTGCCTGCGGATGAACTTGCTTCGTATCGGAGGCTGGTTTGCGCAGCGACGTATCTTGTTGCGCACCGCGGTCTCGCAGCGGGTTGAAGCTTTGATCGTGACCGATCTGCTGGGCGTGCCGCTGGGTGTAGGTGCTGGCGCGCATGATCCATCGGGGCTTGCACATGCAGTGCTGGCAGCCCCGCAATTTCGTGAAATGATCCGTAAGCGGCCGGATCCTGCGGCGGCCGAGGCCGTCGGCCAGCGCATCGCGACGGCGTTGACCGATTATGCCAGCACACGCTCGGCTGTGGCGGAAATGACGACAGCGCTGTGTACGATCGCTTTTGGTGCATTGGTGTTCAACGCGCTGACACCCGGTATGATCTCCATTGCGCCTGGCGTCGCGGAAGCGCTGGCGCGGTCAACGGCCATTGCAGCCTTCCCATTGGGTGAAACGCTGGGTGGTTTATGGTACAATATATTTAGCCCCGGTGCATCTTCTGTTCTTTTGGGGCTCACTATCGCCGCATTAATCATGGCTGGATCGGTTTTTGCGGCTTTCGCAGGAATTTTGGCGGATCCGGTGCAAAGCCGGCTGGGTATCCACCGCCGCCGCCTGCTGCGCCTGATCGACACGCTGGAGACGGAATTGAGCGATGGCCCCACCAAACCCTTCGCCGCGCGCGAGCATCTTTATGCACGCGTTCTGGATATCTGGGACGCTGTGGCCAGCCTGCTGCGGATTTTCCGATCCTGACATGCGTTCAATGGCTATAGGCTTTGTAAGGCATTAGAACGCTACGACAGAAATCAACCGCCGGGTGATCCGGCAAGAACAGGACAATATGTATTTCGAAATCGCGATTGTGACACTGCTGACGCTGATCAACGGGCTTTTGGCAATGTCAGAGCTGGCAATCGTGTCCGCCCGTCCGGCCCGGCTCAGGATGCTGGCGGACAAAGGCAGCAAGGGTGCGGCAACGGCCATTGTGCTTGCTGAGGACCCGGGCCGGTTCTTATCCAGCGTCCAGATCGGGATCACGCTGGTCGGGATCCTTGCGGGTGCGTTTTCCGGTGCGACGTTGGGCGCGCGTCTGGCGGTCACTTTGTTGGATGCCGGCGTCCCGGGCGCGTTGGCTCAGCCATTGGGCGTAGGGTCCGTGGTTGTTGCCATCACCTACCTCTCGCTGATCGTCGGCGAGCTTGTCCCAAAGCAGATCGCTTTGCGGGCGCCCGAACAAGTTGCGGCGCGGGTGGCACCGATGATGCGGATCATTGCGCGCGTGGCGGCACCTTTGATCTGGGTGCTTGATCGCTCAGGCAAGGTGGTGCTGCGATTGCTTGGACAATCTGGCGAGCAATCCCGCGCAGTGAGCGACGAAGAAGTCCGCCTGATCATAGCCGAGGCTGAAAGCTCCGGTGCGATGAACCGCGCAGAAAGCCAGATGATCGCAGGTGTGATGCGCGTGGCGGATCGAACGGCGCGCGGCTTGATGACCCCGCGAAATGAAGTCGAGACGCTGGATGCCAGCATTGATAAGATGACCTTGCTTAAGTGTTTGCACGATCTGAGCCGGTCGCGCGTGCCGGTCTGGGAGGGAGACGCCGAAAACATCATCGGTGTGCTAACGACCCGCGATATTCTTGCCCCTGCCTTGATGAACGAACCGTTCGACTTGCGCGCATTGCTGCGCGAAGCTCCGGTTGTGCGCGATGGCAAAAGCGCGCTGGAGGTCGTGGACCGACTGCGCACTGCGCCAGCCCATATGGTTCTGGTCTATGACGAGTACGGGCATTTTGAAGGAATTATCACCCCGATGGACGTGTTGACGGCAATTGCAGGCGAATTTCCTGATCATGTCACTGACGAGCCGAAAGTTGTAACCCGTGTTGACGGCTCCTATCTGGTCGCAGGCTGGATGCCGGTTGACGAGTTTGCAGAAATGCTATCGCTGGATATCAACGAGGACCGTGATTTCGAAACTGTCGCCGGGCTTGTTCTCGAGCAGATCGGGCATCTGCCGGAAGTTGGGCAGATTTTCAGCCTGCAAGGCTGGACCATCGAAGTTATTGATCTTGACGGGCGGCGGATCGACAAGCTTTCGGTTGCTCGAACAGAATGATTTACTGAAAGTCAGGCAAAGCGAGATAGCATCATAAGGGGTGCAGTCGCCTATTGTGGGTTTCCTCGCAGCGTAGCCTTAGAGCGGACATGTCAACCAAGCTGAGCCTTCAAGACCGGAAGCGGTCATTCGCTGGCGCCATATTAACGGCAGCTATATGCAAGAACTGGGCCGTGCGAAGCAATACGTGCCGGATACCACATTCAGTCAATCGCCTTTACCTGCGACAATAGTTTCAAAGACAGACAACGTAACCTGTGAGACATGGTGTTCGATGCCTTCGGCGTCTAACTCCGCGATCTCTTCTGGCACGCCCATCTTGATCAGGAATTCCACGATGGTTCTGTGCCTTGCCCGGACACGGGTCGCCAATGCCGCGCCTTCTTCGGTCAGAAATACGCCTCGATAGGGGCGCGACGTGGCCAGTCCCTCACGTTTCAGACGTGCTATAGATTTTGTCGCGGTCGGCTGTGAGACGCCCATGCGCACGGCTATGTCAGCCACGCGCGCTTCGCCCAAGTCTTCGATAAGGTCGCCGATCATCTCGACGTAGTCTTCGAGCAACGCGGCTGACTGCGCGTCTCTGGCGCGCGCAAAGCGGTTGGCCGGTTTATCTTTGTCAAGGAACGTATCGGGCACAGCATCTGCTTTCGTTCGGAGAATATAGTATAGCAAGGGCTAATACTTTTTCCAGCGTCCTGCCTTAATGATGTGTTGAAGTCTACACTATTTAGATTTGCATCTTGCAAAAGGTATAGCCTTGGCTAATTAGTGGCAATGCCAAACTGGAGCTTTGCGCTATGTCCACCATTACAGATCGCACCCAGACTGGAATATCTGCTGTCCTGCGTGGCGATGCGCACGGCTGGCGCAGTCGGTTGTTGTTCGCAGGACCTGCGATCATTGCCTCTGTTGCCTATATGGACCCGGGCAACTACGCGACCAACATTCAGGCGGGGGCGGGTTATGGGTACAAGCTGCTCTGGATCGTGCTGCTGGCCAACCTGATCGCAATGCTGTTTCAGGCGCTGTCCGCGCGGCTCGGGATCGTGACGGGTAAGAACCTCGCCGAAATTTCACGCGATAATCTGCCGCGCCCTTTGGTCTGGGTGATGTGGGCCATATCCGAAGTTGCGGCGATGGCTACCGACCTTGCAGAGTTTCTGGGCGGGGCCATCGGCTTGGCTTTGCTTTTCGACCTCCCCCTGATCATTGGCATGGCGATCACTGCCGTCATTACCTACGGCATATTGATCTTTGCAGGCCGTGGGTTTCGTCCGATGGAGCTGATTATCGGTGCCTTCGTCGGCGTAATTGGTTTGTGTTACCTGGCCGAGGTTATGATTGCGCCTGTCGATTGGGCCGCTGCAAGCATTGGCATGATGACACCAGTTATGCCAGACAGTATGGCCCTGACCATCGCCGTAGGGATCATTGGCGCCACGGTTATGCCACACGCGATTTACCTGCATTCCGGCCTGACCCAGTCGCGCGCCGTGGTGCGAGATGATGCGGACCGCCGCAAGCTTTTGCGCTATTCAAACATAGAAGTCGTTTTGGCCCTTGCTGTGGCGGGGATGATTAATATGGCTATGGTCATGATGGCGGCCAGCGCGTTTCACCAAGGTTATTCGGGCGTAGCTGAAATCGAAACGGCATATCACACTTTGACACCGCTACTGGGAGCGGCAGCCGCGGGGTTTTTCCTGACCTCCCTGATTGCTTCCGGCATCTCAAGCTCGGTCGTTGGAACCATGGCTGGTCAAATGATCATGCAAGGGTTCCTTCGTTTCCATGTCCCCATCTGGCTACGCCGTTTGGTCACCATGGTTCCCGCCTTTGCAGTCGTCGTGGCAGGGGTGAACGCGACGGAGGCGCTGGTGATGTCGCAGGTTGTACTCTCCATCGCGCTGCCGGTGCCGATGCTGGCCCTTCTCTATTTCTCAGCGCGAAGGGATATTATGGGCGTGTTCAGGATTAATCTTATTTTACGGATTCTCGCCATCTTTGCGGCCTGCGCCGTTCTTGGGCTTAACTTCATGTTGCTTGCAGATACTTTTTGATAGCCTTGTATCTGCAAATAATTGCGTGAGGGGATTCACTGTGTGAATCCAACGAGGTGGCGGGTTGAGATGGATAGCTGGGCGCCCATGACATACAAGAGCCGTAATTGAGCAGAGTATAGTCTTTCACTTAAGCAGCGAGGTTCCCTTTTGATCCATTGACCGACATGGTATCTGAACGCAACATCTCGATAGGATAGAATGATGGGGAAACGCTGGAGATCTTCGCGATCGAAGTGACGACTACCGGCATTTGGGAGGCCCCGATGCTCCCAGTTTTGCTCAGTCAAAGCCCGCCTTTTATCAGGAGTTTATCAGCGCCACGGCCCTTGATCTGGATCATGCTTTGTATGATCCTGCCGGACTGTGGATGCATTGTGTCAAGCTACTCGGTCAGCGCCTCCCGGCGTGGAAGGTAGAAAGCGATGCCGCAGAAATCCAAATACCTGATGTGATCCTGAACGGATTCACAGCTCTTGGTACACCCCGTATGCTAAATCTGTCCGGGGTAATGGGAAGCCAGCTCTCGGGCTGGTTTGAGCAAAGAAGATGTTAGAAGACAAACCGGAAAATGCTTTGGGCATCTGCTCAAGAGCAGCGAGAATATAAAGCGATTTGAGTCAAGGTGCAGGAACCCGAAAACCATCGGCATGCAAAACCGAAAATCCCGGAAGTTTCTTATTTATAAGTGGTGGGCGACCCAGGAATCGAACCTGGCGTGCGTCTCCGCGAGGGAGTTACAGTCCCCTGCCACACCTTGCGGCCTGTCGCCCACTGGCGCGGTGATTACCTGCGGTCCTGTGGGGCGTCAACCTTTAAATCTGTTGATCTGTGAGGATTTGTCTGCACCTTTGCGGCGGGTCTTGCAGGGCAAGGCTTGGCGCGCGCACAGCAAAGAGATAGACGGGGGCAAATGCGCGCAGGGAAGGGTGAAAATCATGAAAAAGCCGAAGTGGGTTGTGGAGAAAGAACAGGGCAAAAAAGCCGATGCGCGCGAGACATTGTGGCTGTTCGGGCTGCACGCCGTGCGCGATGCGTTGATGAACCCCGCACGGGTCAAGCTGCGCATGATGGTCACACCCAACGCGCTGGCCAAGCTGGAGGATGCGGTGGCAGCCAGCGGGATCGAGCCCGAGGTTGTCGATCCGCGTAAATTCAACCCGCCGATTGATTCTGGTTCTGTGCACCAGGGGGTGGTGCTGGAGGTCAAACCGCTGGACTGGGGCCGTCTGGAGGATGTCTGCATCGGGGATGAGGCGCCGCGCGTGATCTTGCTGGACCGTGTGACAGATCCCCATAACGTCGGCGCAATCCTGCGCTCGGCCGAGGTGCTGGGTGCGTCGGCGGTGATCGGCACGCGCCACCATTCCGCGCCCGAAACCGGCGCGCTTGCCAAAACCGCCTCCGGCGCGCTGGAGCGTCAGCCCTATCTGCGAATCCGCAACTTGGCGGACGGCATCGTTGCATTACAGAAAATGGGCTATCTGGTGCTGGGGCTGGATGGCGAGGCAGAGATCACTATCGAGGCCGCCGTGGCGGGCAAGCGTGACCGGCCTGTGGCCTTGGTATTAGGGGCCGAAGGGCCGGGCCTGCGAGAGCGGACCAAGGAGACGGTGGATGCGCTGGTGCGGATTGACGCAGGCGGCGCATTCGGCTCGCTCAACGTCTCAAATGCGGCTGCAATCGGCCTATATGCTACCAGAGAGCATTCCTGAGGAGACCGGCCATCGCTTATCCGGCCAAAATAGCAACGTGTTGCCACTGTGGCACACGCGCGATGCTGCGCCTTGACGAAGGGCATCATACGCTGACTTGCGGTGCGTGCGGTGCGCCGTTGCGGCAGCTCAAGTCCTTGCCGGTGACGCATGCGCCTGTTGCACCTGCCATTAGCCATCAACCCGTGACGCCCGCGCTGCGCAAGCTGCCCAAGGCTGCAAAGCCTGTGAAGCGGGCCAAGAAACGCAAGAGCCTGTTTCGCAAGTTTGCTGAAGAAGCGTTTGATATGGTTGAGGATATCTTTGATTGAGATGGTAGGCTTGAGCGGTTCTTCGCTCGTTCCGCGTGTGCGGTTCCGGATTGTTTGCTGCCGCCTCTTTAACTGAACCACGAGGTGCTTACCTTTGCATTAACGGTTCGGCTTGGAACGCCCGGACCGTGTTTTGTCCCTGTTCCCACTCAGAACCTCCCGAAGTTTTTCGGGAGGTTTTTTTACGTTTTGGGCATGGCGGGGGAAATGGGGAGGGACTAGAGTATCTGCATGACCTATTCAGACCGCTATCTTAAAGACATTTTAACCCGCACAAAACGTGTCGCGATTGTGGGCGTTTCAGACAATCCTGTGCGCGCGAGTTATTTCGTCGCGCGTTATTTGTCGCTGCGCAATTATGCGATTGTACCGGTCAACCCGATGCTGGCAGGCCAGAGCTTGTTTGGCGTGCCGGTTGTCGGGTCATTGGCCGAAATCGAGGGCTCTGTGGATATGGTTGACATCTTCCGCCGCTCGGAAGCGGTACCTGCCATCGTGGAGGAGGCGCTGGCGCATTTGCCGGACCTGCGCACGGTCTGGATGCAGATCGGGGTGGAGCATGCCGAGGCGGCGGCGCTCTGCGAGGCGCGGGGGATTGATGTTGTGCAGAACCGCTGTCCGAAGATCGAATACCAGCGGCTGTTTGGCGAATTGCGCAAGGGCGGTTTCGCGACAGGGGTAATCTCGAGCAAATTGTGAGAGCGCGGGCCGCCGTTTGGGGGGGGGGAAGGATGCAAGCTCTAGCGGGACGCTTTCTCCGCGATACCTGATGTCGCTTGGCGGCGCGCAAGGGTTTCCATCACGTCGCCGAACGGGACATCACGGGCGGCGAGCATGACCAGTAGGTGATAGAGAACATCGGCGGCCTCGCTCGTGAGCGCTGCTTTGTCGTCCTTGACGGCTTCGATGATGGCCTCGACGGCTTCCTCGCCGAATTTCTCGGCGCATTTTTCGGGGCCTTTGGCGAGCAGTTGTGCGGTCCAGCTGGAGGCCGGATCCGCATCTTTGCGGGCGAGGATGGTGGCATAGAGGTCGTCTAATGTCATGTGAGCCTCATCGGGATGCCTGCGGCGGCCATGTGTTGCTTGGCCTCGTGGATGGTGAATTCGCCGAAATGGAAGATGGAGGCGGCTAGAACGGCTGAGGCGCCGCCCTTTTTCACGCCGTCGACAAGATGGTCGAGGGTGCCGACGCCCCCCGAGGCGATGACCGGCATGTTGACCGCATCGCTGATCGCGCGGGTCAGGGGCAGGTTGAAGCCTTGTTTGGTGCCATCGCGGTCCATCGAGGTGAGCAGGATTTCACCTGCGCCTTTTTCCATCATGGTTATGGCGAATTCGACAGCGTCGATGCCGGTAGGCTTGCGCCCACCGTGAGTAAATATCTCCCATTTTCCGGGGGAGACGGTTTTGGCGTCAATCGCGGCGACGATGCACTGGCTGCCGAACTGATCGGCAGCGCGGGCGACAACATCAGGGTCGGCCACGGCGGCGGAGTTGAAGCTAACCTTGTCCGCGCCTGCGAGCAGAAGGGCGCGCACGTCGGCAGCACTGCGGACGCCACCGCCAACGGTCAGCGGGATGTAGCAATGCTCGGCCGTGCGGCGCACCAGATCGAACATGGTGCCGCGGTTCTCGTGGGTGGCGTGGATGTCGAGAAAGCACAACTCGTCCGCGCCGGCTGCGTCATAGGCAATGGCGGCATCCACCGGATCACCTGCATCGCGCAGGCCAACAAAGTTTACGCCTTTGACCACGCGGCCATCGGCGACATCGAGACAGGGGATGATGCGGGTTTTGAGCATGGTTTTGTCTACTGTGATGGGATGCTTGGGGCAAGCGATGGTGATGTGAGTTTAATTGGCAAAATGAAGAATTAGTCGCGCAGGGCCTCGAGAGCAGCGGCCAGATCAATTGCACCGTCATAGAGTGCGCGGCCGGAAATGGCGCCTTCGATCACGCCGGTTGCTTTGAGGGCGTGCAGATCTTCGAGTGACGACACGCCGCCGGAGGCGATGACGGGGATGGTGACGGCGCGGGCAAGGGCGGCGGTGGCGTCGATGTTGGGGCCGCCCATTGCGCCGTCGCGCATAATGTCCGTGTAGATGATCGCGGCGACGCCAGCGTCCTCAAAGGATTTGGCGAGGTCGGTGACCATCACATCTGTTTCTTCCGCCCAGCCCTTGGTGGCTACGCGACCGTTGCGGGCGTCAATGCCGACTGCGACCTGTCCGGGGAAGGCGCGTGCGGCCTCTCGCACCAGATCGGGATTTTCTACGGCTACTGTCCCGAGTATTACGCGAGCGAGGCCTTTTTCCAGCCAGCTCTCGATGGTGGCCATGTCGCGGATGCCACCGCCGAGTTGTGCAGGGACGTTGCACCGTTTCAGGATCGCCTCGACCGGAGCGGCGTTGACGGGGGTGCCGGCGAATGCGCCGTTCAGGTCCACGAGATGCAGCCATGTGCAGCCCGCATCAACAAAAGCCTGCGCCTGTGCGGCAGGATCATCGTTGAACACGGTTGATCGCTCCATATCGCCGTGGACAAGGCGCACGGCCTGACCGTCTTTGAGATCGATTGCAGGGTAGAGGATCATGGCGGCGGCTCCTGTCGCATTCGTGATACGCGCGGTTTTGCATGGAATGCGGGGATGTGCAACGCGACCTCACGTCAGGCTTGCTTGGGGTCGGGGATCTGTCCCACACTGTTTGGCAGTTTCTGGGAGGAACATTTATGAAAACGGGACTAATCGCGGCGATTGCCGTTCTGGGTTTTGCCAGCGCTGCTTTTGCCGATCCGGCGGAGGGGACATGGAAGACGCAAGTGGATGATGGAGCCTATGCCTACGTGAAAGTTGAGGAATGTGGCGCGGCGCTATGCGGTACCATTGCGCGCACGTTCAACGATAGCGGTGAGTACAAGTCGCAGAACCTGGGTAAGAAGCTGGTCTGGGACATGCAGCCTGCGGGGGACGGTGCCTACAAGGACGGTCAGATCTGGCAGCCTTCGACGGGCAAGACTTACCGTTCAAAAATGGCGTTGTCGGGAAATACGCTCAAGGTGTCAGGTTGTGTGGGGCCGATCTGCAAGAAACAGACGTGGAGCCGCGTTAACTGAGTTACCGCCGGTTAGCTGAAGATAGATAGGGGCGCGGGTGTTACAGGCATCCGCGCTTTTTTTTAGTGTCAGGGCGCCCACTTCAGGAAGTTTGTGATCATCCGCAGACCGGTTTGCTGGCTTTTCTCGGGGTGAAACTGCATGCCCACCATGGTGTCGCGTCCGATCACGGCGGTCACGTCTCCTGCGTAATCGACGTGTGCCAGCCGCTGTACGGGATTTTCCACGGCCATATGATAGCTGTGCACGAAATAGGTGTGGTCGCCGGTCTTGATCCCGTCAAAGACGGGGTGGGGGGCGTCCAGGACCAGATCGTTCCAGCCCATGTGTGGCACCTTTAGCGTCGGGTCAGATGGCGTGATGCGTGTAACCTCACCTGCGATCCAGTCAAGGCCGCTGGTGTCTTCATACTCGCGGCCCCACGTCGCCATCAGCTGCATGCCGACGCAGATGCCGAGGAAGGGACGGCCCTTTTCCTCGACCGCCTCGATCATGGCGGCGTAGATTCCGCTGCGACCTTTCAGGGCGGCCATACAGGCGGGGAACGCGCCGTCGCCGGGCAGTACGATCCGGTCGGCGCGCGCAATGACATCCGCATCGGCGGTGACAATCACCTCGCCTGCGTCTGCCTCGCGTGCCATCCGCTCGAACGCCTTGTGGGCGGAGTGCAGATTGCCGCTCTCGTAGTCAATGATGGCGGTCAGCATTCACAGCATACCTTTGGTCGAGGGGATGGCATCCGCCTTGCGCGCGTCTGTCTCCAGCGCGTCGCGCAGGGCGCGCGCGACAGATTTGAAAGCGGCTTCGGCGATGTGGTGGCTGTTGATGCCGTGCAACTGGTCGACGTGCAGGGTGATGCCGCCGTGGGTACTGAACGCCTGGAAGAACTCGCGCACCAGTTCGGTGTCGAAGGTGCCGATCTTGGCGGTGGGCAGGTCCACATTCCATACAAGGAAAGGACGCCCTGACAAATCCAGGGCCGTGCGCACAAGCGCGTCGTCCATCGCCAGCAGGCATGAGCCATAGCGCACGATACCACGTTTGTCGCCCATCGCCTGCGTCAGGGCCTGACCCAGCGCGATGCCCACATCCTCGACTGTGTGGTGATCGTCGATGTGCAGATCGCCCGCGCAACGCACTGTCATGTCGATCAACGCATGGCGCGACAGCTGGTCAAGCATGTGGTCAAAGAACCCCACGCCGGTCTGGTTGTCATAGGCGCCGGTCCCGTCGAGATTGATCTCGACGCTGATGTTTGTCTCGGCGGTGGTGCGGGTGATCTTGGCGCGGCGCATGCAGGGCCTCCGTTTGGGTTCTGCGTCCTTATACCACTGCGCGGGCGCGCGCCAAGGGGGTGAAGGGGGATTGCGGCGCGCACCGCTTCGTGACAGCCTGACAGGGTCAAATCAGGAGCCTCCAGACGTGAGCACATGCGTTTTCATCCAGATCCGGTGCAGGCCCGGCACCACATACAGTGTCGCCGAGGCGATTGCGCTGCGCGAAATCCATTCCGAGCTTTACTCGACCTCCGGCGACTATGATCTGCTGATGAAGGTCTACATCCCTTCGGATGCCGATGTGGGTGTCTATATCAATGACAACCTGCTGGACATCGAAGGGATTGAACGTTCGCTCACGACGATGACATTCAAGGTATTCTGATGCGCGCTTTGGCCCTTATGCTGGCGCTGCTGGGCGGTACAGCAGCGCATGCGGCGCAGCGTGTCTATGAGGGCGAGGAGGCGGCAGCCCTTCGGTGCGCCAACATGATGGCGATGACGGGGGTGACCCTGAACCGCGCCGGATTAATGGCGAACCGCGAAAAAGATGTGCTGATCGGCATTTCCATCCTGATCCTCGAGCGTCACGTCAGCGGCACCTGGAACGAGAAGAAGCGCGCGATGGAAGTCATGCGTGACCGCCGCGATCTGGATGCGACACTGGAGGATTACCAGCGTAACGCCCCCCTTTGCCTCAACCGCTTTCCGATCAACTGAAGTCGCGGGCAATCGCGCCGGGGCAGGCGGCCTCGATGCACGACAGGATATCTGTCACCGGCAGGCCGGTCGCCGCCGTGATGGCGGCGCGGTAGGGGGGCAGGTTTGTACACTCCAGCAGGATGTGGCGGTGTTTGGCAGTCTGGTGGGCCGTGAGCAGCGCGCAGATTTCATCCTCCGCTTGGGAAGAGTTCAAACGGTTCAGATCGCCGCTTATGACCTGACGCAGATGATGATCGTCGCGCAGGCCCAGAATACTGCACGCATAATCTGCCCGCGCCCCCAGATGCGTCGGCCCCAGACGCACGGCGTCGAAGGTCAGGATGCACAGCTCGTCTGGTGCAAAGGTTTTTGCCAGCGTGTCCAGCGACACCAGCGAAGAGGCGATGAACGGGCGCTGCGCCACTGCGGCCAGATGCGCCTGCCAGTAGGACAGGAACCCGCAGGAGGTCACGATGATGTCGCCCGTGGCCTGCGCGAGTGCTGCCTCGAACGGTGTAATATCAATGTCCTGCGGGCGGTCGGTGACGATCCGGCCTACCGAGGTGCCGTTGATCCGGATGATCTGTGGAGGTCTTGCATAGCTCTCGGGTGCGCCGACATCCCCCGCGATACGGGGGAAATGCGTGTCAAGTTGCAGGACCGTAACGCGCGGGATCATCGCACCTGATTTGCACTGATCTTGTCGGGAAGCCAGGTAGCAAGCTCGGGGAAGACCACGAGGATCACGATCATCAGCAGCATCAGACCGACCATGGGCAGGGCGACCTTGGAGATATAGGAAATCTCGTGCTTGGTCATGCCTTGCAGAACAAACAGGTTGAACCCGATTGGCGGCGTCACTTGCGCCATTTCCACGACCACCACGATGAAGATGCCGAACCAGATCACGTCGATGCCTGCCTGACGGATCATCGGCTCGACAATCGCCATGGTCAGCACCACCGATGAAATCCCGTCAAGGAACATGCCAAGGATGATGTAGAACACAGTCAGCGCAGCGATCAGGACGATGGGGGACAGCTGCATCTCGTTGATCCAGGCGGCCAGTGCGCGGGGCAGACCGGTAAAGCCCATGGACAGTGAGAGGAATGCAGCACCCATCAGGATCAGTGCGATCATGGCGGAGGTCCGCGTAGCGCCCATCAGTGATTCCAGAAAAGTGTTAAGATTGAGCGAGCCCTGGAACAGCGCCAATGTCAGCGCACCAATCACGCCCACTGCTGCCGCCTCGGTGGCTGTGGCCCAGCCGAAATACATCGATCCGATGACCGCAAAGACCAGCATGAGAACCGGCACCAGAAAGCGGCTCTCGGACAGCATGGTGCCCAGCGACATCGGTGGTTCCGCGGGTGGGCGCTGATCGGGTTTTACGAAATGCCACACGGCGATGTAGCCCATGAACAGTGTCGCCAGCACCAGACCTGGGATGATGCCCGCCATGAACAGCTTGATGATGCTTTCGTTGATGGACACACCGTAGACGATCAGTGTCAATGATGGCGGGATCATCAGGCCCAGCGTGGCCGCCCCCGCCAGAGTGCCGATGATCATGTATTCGGGATAACCACGCTTGCGCAGCTCGGGGATGCTCATCTTGCCCACGGTCGTCAGCGTCGCGGCAGAGGAGCCGGAGACGGCGGCGAAGATTGTACAGCCTGCGATGTTGGTGTGCAGCAAACCCCCGGGCAAAAAGCGCATCCACGGCGCCAGCCCTCGGAACATATCCTGTGATAGCCGCGTGCGGTACAGGATCTCTCCCATCCAGATAAACAGGGGCAGCGCGGTCAGCGTCCAGCTGCTGGAACTGGTCCAGATGGTGGTGATCATCGCGTCACCGGCAGGGCGGGTGGTGAACATCTCCAGCCCGACCCACGCGACCCCCATCAGCGCAAGGCCGATCCAGATGGACGACGCCAGCAGCCCGAACAGAACGCAGAGAAAGACAATCGTGGCATAGACTTCCATTATTCAACGGCCTCGGACTGGATGGGGTTCTTGCCCGTTACAATGGTGCGGAACAGCGTGTCCCAAAGGGCGACGGCCAGCAGGGTTGCTCCGATCGACATGGCCAGCTGCGGGATCCAGACCGGCGTATAGACCAGCGTTGAGGTGGCGCTACCTACTGCCGTGCCCCAGTCGCCCAGCGGCGTGGCGGGCAGCGACAGCAGCGTAACCACCCATTCGGGGATCTGGTCCTGGCCCTGCGTCCGCTCGTTCAGCATTTCGGAGAATACGTTGGTCTTGATGGCGAAGCGGGCGAAGTAGGTGGCAATCACCGCAGCACCGAAAACGGCAAAGATATCAAGCCAGCGTGAGGTATGGCGGTTCATGTTCAGAATGATCGACACGCGGATATGCGCGCCGCGCGTCATCGCATGAGACAGGGCAAAAAAAGATGTGGCAGCCATGGCGTAGCCTGCAAACTCGGTCGTGCCGGGCAGGGCATATCCGGTCCAGCGTGCCAGCATCTGCGCCACGATCAGCAACAGGATCATACACATGAAAAACGCGGCCACCGCGCCACTGGCAAAGTACAGCCCGTCCAGTAAGCGCCAGACAGGCCGCAGCCGCCGCGCCAGCGGCTCCTTGGCGAAAAAGCACAGCACCCCGAACAGGCTTGGCAAAACAAACAGCCAGACCCACAAGGGCAGACCCAGCACCGGCGACCAGTCGCGCATGGCAATATCCTTCAGAGTGTCGCGCGCCCCGTCAAGGGCGCGCAGGGCGCCTTAGTTGGCGTTATATGCGTCGAGAATGGCCTGACCGTCGGGACCCGCCGCTTCGACCCATTCGGCTGTCATCTTGGCACCGATCGCTTCCAGTTCTGCCAGAAACTCGGGGCCGGCATCCGCGACGGTCATGCCGTTCTTTTCCAGTTCGGCAAAATAGAAGTCCGACAGCTCCTCGGATTTGGCGCTGCACGAGGCCGCTGTCTCTTCTGCCGCTTTGGTGATGCCAGCCTGCACGTCCGCGTCAAGCGCATCCCACGCCTGTTTGTTGACCATTACATAGTTGCGCGGCAGCCAGGCGTTGACCTTGTAATAGTGGCTCAGGTTTTCCCAGACCTTCTGGTCATAGCCGGTCGCGCCCGAGGAGATGAACGCGTTCGCCACACCGGTGGCAAGCGCTTGCGCCAGTTCTGCCGCTTCGATCTGGACGGGGATCATTCCGAGCGCATCGGCGAAGGTCGCCGTGGCGGTGTTGTAGGAGCGGAACTTGAGCCCTTGCGTGTCAGCAGAGGAGTTTACCTCCTTGTTGAAGTAGAAACCCTGACCTGGCCATGCGCAGGTGTAGAGCGTGAAGAGATTCTGCTCCGCCAGCTTGGCGTTCACTGTGTCCTTGGCGGCTTCCCAGAGTTTCTGGTTGTCCGCATAAGACGTGGCCACGAAGGGCAGGTTGTCCCAGCCCAAGATCGGATCTTCATTCGCGTGGCTGGACATCAGACGTTCGCCGATGTTGACCTGACCGGTCTGAACGGCGCGTTTGATATCACCGCCGCCAAACAGCGCGCCGCCCGGGTGCACGGTAATGTCGATCGCGCCGTCGGTATATTCGCGGACCCTGTCGGCAAACATCACACCCTGTTCGGAGTGGAAGTTTGTGGCCGAATAGGCCATCGGCATGTCCCATGTCTGCGCGTGGCTTTCGGCCAGTGCCGTTGTTGCCAGCAGAGCGGCTGTGGTAAATCCAAGTGTAAAAGCGGTTTTCATGGTGGAGGTCTCCCAGTTGAGGATGGCTCTAGCGGCCAATGTATTTCGCGGGGTCAAAGGGGCGCATGTCCATGTTGGGTACGCGCGCACAGATCAACTCCGCAATCATCCGACCCGTTTTCGGACCGGCTGTCAATCCGACGTGGCTGTGGCCAAAGGCACTGTAGCTGAGACCGGACGTATCATTTGCACCGATCAATGGCAGGCTGTCGGCAGGGGCAGGGCGGTGGCCCATCCACTCCACCACGTCGTCACAGGTGACATCGGGCAGCAGCGTCTTTACCCGCCTGCGCAGCATCTCCAGTGGTCCGCGCGAAGCTGGTGCGTCCAGCCCGCCAAACTCGATCACCCCCGCAGCGCGCAGGCGACCCTCCATCGGGGTCAGCACGAATTTGCCCGAGGCCACCATCATCGGCGCGCGGGGCATGGCGGAGGGATTTACCAGCTCGATATGATAGCCGCGTTCGCTCTCGAAGGGGACTTTGACGCCCACTTTATGGGCAATCTCGCGCGACCATGGGCCCATGGCAAAGACAATTCTATCAGCGCGCAGGCTGCCGTCATCGGTCAGCAGAGCGGTCACCGCGCCATCCGTCATCTCGATATCGGTGATTTTGGTGATCAGGAGTGAACCACCTTCAGCCACGAAATGATCGGCAAGCGCGCGCACGTATGCGCCCGGATCGCTGATACGACCGTGATTCTTGCAGCGCACGACCGTCTCGAAGGCGTCAGCGAAGATAGGGTCATAGGCGGTATAGTCTGTCCCGCTGACCACTTCGTATTTCACGCCCTGCGTGTCCCGCTTGCCCCAGCCATAGCTGTCGGCCTCGAATTCGGCGCGGGTGGCGTAGCCAAAGCAGTAATCCTCGGTCGTGATGAACCGCGCCGCAGGGGTGTCCGCAGCCAGCGCCTGATGTTGTTCGACCGAATCGTGCAGCAGCGCGGCCATCGCTGTGCCGTAGTGGTCCACATGGGCGTCGGTGGCGTGCGACAGATAGTTGCGCAGGAAGGGCAGCAGACGCGGCACGTAGGACCAGCGCAGATACAAGGGGGCGTCGCGGTCCATCAGCATCGCGGGGGCTTTGCGGGTGATGCCCGGCGTGGTGACGGGCACAACGGCCCCTGCTGCCAACACGCCGCCGTTGCCGTGGCTGGTGCCCGTGCCGGGGCCTGTCCGGTCAACTACGGTCACGTCATGGCCTGCGCGTTGCAGCCAGATCGCGGTCGATATGCCTACGATCCCTGCGCCTGCTACTAAAATCTGCATTTTGCCCCTCATCTGGTTTTCGGCTGCAGCCTTATCCAAGCCGCAGACATTGTCACGCGGTCAAATGCAAATCACAGCAGCACGCCGCCCAAGGTGATGCCATGGGCGGCAGCCAGATCAATCTGCTGCTGCGTTTCAGGGCGGTACGAGATGAATTCGCTATGGGTGCAGGCCGGTAGACCCAAGCTTGCGATCAGCGGGGCATCGTAATGGCCTGACAGCAGCAGCAGCCCTTCGCGGGCCAGATGGTCGCGCGTGCCCTTGCCGCCGTCGCTGCGGATGCGGCGCATGAAGTCTTGCTGCCGGGCCACCGCCTCGACCACATCGCGGGTGATCGGGCGGCCCTGCACTTCGCGGAACAGGGCGGCGATGCGGTGGTTGCCGGCACGCCTCCTGAAAATGCGCGTCACCACGTCTGCGGGCACGGTGCGCCAGAAATTGGCCGGATAGGGATGCTCGCGCAGCAGCTAAAAGATATTGGTAAATCCCGCCGCACTGATGCTGCGCTTGGCGTCCTTGTTCTGGCAGGGGGGCAGATAGGCAGGGCGCGCCACGATCAGGCCCAGATAGCAAAGGGCGCGCGCCTCATCGGCGGCGATAAGGATGCAGGGCGCGTCCACGGCCTCGGTCGGAATCATCCCGTTGGCGCCCATCGTGTTCTTGATGTCCACATCATGGCCACGGATCACACAATCCAGCCGCCCGCGCGGCAGTTCCAGCAGCGCGCGGGTGTGGGGGCCAAGGTCCGGTCCGCCGTGTTTTTTCGAGCCGCCGACGAGGGTGGGGGGCAATTTAGTCCGCTTCGTCCGCCCCGTCCTGCGCCCCGCGCCAGCCGCGTGCGGCCATCAGATTGCACAGCGTCTCGCCTACGGTGGGCGGGTTGTGCGGATGTGCCTCGGGCCAGGCGACCAACTCGGAGCGGTCCTTGCGGATAGCCACGATCACGACACGCGGATGCAGTTGCGGCACGCCGAAGTCGGAAGCATTGAGCAGACGCTAATCGGTGCGGTAGCCCAGCTTGTCCGGCTGTGTTTTCAGCTTTTCGTGGTAATCATGGAACACCGCCCCCAAAAAGCCGCGCACGTTCTCTGGCATCACGGCACGCGGCTGTGCCTGATCGATGATGTCGATGGCATCGTTGAAGAGGTCCCGTTCGTCCTTCTCGCCCAGTTGTTTGCCGGCGATGGAAAAGGGCGGGCAGGGCAGGCTGCCTGCGAACTGATCAGTTCCTTTGAGCTCCGCGCTGCGCTCCTTGAACACGCGCATATCTTCTTCCAGCACGTTCCACGCGGGACGGTTGTGGCGTAGGGTGGCGCAGCAGTGTTTGTCGATCTTGACCAGTGCTGTATGGGCAAAGCCCGCTTTCTCCAGCCCCAGAGCCTGACAGCCGGCCTCTGCGCATACCTCGATTGATGTCAGCATCGGGTCCGCCCTGTCTCATACGTTGTCTGAGTGTTCCTGTGGTCTGACGGGCTGCTTGGCAAGCACCGGCTCAGTCCGCAGGCACTGGCCCGAGTGAATCGCGGAGGGTCACAACGGTGTCCAGCTTGACCGCGGCAGGCCCCTCCGGCGCGCCTTCTACCAGCGCGATGAGAGCGGTGGCCGCTTTGGTCCCCATTTCGCGGTGGGGCAGGTGGACGGTGGTGAGGGCGGGGGTCACGATGCGCGCCAGTTCGATGTCGTCAAAGCCGGTGACGGAGACATCCTGTGGCACCGACAGGCCCATCAGCCGCGCCGCGCGCAAAGCGCCTGCCGCCAGCACGTCATTGCCACACATCACGATAGTGGGACGCGGGGCGGCCTGCATCAGCGTCTCCATCGCGCGCTCCGCCGTCTCGATCCCGTAGGGGGTTTGAATTTCGAACATGTCGGCGGGGTCCAGCCCCTGCGCATGCACAGTGTCCCTGATGCCCTTCAACCGGTCTGCAGCACGGTCATTGCCTTCCACCATCCCGCTGATCACACCAATCCGTCTGTGGCCGCGCGCCAGAACTTCGCGGGTCAGCTCTGCCATGGCGGCGTGGTTGTCAAAGCCGATGGCAGGGCGGTCAATCTGTGGCTTATGCGCCCATGCGATGAGCGCGGGTACCGATTGCCGGTCCAGATACTGATAGAGCGCGGGATCACGGTCATACCCGATCAGCAGCAACCCGTCCGCACCGCGTCCGACCAGTGCGCGGACCTGTTCTTCCTCCGCGCCGGGGCGGTAGCCGGTGCTGGATACCAGCAATGTGTAACCGCGCCGGTGCAGCTCTTCCTGAAAGGCCTGTATGCCGCGCGCGAAGATCGCGTTTTCCATCGTCGGGATGATCGCGCCGATGGTGAAAGTGCGCTTGGCAGCCATCACCCGCGCGCCGAAGTTGGGCGTATATCCCAGCGCTTCCACTGCGTACATGACCTTGTCCCGCGTGTCCTTGACCACGCGATCGGGCGTGTTGAGGCAGCGCGAAACGGTCGCCGTCGATACGCCCGCCTTTCTGGCCACATCATCAAGGGTAGGGGTGGTGCGCATGGGGACCTTCTTCAAGTGGTGCCCGAGTGATAGCACAGCGGCGATAGGTGCAACATATTTTTGGCAGGTGGTTATACGCGCAAGTTGATGTAAGCGCTTGCATCCTGTTTATGCAAGCGCTTACATCTCTTCTGAAGCAGGGCTGGATTCTCTGTTGTGTGAATACTCTTGATCTTGCGCAGGACGTCCTTGATGACCCTTGAATACCTCAAGAAAGCAACGCTGACCCCCGCATCGGATGCATCCGAGACCCATGCGACCGTGAAACATATCCTCGACGAGATTGAAGCGGGCGGCGACGCCAAGGCGCGAGAATATGCGGCGCGGTTTGATCGCTACACGGGCAACGTGATCCTGACGCAGGAGGAGATTGAGGCCGCTTGCGCGCTGGTGCCAGAGCGGCTGAAGGCCGATATCCGCTTTGCCCATGACAACGTGCGCCGCTTCGCTGAAGTGCAAAAGAGCACGCTGACCGATGTGGAGCTGGAGATTGTGCCGGGGTTTGTCGCGGGGCAGAAAGCCATCCCTGTGGATGCGGCAGGGTGCTATGCGCCCGGCGGGCGCTACAGCCATGTGGCCTCCGCCATTATGACGGTGACCACTGCCAAGGTCGCGGGATGCCGCCACATCACGGCCTGCTCGCCCCCGCGCGAGGGCACGGGCGTGAACCCTGCAATCGTCTATGCCGCGCACATCTGCGGCGCGGATAAAATCATGGCGATGGGCGGCGTGCAGGGCATCGCGGCGATGGCCTTTGGCCTCTTCGGCCTCCCTGCGGCGAACATCCTTGTGGGTCCGGGCAACCAGTTTGTCGCCGAGGCCAAACGGATCCTGTTTGGCCGTGTAGGCATCGATATGATCGCAGGCCCGACGGATAGCCTGATCATCGCAGACAAAGACGCGGACGCGCATATCGTCGCCACCGATCTGGTGAGCCAGGCCGAGCATGGCTACAACTCGCCCGTCTGGCTGGTCACTGACGACCGCACGCTGGCGGAGACGGTTATGGCGCTGGTGCCAGATATGATCGCCGATCTGCCCGAGACAAACCGCGAGAACGCCTTTGCCGCCTGGCGCGACTATGCCGAGGTGATCGTATGTGCAGACCGCGAGGAGATGGCCGCCTGCTCCGACGCCTACGCACCCGAACATCTGACGGTGCAGGCAGAGGATCTGGAATGGTGGCTGGAGCGGCTGACCTGCTACGGCTCGCTGTTTCTGGGTGAGGAGACGACTGTGTCCTACGGGGATAAGGCGTCGGGCACCAACCACGTTCTGCCCACCTCCGGTGCGGCAGGGTATACGGGCGGGCTATCGGTGCATAAATATATGAAGATCGTGACATGGCAGCGTGCCACCCGTGAAGGCTCCAAACCTGTAGCGCAGGCCACGGCGCGGATCAGCCGGATGGAGGGGATGGAGGGCCATGCGCGCTCTGCCGATGTGCGGCTGGCCAAATACTTCCCCGACGAACAGTTTGACCTCTCTGCCGATGTCTGACCCGTGTAGAACAAACGGAACCCACCAACCGGAAAGGTTAAAGCCGCAATGACCATCGACAAAAAGATCTGCGATGATCTTGTTGCCAATGACATCTCTTTCGTCACCACAGTGCCCTGCAAACAGTTGGCCGGTGTGATCGAGGAGATTGACGCGCGCGACGAGATATTCCACATCCCCTCCAACAAGGAAGACGAGGGCATGGGCCTGTGCGCCGGTGCCTTCATGGGTGGTAAACGCCCTGCGATCATCATGCAGAACACCGCCATCGGCGTGACGATCAACACGCTGGCGACGCTGATCCAGTATTACCGGATGCCGCTGCCAATGCTGATCTCCTACCGCGGCGAGCTGCGCGAGCCTGTTGCCTGTCAGGTCGAAATGGCGATCCATACCAAGGCCTTGCTGGCCGAGATGAATGTGCCGACCTACCACTTCCACCACCAGTCGGATGTGGCAGAGCTGGACGCGATCCTGAAATACACCTTCATGTGCAACAAACCCGTGGCAATCCTGACCGATGCCAACTTCTGGGGAGGCTATGGCGACCAATGATCCGTTCTGAAATCCTGCGCGACATCGCGCCCATCCTTCGTGACCATCTGGTGATCTGCAACATCGGTCTGCCGTCCCAAGAACTGCATATGATCGATGACCAGCCGACAAATTTTTACATGTTGGGGACCATGGGGCTTGCCTCCTCCATCGGGCTTGGCCTGGCACTTTCGCAGCCCAAGACGGTGATCTCTATTGACGGGGACGGGTCGGTTCTGACCAACCTCGGCACGTTGCCTACCATCGCGAACAATGTGGCGGACAACTATATCCTGCTCATCATCGACAACGGGTCTTATGGCTCGACCGGCGATCAGCCGACCTATGCGGGCAAGAAGACCAAGCTGGAAAAAGTGGCCGAGGCCTGCGGCTGCGAGAACGTCGTCGTCTGTCAGGACGTGGACACCGGCAAGGTGCTGAAAGCTGCTATCGACAGCAAGAAGATGACCGTGATCGTGTGCAAGTGCGACAGTGGCAATATCAAGCTGCCGGTGATCACGATGGACCCCGTGGTGATCCGTGACCGTTTCATGAAAGCTGTCATCGCCTGAAAAGGCCCGTGGTGCAGACAAAAGGAGATGCGCACAGCCTCGGTCTTTTTCTATCAGATCAGGGGGATGGGCGCGTTTTCAAAGCAAAGCACTGGCTTGAACAACGAAGGATCGCCCTAAGGCGAGCATACCCTCAAATGTGTGAAGTCAGGGCACATGGGACGGATTTGAGGATTTGAATAAGGGAGAGTTTCTGGTTCATCCTAACGATGAGAAGATCGAGACAACTAAGAAACCACAGGCGCGGAAAGAGGCCGCCACAAAGTTAACCAGACTTAGGACTCCTAACCAGAATAAGATGGTTGCTGCGAGTGTGATGGCTGACAGAAATACCTTTGGCCATCTGCCATACGGGTTGCGACACGCCTCCAGTCTTCCGGACTGCCAAACATGACCTGATTACCGCTCTGCCGGACATTGGATATGTTTTGAGCTAAGTTGCGGTGATCGGTATCGTTTTGTCATCCGGCTTTTCAGGGTAGGATTGGTACAGACACCCCTATTTACTTTATCGTTTTCAAGGGGTGTAGAGCGTCTTGTGTGGCCCGGAGCGTGACTCACTCTTGTAGGGTTGATGTAGATTATGCCGCTCGGCATACGCCGGCCGTCAACGCGAGGCACACCGTGGCGCTTGGGGAAATATGCTGGAAGTCACGCCATTTGCTGTTCGTTCGGCTAATAAAGATTTCTCATACGACCCACCCGCAGGTTCGAGAGAGGGGAACCATCATAGTATGGCGACTTCAACTGGATCAACGGGTCCCGATACTGGGGTTCATCAGTCTCCGACACGGACCCAGCGGTCTGTCCCATTGGCTTGACAGCCATCTGGAGAGACGCCCATCGCGGTGGCGGCTACGGCTGGCAAGACAATCTCGATCGACCTTTGAAACTGCATCTCCTCGGGGGAGATGACCGTAAGGGTCAATACGATCATGGAACCGCCGTCTGTACCAGCAGGGATTTGGGCAAATGTCTCGGCTGCAAGATCTGTGCTTACCCAGCGGTTCACACCAGACGCATTCCAGCGGATGGCTGTGGCCCTCGACATTTCGAGCGTGTCAGGATGAAAAGGGTCGGCAAAGGTCATGCGGCGCGTATCTCCCGTCATGCCGGAAAGAGCGCCGGCCGAGGCGGGAAAGGCATCCCGCATCATCGCAGGGCAGCCGGTCACTTCGGTCGGGCCAATTTCGGCACGCCACATACCACTGCGCGGCCCGGTATCTGCGGCCAGGTCAGGAAAAAGTTCGATCGGCTCCCTGCCGGGTTCGGCAGGATCAAATGGAATCCACGGGATACCCTTGGGTCGGCAATGGTTGGGGCCCTTGTACAACAGCGCATCCTGCACCGTTGCGTCATACATATTGACGACCTTGCCAAGAAGCTCGCGTGATACCCAAGCACCGTGGTGGGTTCGTATATCGATGACGAGGATCGGCCTGTCGGAAGGCGCATCGCCCATATGAGGGCGCACATAATCATGAAACTCCTCGTAACTTTCTTTAGTCGGCGTGTTGTAAACCGGTATGCCATCTTCGCGAACAATGAGGATGGGCTGGCCGCAATCCTGTGCGGCAGCAGGAAGCGCAAGCATTGTGAATACTGCGGCAAGGAGGGCTCGTGCTGTCATGTCAGTCGCCTTTAAGAAGATCGGTGATCGCGTCGATGACGGCGGGATCAAGCGGAATAGACTCAATCGGGACGGCGTCGTTCGCTTGCGTCACTGGAAGAACAACGGTCGATGCGATCAGATCGACCTCTTCGGCCGAAACGTAGGGCGTATGTTCGCAAAGCGAAGCGCCTTGCATGGTGGTACGGCAATTCTCGCCGCCCGCTTGGTTGAGGCCAACAAGCTTGAGTTCGAAGTCTGGCGTGACGCTGAAGAACCAGCTTGAAAGTGTCTTATCCGCCGCGAGTTGACCAACCTCGACACCCCATCGTGCGGGTAGCCTACCAGAGAAGCCCTGCCAAGGAAGCGCGTAGGTACAAGGCTTGTTTCCACAGCTCCTTAGCACCTGACCGGTTGTGATGTAGCGCCGCAGTGTGTTCAGCGCGTCGTTCAGTGTATCGTCCATCAGGGCCATATCGGTACACAGCCTACCGGCGCGGGTGAAGAAGCAACCGCTATCTGGCGTCGGCCAAGTTGCGGGATTGAGGTGCATCGAGCGTGCGTCCCCCGTCACTTCAAAGAAGTCCGCTCGCGGTGCACCTTGCAGTGCAAAAGCCTCCGCCACCCAGTTTTCCGGAAGCAGGAAAGTCAGGCCGGTTGCCTCGTCCCGCATGTCGCAGATCGCTTGCGTCTTGTCGTCGGGCAGGCAGCGATGGGGATAATCGGACCACGCGCGGGCGGCTCCCGCATCTTCGCCATAGCCTTCAGTGCTGACTGCTTGCGGTGTGTCGGACCTTGGCGCAGATGGGCCCATATCGTGGATACCACGGCTGAGAACCTCAATGGCGCGGGCCATCTCTGTGCTGTCGCTGTCAAAGCGGCAAAGGCTGCCGGGCTGGATTTCCAGACAGGGGCCGTTTGTTGTGACCCATTGACGGGGGTTCAGAACAACAGTCTCTACTGGTTCAGCCTTGCTGAAAAAGATGATACGGACAGGTCCGGTCTGGCTGCCTGCTGTTGCGCCTTCACGGGTCGGAAAATCGGTCAACCAACCAGGCGGAAGTGCGAAGACAAGACCGGTCGCGCTATCCTCGAAGAAGCAAGGCACACCGTTATCCGCAGGGCATGAATAGGCGACATCGTCATCTACAGTCGCGGCGCTTTCGGTTTGATCAGCTTGCGCCTGTTCCACAATGACAGCTTCGGAGTTAACATCGGCCGCGGCGTCAAGATCAGGTACTTCGCCCACTATGAGCGGCACCCGGGCTGCGATAGCTGCGTTGCCGTCAAGCTCGCTGAAGACATAGACGACCTCGTATGCTCCCGGAATTGTCGGCGCGAGCAACGGCTTGGCCGGACCGTAAGCATTGTCAAAAAAGTCTTGCAGATAGATGCTTTGATCCCACGAGTACAGGGCGCCATCCTTCCAGACCTCAATCCGGTCGGCGTTCCCCATGCCGCCTGCCACCGAGACCGGAATCCGTGCGCCGGGGGCAACAGCGGGAGGGGCGGTCAGGGTCACATCGGGCCTTGCCGTGACCTGAATGACAAAACGCTCCATCACATCGGCGATTGGCATATCGGCATTCCGGTGAAAGGCCAGCAGGTACTTTCCGGGTTCTGAAGGCACACGAAATGTGCCGACATGACTGCCAAGACGGCTATCCTGAGTAGCATAGTCCAAGCGTCGGTCACCTGTGCCTATGGCATCGACCGGAAGCACGAAGAAGATAAAATCGCCGCCGCCGGTGGCAAGCCCCTCCTGGGAAATCCGGTAGGGTATCAACCCGTTAATTCCGGCGCGAAACGCTCCAACGGGTGCTGGCATGTCGAGACTGGGCAGAAGCCCGCGGAAAGGCACATAGATCGTTCTTGTATCGCCTTCAGCGACGGTAACGGTGATCTCACCATTGCCGTCTGGTCCCGCGTCGGCCGTAATCAGCCAAGTCCCTTCCGCCAGTTCAGTCGCGAGATGATCAGCAAGGTTGAAATCCAGCAAGCCGAGGTCGCGCGTCTCGCCGCTGGTCTCGTGCACCGCGCGAAAGGAAACCCGGGCAGGCCGACCAGCGATATCTTCGCGGATCGACAAATTCATCGCGGCGGTGCCCGGTTCGGAAGAGGTGGCAGGTTCCGCCATGGCCGTACGCAAAAGGGCATCGGACAGCTCCGCGCCGGATTGGGTGGTAAGGACCTGTCCGCCGGTGGAATCAGCAATACAGGCGATCTGTGCAACTTCCCCCTCGGTCAGGCCGAAGCCCACCACATGCGCCCGCAGAGGGATGCCCGAACGGGCCAGTTCGGCGGCAATGGCACAGGGGTCGCCGCCGCAGGTTTCTAACCCATCGGTGATCAGCACAAGATCCGCTTCCTCTGCTGTTGGAGGGATCATCGTCGCGGCAAGACGTAGTGCATCGGCGATAGGTGTCTTGCCGGTTGGCGACAGTGCCCGCAAGCGGGCAGTAAGGGAATTATCCACCGGTCCAACGGGAGCAATGACTTCCACGTCCGTGCAATCATCCTTGCGCCTGTGACCGTATGCAATAATTCCCAAAGGTGCCACAGCAGGGCGCGCACCAAGGAAATCATCGAGCACGTCGCGCGCCACCTCTATCCTCGATCGCCCCTCAGGCAACTGCGCCCACATCGACCCTGATGCGTCCAAGACCAGAATGGTCGCACGGTCTGACGGCTCTTGCGCCTGTGTCGCGATCGGCGTGCTGAAAAGGACAAGAAGCGCAAGAATATGAAGCCAAAGATATCGCATAGCCGATCCTATTGCGGAGTGAGTATCCTTGCGATACTCGGTGTTTTCGGCTCTATTTCAAGCTATTGATAATCATAGGTAGAGTGTGATGGCCGACAGTTCCGGACAACAGATACTCTTGGACAGCCTGTCAGAGAGGTCTTCTCCCAATGAGATGTGGGCAGCAGTGCAGGCTTATCTGTGCGAAGCTGGCTTTGACCGGGTCATCTATATGTCATTCAGTGAAGGCGCATTTTCTCCCAGCATTCGCACAACAATGCCTGACTCATTTTTGGAAGTTTACCAAAAAGAGGGTTTCGCAAAGGACGACCCGTTCATTACGTATTGCCTGCCCTCAAAGGAAAGCATCCGCACAGGAATCGCATATATTGACGACTACAAATATCTATCGAAACGGTCGGCTAGCCTGATTGAAGCTGCGGCGGAATATGGTTTCAATGCGGGCACTTCGGTTTCGCTGTATGGCAATCGAAGTGCTTCACGAGAAGGCTGGAACCTCGGGTCGTCTCTGAAAAGATGCGAAATCGAACAAATCTGGCGGTGTCGCGGAACGGAACTTCGGCTGGCATTACACGCCTTGTCCGGTTTGTTAATCTCTGACTGCGCGGAACTGACCGAAAGAGAAGTGGCAGTCCTTGGATTATATGTTGAGGGCAGGCGCACCAAGCAGGTTGCCATCGAACTTGGAATTGCGCCGGTGACGGTAGATTTCCATCTCAAGAACGCACGCCATAAACTCGGCGTTGGCACACGCGATGCCGCAGTTGCAAAATTTGTGGCGCTTTCGCGTGGTCAAACGAATGCGTGAAAACTCGGATTTCCCAGCATAAAGTTTATAAGGCAATTCTGCTAGGCCGCGAAAATACACAGCGTGCGAAACAACAGATTTTATAAAAGCATACCCGCTTGGCCGTTGCCAAGGAGGGCTGCCGGTCTCCGTTCTATCGTAATGCTCTGAATTTCTCGTGACGCCGTTCAGCGCCGTCCGACAGCAAGTTTCATATTTATGCGCCTTGGCACGTCGCAAGCCAATGGGTTTAAAGAAACCGGCACTATCCATCACCGCGTATGTGTAAGGACGGTCTTGAAATGACTGCTTTGTTACGGAGCGGATTTTTCCTTCCGCCCACATAAACTGGCGGCCCCGAGAAGCTCTCTACTTCCCGGTTTAAAAACAACACAGGCCGCCAGAAGGCGGCCTGTATGTTTGTCATATAAAGCATATGAACCAGCTGGAGCGGGCGAGACGATTCGAACGCCCGACCCTAACCTTGGCAATCTTTTGGTCTCTGGGTGAGGCTTGTATCACATTGATTTAATGGGGTAAAATTTTCAGCCAAACCTTTGCATGTGCTGGATTTGGGGCTGAATTGTGGGTGAATTGGCACTGATTTGGCAAATTTGGCAATCAGAATGGCAACTGCTTTGTGGCCAAGCGCACTCTCTGATCAGTGTTATGGTTATACTACCTAATCACGCCGCCAGTGCCAATACCGTTGCAGTCCAGATGAAGTGACTACCTTACCACGACGGTCCCGTTGGGTCGCCTTTGGGTGCCTGAACAAGGTTCTTCCGCAGATCACCGGGTAGCATCGCCAGGAAGGCATCATCCATAGGAAACTGCGGCAGGCGTTCAGCCAACAGCTTCATCATGATGTCGGCCTGTTCCCGATCCCGGATTTTCTTCTGGGCATCCCGATCATCGCGGCGTGACAGCCACAGCTTATGAACCGTCCAGTACCTTGGATCGGCACATCGCATCGGTACCGGGAAGCCGCGTTCGTCAAGAACGATCACATCTATGGCCGGGGCATTCACCAGCCATTGCAGACCAGCTATCGGGGCAGGGCGGATATCACCTTCTTCTAATGGTTCTGATCCAGGAGTGACCAGGTAGGGCGGTGTCGGTTCCGGGCGGACAAACTCAACCATGTAGCCGCGATCATTGGTCAAACGGAAATCTGCTTTGTTGCGGGGTTGAAACGTCTTGTCTACCCGCCCTTGAACCAACCGTGTCAGCCCGATCTGCTCATCAGCTTCGGTCAACAACCTGAGCTTGTTGCGGTCATCCATCAGAATGTCGATGTCGCCGGTGGCCGTGGATTCAGAGTTGAACACCACGCCTGCGAGGGCCTCATAAGCGTAGAGTGCGTTGGTTCCGATGACCCGCACCAACGCCTGCTTGTCATGGGTTCTGATGGCCCTGAGTGTTCGTGACGCCATGATCGGCAAACGTCCAGCGTTCAAGGTGCGTAGGATAGCAGCCTGACGGTCCATCTCCTGGGCTAGGGTAGCCAACCTTGCTTTATTGGCATCACGCCCCTCTAGGAAGGCTGTGTGTGTCTTCTCGGTCTCTGGGCTGCGGGGCCCAAGGGATTTAACCACGCCACGTTTTCTGCTGTAGAGATATTCGTTGCCGCTGCGGGTTTCCCAGCCTAATGACCCAAGAAAGCTGTGCCGCCGAAGATCATCGGCGACAATCCATGCATCCCAAAGTTGGGCCATGTCCACCCGTTCCCGGATCGTTCTTGCGTCTAACTCACTGAAATTAATCATATTGGTAACAATACATGCCTATTTAAAACTTATGTTACCAAACATATATTATTCAGATGGTTAGGCAAGTGCCCTTAGTCATTCCTAATGCAGGAGCAACGTAGCCACCGATGTTCAACTGACTATTAGTATGGTTCACATGGTATCGCTATGGCACGTCTACCTACTTCGGCCATGCTCAACGACACTTGGTCGATCAAAGCCAATCTGTCCTGCACAGTGTGGAGCTAACGCCCCAGAGATAGCTGCTCGAAGATGGTAAAGCGTGACGGGGAAATGGTGTTGTTGGGAAGCAGACTGATCGGCTAATTGGAACGGTGCGAAGTATAGTGCCGGGGAATATTGAGATGCTGTAGACTTCACGATTTTCAGGGACGCCGGAGCTATCGAAACTTAAATTGCCCTTCCAAGAGGTCAGGAACGTCAGCCTCATCCACCTGAGCGACTGGTCCGGAATTTCCAAGCAGCAGCAATGACAGACCAAGGTCATAGCGTTTCGAAACTAAAGCGTGTTCTTCAACTGGCTCTGACAGCCAGACACCTTGAGGATGCTGGATAGCGGGGGTTAGCCCCGGTCTCATACGATGAGAGATAATTGGGCTTTCATCGGGGACTGGGACGGGTGGGGAGACTGCGGACTTGATGTAAGCTCTAGATTTGAAGGCCGGTGTGCTTGATCGCGCCCATCGGATGTAACCTTCCCGGCTCACAACAAGTAGGGCGCGGCGTTGTGTGAACGATAGCCATCGTAGAGTCGCCGCCATGAGTGACACGCCATACCTCTCAGCACATCGACCAATGTCATCTAGATCAACTTTAGCCTTTGGATCGATTTGTGAACGAAAATCATCACGTGGCATCAACAAATTGGCGGCGAACTCGTTCGCCTCTGCTTCAAGGCGATTGTATTCGCTATCCCAAGCCGCCATGTCTTCGGGGCTACATTGAAATCCGTTTGGGAATTTCTTTCGATGGATGAGGTAGTGGCCAAACTCATGGGCGATTGTGAATCGTCGACGCCCATCGCTTTCGATGGAACTGGCATATCCTATGCCCCATTCGGGCTTTCCACCTGGATGGGGGGTTAAGAACCCTTCAAAGTCATCGGTATCGCGTTCCCGTATCCGAGTGATGGGATCATCAGGAAACTTCTTCTGGCTGTAATCCAGAGCGAGTGCTTCTACGTCAATGGGAAAGCGATCCTCGCCCATGACGGTGCGGAGCAGGATTGATAAGTCAAACGCCCAGCGTTCGGCAGTTCTTTCTTGGGTCATTCATCATCCCAGAGGTCGAGTGTTTGGCGCATCTTTTCTTTCTTTTTTGGGTCGAGTCCGACAAATTTTCGAAAGAACACTCTGTCCTCCGGTAACAGGTCGTCTTCACTGCTAAACTGTGTTCCAATCAGATGATCGAGTGTCGTTCCAAGTGCTTCCGCGATGGCTGATAATTTGTCGGCAGATGGTCGAGGCGGGTTTTTGTTCTCTAATTCCCAGATGTAGCTCTTGCTACTCTTTGCTTTCGCGGCAAGCTGATCCAGTGTGAGACCTTGTGCCTTGCGAAGCTCACGTATTCGGTCGCCGGTCTTAATGGCCATAAAATGCCCTCCCTGTTACAAAGTTCACTATGCCGAACTTTTAGTGATTGACAAGTGTTACTTTGGGTCGCATGTATGTTCGTAGTTGCTGTATTTTTAGAATGCCAATCCAGCACAATTCGGATTATGTCGAAAATGAACCTGCTGCCAACACATCATGTTGTGCCAGTCAGACCTTAGAAAGGGGTCACTATGAATAAACATCTGGGGGCGATCCCTACGCCTTGGGACAATACTGGAGAGCGGCTTTTGGCTGCTGCTGCCGTTAAGATCGAACTGCCACCGAGCCAACATGCCTTGCTGGCTGAGCGGAAGGCGACAATTGAAAAGCACCTGGAACGCGAAGGCAGCCCAATGCAGGGGTTGATCCGGCTCTTTTATCAACAAGGGTCTGTTGCAATCGGTGCCACCATCCGGGCGAAGTTTAGGTTCGAAGGCTTCGACATCGATATTATCGTCGAACTGATGGTCAGCGGTATGACGCCCTGTGAGGTATTGGACCTGCTGTATGAAGCCATTCGCGGTGAAAAAGGATCGCGCTACTATGACATGACTACCCGGCAGTCACGGTGTGTCACAATCACCTATGCGGACGGTATGCACATTGATCTCTCGCCTTCGGTTCTTCTGGATGCAGATGATCCTCGGCGCAGTCACATTTTTCATTCAAAACTGGAAGAGCCGCGTAGCAATGACACCACGGTTCTGACGAACAGCTTTGCGTTCGTTGAGGATTATAATGCGCGTTGTCCTGTAGATAAGAATTTCCAAGAGGAATATTCGAAGCTTGTCACGGCCTCTGACCGTGGCTGGGATCGGATTACTGCGGATGCTGACACTGTGCCCGTGCCAGCCCACTCCACCGTGGTTGGCGGGAAGTCTGCGGTGACCGTCGCGCTTCAACTGTTGAAACGCAATCGTAACATCCGGTGGTCAGCCCGCAACCGGCGTATGCCTGCATCGATCATGTTTAGTTGTCTCAGCTTGGAGGTTGCTGCTCCCGGTCGAACAATCGGAGGAAACTTGAAGATCATTGCGACCTACATTTTGGACCGCCTTGTTGCCGCCAAACAGAGCCGGACGCTTCTCCATGTCGAGAACCCACGCTGTGCAGGCGACATTTTCACGGATCGCTGGCCCGAAAGTCAGTCTGCCCAAGACCTGTTGATCGCGGACCTTCAGTTGTTCTTGCAGCAATTGGCTGTTCTTATGAACAATCAGTCGTCGTTAGCGCAACGGGTCAAAGTTCTGAAAGAGATGTTCGGTGAGAACGTCGGTCAATCCGTTATAGACGAGTTCGGTGATGAGCTTGGTGGTATGATCCAAAGTGGACTTCACGGTTTCGGTGCAACTGGTGTCCTCCTTGGCACTCCGGCTGCGGCGGTTGCCAAGCCTGCAATTCCGCCTTCAACATTCTATGGTACACGTTGGGTAAAGCGATGAGGTCGCTCCAAGAACAGGTCCAGACTATGCAACGTGACTGGCCACAGTTCAGTCCATCGCTTAGCTTGGGGCCTGCTTCGGTCGTCTGGTTTGGTGATCTGCGGGGCCTCGACCGTTATTTCCACATCTGTGTAGAATATGGGCTGCCCATGCGGGGGCGAACGGACCTCTATCGTTTCATGCCGGTTGTCCGTGTATTGCGCCCATCACTGGTTCCAAACTTTGAAGCCGCAGATGAAGCACCGTTGCCCCACGTATATTTTGAAGGGCCGGACATTCGGTTGTCACCGCTGTGTTTGTTTGATCCGAAGGCTAACCAGTGGGACGGGTCGATGTTCATCAGCAGGACAACAATCGGATGGGCGTCAAGATGGTTGGCGTCATACGAATTTTGGGAGGCCACCGGCAAATGGGTTGGGGGCGGTCGCCATGATGAACCAGATCAAACCAAGGAGGCACAACATGCCGCGTGATCAAGCTTACGACCATACAGTGCCAAGACGATCCGAGGGGACAAAGCAGACTCAACGACCCAAACAACCTTGGCCCGATGGCCAGCCCTTCCGGCTGTTGAGCATCGACGGTGGGGGCATCCTTGGTCTATTGCCCTGCCTGATGCTTGCCGAGCTTGAAAAGCGGTTTCTAGATGGTGAACCGATTGGGAACCATTTCGATATGATTGCCGGTACTAGCACCGGAGGCATCATCGCGATGGGTCTGGCCCAAGGCAAATCTGCCCAAGAGATATCGAAGCTGTACCTCGAACGCGGAGATATGATCTTTCCAGGCACTCGCCTTCAGAAGGTGGCCCGCAAAGTGACCCAATACTTCGCACCCGCTCATGATCAGAAGAACCTAGAAAATGAGTTGCGGCGGGAGTTTGGGGATAAGTTATTCGGGTCCAGCCAGAACCGGTTGTGCATCCCATCTTTCGAAGGGAGGCATGGTGAACCATACATCTTTAAGACGCCCCACCATACTGACTACAAGCGCGACCAACATAAACCTCTGGTTTCGGTCGGCATGGCGACAGCCGCTGCTCCAGGGACGTTCGCGGCACACGAGGACGGTGGGTACACCTTCGTCGATGGGGGTCTCTGGGCCAACAACCCCGTCATGGTAGGTCTCACGGATGCGTTGACATGTTTCGATATTGATCCTCGCCAGGTCCGGATATTGAGCCTTGGATGTGGACAAGACATCCACCGTATGACCCGCTGGCAGCGCGTCGGCGGCTTTTGGCACTGGAGGTCACATTTCACGTCCTCGGTCATGAGAGCGCAGTCACATGACGCCATAGGGCAAGCTGGATTACTTGTTGGCAGGGATCAACTCGTCAGACTTGACGCACCCGAAGTCGGGAAACGCGTTGCAATGGATGATGTCAGCCGCGCAGTTGTGGAGATGCCGCCAGTCGCCCGTGCCATGATTGAAGGTAGTGGCCACAGGGTGAACGATATGTTTCTACGCAAGAGCGCCACAAATATTACCGCATAGTGTTTGAATCAGTAACGACTGTGCGATGTCTCCGAAATCTCATAAGGTTAAGCGGTTTGGGGTTGGGGCGAAACAGACCTGTATCATCGAACAGAGGCCGCCCAGCTTGTTTGTAGACAGCTACATTCTGTTTTAGTCGCCCTGCCACATTCGGACTGCCTGAATATAATTTGTATGCATCACGCTGGTATGGCTGGAGAACCTTTTCATACTTGTCATCCGACAGCTTTGCGATCTGCTGTTCATAGATGTCGGCGGTGTCGAGTTCAGGTAAGACCCGAACCGCTGCGATTGTCGATTCTTTTGGCTATTGCTGCACGGATACTTTGACCTTCAGTGGCAGTGGGCTGTTAATTTCCACGCAGAAGTGAGCCAGGTTTTCCATCGAGAAGTGAGCCACCTCTAAGTTATGTTTCTTGGTTCATGCCGGGGTCAAGACATTAGTGT
>Ga0163215_100688_pt1 | contig 43146 bp, 37 predicted proteins | sample SynspAceP_FD_185934 | JGI IMG/M metagenome (GOLD analysis project Ga0163215, IMG submission 185934) | Saline lake microbial communities from Ace Lake in Antarctica - Synechococcus sp. Ace-P (Hybrid Assembly) | ecosystem: Environmental > Aquatic > Non-marine Saline and Alkaline > Saline | place...
TGCCGCGGGCGCCACCGGCGAGCTTGTCTCCAACTTCCATATTGACCAGAAACAATTCGAGAAATCCGGTGACGTCCGGGCTTTCCCAGTCGCCGTCCATATAGGATTCGGCCACGCCGATGGTGCCGCCGGTCAAGGCCCGGTGCGCCAGGTTCCAATTGTGCAGGATCAAAGTGGCCTCGGGGCCTTCCGAATGGCCTTCGACACGAATGGTTCGCCCATCCGGCATACGGATTGACAGTTTGCCGTGGCCCATGTGCAGCAGTCCGCGCAACATCATTTTGGCCTTGGCCGGCAATCCGCGCAGGTAGGCCGATATGTTGTCGGCCGACAGTCTCTCCGGGGCGCTTTGTTCATTCCAGGTGGCTTCGGTCTTCATGAGAGCAGCCTCCTCCGTCTCACCAATGGTTCATGCGTCACGGCTTTGCCACCTGACTGTCGAACTTTCCCTGATCGCGAAAGCTCGCAGTGGGAGGCGGTGCCGGACGGGGCACGTAACGCATCCCCTTGAGCCACAATTTGAGGGCCTCATAGTGGATGCCGCCTACAATCTTCCACGTCAAAAGCGGAATCTGCAAGAGGCAAGCCAAAATTGATCTTGTCGAAAGGGGCCGGCGGGTACCGCAATAGGTCGCTGCCAAGAACGGGCCGGACGGGTCTGTTTCCAGGATTCGCCACTTCAATTGCTCGCCCGGAATGGTCATCCGGAAATTGTAGCGTGCTTCCATTTCGACAAACGGCGACACATAAAAAAGCTTGGAACGGCTCTGGCGAATACCGGCCGGAGTCAGGTCTCCGGCTTCGACTTTGCAAACATAGGTGTGTTTTTCGCCGAATGTGTTGCGCACCTCGTAGACCAGCGCCACCGGTTGATCGTCCGGTCCATAGGCGTAATAAACTGACAACGGATTGAAGACCTGACCGAATATGCGCGGATAACAGGCCAGTTCAATGCGGGTGGCGGGCTGATCAAGACCGGCCTTCATGAGCAGGGCGTCGATATGGGCGCGCAACGAGGTTTGCGTTGCGCCGCGCAAATGGTCGGCTTCGTGAAATGACATCACATTGGACCGGTTGACCGAAAAAAGCGGTGACAGAGCATCGGCCTCAACGAGATGATCGAGGTCAATCAGCATGGAATAGACCTTGTAGCGAAACCGGTGGCCAACGGGCTTCATGCGTTGGTGCATCACGTCGCCGACATAGAGGCACGCCGGAGCGTGCGTCGCTTTTGGGTCCGGCAAAGGGACTTTTTCGGTTTCGTTGGTTGCGTTCATGGTCATGCAGCCACTTCCAAAATTTGGGCGGAGTTCGTGCGCCAGGGCAAAACCGCGCCGAGCGCTTCTGCTGCTGCGATGCCTGAACTCAAGCCATCCTCGTGGAAACCGTACCCAGTCCACGCACCTGCAAAATAGGTGTTATTGTCGCCCTGAATGGCTTTCAGTCTGGCCTGAACCTCCATTGCGTCGGTTCCGAACTGAGGGTGGTCGTAGCTGTATTCGCCAAAGACCAGCTCCGGGCGCGGTTCGCGATCGGGGTTGAGAGTGACAAACAAGGGCTTTGACGGATCAATGCCCTGCAGCCGGTTCATCCAGTAGCTCACCGCAACATTTGCATCGTTGTGCTGATCGGAGGAGCGCAGGTAATTCCACGACGCCCAGACCTTCTTACGAGTTGGCATCAGCCGGTCGTCACGGTGCAGAATCACCCGGTTGGGGCTGTAGGGAATGGATGTCAGGATCGACTGTTCCTGTTCAGTCGGCCGGTCGAGAATGCGCAGCGTCTGATCGGTATGGCAGGCGAGGATGACCCGGTCATAGGATTGGGTGTTTCCTGTGGTGTCGAGGATATCGACGCCATCGGCGCTCCTGCGCACCGAAACGACGCCGGCATCCAGGCGTACCCGGTCACCCAGCGGGGCCAGAAGTTTGGTCAGATAATTGCGGCTGCCGCCGGTTACCGTACGCCAGGTCGGCCGCTCCAGGTAAATAAGACGATGATTTTCAAAGAAATTCACGAAATAAGTGGCTGGAAATTCCATCATCCGCTTGGCCGGCGTTGACCAGATCGCAGCAGCCATCGGTACCAGATAATTGTTCATGAAACCCGGCGAAAACCCACGCCAGTTGAGATAGTCACCAATTGAGCGGGCCGTAAGGTGTCCCTTGGCACGGTCCTGCAGGCAGATCTTGTTGAAGCGGAGGATTTCGCGCAGCATCAACAGGAAGGAGGGGCGCAGCAGATTGCGTTTCTGGGCAAACAGGGTCGACAGATTGTCACCGCCCCATTCCATCTTGCCGTAATCGAGCGACAGCGCAAAGCTCATGTCACTGTCGTGGGTTTTGACTCCGAGATGCTCAAACAACGCGGTGAGATTGGGATAATTGAGCTCGTTGTAGACAATGAAACCGGTGTCGACGGAGATCTGCGTGCCGTCATAGTTGATATCAACCGTGGCAGTGTGGCCGCCGGGGCGCTTTTCAGCCTCGTAGAGTGTCACATCGTGCAGATCCCGCAATGCCCATGCAGCCGATGCGCCGGAAATGCCGGAGCCTACGACGGCCACTTTCAAGCGCTTTGGCCCGGTGGTGACTGGAAAAGGCTTCAGATGAACGTTCATGCGGTTTCCTTGATCTGCTGATAGGCGGCCAGTGCGCGGTTGCGCGCCAGCTTGTGATCGATAATCGGGTGAGGGTAGGTGTCGCCGAGGCGAATGCCTGCGGTCTTTAGGACTTGCTCCGGCGCGCTCCATGGCTTGTGGATGAATTTCGATGGCATTTCAGCCAACTCGGGCACAAAGCTGCGAACGTAATCGCCGGCGGGATCGAATTTCTCGCCCTGCAGTACCGGATTGAAGATTCTGAAATAGGGCGCTGCGTCGGCTCCCGAGCCAGCCACCCATTGCCAACTTGCTGCATTGGAAGCTGGATCCGCGTCGACAAGCGTGTCCCAGAACCACTCTTCGCCTTTGCGCCAGTCAATCAGCAGATGCTTGGTGAGAAAGGATGCCACTATCATGCGGACACGGTTGTGCATCCAGCCGGTTTGCCAGAGTTGGCGCATGCCTGCATCGACCACTGGATAACCGGTGAGGCCTTTTTGCCAGGCAGTCAGCGCCGCAGCGTTGCTGAGCCAGGGAAACCTATCGAATTTGGCGTTGTGGTTCTTGTCCGGCAGTGCCGGATCATTGGCCAGCAAATGCCAGGCAAATTCGCGCCAGCCGATTTCCTTGCGGAATTTGGTCCGGTCAGCGGGGGAAGCGTCGTTGTCGGTGTTTTTCAGCGCTTCGAATATTTGCGCCGGGGTGATTTCACCCGCCGCAAGGTGAGGTGAAAGACCTGAGGTCGCATCGATGCCGGGAATGTCGCGGCGATCAGCGTAGCCCTGCATCCGATCGTCAAGAAAATCAGCGAGACGATCATGGGCACCAGCTTCGCCCGGTGTCCATGCTTCCGCCAGGCCGCCGGACCAGTCCGGCTTGGTGGGTAGCAAACACCAGCTTTCCAGTGTTTCCGTGGGCAAGCTGGAGATGTTGGCGAATGGAAACAGTGATTCTGGCGCTTCAAGTGGCGTGCGGTTTTCGACATCCGGTTCAAGTGCACGCCAGAACGGGCTGTAGACCTTGTAATGGGTACCGGAACCTGTGCGCAGCCGGGTCGGCTCGTGCAACAATTGGCCGGCGAAACTTTCTGCAGTGAAGCCATCCCCCTGCAGGTCTGCCTTCAGCGCCGAATCAGCGGATTGGAAGGCCGGATCATATCTACGGTTCCAGTAGACCGCCGATGCACCGGCTTTCCTGATGAGGCCCGGAATCAGGTCGGCAGGATCGCCGCTCAACAAAATCAGGGGCGTTCCAAGCTCTTCGAGCTTTTCGGACAGGCGCAGCAGGGAATGATGTAGCCACCATTGCCGTGCGCCGCCGAGGGGGCGGGCAGGGATGTTGGTTTGCCAGATAAAGACGGGAATCACTGCGCTGTGCTGGCTTGCTGCCATGAGAGCCGCATTGTCATGAACCCGCAGATCATTGCGAAACCAGACAATCGCAGGGTCTAGTGCGTGGGGTATGTCGCGTTCCATCCGAAATGTTTTTTCCGTTTTGGCGGGTATCGCCGGGCCTACTGATTTTCTCTTACGGCTCTACGGAACAGACGGATCAGTGGTTTTGCGAAAAAACATCGAATTTCCACCGAGTTGCGGCAACTTGGGCGGAGAATAAAAAAGACCGCAATCCACTTAAGGATGCGGTCTTTTTGTAATCTGGCTCCCCGGGCCGGATTCGAACCAGCGACCGATCGATTAACAGTCGATTGCTCTACCACTGAGCTACCGGGGATCACCGCGTTAAGCAGCGTGTGGGGCCTATAACAAATGCCTCTCTGATTTGCCAAGCTGTTTTTGAAGAAAATGTGTCGATCTTGCTAAAACCTATCTCAAAGCCCATCTGTTGGGCTCTCACCAGGGGCCGTTTGACGGCCCATTTAGCAAGGCCGGCCATGATGTCGCGAAAACGCATTTTCAATTTTCATGCCGGCCGGGGCGAAATTCATATCGGATCGACATTTTTCCGTCTGCCTCAGCGAGCTCCGGTGCGAATCGCACTCGGCTCCGGCCTGATTGTCGGAGGAACTCTGGGGTTTTTACCGGTACTGGGTTTCTGGATGATCCCGCTGGGGCTGCTGGTGTTGTCACAGGATCTGCCCGTTGTGCGCCGCTGGCGCCGGTCTTTTGTGGTCCGGATGGAACGACGCGGAGGAAAAAGACCCAAGCGCAATGGTCGGCCGGCGGAAAGCCAGGAAGACAACAATACGAAAATTGAGGGTTAGGAATGGAGGCCTCGCCCGGAATCGAACCGGGGTGCAAGGATTTGCAGTCCTCTGCGTAACCACTCCGCCACGAGGCCTCATGCCGATCAATGACCGGACGGCTGGCAAATAGACGGAGAATCGAAGCTGCGCAAGGGGCATGTTCGTCACCGCCGTTGCTTTCTGCATGACTTGTTTGGGTGAAAACCCCGAATTCGACCGGCTTGGCCCCGGTTCAGCTTGAATCTCGCGGTGTGGCGCTTTATTGAAGCGCAAGACCAGATGCATCGGAGAGACCGGATGGGCACCGACTATCAAGAACTGCGCCAGAAGATGGTGGACAATCAGATCCGAACCACGGATGTGACGTCACATTCGGTGTTGAAGGCGTTTTTGACGGTTGCGCGGGAGGAATTTGTTCCAACGTCGCTTAAGCCGTTGGCATATATCGATAGCGATATTCAGATTTCGACAGGCGGCGATGATGGCGTCGGCCGTTATGTGATGGAGCCTTCACCACTGGCGAAAATGCTGCAGCTTGGGCAAATCACCCGTGATCACGTGGTTCTCGAAATTGGCTGCGGTTCCGGCTACTCGGCGGCGTTGCTGTCTTTGCTGGCCGGCTCGGTTGTCGCCGTCGAAAGTGATGCAGCACTTGCTGATGCGGCGAGTGAGCGACTGAGTGAAACAGGCTATGACAATGTGGCCGTGGTCACCGGAGACCTCGAAAAAGGCTACGCTGCCGAAGCTCCCTATGATTTCATCTTCTTCAACGGTGCTGTGGAGACGGTGCCTGTGGCGCTGTTCGATCAGTTGCGTGAAGGCGGGCGGCTGGTCGCAGCCGTCGGGCAGGGGCTTTCCGCGCAGGCGTATCTGTTCGTCAAGGATGGCGGCGTTGTGTCGAGCAGGTCAGCATTCAACATATCTGTCAAGCCTTTGCCGGGGTTCCGCAAAACCGAAGAATTCGTTTTCTAGACCTTATCTGCCTGTGCAAGCGGGGTGTGCTGCTATTCGTCGCGCTGTTGCGCGATGGCAACTTGGTGGGGATTAGTGCCTATTCTTCGGCGCGCGCGATTGCGCCCGGCAGCATTAGCCATCATATATAAACAGAACACCATGATAGTGTCCTGCGCTGAGTTGGGGCCACCGTTTTCGCGCATGTTGGAGTATGTACTCGTGTCGTTTGTCAAAAAGTCGCTCGCTTGTGTCGCCGTCGTCTCGATAATGGCGCTGGTTCCGCAGTCAGCTGGGGCGGAGACGCTTTATCAGGCCATGGCCAAGGCCTATGAGAACAATCCTGATCTCAATGCGGCGCGTGCCGGTTTGCGAGCGACCGACGAAGGCGTAGCGATTGCGAAGTCCGGTTATCGCCCCTATGTCTCCGCTGACGCGACATTAACATCAACCAACACCGAGAACGTCATCACGAATTCCGCCAGCGTCGGCGTCTCCATTACCCAAACTCTGTTTGACGGATTTCAGACCCGCAACAATGTGCGCGCTGCCGAAGCAGCAGTTTTCGCTGGCCGGGAAAATCTGCGCGGTACTGAAATCGATATCCTTCTTGCAACTGTTCAGGCCTACGCCAACGTTAATCGGGACAACCAGATCGTCGTCTACCGCAAACAGAACATTGCGTTTCTGCAGGAACAGTTTTCTGCGGCGCGCGCCCGGTTCGACGTTGGTGAGAGTACCCGGACCGACGTGAGCCTGGCGGAAGCCGAACTTGCAGGAGCGAAGGCCAGCCTGACGGCAGCCGTCGCCCAGGCGAAATCCAGTGCTGCGGTTTATGCGCAGATCGTCGGTTCAGTACCGAAAGGCCTCAAGGCTGTGTCACTGCCGCGGAAATTGCTTCCAGGTACTCTTGATATGGCGGTGGCACAGGGAACGACGGAGCATCCGGCCGTTCTGGCGGCGCTCTACGGGGTTGATGCTGCCGGCTACAACGTCAAGTCCGAGGAAGGAACGTTTCTTCCGGGGGTAAAAGTTGTTGGCTCTGTCTACGAGGCCGATGCCGGTGTCACCACAGGCCAGGTTCAGGCCAAGGTGACTGTGCCGCTTTATCAAGGCGGCGCTGCTTCGGCCAGTGTTCGACAGGCCAAGGAACAGTTGGGCCAGCAGCGTATTCTGGTTGATTCGGCACGGCGCTCGATAGAGCAGTCGGTTGTTTCTTCGTGGACGCAGATGGAAGCCGCGATCGCGACTATTAGCGCCAACAAGGCTCAGCTTTCGGCCGCAAACCTTGCCTTGAATGGTGTGGTTGAAGAGCGCCGTGTCGGGCAGCGCACCACTCTTGATGTGCTCAATGCCCAGCAAACAGTACTCACCGCCAAGGAAGCCATTTCCCAGTCAGAGCGCAATGCGATTGTTGCAAGTTTCTCTGTACTTGCTTCAACCGGCAAGCTGACAATTGAGCGCCTCAGTTTGCAGGTAGCCAACTACAAGCCCGAAATTCACTATGAAGCTACCAAGGACCGCTGGTTCGGTCTGCGCACTGTGGACGGTCGCTGAGCCACGCGACCTGAATGCGCGAAGACAAATTGCGCGTATATGCCGTGAATTCCTGTGCATGAACGCAGAACCTTCGACAGGTATGATTCTCATATCAAAGGCGATGCCATAGACTGCGAAGGTGATTCGCCGGTTGGTATGAGTCTGGCGACGAGAGTAATGGAGCGTAATCATGGGACAGGCCGGCGCACAGCGCGAACCTTCGATGGAAGAAATTCTGGCTTCCATTCGCAGGATCATTGAAAACAACGAGCCCGGACCGGACGGCAATCCGATCGACATGACTGAGGGGCTTGGTCATGATGATGATGATGCCGAGAATGCTTACGCTACGGACTATGCAGAACAGGCGGAACAGGAAGTCGAGAGCCAGCCTATTGCTGCCAACGACGCGCTTGGTGTTCAGTCCGTTGCCCAACCGGTTTCGTTGGCGGACGTTGCTGCGCGCGCTCGCGCAATTCCCGATACTTTCGCAGTTGCCGAGATCATGGCCGACATCGACATCGAAAAGGAAGTTTTAGACGGTGCGTCAGAAATAGATGATGTCGCTGCGGAAGAACTTAGAGAAGCGCTGATGTCCGATGAACCGGTTGAAGCGGTTGCCGAGACTTTTGTGGATTCCGGTGATCTGGGGCAGGCCGAGCCGGTTGCGCAGCAGTCAGACACTGGCACTTCTGAAATTCCTGGCGGCCGCAATGAAAGCCTTGCAGCTCACCAGAGCGGTGGCCAGCTTGTTTCCCTGCACACCGGTGAAAAAGTCGCGGCGGCGTTCAGCGAGCTTGATGCAGCCATAGCTGCGGGCCAGAAACGCTCCTTCGATGAGATTGCCGAAGAGATGCTGCGGCCGATGCTGACGCAATGGCTTGATGACAACCTGCCTACACTGGTCGAGAGATTGGTGCGGGAGGAAATCGAACGCGTGTCACGCGGCAACCAACGCTGAATACCGTTTCCCCCGGGCCGGCCCTTGTTGTTGCAGCAGGCGAGTCGTCTGCTGCACACGGTTTTACCGTTTGAGATGCTGCCGCCGTGTGGTGAGTTCCGTCTCGTGGTCGTGGATTTCAGAACGGGCCGGCGCTGTTTCGGGGATGGCATGGAATCGTTGCCGATTTGGCGACCTTATTGATCCAGAACAATGATATGGTTTTGAGCCGGTCTACATTGCTATGTGGAACGGACGCACTGCTTGGTCTTGGGCTTGTGCGCCGCTCTCGGGCGATGTCTGGTGTCCGGGGCGGGTCGAGTTGACTCCACCAATTCGTTCCGGTTTATCACAGTCCTGTCCCTTCAGATGCAAACGGTTACCCGATAATGCTTGAAAAATCCTACGACGCCGCGGCTGTAGAGCCCAAAATTGCGACACGCTGGGCAGAGGCGAATGCATTCGCCGCTGGTGCTGGTGCTGGTGCACCGCCCGAGCGGGATTCGTTTTGCATCGTGATTCCGCCACCCAACGTTACCGGGTCACTGCACATGGGCCATGCGCTCAACAACACCTTGCAGGACATCCTGGTGCGGTATCATCGCATGCTTGGAGAAAATGTTCTGTGGCAGCCAGGAATGGATCATGCCGGGATTGCTACCCAGATGGTGGTTGAACGTCAGCTGGCTGAACAGCAGATCGATCGCCGCGAAATCGGACGCGAGGCGTTTGTCGAAAAGATCTGGGAATGGAAAGAGAAGTCGGGTGGGACGATCTTCAACCAGCTCAAGCGGCTTGGTGCATCGTGTGACTGGTCGCGCGAGCGATTCACCATGGACGAGGGGCTTTCACATGCTGTGCTGGAAGTGTTTGTCACTCTGTACAAGGAAGGCCTGATCTACAAGGACAAGCGTCTGGTCAACTGGGATCCGAAGCTGCTGACGGCGATTTCCGACCTCGAGGTCGAGCAAATCGAGGTGCACGGAAATCTCTGGCATTTCCGCTATCCCTTGGCCGATGACGTAACCTATGAGCATCCGGTGTCCTATGACGAGGATACCGAGACTTACACCTATGAGACCCGCGACTACATCATTGTTGCCACCACACGGCCTGAAACCATGCTCGGTGACACGGCAGTTGCGGTCAATCCGGAAGACGCCCGTTACAAGGATCTGATCGGTAAAGAGGTTCTTCTGCCGCTGGTTGGACGACGCATTCCGATTGTTGGCGATGACTATGCTGATGAGACGGCAGGTTCGGGTGCGGTGAAGATAACGCCGGCGCATGATTTCAACGATTTCGAAGTTGGCAAGCGGCACCACCTCAGGGCCATCAACCTGTTGACCACCGATGGGCATATCGTGCTCAAGGACAATGAAGACTTCCTCGAAGGTCTCACTGTCGAGGGCAAGTTGATCGAGGTGGTCGAGGAACTCGACGGTATGGACCGCTTTGCCGCGCGCAAGGAAGTCGTTACCAAAATGGAGGAGCTTGGCCTTCTCGGCCAGATCGAGCCGCACACCCACATGGTTCCGCATGGCGACCGCAGCGGTGTGCCGATCGAGCCTTTCCTGACCGACCAATGGTACGTAAACGCTGCCGAGATGGCCAAGCCGGCGATTGAAAGCGTGCGCGAAGGCCGGACCAATTTCGTACCGAAAAATTGGGAAAAGACCTATTTCGACTGGATGGAAAATATCCAGCCCTGGTGCATTTCCCGGCAATTGTGGTGGGGACACCAGATTCCTGCCTGGTATGGCCCTGATGGGCAAGTCTTTGTCGAAAAGGACGAAGAAGCAGCACTTGATGCGGCGATCCAGCATTACATTGCCCATGAAGGTCCATGGAAGGCTTGGGTCGAGGAGAAGCTCGAGAATTTCAAGCCCGGTGAAATCCTTACCCGGGACGAAGATGTGCTCGACACCTGGTTCTCGTCGGCGCTGTGGCCATTTTCAACGCTCGGTTGGCCGGATCAGACGCCTGAGCTGGAACGCTATTACCAGACTGACGTTCTTGTGACCGGTTTTGACATCATTTTCTTCTGGGTTGCCCGGATGATGATGATGGGGTTGCACTTCATGAAAGAAGAGCCGTTCCACACGGTCTATGTGCATGCTCTGGTCCGCGACAAGGACGGCGCCAAGATGTCCAAGTCCAAGGGCAATGTCATTGATCCGCTGGATCTGATCGATGAATACGGCGCTGATGCGCTGCGATTTACCTTGGCGATCATGGCTGCGCAGGGGCGCGACGTGAAACTCGATCCTTCGCGTATTGCCGGATACCGCAACTTCGGCACCAAACTCTGGAACGCAGCCCGGTTTGCCGACATGAATGGCGCTGTGCTGGATCCGGCGTTCGATCCATCCTCCGCCAAGTTGACCATCAATCGCTGGATCCTGACTGAACTGACACGGACTTCAAATGAAGTGAAAGCAGCGATCGAAGCCTACAAATTCAACGAGGCTTCAGGCGCGCTTTACCGGTTTGTCTGGAACCAGCTTTGCGACTGGTATCTGGAATTGCTCAAGCCGGTCTTCAACGGTGAAGACGAGGCTGCCAAGGTCGAGGCACGTGCGTGTGCCGCGCATGTTCTGGCGGAGGCGGTGAAGCTGTTACATCCGTTCATGCCGTTCATGACCGAAGAGCTGTGGGAACATCTGGCTGGCTCAAGTGCCGGTCTTGCCTGCCATGCGGCATGGCCTCAGCCTGTCTTTGCAGACGAGGCGGCGGCTTCCGAGATCAACTGGTTGATTGATCTGGTCTCGGGCCTGCGTTCGGTTCGCGCTGAAATGAATGTTCCGCCATCGGCGAAAGCGGCCTTGGTCATGGTTGGCACCAGCGCGACAACCGGAGAACGGCTGCTTCGCCATGACCCCGCGATCAAACAGCTGGCGCGGGTTACTGATATCTTGCTGGAAAGTGCTGTCCCTGCCGGATCGGCGCAGATCGTTGTGGGGGAGGCTACGGCCTGCCTGCCACTGGGAGATCTGATTGATCTGGTGGCGGAAAAGGCGCGGCTGGAGAAAGCACGGTCGAAGGTTTCCGATGATGTCGACAAGATCGAGCGCAAGCTTGGCAATGAGAAATTTGTCGCCAACGCCAAGCCGGAGATCGTTGAAGCGGAGCGCGGAAAGCTTGTCGAATTGCTTGGACAAAAAGACAAGCTGGGCGAAGCGATAGAGCGACTGGCTGAGGCCGGCTGACAGCCTATACAATTAGACTTGAACGTACAGGCGGCCGGTTTCATGGCCGCCTGTACTGTTTGTGCAGGTTTTGCGGCTGAGTCAGGGCAGTGGGTGGGAGATTTGTTCGCAATTATGGCAAATGTGACTGAATTGCAACAAAATCATGGCGTGCGGACGATTCGCCCGATTTTTGCCAGTAACAGCGCCTGAAGTGCGCTGAAAATGATTGTTTCCGTCTATATGCACTGCATTTTTTGACATTTAGGACGCTGGTACGTCTGGTTGCTACTCCAGCAGGCATTAGCCACTGTTTACAAACCCTCCAAATACATTACCTAATTCGGTTGATCGTAAGCTTTTATGTCCTGGAGGGGATTCATGTTTCGCGGAAATTTGAAATCGGTTGTTGCTGTAGCGGCGACAAGTTTGGCACTAATGTCAGTAGCTCAGGCGGGTGGTTTTAACCGCGGCAGTGCAAACCTTGATGGTTTGTTTTCTGACAGCCTTGGTGTCTATAGCGGCGTAACCTATGTGGCGCCCGGACGATCCTATTCGACCGTCAGCGGTTTGCGTGTGGTCGGTGGAGCGGCTGCTGCATTGAGCCAGAGCGATGTTGAATTTGGGGATTCGTTCGTTGTTCCTTACGCGTCTGTCGGCGGACAGATCGTAGAGAAGGTTGCTTGCGTCGGTTCCTATGCACAGCCTTACGGTGCGGATTCTACCTACTCGGGTGCTATTACCTACCACATTGCTAGCCAGTCATTGGCCAGCCGCGAACTCGGATTGACCTGCTCCTACCGCCATGAAATGGGCAAGGGACGGATCTCGTTCATTGGTGGGGTGTTCAACGAGTACATCGAATACAAACAGGCCCGCAATTTCAATCTTGCATTCGGCAATATTGGCGACAGCACAATCAACGTGACATCGGATACTTGGGGCTACCGTCTTGGTCTGGCCTACGAAATTCCTGAAATCGCCTTCAAGGCGTCCTTGATGTACCGCTCGCAGACCGATCACACCGCTACTGGTGCCTATGGCAATACGCCTTTCAGAACCTTAGCCACTGCTGCCGGAACGCCGGCGGCTGTAGCTAACGCGCTTTACGGCGCGAACACCGCGACCACAGCATCGACCAGTGCAAGCCTGCCGCAGAGTGTCGAACTGGCTGTTCAGTCGGGTATTGCTCCAGGCTGGTTGGCCTATGGTAGCGTCAAATGGACCGAGTGGAGCGTTCTTCAGTCGATCTCGCTGGTGGAAGGTCTTGCCAATCAGACGTTCTCGACTTCGCGGTTTTTCTTCAAGGATGGCTGGACTGTGACCGGTGGTGTCGCTCACCGGTTTAACGAACAGCTGGCTGCATCCGCGTCCGTAACCTGGGACCGCGGCGTTACGACCGGTTGGGATACTTTGACCGATACCTGGACATTTGCCGGTGGTGTCGCTTACGACGTCAATGAGAAGATCCAGTTGCGCGCTGGCGGCGCTGCGATCAACTTCGCTGGTGGCAATAAATCTCAGACCGCCAATGCAGTCGATTACACTGCCACATCACCAAGCGAGTGGGGCTACGCCCTGTCCATGAGTGCTTCGATCAAGTTCTGATCCTAAACCAGAATCAAGTGTCTATTTGAACCCCGCCCATGTGGCGGGGTTTTTCGTTGAGCGCACTGTGCAGAAAGCCTCTCGGTCTGTTTTTCTTTGATAACTCAACAGTTTTTGGCAGTGTTGGGCTGGAGGTCACGTAATGTGACGATTCTGCAACACATTTTGTGAAAGCATCTGCTATGAAATTGCGGGGGTAAATTGTGCCCATATCCCGCCACAAACGAGGCGCAGGGCAGGGCATCAGTTCAGCCCCGCGGCTCGGTCGAAAAGGCCAGACGTGTCTGAGGATTTCATGAGCAGCACACCATTTGACAAGTCCAAACTTCCGAGCCGTTACACAACGGTGGGACCGACGCGTGCACCGCACCGGTCGTTTCTCTACGCGATGGGGCTGTCGAGTGAAGAAATTGCTCAGCCGCTGGTTGGTGTGGCCTCGTGCTGGAATGAAGCCGCACCGTGCAACATTTCGCTGATGCGGCAAGCGCAGGTGGTCAAGAAGGGCGTGGCGGCTGCCAAGGGTACGCCGCGCGAGTTCTGCACCATTACCGTGACCGATGGCATTGCCATGGGACATCAGGGCATGAAGGCATCGCTTGCCAGCCGTGATCTGATCGCCGATTCTGTCGAGTTGACGATGCGTGGCCACTGCTATGACGCCATTGTCGGGTTGGCTGGTTGTGACAAATCGCTTCCAGGCATGATGATGTCGATGGTGCGGCTCAATGTGCCGTCGATCTTTATTTATGGTGGATCGATTCTGCCGGGTACATTCCGTGGCCGTCAGATTACGATTCAGGATGTGTTCGAGGCCGTAGGCCAGCATTCGGTCGGCGATATGTCGGATGAAGATCTGCTGGAGATCGAACAGGTGGCTTGCCCGTCGGCTGGCTCCTGCGGCGCACAGTTCACCGCCAACACCATGGCGACCGTTGCCGAGGCCATCGGACTGGCTCTGCCTTATTCCTGTGGTGCGCCTGCGCCCTACGAGATGCGTGACAAGTTTTGCTACGCGGCTGGCGAGAAGGTGATGGAACTCATTGCCAAGCAGATCCGCCCGCGTGACATCGTCACCCTCAAGGCTTTGGAAAATGCTGCAGCCGTTGTTTCGGCCACCGGCGGGTCGACCAACGCGGCTTTGCATCTGCCGGCAATCGCGCATGAATGCGGCATTGAATTCGACCTGTTTGATGTCGCCAAGATTTTTGAGCGTACTCCTTACATCGCCAATCTGAAGCCGGGCGGCAAATATGTTGCCAAGGACATGTTCGAGGCTGGCGGCATTCCGGTGTTGATGAAGACCATGCTGGAGCATGGATATCTTCACGGTGATTGCATGACTGTGACAGGCCGGACCTTGGCTGAAAACATGGAACATGTTCGCTGGAACGATGAGCAGGATGTTGTCTATCCGGCCAACAAGCCGATCACTGTCACCGGCGGTGTCGTCGGCTTGAAGGGCAATCTGGCCGAGGATGGCGCGATCGTGAAGGTGGCTGGTATGTCGAAGCTGAGTTTCAGCGGTCCGGCGCGTTGTTTCGATTCGGAAGAAGATTGCTTCAATGCCGTCACAAATCGCGATTACAAGGAAGGCGACGTTCTTGTGATCCGCTATGAGGGTCCCAAGGGTGGTCCTGGCATGCGCGAAATGCTTTCGACCACCGCGGCACTATATGGCCAGGGCATGGGCGACAAGGTTGCGCTGATCACCGATGGCCGGTTTTCCGGCGCGACCCGTGGTTTCTGCATTGGCCATGTTGGGCCGGAAGCCGCAGAAGGCGGGCCGATCGGCCTGCTCAATGATGGCGACATCATCGAGATCGATGCCGTTGCCGGGATTTTGAATGTGCAGTTGTCTGATGAGGAACTGGCTGCACGCAGGGAAAAATGGATAGCGCGGGAGACCGATTATGCATCGGGCGCGCTGTGGAAATACGCCCAGACGGTGGGGTCAGCGCGACATGGCGCGGTTACCCATCCGGGCGGAGCGAAAGAAAAGCACTGCTATGCAGACATCTAGCCGCACCCGGACAAGCCTTTTTTGTGCTGTGCTTGCCGTTGCCATAGGCACCGGCGGGCCGGCGCATGCGTTTGATCCCAATGCAGGTGTAACGCGCGAATCGGGTCCATTCGACCTCTTCAAGTTCGGGTTTTCGGCTTACAAGAAAGGTCGAAAGGACGAGGCTGTCGAGGCCTACAAGTACGCTGCGGAAAAAGGCCATCCGGGCGCGCGCTGGGCGCTTGCGAACATGTACGCTTATGGCGACGGTGTGGTTGAGAACGATTACGAAGCTTTCAAGATTTACGATGACATCGCCCGCCAAGGCGTGGAGCCGGGCTCGCAGGATACCGGCTATTTCGTCAACGCGCTGCTGTCGCTGGCGACCTATTACCAGATGGGCATTCCCGGTAGTCCGGTGAAGGCCAACCTCGGCGCGGCGCGGCAGCTTTATTTTCAGGCTGCGTCCGCATTTGGCGTGCCGGAAGCGCAGTATCGTCTTGGCCGCATGATCCTTGAGGGGCATGGCGGTGCGAATGATATCCAGCAGGCGAAGAAATGGCTTAACCGGGCTCGGGTCAGTGGCCATCCAGCCGCTTCCGCGGTTCTTGGCAATGTGGTGTTCGAGGAAGGTCAGGTCGTCCGCGGGCTTGCCTTCATGACCACAGCGCTTGAGCGGTCCCCGGTTTCGGACAAGGCCTGGATTCAGGCGTTGCAGGAACGGGCCTTTTCTCTGGCAGGCGAAGCTGATCGCCGCACTGCAGTTGCGCTGGCGCAGGATATGCTGGCCAAGGGTCTGAACTGATAGACAGTCCTGCCGAACCCGCGGTCTATTCTGAAAGACAGCGTTTCAGTCGCATCTTGGCAACAATTTCAGGATTTTAGCCAGGGATCGGGATTGAGGCCTTTGTCATCCCGCGCGTGATTCGCGCCACCGGACACCCGTCCGAGATCTTTTTCCAACTGGTATTGTTGAGGTTGCGTTCACAGCGCGCCAGATAGCGTTGAGATGAGCTGATCTGCAGGCAGATCACGCTACCTTCCTTGATCCGCTTGCCATTGCCCAAACATTCGCAATCCTGCCCTGCAAAAGCGGAAGGCGCGGACAGGCCGAGCACGGTCAGAAAACCGATGCCCACAGCAAAATGCCATGATTGCACGTGTTTCATGAATTGATGATGCGCCTGTTGCCGCGTGTTGGCAAGTCTGGCGATTCTTACAGGTCAGGCCTGTGCGCGCATGGTGAGCTTACACTCTAAGCGAAATCGCCACAGGAACATGGTCAGAGGGTTTTTCCCAGCCTCGAACATGCTTTTCGACATTGGCTGATTGCAACATGATTGCAGCCTCGGGCGAGAGCATCAAATGATCGATGCGGATTCCGTTGTTTAGGCCAGGCGCCGGCCTGATAATCCCAGAATGTGTAGGTTTCCGGCTGATCGTTGACCGAACGCAACGCATCGGTGAAACCCAGATTTTCAAGCTTTCTGAAAGCGTTACGGGATTCAGGACGGAACAGTGCATCGCCCTCCCAGGCTTTCGGATTGTAGCAATCCACCGGCTCGGGAATGACGTTGTAATCGCCTGCCAGCACCAGCGGTTCCTCGAGCGCCAAGCGCTCGGCGGCGAAAGCTTCAAGACGCTCCATCCAGGAAAGCTTGTAGGGGAATTTTGGGGTGTCGACCGGGTTTCCATTGGGTAGATAAAGTGACACCACGCGCAGCACGCCACTATCGACCGAGAATACAGCCTCGATAAAGCGTGCCTGCTCATCGCTGTCGTCACCCGGCAGGCCGCGATTGACTTCATCGGGGCTTTGCTTGGACAGGATCGCTACGCCGTTGAAGCCCTTTTGTCCATGAGTTTCAACATGATAGCCGAGCGCCTCAAGCTCCAGACGCGGAAAGCCCTCGTCGACCGACTTGATTTCCTGCAGGCAGGCAATGTCGGGATCACTTTCCTTGAGCCAGACCTGCAGATTGTCGATCCGCGCCTTGATGCCATTGATGTTCCAGGTGGCGATTTTCAAGGCATGCATCCTTCAACAGGCGATCGGCTCAAGTGCGGATCGGGAGAGCTGGTTAAATCGAAAAGCTGGTACCGCAGCCGCAAGAGGCAACGGCATTGGGGTTCTTGATCTGGAAGGCCTGGCCCATCAGATTGTCGACGAAGTCGATTTCCGATCCAGCCATGTAAACAAGCGAGACCTGATCGATAAGAACTCGCGCATCGCCTTTTTCAAGCACGATGTCATCGTCGGCGGGCTGGTCATCGAGATCAAATTTGTAGGAAAACCCCGAGCATCCGCCACCTTCGACGGAGACCCTGAGCGACGATTTGCCGGTTTCGCCCGAGACAATTTCCGTAATTCTGCGCGCGGCAGAATCGGACAGTGTTACCGTTGCAGCTTCAGTCATGGTAGCTCCTTGCCGGGGTCAAGGTCCGGAAGAGACGTGTTTCAAATCACTTGCTCTATAGGTATGAAGGCGCTGGCCCTGCGTCAATGGTTGAACGTGGTGAGTCGGGGCTTGGACGGATTGAGCCAGGGTCTGGTTGGCGCCTGTTGACGGGATAGGTATGGAATTTGATGTAAAAAAACTGGGTTTTGGAACCGGGATGCATGCGCCATGGGCTGCTGACCCGTGGACCAGTCGTGGACGGCTAGTTGCCGAACCGATCAGCCCGACGCGATCCGAGTTTCAACGCGACCGCGACCGGATCGTTCACACAACCGCTTTCCGGCGGTTGAAGCACAAGACGCAAGTGTTTGTCGCCCATGAGGGGGACCATTACCGAACCAGGCTGACCCACACCATCGAAGTGGCGCAGATCGCCCGTGCGCTGGCCCGTGCGCTGAAACTTGACGAGGATCTGGCCGAAGGCGTCGCGCTGGTTCATGATTTTGGGCACACGCCGTTTGGCCATACCGGTGAAGACGCCCTGGCCGAGTTGATGGCCGACGCGGGCGGCTTTGATCACAATGCCCAGGCGCTGCGCATCGTTACCAAGCTCGAGCAGCGTTATGCCGAGTTTGATGGCCTCAATCTGAGTTGGGAAACGCTTGAGGGACTGGTCAAGCACAATGGCCCGCTGATTGTGGATGGCGGTGCGCCGGTTCCTGAGCCGATCGCCCACTACAATGCCAGCCACGATCTGTGGCTTGCCACCTATTCCAGCCTGGAGGCCCAGGTAGCCGCGATCGCTGATGACATTGCCTACAATACTCACGACATCGATGACGGGCTTCGCTCAGGCCTGATTACGATAGAGATGCTGGAGGAGTTGCCGCTGATCGCGCGGTTGCTGTCTGATGTGCGTGAGCGCTATCCAAACCTGGAGGAGCCGCGGCTGATCCATGAGATCATGCGTCGGCAAATCACTGAAATGGTCGAGGACGTGATCGGCATGGCGCAGGCAAATATCTTTGCGATCAAGCCGCAATCTGCCGATGATGTCCGTCATGCGGGGCGGACAATGGCGCATTTTTCTGACGAATTCGTTGCTGCTGATCGAGATATCAAGACGTTTTTGTACCGCCATCTTTACCGGCATCCCGACGTTATGCGGGTGAGGGCGTCAGCCACACAAATCGTGCGCGATCTGTTTGCTGCTTTCATGGCGGACCCTTCGGCAATGGGCGACAAGCATCGGCATGCGGGTATTGAAGATCTGGCGGTGGAGTTGCGGGCACGAAAGGTGAGGGACTATCTCGCCGGTATGACCGATACCTACGCCATTGCCGCGCACCGGCGTTTGTTTGACCATACCCCGGAATTGAGATAGGCAGCGCTCACTTAGCGCGAGCATCAGTTTCGCCCAGTTTTCCCGTTTTTTCCGGACTTAAGCCATGAATGTATTCAAGGACTTCGAAAACAGAATCAAGCAGGCCGTGCAAGCGCTTGACGTGATCAAGGAAAAGGGCGCCGAAGTCAGCTTTGAGCGATTGACTGCAGAACCGCCAAGAGACCCAGCACACGGCGATATCTCGACCAATGCGGCGATGGTCCTGGCCAAGCCTCTGGGCATGAACCCGCGGGCGTTGGCGGACATGATTGCGGCACAGTTTGAAGGCGACGCCGACGTTTTCGAGACAACCGTGGCCGGGCCCGGCTTTCTCAATTTCCGGCTGACCGCAGCTTTCTGGCGTCGCCTGGCTTCGACGATCATCCGTGAGGGCGTTGATTTTGGACGTTCATCACTCGGAGCTGACCGCAAGGTCAATGTCGAATATGTCTCGGCCAATCCGACAGGACCTATGCATGTGGGGCATTGCCGTGGCGCCGTTGTTGGTGATGCGCTGGCCAATCTGATGGGCTTTGCGGGCTATCAGGTGACCAAGGAATACTACATCAATGATGCCGGGTCGCAGATCGATGTTTTGGCAAAGTCGGTCTATCTGAGATACCGCGAAGCCCTTGGCGAGGACATCGGCGAGATTCCGGCGGGGCTCTATCCCGGCGATTATCTTGTCCCCGTGGGGAAGGCGCTCGCCACCGAATTCGGCACCTCGCTCCATTCGACGCCGGAAGCCGAGCGGATGGCGCTGATCAAAGAGCGTACGATTGACGCGATGATGGACATGATCCGGTCCGATCTGAAAGCTCTTAATGTTGAGCACGACGTATTCTTCTCAGAGCGCAGTCTGCACGCCGATGGCGAGCGCGCGATACGTCACGCCATTAACGACCTGACATTCAAAGGTCATGTCTACAAGGGCAAGCTGCCGCCGCCGAAGGGCCAGGCTCCTGAGGAATGGGAAGACCGTGAACAGACCTTGTTCCGCTCGACCGATGTTGGTGATGATATCGACCGTCCGCTGATCAAGTCTGATGGCAGCTATACCTATTTTGCCGCTGATGTGGCCTATTTCCGCGACAAGTTCGAACGTGGTTATACCGAGATGATCTATGTGCTCGGGGCGGATCATGGCGGCTACATCAAGCGGCTTGAGGCTGTCGCCAAGGCTGTTTCGGGAGGTGAAGCCAAGCTCACGGTGCTGCTGTGCCAACTGGTCAAGATCTACCGTAATGGCGAGCCGGTCCGCATGTCCAAGCGGTCTGGCGATTTCATCACGCTTCGCGACGTTGTGGATGAAGTCGGCGTGGATTCCGTTCGCTTCATGATGCTTTACCGCAAGAGCTCGGAATCGTTGGACTTTGATTTCGCCAAGGTGACCGAGCACTCGAAGGACAATCCGGTCTTTTATGTTCAATACGCCCATGCGCGGTGTGCATCCGTGATGCGTCAGGCTTTGGAGGTGTTCCCGGATCTGGATTTGTCGCCTGAAACACTGGCGTCTGCTGACCTGTCTGATCTTGAGCATGAGAGTGAGTTGGCGTTGATCGCCAAGCTCGGCGAATATCCGCGAATGATCGAAGCCGCAGCGACCGGACAGGAGCCGCACAGGGTGGCTTTTTATCTTTATGATCTTGCAAGTCTGCTGCATGCGCACTGGAATAAAGGGCGCGATGAGCCGGGTTTGCGGTTTGTTAACGATAAAAACAGACAATCAACAATTGCCAGGATGGGTTTGGTGTACGCAGTAGCGTCGGTTTTGAAGTCAGGTCTCACGATTACGGGAACTGACGCGCCGGACGAAATGCGCTAAACGTCACCTTTTCCCCACATTGCTCTGGCAGTAATTTGTGCAAGAGTATGTGAGTGATGCATGGCTGATCAATTGGATAGCAACACGCGGTCCCCCAACCCGGACGCCGAAATCGACGATCCTTTGGCCGAACTTGCCAGGATTATCGGTTATGAACGGCCAGCCGAGGTTGCCCACGTGGCCGATGAAGCACTGGAATCGAATGAGTTCGATCTCGAGGCGGAATTGATGCGCGAACTCGATGTGCCATTGGCTCCATCTGACGATGATTTGGACGGGATCGAGGCTGACGTAGCGCTGGACGAGCTGTTGGCGGCTGCAGACTTCGATCTTGAGCATGAGCAAGAGAATGACGATCAGGCATTTGCTGATGATGCGCGGCTTGAAAACGTTGGAAGCGATATGCCGGAACTCGACGACGCCGGCGTTTTCTCGGCCGATGGGCGCTCTTCCGGCGATTTGCTGAAAGCCATCGAAAACGATTTTCCTGTTGATGTGGAAGAGCTTGCGTCTGAGCTCGATGCGACGTCAGCTGAACCTGACGTTGTAGATGAACAGCAGATTTTTGAACCGGTTAAGGACAACGTGGCCCCCTCGATGGTGGCTGAACCAGGCACTGCGCAAACCTCCGCAACAACCGGGCATCTCGATGATGACATTCTGGCGGATATGGTCCGGTTTGATCTGCCCGCGAGCACGCCGGAAATGGCCGAGTCTGTTGCTGTTCTAGCGTCTTCTCAGTCGGTCGAACCTCATGAGGGCATCAAGTTCAGTGATCAATCGTCGCCTTCTGACGACGACCAGAACGCGACTCTGGATTTCGAAGAATATTTGTCCACAGAGCTTGATGTCTTCGGGCACGAAGTAGCGATGAATGCTGTTCAGCCAGACATTCAGGAGGCTGAGCAAGCCGAGGCGGTCGATGTGGCTGACGATGAGCTGGCCGATGCTGACCCGGATTTCAACGTCGAGGCGGCGCTGGATTCGCTGAATGACAGTACTCTGGATGACGATGTTGCTGTTTTTGACGATGCTGCCGAAGATCTGCTTGCCGGCCTGAATGGCGGTGTCGATTTTTCCAAGGGCCCTGACGTTTCGGCTGGCCCGTCGATGGAAACCGCAGACGATTGGTCGCTCGACAACATTGAAGAATCGGCTACCGATGAGCTTGATGGCGAGCTTGGCGATATGTTTGGCTTGCCTGAACGTGTGGTGGATCCTTCATCCAAAATATCCGACGAGACCGATGATTTTGAACTCGATCTGGAACAGGTTCTGGCGGACAGCTTTGATGATTCCGACGATGATCGGGCGGAGCCTGTAGGCATGGCGATCACCGATTCTGGCGCTGAAGAGGTGGCCACTGCCGACGATTGGCTGTCCGACGAAGCGGCGCTGCCGCAATCGGCTGAACGTGATGAAATGGCGGATGCTTTTCTTGGCTTGGTGCCAGGTGGTTATGGTGAAGCCACGAATCAGGTGCCTGCGTCTGAGCTGCCCGTCGAAACATTGGCACCCAAAGATCCTGGCAGCGAACCGCATCAAGATGATTGGCTCGCCGGTTTTGAAACTTCGGAACATGCTGAACTGCCTGCTGAATCAAAACCCGATCTGGATGAGTATTATTTCGATGCGGATTTGATCTCCGAGGCCGATGAAGCCGTTGAAACTGTTGGTGAAATTGACGTACCTGAACTGGCCCATGACGAGCCTCAGCCGTTTGATCCGGATTACGAAACCGAGATTGAGCGTGAATTTGCCACTATAGGCGAGCGTCACGAGAACAATGCGGACGATGAAGCTGCCGATGTTGCTGCCGCCGGACTTGGCACAGTGGAAAGCTGGAGCCGTAACGCCGGGTCGTCGCGCGGTTATGAGGTTTCTGACGATTACATCGCACTGGAACGTGAACTCGGCTTTGGCGAAGGCCATTCCACCGGGGCTTTTGCGGCTGATGTTTCTGGCGAAGATTACCTGGCCGGAGAGGCTGATTTCCGTCACGAGGCTGAAAATCGCTCGCGTGGACCAATTGTGGCGGTTGCGGTTCTTGCGCTGGCCGTGATCGCCGGTGTCGGCGCGTTCGGTTGGAGCATGTTTTCTGGTGATGGAACGACCGCTGACGGTGGTCCGCGGATCATCCGGGCCGACACTGAACCGGTGAAAGTGCTTCCCGAAAATCCGGGCGGCGTCACTGTGCCCAACCAGGACAAGGCCGTTTACGACCGTGTTGCTGGTGGCAGCGGGTCCTCGACAGGACAGCCGGCCCTAGTCAATTCAGCGGAAGAGCCGATTGATGTCGTTCAAAGGACGCTTGATCCTGAAATCCTTCCCTTGGAAGGCCGGAACGATGCCACAGGCAAATCCGAGGACCGACTTGCTGCCGGTGAGAACACGCCAGAGGCTTTTGCCAATGGTGCGACTGCGCCGGTTGTTGCTCCCCGCAAGGTTCGTACGATGATCGTCAAACCTGACGGCTCCATCGTGGCGCGAGAAGAGCCGGTTGCGGTGCCATCCGCCACGGGTGAACAACCGCAGACCCTGGCATCAGCTGCCTCACAGATCGTTTCTCCTGTTGAGCCAGCGTCCGGTTCGGAAGCTGTCGAACAGCCAGTATCTGAAGCAGCCGTGACGCCGGTTGAGAATGCTTTAGACACTGAGGTATCATCCAGCGACGGTACATTGGCTCCGGTGCGGGTGGTCAAGACCCAGCCAATCCGGCCTGTGTCCAACGCCCCGGTTCCGCAAGGCCGTCCCGCTGACCAGCCGGTCAATGTGATCGGCACCGTTAGCCAGGGTGGTAGAGTAGGCGCTGCTCCAGCCGCATCCGCTGTTCCTGCGACACCTGCTGCGCCTCAACCCGTTGCAGTCGCATCGGCACCGGCTGCAGCAGCACCTGCCGCCAATCCCGGCGGGTACTATGTGCAGATTGCATCACAGCCAACCGCAGAGGGCGCGCAGTCGTCCTGGAATACGTTGTCCAATCGCTACAGTTCTGTCCTCGGCGGACTGAGCGTCGACATCCAGCGTGCGGATATTGTGGGCAAGGGAGTGTTTCACAGGGTCAAGGTGCCAGCTGGCTCCAAAGACCAGGCAAACGCACTTTGCAGTCGTTATAAGGCTGCTGGCGGTAGTTGCTTCGTCTCGCGCTAGTTGCTGGACTTGAAGTGAAAACTGATTGAGAGGCCGCGCCAGACTGCGCGGCCTTTTTCATACCCGCAGATCCGGTGACGTCTGACTGTCAAACCGACGCAGTTCGACTACCATTGGGTCATGAGCGAATCAAAAGCAGTTATTTTCGGATGTGCGGGCCCGGTGTTGAGCCCCGGTGAAGCGTCATTCTTTGCAGATACCAGGCCCTGGGGATTTATCCTTTTCGGCCGCAATATCGTCAGCCTGAGCCAGGTGGCGGATCTGACCGCCAGTCTGCGTGAAAGCGTCGGCCGTCCTGATGCGCCGATTCTGATTGATCAGGAGGGAGGCCGCGTGCAGCGGTTCAAACCGCCACTGGTTCCGCAATATCCCTCAGGGGCCGATCTCGGCGCGCTTTACCTCGCCAACCCGGATGCCGGTTTGCGGGCAACCTGGATCATGTCGCGCCTGCATGCATTCGACCTTGTTCCGCTGGGGATCACCGTCGACTGTCTGCCGGTGCTGGATGTGCCTTCGCCGGGCGGGCATGAGGTGATTGGCAGCCGTGCTTATGGCATCACGCCCGATGTCGTCTCTGTATTGGGGGTAGCGGCGTCGGAGGGGCTGAAGGCCGGAGGAATGCTACCGGTTATCAAGCACATTCCCGGCCATGGGCGTGCGGGTGCTGATACACACCATGAATTGCCGCACGTGGATGCGTCCCGCGCAGAATTGTCGGCGCGTGACTTTATCCCGTTCAAGGCGCTGGCCGGAGAGGCGATGGCGATGTCGGCGCATGTGGTGTTTACCGATATTGATGCGGATCACCCTGCAACAACCTCGCGCCGGGTTGTGGACGAGATCATTCGCTCCGAAATCGGGTTTGACGGGCTGTTGATGTCGGATGATGTGTCGATGAACGCGCTTTCTGGGGATTTCGCCACAAGGACCCGTGCAATTTTCGCTGCAGGATGCGATGTCACATTGCATTGCAATGGCGATCGGGCGGAAATGGAAGCGGTGGCTTCAGTCACGCCGGTCCTCTCGGATGATGGCTTGCGTCGCGCAGAAGATGCCATGGCGGCCTTCCGTGCTCCCGATGACAGCGACGAGGCGGCATTGCGTGAAGAATTCGAGGGGCTGATGGCGGCCTCCTAGCAAGGGATCTGAAAGGCGGCAGGTGTGAGCAACAGCAACCGGCAGAGCGCTGGCAATCCTGGTAAAACGTCGCTGGGCAAAACGCCCATGGACGCGATGTGGGATGATGCAAAGACTGACCGGGCCACGGGCGACCCTTCACTGCTGATTGACATTGATGGTTTCGAAGGCCCGCTCGATCTGTTGTTGCATCTTGCGCGCACCCAGCGCGTGGATCTCGCGCGGATTTCGGTTCTGGCGCTGGCCGAGCAATATCTGCTTTTCGTTGAGAAGGCCCGTGCGCTTCGGCTGGAGTTGGCCGCCGATTATCTGGTGATGGCGGCATGGCTCGCCTATCTCAAGTCAAAGCTGTTGATCCCGCAGGGGCCGAAAGGTGATGAGCCGAGCGGTGAGGAAATGGCAGCACAGCTGGCTTTCCGGCTCAAGCGGCTTGAAGCCATGCGAGAGGCTGCCACACGGCTGGTCAATCGCAACCGTTTGGGCCGCGATGTGTTTGCCCGTGGGGCGCCTGAACCGATGGTGATTGACAAGACCTCGAATTTTGACGCGACGCTTTACGATTTGCTGACAGCCTATGCGGCGCAAAAGCAGCGCCAGACGATAACCCAGGTGACGATTTCACGCCGGCGCGTCTGGTCGCTCAGTGACGCCCGCGTGATCCTGTTCCGGCTGATCGGCGAACTCAAAGACTGGACTGCACTGGACCAGTATCTGCTGCGCTACATGTCCGATCCTGAAGAGCGGGCGACGGCGATTGCCAGCTCGTTTGCCGCCAGTCTGGAGATGGTGCGGGAAGGACGGCTGGAAATTCGGCAGGATGGCGCGTTCCAGCCTATCTTCATGCGGCTGCCGCCACAGGCGGCTGTCAATGCAGGGAGCAAAACATGACAATGGACCCGGGCCATGGCGCTGCTTTTGCTTATAAAGCGGAGGTGGACGACTTAGAGGGCAACGAGATGGGATCAGACGCCCTGGATGCGCTCAAGGAACGTGCTTTGCATGAGGCCGAACGCATTGCCGAAGCGCTGGTCTTTGCCTCCAGTGATCCGGTCGCGGAAAAACTGATTTCGGGTAAACTCCCGGATAACACGCCGGTTGGCATCGTGATGGAGCGGTTGGCCGAGCGCTATGCCTCGCGCGGCATCAATCTGGTCCGGGTCGGCGATGCATGGGCTTTCCGGACTGCCGCCGATCTGGGCTTCCTGATCCGGCGGGACGAAACAGAAGTCAGGAAACTGTCGCGTGCCGGCCTCGAGGTGCTGTCGACGATTGCCTATCACCAGCCAGTGACGCGCGCGGAAATTGAAGATGTTCGCGGTGTTGCGACCTCGAAAGGTACGCTTGATGTGCTTCTGGAAACAGGCTGGGTGCGCATGCGCGGCCGGCGCAGGTCGCCGGGCCGCCCGGTCACCTATGGGACGACGATGGCGTTTCTTGATCATTTCGGGCTTGAAGACCTTCGTGATTTGCCCGGGATGGACGAACTCAAGGGTGCAGGCCTGCTTTCCGGGCGGGTTCCTTCGAACTTTCAGCCACCACTTCTGGCGTCCGGTGACGAGCTTACCGAGGACGAGGATCCGATCACCCAAATGGACTTGGAAGAGCTTGGTCTCTTGACACCGATGGGTGAAGCGGAGGACTAAGCGTCCGGTCCCGGAGTGCTCCGGACCAGTTGATGCTGACTACAAGGGTTCCGACCATCGTTACACAGCAGACAAGAGCGGCGATCGCGCGCAGAACTGCCGGTGTTACCTTCGCCGCGCGTCTGGCGTTTGAGGACGTTCACCATGCCTATGGTGATCAGCCAACGCTGCGTGGGGTCACGCTGGCGGCGGAGCCGGGTGAAGTCCTGTGTCTGCTTGGCCCATCGGGGTCTGGAAAAACCACGCTTTTGAGACTTGCTGCCGGAATCGAGCCTTTGGGAAGCGGGCGGCTGCTGCTCAATGACCGGGAAATTGCCGGACCACAGACAAATCTTCCGCCCGAACGTCGCGGCATTGGCTTGATGTTTCAGGATTTCGCGCTGTTTCCGCATTTGACAATCCTCGACAATGTCCGGTTTGGATTGACAGCACTGTCATCAGCGGATGCCAAGCGTGAAGCGCTGGCGGCGCTGGACCGTGTCGGCATGGTTCACTATGCGGATAACTACCCGGATGCGCTTTCGGGCGGAGAGCAGCAACGCGTTGCGCTTGCCCGTGCGCTGGCGCCACGTCCTGCAGTGCTTTTGATGGATGAGCCCTTTTCCGGGCTTGATTCGCGGCTCAAGGACAGTGTCAGAGCCGAAACGCTGGCGATTTTGCGTGAAGCAAGGGCCACGGCCATTGTGGTGACCCATGACGCTGAAGAAGCGATGCGAATGGGCGATAGAATTGCGTTGTTGAAAGATGGTGCGCTTGAGCAGGTCGGAACCGCGGAAGACCTTTATCACCGCCCGACTAATCTTTTCGCCGCCGGGTTCTTTTCGGAAATCAATGTTTTTGAAAGCACGGTATCGGCTGAATTCGCACTCACGCCGTTAGGTCCGGTGGCGGCAAAGGGTTTTAGAGATGGTGCTAACGTCTCGATTGCAATAAGGCTGCCGGGCGTTGAAGTTACGGAAACGCCTTGTGGCGTGTCGGCACGGATTGTAGCGCGAAGATTTCTCGGAGTGGAGGAGTTGGTGACGGTGGTGGTTGCGGGAGGCGAAAACCCAATTGACGCGCGTATTCGCGCAGGACAATTGAGGGGCGGCGTTCGCGATGTTTCGGTCACTGTCAACGCGCGTGACATTTTGGTGTTTGAAACAAACGGATAAACACCCTAAGTCAGGGTAGGATGCATACAGGAGAGTATCATGGGTTCATTCAGTATTTGGCATTGGCTAATCGTTCTGGTCGTCGTTCTGCTGCTTTTCGGCCGCGGCAAGATTCCTGAACTGATGGGCGACGTTGCCAAAGGTATCAAGAGTTTCAAGAAGGGCATGGGCGAAGAAGACACCACGCCTGAGACCACCAAGACAGTCGAAAGCAAGGCTGAAGAAGCTGAAGCCAAGGATCGTGGCTAATACGCCAATCCCGTTGCCCTGACGGGTGAGGAGACGCCTGAATGTTCGACATCGGTTGGCCAGAGCTTCTGGTCGTAGCCATTGTGCTCATCGTCGTGGTTGGTCCGAAAGATCTGCCACCCATGCTGCGTGCCTTCGGGCGGACCACCAAGAAACTCAAAGCCATGGCTTCCGAGTTTCGGGGTCAGTTCGATGACGCGTTGCGTGAAGCCGAGCTTGACGACGTCAAGAAGACGTTTGACGATGCACGCAAGCTCAATCCCATGCAGAGCATTCGCGATGCCGTAAATCCGCTCAAGGACACGGCAAGGGATATCAAGGCGGATCTCGAAAAATCGGTAAAGACACCATCTTCGACGGCTGAAGAGCCGCCGAAGATGGCTGCTCCGGAACCGACGATGAAGCTTTCCGACGGGCCGCCCGATTTTAAAACAGAAGCTCCAGCGACAAAGACCGCTGATGTTTCGGACAAATCAACCGCCAAGCCGACTGCTGTAGCTAAAAAGCCAGCGGCCAAACCGGCTGCGGCAAAGACTGCCAAAGCACCGGCTTCATCAAAAGCCAAACCGGCGGCAGTAAAGACAGCCGCGGCTCCAAAGGCTGCCGCCTCGAAGTTGGCGGCTCCAAAATCTGCGGCGAAAGCCACGACAACTGTGTCCAAGGCAAAAGCGCCAGCTAAGCCGGCTCCGGCCAAAAGTGCGCCTCGCGCCAGAAAACCTAAGCAAGGCGAGGGCCAGGCGTGACCGACGATACCGATGACAAGCCGCAGCCGCTTCTTACGCACCTGCTGGAGTTGCGCAATCGCCTGATGTGGGCAATCGGTGCATTCTTCATTGCATTCCTGGTGTGCTTTTCGTTTGCAAAGCCGCTGTTCAACCTTCTGGTTCAGCCCTTTACCTGGGCAGTCCATTGGGCCGGAATGACCGATCGCAAGATCGAGTTGATCTATACTGCGCCGCAGGAGTTTTTCTTCACGCAAATCAAGATCGGGATGTTTGGCGGCCTTGTGCTGGCATTCCCGATAATTGCCGCGCAGGTCTACAAGTTCGTGGCGCCCGGGCTTTACAAGAATGAGCGTGGCGCGTTTTTACCGTTTCTCGTCGCCTCGCCATTGCTGTTCATGCTCGGTGCAGCGCTGGTCTATTTCTTCTTCACGCCGATGGTGATGTGGTTCTTCCTGTCTATGGAACAGACAGGCGGCGCCGGTGAAGCCTCGATCATGCTGCTGCCAAAGGTATCCGAGTATCTCGGGCTGATCATGACGTTGATCTTTGCCTTTGGCCTGGTGTTCCAGTTGCCGGTCGTTACCACGCTGCTGGCGCGGGTCGGGCTGGTTTCCAGCAAGGGCCTCGCGGAGAAGCGCAAGTACGCCATCGTCGCGGCCTTTATTGCGGCTGCCGTGCTGACGCCGCCGGACCCGGTCTCCCAGATCGGACTTGCGCTGCCTACCATCCTTCTTTACGAGATTGCCATCTATTGCGCCCGACTCGTGGAGCGCCAGCGCGCCGCGAGAGCGGCCATGGCGGAAGCCGATGAAGACTCGGCGGCAGCCTCTGATCCCGAAGGGGACGCCTGAGCTCCGGATTGGTTTTTGCACCGTGCCGTCTGACGGCACGGTTGCGGGTTTGGCGCTTCCAATCGAGTACCGGAACCTGCCATGCTTGACATCAAATGGATACGTGAGAACCCTGAAGCTCTTGACGCGGCGCTGGCCAAGCGCGGCGCTGGTGCCCAGTCCGAACAACTGGTCGCACTTGATGAAGCGCGCCGCAATCATGTTGCTGCGCTTCAGGCTCTGCAGGAGCGCCGCAATGGGGCGTCCAAGGAAATTGGCAAGGCAATGGCCGCCAAGGATCAGGCCACGGCCGACAGTCTGAAAGCTGAAGTGGCGAGCATCAAGGACGAGCTCCAGGCTGGCGAAGCAAAAGAGCGCGAGCTTGACGAGACGCTCAAAAACGCCTTGTCGGTGCTGCCCAATATTCCGCTTGACGATGTGCCGGTGGGCGCTGACGAGAGTGAGAATGTCGAGGTTCGGACATCGGGTTCAAAACCTGACCTTGGCTTTGAAACACAAGAACATTTCGAACTTGGTGAAGCGCTGGGCATGATGGATTTCGAGCGTGCGGCAAAAATGTCCGGCTCGAGGTTCACTATCCTCTCGGGCGGGCTGGCCCGGCTCGAACGCGCGCTCGGCCAGTACATGCTTGACCTTCACACCGGCGAGCACGGCTATACCGAAATCAATCCGCCGCTGATGGTCAATGATGCAGCCGCCTACGGCACCGACAAGCTTCCGAAATTTGGTGATGATCTGTTCCGCACCACGGATGGCCGCTGGCTGATTCCGACCGCGGAAGTGCCGCTGACCTACATGGCCGCCGGTGAAATTCTTGCCGAGGAAGACCTGCCCAAGCGGTATGTGGCGCAGACGGCTTGCTTCCGGTCTGAAGCCGGTTCCGCAGGTCGCGATACGCGCGGCATGCTGCGCCAGCATCAGTTTACCAAGGTCGAACTGGTCTCGGTGACCACACCGGAAACCTCGCTTGAAGAGCATGAGCGGATGACTGCAAGCGCCGAAGCTGTGCTCAAGGGGTTGGGGCTGCATTTCCGCACCATAGTGCTTTGCACCGGCGACATGGGGTTTGGTGCGCGCAAGACCTATGACATCGAGGTTTGGCTCCCAGGACAGAAGGCTTATCGCGAAATCTCGTCTTGTTCAGTCTGCGGCGATTTCCAGGCGCGCCGGATGAATGCGCGGTGCCGCAAGGTGGGAGACAAGGCCACGCGCTTTGTCCATACGCTCAACGGCTCCGGCGTGGCGGTCGGCCGGGCATTGATTGCAGTGATGGAAAATTATCAGAACGCCGACGGTTCGATCACCGTGCCCGACGTGTTGCTGCCCTATATGGGCGGGCGCACGAAAATCGAGAAGGCGGCATAACGCATTTATTTCAGGAGAGCAGTCAATGCGAATTCTCATCACCAATGACGACGGCATTCATGCCGAGGGACTTGAGGTGCTTGAGCGCATCGCACGGACGCTTTCCGACGATGTCTGGATTGTTGCGCCGGAAACAGACCAGAGCGGTCTGGCGCATTCACTGACCTTGTCCGAGCCGCTGAGGCTGCGCAAGATAAAGGAAAAGACCTACGCCTTGCGCGGCACGCCCACAGATTGCGTGATCATGGCAATCAAAAGCCTTATGGAAGAAGCTCCTGATCTGGTTCTGTCGGGTGTGAATTCAGGCCAAAATGTTGCCGATGACGTGACCTATTCGGGCACCGTGGCTGGCGCCATGGAAGGCACGTTGCTCGGCATCCGGTCGATCGCAATCAGCCAAGCCTACACTTTCAATGATGGCCGGATCGTCCCTTGGGATGTGGTCGAGACGCTGGCTCCTGATCTGCTCAAGAAGCTTGTCGAGATTGATCTGCCGGCGGGCACGCTGCTGAATGTCAATTTCCCCAATTGCCCGGTCGATGAGGTCAAGGGTGTTGTCGTGACCGATCAGGGGCAGATGACGCACGGGCTTTCGATCGAGGAGCGCCATGACGGACGCGGTTTTCCCTATTTCTGGCTGAAGTTTGGCCGCCGTGATTTTTCACAGAAAACCAATAGCGACATCAAGGCCATCTCGAACGGCTATATCTCGGTTACACCGTTGAAGCTGGACCTGACCAATCATGCGGTCCAGGACCAAATCGCCAAAGCGCTGAAAGACTGATTGATGAATGTGCGGCTGGCGGAGAAGGAAGGGTTCGCCGGGCTTTTTCTGCGTCTCAGGGCAGAGGGGCTGGCCGACAAGGCTTTGCTGACGGCACTTGAACAAACGCCACGCACGCTGTTTCTGTCTGCTGCCTATTCCGATGCCGCCTATCAAGACCGGTTGGTGCCAATCGACTGCGGTGGATTTGCCGAGAGTGCAGATCTTGTTGCCAAGCTTATAGCATCAACGATGATTAAGCCGGAGCACCGGGTTCTCGATCTGGGTACTGGCAGCGGTTTTCTTGCCGCGGTCGCAGCGCGGCTAGCCGAGCGGGTGGTCACTATCGACCGCTACAAGACACTGGTTCAGCTTGCGCAGCAGCGGTTTGCTCATCTTGGGCTCGGCAACATCATGTCGCGCCAGGCCGACGGGTTAAAGGGAATGAGCGGGGAAGGCAATTTCGACCGGATCATTGCAACTTGTGCTTTTGAAACGATGCCACGGCAATTTGTCGATCAACTGGCGTCAGGTGGCGTTATGCTCGCGCCACTTGTTCAGGAAAGCGGGCGAACGCTAATGGTGCGGTTGACCAAAATTGGCAGTCGTTTCGAGCGCGAAGATCTCTTCGAGGTTCCTTACCGGGTTTTTATTCCGGGCATTGCGGCTGCACTTTGAGGCCGGAATTGCAACAAAAACCATCGATTTGAGCTGTCTTAACCGATGAGTAACACTAACGCGCTTTAATCATCGTTATTGGTTTTGCGTTGATTGGGTAGTGTTATGCGTCTCAGACAGACTGTCGTTCCCGGTATTTCGGTGACCCGTTTGCTCGGTGTCGCGCTTCTGGCAGGTTCTGCCGCTGCGTGCAGTTCGGACGCGAGCCGATTTGCTTATCAAAATACGGATCAATTGATGACGGCGTCGGTGCCGCAGCCTTCATCGGCGACATTGGCTCCGATGGCTGGTGTTGGCGGGAACGCGTTGCCACAGGGCGGTTACCCGCAGAACAACTCCTATCCGCAAGCGTCAAACGTCAATCCGCAAAGCTATCCGCAGGCTCCATCAGCTGTCTCGCAGGCTTTTCCGGGTGACTATCGTGCATCAGCGCAACAGGGATATGATCCAACCTCAACCGGATCGGTTCCGGGGTCTGTGGCGCGTGTAGCTTCTTCATCTTCAAATTTGATTTCCGGTGGCGTGCAACGGGTTGCATCGGTGGCGCGCAATGTGCTGCCGTCGGCGCAGCCTGCTCAGCAAGCGCTTCCACCTATGACGCAGCCGACGATTGCCGCGCCAAGCACTCTGCAGCGCCAGACAATCGCAGCGCCACAGACTCAGGCGTTTCCTGAGCGGCCGCAACAATTGTCCTCCGCAGTGCCGGTGAACAAGCGTTATGACAATGTGGCTCCGGTGTTGGCACCTGATCCGATCGTGACCGGCACTACACCGCAAGGTACAGGCTGGACGACAACCGGCGGAACCCGCATTGCGCTCGGTGAAGGCGAAACGATCTACAATTTGTCCAAACGCTATGGCGTTCCGGCAAGCGAGATTATGAAAGCCAACGGCATCACTGATGCTTCGCGTGTATCGAGCGGACGGCAATTGCTGATCCCGATTTACGTCTATTCGCGCCAGGCGCCGGTTTCCGCGCCAGACAACAATCCCAATACTCGGGCCGCCAATTCGAGCTCTGGTATGCGTGGCGAGGTCAAGCATGAACGCCTTCCGTTGCCCGCACCGGCACCAGGTCGGGACGTGGCCGTACTGCCGAGCGCTCCCTCTTTACGCAGCCCGACCAACGAAACTGTTGCAAGCCGCTCATCGACCGAAAATGCTTCCAGTTCCAGTGCACCAGCCAACGGCGTTTATGTCGTCAAGGGTGGCGATTCGCTTAGCAAGATTGCCCGCAATCATGGTGTCAGCGTCGATGCGCTCAAGTCTGCAAATGACCTGACGGGCAGCAACATCCGGATCGGTCAAGCACTTGCCATTCCAAGCGCGGGGGCAACTCAGCTCGCACCGTCATCGACGGCATCTGTCAACAAAACACAGTCACCCAAGCCCTACACACCGCCGGTGAATGCCGTCAGCGACAGTGTCGCGGCGAAAACCAAGGGTGACACGGCTTCGGTCGCACCGGCAGCCACGGGCATTGGCAAATTCCGTTGGCCGGCTCGCGGTCAGGTGATTACCGGTTTTGCCAAGTCCGAGAACGGCAAGCGCAATGACGGTATCGATATTTCGATGCCAACAGGAACGCCGGTCAAGGCAGCTGAAAATGGCGTGGTCATCTATTCAGGTGACGGACTGAAGGAATACGGAAAGACGGTCCTAATTCGGCACGATGACGGGTTGGTTACAGTCTATGCCCATGCTGAAAAGCTTAATGTCAATCGCGGTGACAAGGTTGCGCGTGGCCAGGTGATCGCAAACTCCGGCATGTCCGGCGTTGCAAAGACACCACGGCTGCATTTCGAAGTTCGGAAGAACGCATCGCCAGTCGATCCGACACAATATCTCGAATAGACGCCCCTCCAGGCAAAAACGGAAAAAGGCCCGCACTGTTCAGTGCGGGCCTTTTTCGTTTGTCGATGCAAATTCAGTGCGTGAATTACAGCCTTTGACCGTTGCGCCCAGCCAGGTCCTGAATGAATTGCCAGGCGACGCGTCCGGACCGGGCACCACGCGTGGTGGACCATTCAAGTGCCTGTGCGCGCAGTTCATCGGGATCAATGCTGAGATCGAAGTGCTCGGCATATCCGGAGATCATCTCCAGATATTCGTCCTGATTGCATTTGTGGAATCCGAGCCATAGACCGAAACGATCTGAGAGGGAGACTTTTTCTTCGACTGCTTCGCTCGGGTTGATCGCCGTCGAGCGTTCGTTCTCCATCATGTCACGCGGCAGCAAATGCCGCCGGTTTGACGTTGCATACAGCACCACATTTTCCGGGCGGCCTTCAATGCCGCCGTCGAGCGCTGCCTTGAGTGATTTGTATGCCGTGTCATCATGGTCGAACGACAAATCATCGCAGAACAGAATGAAGCGCGCTTGGGCCTGCCGGAGGATGGCCATAAGTTCGGGGAGGGAATTGATGTCTTCGCGGTGAATTTCGACCAGCTTCAGGGGCGCGATGGTCTCAGCCTCTATCACGAGTTCTGCATGGGCGGATTTGACCAGCGATGATTTCCCCATGCCGCGGGCGCCCCACAAAAGCACGTTGTTGGCTGGAAGACCCCGCGCAAATCGGCGCGTGTTATCGACCAGAATATCGCGGACATGATCGACGCCCTTGATCAAGCCTATGTTGATCCGGTTTGGTTTGCTGACCGGTACGAGATAGTGCGTGTCGGCATTCCAGACAAAGCATTCGGCCGCGTCGAAATTGTTTTCCGGGCACGGCGCCGGTGCCAGTGATTCTACCGCGCGGGAAAGTCTGGCGAGTTCTGCGAGGATTTGCTGAGCGGTTTCGTCTTGCATGTGCGTGTCCCGTGACTTGTCTGTTATGGTGTTGGGGGCATCCGGTGCCATGCACGTTCAACGAAACGCGCAAGCCTCACGTCACCGCCCCATAGGGTTGGTTTGCCTCCGACACGGTAAAATTACCCGGGCGCGAGGTGTTCATGAGCGGGTAGCACGGCGCGGTGAAGCCGAAAAGCGGTTTTGGGCTGGAATTCAGGTGGCCATGAGCCATGTTTGCGTTGCAATCGCTTATCTTGCCACTATATTCCGCTCGACTGCTGGGGCCCTGTATGGGGCTCCATGCTTTATCTTCAAGGAGTTTTTCATGTTTGTTACCCCGGCTTATGCCCAGTCCCCATTTGGTGGCGGCGGCAGCGAAATGCTGATGTCGATCCTGCCTTTCCTTCTGATTTTCGTGATCATGTATTTTCTCATCATCCGTCCTCAGCGGACGCAGATGAAAAAACGAACCGAAATGCTCAATAATGTTCGTCGTGGTGATCAGGTCGTGACCGGCGGCGGCATGATCGCCAAGGTCACCAAGGTGATCGATGATGCCGAACTGGAAGTCGAGATCGCCGATGGCGTCAAGGTTCGTCTGGTTCGCAGCCTGATTGCTGATGTCCGGGTCAAGGGCGAGCCGGCCAAGGAATAGTTGCAATGCGCGGACAGGACATCGCTCCTGTCCGCCGATATTGCGTTCCATATTATCTCACCCTTTTTCGTCCCCGAGGATGAACCGAGAGCCACATGCTTTATTTCTCCCGTTGGAAAACAACCCTCATTTGGCTTGCGGTGCTTGCCGGTGTGGTGTTCGCCTTCCCAAATCTGTTGAGCCAGCAGCAGGCTGATAGCCTGCCGGAATGGGCCCCATCCAAGAAACTCACTCTTGGACTCGATTTGCAGGGAGGCTCCTACATGCTTTTGCAGGTGGAGCGTCAGGACGTCATCAAGGATCGTTTGACCACAACGGTTGATGATGTGCGGCGCCTGCTGCGCGAGGCGGGGATCGGGTACACGGGGTTGGCGGGGACTGGCCAGATGGTTCAGGTCCGCATTCGTGATGATGCTCGGGTCGAAGAAGCCAAGGGTATCCTCGCGGAGCTGTCGGAACCGGTTAATTCCGGTCTTCTGAGCGGCGGCACAGTGTCCGAAGCGACGGTTGAGGAGACACAGCCGGGTCAATTGCGCATTCTTCTGACAGATGACGGTATTACCTATCGTGTCTCGTCAGCCGTGGCGCAGTCTATCGAGGTGGTGCGCAAGCGTATTGACGAGCTTGGCACAACGGAACCGATTATCCAGCGTCAGGGTGATGATCGTATCCTGGTCCAGGTTCCTGGACTTGATGACCCCGAACGATTGAAAAACCTGCTCAACCAGACCGCGAAGCTTGCTTTCCGGATGGTGGACAGTTCCATGCCGGTACAGGAAGCCATTCAGGGGCGGCCGCCGGCAAATTCTGATATTCTCTACACAACCGATGATCCGCCTGTGCCTTATCTGGTTAAGCGCACTGTTCTGGTGTCGGGTGAAAATCTCGTCGATGCGCAGGCCGGATATGACCAGCGCACCAATGAGCCGATTGTCAGCTTCCGCTTTGATTCCAAGGGCGGGCAGCGTTTCGGTCAGGCAACCACCCAGAATGTCGGCTTGCCTTTTGCCATCATCCTTGATGATCAGGTTGTGTCCGCGCCAGTGATCCGCGAACCCATTCTCGGCGGCACGGGACAGATTTCCGGTAATTTCGACGTTGAGAGTGCCAATGATCTGGCGATCCTGCTGCGCGCCGGCGCGTTGCCGGCCACGCTGACCGTCATCGAAGAACGAACAGTCGGTCCCGGCCTTGGCGCAGATTCGGTTGCTGCGGGCGAAATCGCCGGCATCATCGGTGCGCTTCTGGTGCTCGGATTCATGTTTGTCGCCTATGGCATGCTTGGCTTTATCGCCAACTTGGCTCTGATCGCCAACGTCTGCATGATCATTGCGATTTTGACGCTGCTTGGGGCAACGCTGACATTGCCGGGCATTGCCGGCATCGTGTTGACCGTCGGCATGGCAGTCGATTCCAACGTGTTGATCTACGAGCGTATTCGCGAGGAACACAGGGCCGGTCGATCGCTGATTCAGGCCATTGACGCTGGTTTCAGCAAAGCCTTTGCCACTATCCTTGATGCCAACGTGACCACGCTGATTGCTGCGATCATCTTGTTCTATCTCGGTACCGGGCCGGTGCGCGGTTTTGCCGTGACGCTTGCTGTTGGTATCGCCACAACGGTGTTCACCGCGTTTACATTCACGCGCTGGATGGTTGCCGAGTGGGTTCGCCGCAGACGGCCGAAAAACATGCCGAGGGGCGCGCTTGATGCGATCATCCGGGACTTCAATTTCCGTTTCATGAAGATCCGCCGGTTCACATTCGTTGCGTCAGCCGCATTGTCGCTTGCCGCGATGGCGCTGTTTGCCACGATCAACATGAACTACGGCATTGATTTCAAAGGCGGATCGATGATCGAGGTTCAGGCCAAGGACGGGAATGCCGATGTCGGCGATATCCGTGCGCGGCTGTCTGAACTCAATCTCGGAGATATCCAGGCGCAAGAATTCGGTTCGCCGCGTGAAGTCCTGATCCGTGTGCAAGCGCAGGGTGGTGGCGAAAACGCCGAACAGACGGTTATCACGCTGGTTCGTGGCGAACTGGAAGGCGACTACGATATTCGCCGTGTCGAGGTCGTTGGCCCGACGGTTTCTGGTGAGTTGGCACAGGCCGGCACCATCGCCGTTATCGCGTCCTTGCTGGCAATCCTGGTTTATATTTGGTTCCGGTTCGAATGGCAGTTTGCGCTTGGCGCGATCATTGCCACTGTGCACGACGTGGTGCTGACCATCGGGATTTTCGTGATATCGGGCATCGAATTCAACCTGTCGAGTATTGCGGCGGTGCTGACAATTGTTGGCTACTCGCTCAACGATACGGTGGTGGTGTATGACCGTGTTCGTGAAAACCTGAGGCGATACAAGAAATTGCCACTGACCAGCTTGCTTGACCTATCGATCAACCAGATGTTGCCACGCACCATTCTGACATCGCTGACGACGCTTCTGGCGCTTCTGGCCTTGTTCATCTTTGGTGGGGAAGTCATCCGCTCCTTCACATTCGCCATGATCTTTGGCGTGGTGGTCGGCACCTATTCGTCGATCTTCATCGCCGCGCCGGTGCTGATCCTGTTCAAGCTCAGGGCGGACAATTTCCGCGTCGGGATGGACGCCGACAGTGAAGCGGAAGCTGTGCCTGAGGGCGCGGATCAGAGCAAGGCCTGAGGAATGGCGCCCGGTATTGAAATTCGCGCTGCGCATTTCCCCGGGCGCTCTCCCATTGACGCCTATGGTAATGGCGGCTTCCGGTTTGCGGACATGTCGCATCGCGGCTCGATTCTGTGCCTGCCTTCGGGTGTTTACGGTTGGGATGTGGAAGAGGGGCAGGCGCTGACGATGGATTTGTTTCAGAGAGTTCTGGCTGAAACAAAAGACATCGAATTCTTGCTAGTCGGCACCGGCCAATCGATCCGGCCTTTGCCTGCGGATCTGAAAGCCGCATTGCGTGCCGCCAATGTGTCCTCGGATCCGATGAGCACAGGGGCAGCGGTGCGGACTTACAACGTCATGCTCGCCGAAACCCGTGCGGTCGCTGCCGCCCTTATTGCAGTCTGAGCGGGATGGCTGCGTCCGGCTCATTAGGCCCGTTGCATGCGGACTCCCGATCACATCTTCTGGCTGATCTGCGGGCGGTCGACATTGATCGCTATCTTTCGCTCTTGCTGATGCCGGAATCGGTTCGCGATGATCTGCTCGCGCTGATGTTGTTTAATGCCGAGATTGCCGCAATCCGCGACAGGGTTCGCGAGCCCTTGCCCGGTGAAGTTCGGCTTCAGTGGTGGAGAGACGTCCTTTCGGGTGACCGGGGTGGAGAGGCCAGCGCTCATCCGGTGGCTGCGCTGCTGCTTGAGGTGATTGAGCGTCGCGCCATGCCGCCTGCGCCACTGATTGCCATGTGCGAGGCGCGCATATTTGATCTCTATGATGATCCGATGCCTGACCGGACCAGCTATGAAGGCTATGCCGGAGAAACAGCATCTTCGCTCTTGCAGATGTCGGCGTTTGTCCTTGATCCCGCGGCTTCCACCAAGACTGCTACCGCGAGTGGTCATGCCGGTGTTGCGCAGGCCGTGGCTGGACATTTGATGATGTTGCCGATCTCGCAGGCCAGAGGGCAGGTGTTTATCCCCGGAGATTTGCTTGCAGCGACCGGGCTAGACCGGAATACTCTGCTGGCAGGCGCCGACAAGGCGGCCATATCCAATGCCATAAGAGCCTTTAGCGGGTTTGGACGGGAGCATCTGGACAAGGCTCGGATGGCGCTTTCGGCGGTTCCTGCGTCCGTCAAACCTGCTTATCTGCCTGTTGCGCTGGTGGAAAAAGTGCTGAAGCGCGCCGAGACAATGGGCGACGATTGCCTCACCACATCAGTTCGGTTGCCACAATGGCGTCGCCAGTTGCAGTTATGGCGGGCGGCACAGCGCGGCCGAATCTGATAAGTGGAACCCTGAATTGGCTATCGTGTGCTTCCAGAAGGCGGCGCTGCGTATGCGTTTTTGCGATGTCTTGCACGCCAGCTGGTTGCGCGGCATAGTCAGAGTGTTGACGCGGTCGAGAGCTACGTCAGGCGGAGGATTGGCATGAGCCTTGGAGCATTGATTGTTGTTGTGGCCTTTAGCGTTACGCTGGTGATTGGATTGGTTCTATATACCAGCGGTTCGCGTCGCAAAAAGGAGCGCGATCATGGTGAAGTCATTCTGGAGTTTGCCCGTGCCTATCCCGGAGAAGCGATTCGCTCTGTAACAATTACAGAAGATGGTAATGCCAGCTTTCTCAGGCTGGCAGACGGCAAGACCGGCTTTCTGCAAACCATGGGGCGCCACGATGTGGCGCGGTTGATCCTGCCCGGTGATGTAAGTGTCCAAGCGCTTGAAGATCGGCCGGGATTGCAAATCGAATTCCACGAATCCACTCTCAAAGGCGGAGACTACGTGTTCTGCTCGACTGAAGACGCAGCGGAAGTTTCACTTTGGTTGTGTGGAAGTTTTGCTATGGCGAACCATGATGTGGACACTCCGGAAGACAGCAAGGACGCCTGACCGATGCCGGTTTGAGTATAAGTCAGAGCCTGAATTGCGCGGGGCGGCAGCGCCGAGGTCCGAACAGCCAGCCTCGGCCTCAGAGTAGCGGCTGCATGTTTCCCAATTCGCCTGGCTGATAACGGCAGATCGGTGCTGTGTCTTATTCTGCTGCTTCCTGCACACCGGAGGTTTCAAGCCATGCTGCAAAATCAGCCAGTGCGCGACGGGCCATGGCTTGCTTCTTGGCCTTGGCCTTGTCCTTGCCGCGGAACCGACCACCACCTTCGGGACGAACGATGGCGCCCGGCTCGAGCGGTGGAAACAGGCCGAAATTGACGTTCATTGGCTGGAATGAGCGCTTGCCGGGTTCATCGTTGCTCAAGATGTGACCGCCGGTGATGTGGTTGAGCAGCGCACCGAAAGCCGATGTTACAGGTGGTGATGCCAATTGCTCACCCAAACGCTCGGCTGCGGCAAAGCGCCCGGCGAGAAGCCCCATTGCAGAGCTTTCGACATAGCCTTCGCAGCCGGTGATCTGACCGGCAAAGCGCAAGCCTGGACGGCTCTTGAGTTGCAATGTGCCATCAAGCAGCAGTGGTGAATTGAGATAGGTGTTGCGATGAAGCCCGCCGAGTCGCGCAAACTCGGCATTCTGCAGGCCGGGAATCATACGGATTATGTCGGCCTGGGCGCCATATTTCAGTTTGGTCTGGAAACCGACCATGTTGTAGAGCGTGCCAAGTGCATTGTCCTGGCGCAGTTGCACGACAGCATAGGCCTTGATGTCGGGCTGGTGGGAGTTTGTCAGTCCCATCGGCTTCATCGGGCCATAGCGCAAGGTCTCGCGTCCACGCTCGGCCATGATCTCGATTGGCAGGCAGCCATCAAAATAGGGTGTGCCTTCCCACTCCTTGAAGCCAGTGGTGTCGCCGCCGATCAAGGCATCGAGGAACGCCTCGTACTGACCCTTGTCCATCGGGCAATTGATGTAGTCACTGCCAGTGCCGCCGGGACCGACCTTGTCGTAGCGGGATTGAAACCAGCAGATCGACATATCGATGGAATCAGTATGGATGATCGGAGCGATCGCATCGAAAAACGCCAGTGCGTCTTGACCTGTTTCAGCGCTGATGGCTTCGGCGAGACCAGGTGCCGTCAAGGGGCCTGTGGCGATGATGGTCTGGCCCCAGTCTTCAGGCGGCAAGCCTGAAACTTCTTCGCGGGCAATGGTGATCAATGGTTCGGCTTCAATTGCGTCGGTGACAGCCTGTGCGAAGGCTTCGCGATCGACTGCAAGCGCTCCGCCTGCGGGAACCTGGTTTTTGTCGGCGCACGACATGATCAGGGAACTCGCCAATCGCATCTCGGCGTGAATGACGCCGACTGCGTTGTTTTCAGCATCATCCGAGCGGAACGAATTCGAGCAGACCAGTTCGGCAAGGCTGTCAGTCTTGTGGGCTTCAGTGCCGCGGACCGGGCGCATTTCATGCAGGACCACGGGCAAGCCGCGCCGCGCGATCTGCCAGGCAGCTTCAGAGCCAGCCAGGCCGCCGCCGATGATGTGGATGGGGGAGTGGGGAGAATTGGTCTTGGTCATAGCGTCCGTTTACCACGGGCGCGATCCCGTCTCAAAGATGTTTGTGGTGTGGATACACAAACGAAAACGGCGCCCTAAAGGACGCCGTAACGAACGGTCATGACAAAGCTGTTAGCGGGTACGAAGGCCGCGAGCAACATTGTCGATGTCGAAACGTGTCAGGCCGATGTCAGCCAGGGTTTCGTTGGAAAGATTGGCAAGTTCCTGTGCGGTCTGGCGGGACTTCATCCAGCTGCGTGCTCTGTTGAGAATTTTCATGGTCGTTTCCTCGGGTGTGCCGTTCAAGGCGGTGATTTCGGTGTCTTCAATCTGCTGCACTATATATAGGCGATTGCTGCTCAATTGTGCAGCGCAATATTCACAGGCCTGATATGCGCGGTTGGAATGGCTGGATTATCTATCTGTCAACTTATACCACTGCTGCATATTTGAGCATTTGGCTTGAGGAAGGGCCGCGTGCATGTGGGAATTGCGTCAGATCCAATTTCAGCCTGGCTCAAACAGAAACAGCGCCCTGTCTCCAGGGCGCCGTTTTGAAGTCCGGTCAGAAGACCGGGCAGAAATTTTCAGTCTTAGTGACCCGGACGGCGTGCAACGAACGGGATGTCACCGCGGGAGATACCAAGGTCATTGAGTTCACGCTGAGACATGCGCGACAGTTCGTTGACGGTGTTGCGGTAGTCGCGCCAGTCTTTGTAGGCCTTACGGAAGTTCATGATGTTTATCCTTTCAATGGGCACTGACATAAAGTTCGTGTGCCGTGTTTCGTTGAGCATCATATAGGAGGGATCGAAGAGATTGTGCAGTGCAAAAAATCGCAAGGGAGCCATGCAATTTCTGCAACGCACATTAACAAATCCTTGTTAATGAACGTCAATTTGTAACGATGTATGGAATTGGTTGAGCTGGTTGAAGCATTTGCCCCCGCATGTTGGGCGGTTGGGTGCGCGCTTCTGGATTTGGAGATTGTGCCTGCGAGAATCGCCTTGAAACTGCGCGGGGGCCTCAGCAGGACAAAAAAATAACGCCCACCGGGGGAGGAGGATCCGGTGGGCGTCATTTTGGGAGACTGATGCTCGGGAGGAGGATGAACACCAGTCACATCGAAGCGGCCATTGGGAGGAGGAGGAGGCCGCTCCGAATTCGTAAAACTTTTATACGGCGCGACGTGCGGCGAATGGAATATCGCCCCGTGCCATGCCAATGTCGCTCAACTCGCGTTCTGTAA
>Ga0163215_100690_pt1 | contig 42793 bp, 40 predicted proteins | sample SynspAceP_FD_185934 | JGI IMG/M metagenome (GOLD analysis project Ga0163215, IMG submission 185934) | Saline lake microbial communities from Ace Lake in Antarctica - Synechococcus sp. Ace-P (Hybrid Assembly) | ecosystem: Environmental > Aquatic > Non-marine Saline and Alkaline > Saline | place...
TGAGGCGGGGTGTCACGAACAGCAATGTTGCAAGGGTCAGCGCCACGCAGCCCACCAGCATTTGCAGGCCCACAACCATCAGCAGGTTTCCCCCCGACGAGGCGCCACGCACCGTCAACGTCGCGATGGTGAGGGCCAGAACTCCGATGATGCATATGGCGATACTGGTCAGGTCTGCCCCTTGGGTCAGGCGTGTGCCCATGATCAGGCCTACTCCTGCCAGACCTGCAATCAATCCTGCAATACCCAGACGGCCCAAACGCTCGCCCATGAACAGCCAGGCCGCTAGGGCGACCATGAGCGGCATTGTAGAGGCGAGGATGGCGGCAAAAGATGCCTCGATGGTTTGCATCGCGATGAAGAACAGGCCGAGGTAGACAGCGTTTTGTAGAATGCCAAAACCGATGGTCGCCCGCCATTGCGCGCGCGTCAGGTGCCAGTTCTGACCCAAAGCCTTTGCAATCGCCACACCGATCAAACCGGACACGAGATAGCGCAGCGAGAGGGCAAACAGAGGCGAGGCATCCGCGACAATGATCCGCGCAGAGGTAAAGGCCGATGACCACATCAGAGCAAAGGCCAGCCCCAATCCGATTGCGCGTAGTTCCATGGATGATGTGCCTTGTCCCGTGCTCTGGATCGAGACCATCAGGCAGATATTGGCAAAGCACAACCTGCGTTATTGCCAGTGCCGTCTTGCAAAAGAGTGCAAACGAAAAAGGGCCGCCCTGTTGGACGACCCTTTAAAAAAACAGCGTATTGCTGGATTTAGCCGTTAACGCTGTCTTTCAGCGCTTTCGCGATTGTCATTTTGACAACCTTGTCAGCTTCTTTTTTGAATTGCTCGCCGGTCGCTGGGTTACGTACCATACGCTCGGGACGCTCGCGGCAATAGATTTTGCCAACACCGGGAAGGGTAACAGCACCGCCGCCGGATACTTCTTTTGTGATCAATTCGCATACTGCATCAAGTGCCGCGCCTGCGGATTTCTTGTCTGCGCCCATTACGTCTGCCAGTGCGGCTACGAGCTGGGTCTTTGTCATTGGTTTGGTCGCCATTTTATTCTCCTATGCCCGACTATGGGCCTCATTTGCGGAATGTAACGGTATGTAGGCGGCAAGCACAACGAATAGTCCCGATATTTCCTGCAAAATATCAGCTTTTTTGCAATTTTTCCCCTTTGATTCCGCCTAGAGGAAGGCCGTCTCGTCAAAAGAGCGTAATTTCCGGCTGTGAATCCGCTCCAGCGGCTCGTTGCGCAGCTGTTCCATGGCGCGGATTCCGATCATTAAATGGCGCGCCACTTGGGTTTTGTAGAAATCAGACGCCATGCCGGGCAGCTTCAGCTCGCCGTGCAAAGGCTTGTCGGAGACACAGAGCAAGGTGCCGTAGGGCACGCGAAAGCGGTAGCCGTTGGCGGCAATGGTCGCACTCTCCATGTCCAGCGCGATTGCGCGCGCCTGGCTGAGACGGTGCACAGGACCGGACTGGTCGCGCAGCTCCCAGTTGCGATTGTCGATGGTGGCGACCGTGCCTGTGCGCATGATCCGCTTCAGGTCGTAGCCCTCCAGCTGCGTTACCTCGGCCACGGCTTTTTCCAGCGCAATCTGGATTTCCGCCAGCGCGGGGATGGGCACCCAGACGGGCAGATCGTCATCCAGCACATGATCTTCGCGCAGATAGGCGTGGGCCAGTACGAAATCCCCCAGCTTCTGGCTGTTGCGCAGGCCAGCGCAGTGACCCACCATCAGCCACGCATGCGGGCGCAGAACCGCAATATGATCGGTGGCGGTTTTCGCATTGGAGGGCCCCACGCCGATATTGACCAGCGTGATGCCCGATCCGTCTGCCCGTTTGAGGTGATAGGTCGGCATTTGCGGCAATCGGGCGGCGGCGATGATCGGGGCATCTCCATCGGTGATTTCCTGATCGCCGGTCGAGACAAATGAAGTATAGCCGCTGGCTGGATCGCGCAGCATGGTGCGGGCGTATTCCTCAAACTCGGAGACATAGAACTGGTAGTTGGTGAAAAGGACGTGACACTGGAAATGGTCCGGATCGGTGGCGGTGTAATGCGTCAGACGTGCCAGCGAGTAATCCACCCGCTGCGCCGTAAAGGGTGCCAGTGGGCCGACACCATCAGCAGCCACAAAGGTGCCGTTCACGATATCGTCGTTGGTCGTGGACAGGTCCGGCACGTCGAACACATCGCGCAGGGTAAACGCGGCAGCGCCTTCTTGCGGGACGGTGATGCCTGAATCGTGCGTCATGGCGAAATGCACGGGAATAGGCGTGTCGGAAGGGCCGATGATGACCGGCTGGCCGTGATTGGTCAGCAACAGGCCGATCTGCTGGATCAGGTAATTGCGGAACAGATCGGGCCGCGTGATGGTACAGGCATAGGTGCCGGGAGTGGCGACATGGCCAAAGCTGAGGCGGGTATCCACTTGCGCATAGGAGGCCGTGGTCACGCGCACTTCGGGATAGAAGGCGCGGATGCGCGTATCGGGCGGCGCGTCTGCCATTGCTTCGGTGAATTGCGTGCGCAGAAACGCGATAGACTGCGTGTACAGCTCCGTCAGGCGGTCTACTGCGGCGGTAGCATCGGTAAAGGCTTCGGGCTGTGCCGCATCCGGCGTGAGGATTTTATACTGCTTCATTTTGTGTCTTTGTCCTTGGATGTGAACAGCGAACCGATTTTTTGCAGGATCTGATCACTGCTGTCATCGTCTCGAAGGTCTAGAGATTCGACGGTGCGCATCAGCTCCAACTCGTAGGTGAGGTCAGCCTCTGACGGCTCTGGCGTGACAGACATCAACCACAGCGCGAAGGGGTCAGTGGTTCCGGTGTCGTGGTATTCGGAGAAGTCGTTGATGCCCAGATCGCGGGCCGTTTCTGGCAGGTCGAGGCCAAACCGGTCCTTCAGAAAGGTCTGGAAGGCAATCGGCGCGATGCACCTGTCTTCTGGCTGGACGTCTGATACGTCTGTCAGTCCGTTGTAATCCAGCGCGTAGGCCAGAGGCGATATTTCGGTGCCTTCCAGCGCCCCCGGTTCCGGATATCCCATCGCTAGATATTGCAGTAACACCAGCGGGTCATCGGTGATTACACCGATGGTGCCGTGGCCGATCTGGACAAACTGCTGTTTGCCATTCTGGTCCAGCCAGATCGCCGCGCGCCCGCCATCGCCCGAGGTGGTCGCGATTTCGGCAATACGCGCGTCAACGGCAGGATCAGGCGCGGACCAGTGACTGGTGAAGGCCAGCGTCGTGCCGCCAAACACGACATGGCTTGCGCCGGGCAGATTGCGTTGATCTTCCGGATAGATGGAAAGCCAGTAACCCTGTGGCTGGCCGCCTTTACGCACGCCAAGCCAGCCCTGATCTTCGAGCCAATCGAAGGTCTCGATCAATTCGGGCGCCAGGGTGATGCCTGCGGGCATCAGGGCCGTCAGGTTTCGGGCAAAGATTTTCACGACACGATCACATCTATAAATTCAAAGCTGCGGACATCGACAAGGCCCAGATCGGAAATCCGCAGTTCTGGTATAACAACAAGCGCCAGAAGAGAATGCTGCATATAGGCATTGTTAAGGGTACATCCACAGTCCCGCATGGCTTGCATCATCGCATCCGTCCTGGCGGCAACTGCGTGCGCCGGGCTGTCGGACATCAGACCTGCAATGGGCAGATCAATAGTGGCCAATTCCGCACCGTCCTTGAAGATGGTGATGCCGCCCCCCAGCGCGCGCAAATGGTTTGCGGCCAGCGCCATGTTGTCGGCATCAGTTCCCACCACAATCATATGGTGGCTGTCATGCGCCACGGTTGAGGCCATCGCCATCTGCCCCGTATAGCCAAAGCCCGACACCAGCGCATTGACGACCCCACCCGTGGCGCGGTGCCGCTCTACCAGTGCGATCTGGCAGACATCGCCGTGCGCTGTCACGCGGCCCTCGGTCACGGGCAACTCGAATTGCAGGGCTTTGGTGGGCGCTTGGTTCTCGACCACACCGATCACATTGGCGGTGACGGCATTGGCACCAGCGGGTGCGGGAATAATGAAATCATCGGCCCGCAAATCCCGCGCCATGTTCACTGTCTTACGGGCATGGTCGGGCCAGTCATAATGCGGGCAGTCCACAAGGCAGACGCCATCGCGCGCCACAACCTGCCCCCGCGCAATCACCACCTCGATCGGTAGTGCGCGCAGGTCTGACGACAGGATCACATCGGCGCGGCGGCCGGGGGTGAGCGATCCGAGCTCCCGCTCCAGCCCGAAGTGGGTGGCGGTGTTTATCGTCGCCATTTGCAGCGCGATTAGCGGGTCACAGCCGCATTCGATCGCGTGGCGCACCACGCGGTTCATATGCCCGTCATTCACCAAGGTGCCGGAATGGCAATCATCGGTGCACAGGATCATGTTGCGCGGGTCCAGCCCGCGTTCGGTGATCGCGGTAATCTGGCTTTGCACATCATACCAAGCCGAGCCGAGGCGGATCATCGCCCGCATCCCTTGCCGCATCCGCGCAATGGCGTCCGCCTCACAGGTGCCCTCATGGTCATCCGCAGGCCCGCCCGCGACATAGGCGGCAAAAGCAGGCCCCAGATCGGGCGAGGCATAGTGCCCACCCACGGTTTTGCCCGCGCGCTGGGTCGCGGCAATTTCTGCCAGCATCTGGGGGTCGGCGCCTATCACACCGGGGAAATTCATCATCTCGCCCAGCCCGATGATGCCCTCCCATTGCATGGCCTCGGCCACATCAGCAGCGGTAATCTCGAAGCCCGTTGTCTCCATCCCCGGTGCGCTGGGCGCGCAAGACGGCATCTGGGTGAAGATGTTGACGGGCTGCATCAGTGCCTCGTCGTGCATCATGCGCACACCCTCAAGGCCCAGCACATTCGCAATCTCGTGCGGATCGGTGAACATGGTGGTCGTGCCATGCGGGATCACCGCGCGCGCAAACTCGGCGGGGGTGAGCATGCCGCTCTCGATATGCATATGGCCGTCACACAGACCGGGGATCATATAGCGGCCAGCAGCCTCAATGATCTGCGTGTCAGGCCCGCGGCAATGCGCGGCAGACGGCCCGACAAAGGCGATACGCCCGCGTACAATGGCAATGTCGTGATCCGGCAGCGCCTCGCGCGTGTGGACGTTTACCCAGATACCGCCGGTGATGATCATATCGGCAGGGGCGCGCCCTGCGGCAACATGGACCAGATCAGCGGCCACATCGGGCCATGAGGGGAAAGGTGCTTGTGTCATATCGCAACATTCCACAGCGTTGATACAGGTTCAAGCGGCAGCGATGCGGGATTGACGTTTCGCTTCGGGGGTTGTCGGGTGAGCTTGTACAGAGGCGACGGGAGTGACGCATATGAAACCGAACATGGACCACTGGCAGCAACGGGTCGATCTGGCGGCGGCGTTTCGCTGGACGGCGCGGCTGAACATGCACGAAGGCGTGGCGAACCACTTCTCGCTTGCGGTCAACGACAGCGGATCGCAGTTTCTGATGAACCCCAATCAGGTGCATTTCAGCCGGATCAAAGCCAGCGATTTGCTGTTGATCGACGCTGACGATCCCGAAACTTATGAGGGACCAAACGCGCCTGACCCCACGGCTTGGGGGCTGCACGGTGGTGTGCACGCGGCCTGCGCCCATGCGCGCTGCGTCATGCACGTCCATTCGATTTTCGCCACCGTGCTGGCCAGCCTGCAAGACAGCCGTCTGCCGCCAATAGACCAGAACTGCTGCACCTTCTTCAACCGCGTGGTGATTGATGAAAACTATGGCGGGCTGGCATTCGCGGATGAAGGCGCGCGCTGTGCAGCATTGCTGACCGACCCCAAACAGAAGGTCATGGTGATGGGCAGCCACGGCGTGCTGGTGATCGGTGATACTGTGGCCGATACGTTCAACCGCCTGTATTACTTCGAGCGCGCCGCCGAGACGTATATCCGCGCGCTGCAAACCGGCATGCCCCTGCGCCGCATCAGCGACGAGATCGCAGAGAAAACGGCGCGGGAACTGGAGGGATATCCCGAACAGGACGCCCGCCATCTTGCAGAGCTGAAGGCGATACTGGACGGTGAGGGATCGGATTATGCCAAATGATAACACAAGGAAAACCAACGTATGAACGTGGAAATCAATGGCGGGTTTATAGCGAAGGCTAAACCGCTCCGGATAGAAAAAGAAGTCGTCGGCCACTTCGGAACACGGTTCGCTTCGAAAATTGCGGGAAGTGAGTTGGTTCCTGTATTTGAGAACTGGGCAAAGATACAACTGGATTTTTTCTGGTCGCAAAATTTTTATGGCTTTGATCAATCCGAAGCTGGAAATAGCTCTCTTTTGGTTGCAGCTGCCCATGCCACGGCGGGATGGACGGGCATTGCCGAAATTTATGCAGATCGAAAGGCGTCCGGGAAAGGTAGCAAAACCAGTCGTGGACTTTGTGATGTTTACCTCGCTACCTACGAGCGCGGCTACTCCATCGAGAACAAGATTGCGTGGATCGCGGCAACAGCGAATACCGAGCTAATGTTTAGTAAGAATAGTTGTGCAAAAATTGAAATGGCGAAAGCGCAGGCGGTTTCGTTGAGAAATGAAGCAAACGGTACGGACGATAGCGAATATAGCTTTGGGTATGGAGTATTTATGGTTGTCGAAGTCCCATCATCCAAATTGGAAAACTGGAAGCAGGCAATAGAAAGCACTATCAGGCTTGCCGAAGAAAGATTCGAGATTGTTACATATGCCGTCCCTAAACAGACGATTGATGCGAATGACCTTGCGTATGGCAAGATGCGGCTGGGTGTCGTTTACGGCTATTCCAGCTTGCCGAAATCCGATGAGTAAAAGGTAAGGGCCACACTCTGACGATTTCTGCCGTGTCAGGCATTGTATGCACCTAAAATTGAAAAGCAGGAAAAGAACATGATTTACGGACTGACGGAAGAACACGGCATGATCGCGGACACGGTGCGGTCCTTTGTGGAGAAAGAGATTTACCCCCATGAGGCTATGGTCGAGCGCACAGGCGAGGTGCCGCACGAGCTGGCACAAGAGATCAAGCAAAAGACGATCGATCTGGGTTTTTATGCCTGTAATTTCCCTGAAAGCGTAGGCTGCGCGGGCCTGAACCATGTGGAGTTTGCGCTTGTGGAGCGGGAGTTGGGGCGCGGCTCGATGGCGCTGAACCACTTCTTCGGGCGTCCGCAAAATATCCTGATGGCCTGCGCAGGTGAGCAGATCGAGCGCTATTTGATGCCTGCTGTGCGCGGCGAGCGAATGGATGCGCTGGCGATGACCGAACCGGGCGCCGGATCGGATATTCGCGGCATGAAATGTGCGGCGGTGCGCGACGGCGGCGATTGGGTGGTCAACGGGACCAAGCATTTTATCTCTGGCGCAGAGCATGCAGATTTTATCATCGTATTTATCGCAACAGGCGAAGACCAGACGCCCAAAGGCCCGAAAAAGCGGATCACCGCATTCCTGGTCGATCGCGGCACCAAGGGCTTTACCATTCGGGATGGCTATAAATCGGTGAGCCACCGTGGCTATAAAAATATGATCCTCGAGTTTGATGACTGCCGTCTGCCCGATGCGCAGGTTCTTGGTGAGGTCGATAGCGGCTTTGAAGTGATGAACACATGGCTCTATGCAACACGGATCACTGTGGCGACGATGAGCGTGGGACGTGCGCGGCGGGTGTTCGATTACGCCCTGAGCTATGCCGCCGAGCGCGAGCAGTTTGGTCAGAAGATCGGCAAGTTTCAGGGTGTCTCGTTTCAATTGGCTGATATGATTACAGAGATTGACGCGGCTGATTTGCTGACGCTTGCGGCGGCGGACAGGCTGGACAAGAGCTTGCCCGCGAACCGCGAAATCGCCAGTGCCAAGCTCTATGCCAGCGAGATGCTGTCACGAGTGACGGATGCTGCAATCCAGATCCATGGCGGTATGGGGCTGATGGATGATTATCCGCTGGAGCGGTTCTGGCGGGACGCGCGGGTAGAACGGATCTGGGACGGGACATCAGAAATCCAGCGCCACATCATCAGCCGCGAGATGTTGCGGGCGTTGGGCGCATGACCGCCTCTCTCTGGAAGGACTATTTCCATGGCGCGTGATCTGTCACGGTTGTTGCGACCGCAGTCTATTGCTGTAATCGGTGGGGGTGCGTGGTGCGCCCAGATCATCAGGCAGTCGCGGCGGATGAATTTTGCAGGCAGCATTGACGTAGTGCATCCGCGCGGCGAGATCATTGAGGGTGTGCAGGCGGTGACCGAACTCGCCGCGCTGCGCACGCCGCCGGATGCCGTATTTGTCGGAGTGAACCGCAACGCTACGATCGAGGTCGTTCGCACGCTTGCCCGAATGGGTGCGGGAGGCGCTGTTTGCTTTGCCTCCGGTTTTTCCGAGGCTGCGGCTGAGGATCAGAGCGGCGCAGATTTGCAGGCGGCTTTAGTCTCTGCGGCGGGGGATATGCCGATATTGGGGCCAAACTGCTACGGGTTTATCAACGCATTGGATGGTGCGTTGTTGTGGCCGGATCAGCACGGATGTGTTCCGGTGGACCGCGGCGTGGCGATCCTGACGCAATCCTCCAACATCGCCATCAACCTGTCGATGCAGCTGCGCGGGTTGCCCATCGCTTATGTGGTGGCCTGCGGAAATATGGCGCAGACGTCACAGGCGCAGATTGCAGCCGATTTGCTGGATGATCCGCGCGTTACCGCGATCGGGCTGCATATTGAGGGGTTCGGGGATCTGGCGGCATGGCATACACTGGCACTAAAGGCTTATCAAAAGGGGGTGCCTTTGATAGCGCTAAAGGTGGGCCGGTCGGATCAGGCGCAAAAGGCGGCGGTGTCGCATACGGCATCTTTGGCGGGAAGTGATGCGGGGGCGTCTGCCTTGCTGGCGCGGCTGGGGATCGGCCGTGTGGCGGATTTGCCGACTTTTCTGGAGACGCTCAAGCTGTTGCACATAGTGGGGCGGATTGGAGCACCGACGCTGTCCTCGATCAGCTGTTCGGGCGGCGAGGCCAGTCTGGCAGCGGATACTGCCGTGGGCTCTGGTCTGACGTTTCCGGCATTGACCGATGCGCAGCGCATCGATCTGGGGACCGCACTGGGGCCGATGGTGGCGCTGGGCAATCCGCTGGATTATCACACCTACATCTGGCGCGATGTGGAAAAGATGACAGCGGCATGGCTGCCGATGGCGGCGGATCATATTGGTCTGACGCTGATCATTATCGACTATCCGCATACGGATGCATCCGACTGGGCCTGCGCAACCGAGGCGGCACTGGCGGTTCGGGCGCGCAGCGGGCGGCCTGTTGCGGTCGTGTCCACACTGCCAGAGCTAATGCCGCCCGATATCGCCGCCAGAATGATGGCGGGTGGCGTTGTCCCGATGAGCGGCTTGACCGAAGCGATTGCGGCAGCAGCCGTGGCGGCAACGATGCGAAAGCCCGAGGAAGCTATGGTTCTGCTTCCCGGAACCGACCGGGCGGGTGATTTGATCGAGGAAGGCACAGCCAAGGCGGCGCTGGCCGAATTTGGCGTGACCGTGCCAAACGGGCGCAGCGTTGCGCAAGCGTCGGGGTTGGCGTCTGCGGCGGCACAGCTGGACGGGCCATTGGTGCTAAAGGTCACAGGGTTAGCGCATAAATCCGAGGCTGGTGGTGTGACGCTGGGTCTTGCGCGCAATGACGTTTCAGCCGCTGCGATGATGATGCCGGAGGGTGCATATCTGCTGGAAGAGATGGTACAGGGCGCAGTTGCGGAGCTGTTGGTGGGCGTGCTGCGGGATCCGGCACACGGCTTTGTTCTGACGGTGGGTGCCGGGGGTGTGCTAGCCGAGCTGTGGCAGGATACGGCATCGGTGCTGGTGCCCGCCTCTGCGCAAGCGGTTGAGGGCACGCTGCGATCTTTGCGCATCTGGCCGCTGGTTGAAGGCTACCGTGGCAAACCTGCGGCTGATCTGGATGCCATCCTTGCCGCTATCATGGGCGTGCAGGAATACGTTATTGCCAATGCGGCCCATGTCAGCGAGGTAGAGGTCAACCCACTGATGTGTACCCCCGATGCAGCAATTGCCGTAGATGCACTACTGCGCCAAGCCTGAGGAGAAGACGATGGATCCGATTAAAACCCGCCGAATTGGCGCTATTATGGAAGTCACGCTGGACCGGCCCAAGGCCAATGCGATTGATCTGGCAACATCGGTGCGGATGGGCGAGGTGTTCGCCGGTTTCCGCGATGATCCCGATTTGCGCGTGGCGATTATTACTGGTGCGGGCAGCAAGTTCTTTTGCCCCGGTTGGGATCTCAAGGCGGCGGCGGATGGGGACGCCGTGGATGGTAATTATGGCGTGGGCGGTTTTGGCGGATTGCAGGAATTGCCGGGCCTTACCAAGCCGGTGATTGCGGCGGTCAATGGCATTTGCTGTGGCGGCGGGCTGGAGCTGGCGCTGAGTGCAGATATGATTTTGGCGGCGGATCACGCCACATTCGCCTTGCCTGAAATCCGGTCTGGCACAGTTGCGGATGCGGCGAGTGTCAAGTTGCCCAAGCGTATTCCGTATCATATCGCGATGGAGTTGCTGCTGACGGGCCGCTGGTTTGACGCGGCCGAGGGCAAGGGCTGGGGACTGATCAACGAAGTGTTGCCTGCTGATCAGTTGATGGACCGCGCATGGGAGCTGGCGCGGCTGCTCGCCTCTGGCCCGCCACTAGTTTACGCTGCGATCAAGGAAATTGTGCGCGATGCCGAGGATGCCAAATTTGCGGATGCGATGAACCGCATCACCAAACGCCAGTTGCGCAGCGTTGATATACTTTATTCTTCCGAGGACCAGCTGGAAGGCGCGCGCGCCTTTGCGCAAAAGCGTGATCCGGTCTGGAAGGGCAAATAGAGTTGCCTGTAAACGCAGTGGTGCTGCGCCGTTTCAGTCTTATTCTAGCCCTAACACGAGGTTAACCGACCCTATGAATATCATGTTTGTGCATCAAAATATGCCGGGTCAATATCGCGAATTGGTGCAATGGCTGGCCGATCAGGGCGGGCATAAAATCTATTTTTTGACGCAGCGCAAAAATGCAGCGAAGATCGAAGGCGTCGAGTTGCGAATTTATAAGACGCATTATGTTCCTAAAAAGGACGCTTATGGTCTGAGCAAGGTCTGGGAAGAGGCCACTGGCGCCGGTTTTGGCGCAGTTCTTGCCGCCAAGCAGATCGAGCGTGAAGAGAGCTTCAGGCCCGATATCGTTGTTGGTCATGTGGGCTGGGGGGAGCTTACGTTTTTTAAGCAGCTCTGGCCCGATGTTCCGATCATCGGCTTCTTTGAATATTATTACCGTTTGCATGGCGGGCCTGTGAATTTTGATCCGGACGAGCCTGTGAACGAGCATACGCCGTTTCTGCTGCAAGCGCGAAATGCAGTGCCGAATATGAATATCACTACGGTTGACCGGGGGATAAGCCCGACAAAATGGCAGCGTGATTGTTTTCCGCCGGAAATGCACAGCAAAATCTACGTCTGTCATGATGGTATCCGCACGGATAAAGTGCTGCCAGACCACAGCGCACAGCTAAAGTTGGGGCGGCTGGAAAAGCTTGTCACCCGTGGTGATGAAATCGTGACCTACATGGCCCGCAACCTCGAGCGGATGCGCGGGTTCCATAAATTCATGCGCGCCCTGCCGGATATTCTGGCGGCGCGGCCGCATGCGCGGGTATTGGTGATTGGCGGGAACGAGGTGTCCTATGGCGCCAAGAGCAAAGCACCCGGAGGGTTACGCGGCGAGATGGAGGCCGAAGTAGGCGACCGTGTGGATTGGAGTCGCGTGCATTTTTTGGGGCAGGTACCCTACGCGGATTACCAGAAAATTATCCAGATCAGCCGCTGCCATATCTATATGACGATGCCATTTGTGCTGTCATGGTCGCTGCTGGAAGCCATGTCAATGGAGGCCACGGTTGTGGCGTCTGATGTGGCTCCCGTGCGCGAGGCGATGGCGCATGGCAAAACGGGTCTGCTGGTGGATTTCCAAGATCACAAGGCACTTGCACAACAGGTGATCAAAGTGCTTGAGCGGCCTCAGGACTTTGCCCATTTAGGCCCTGCCGCGCGACGGCATGTGATTGCAGAATATGATTTTCTGACCAAATGTCTGCCAGAGCATCTGGCGGAAATGAACGCACTTCTACCACAGACAAAGCAGATCAGGATGTCCGACCAGCAGCTGTTAATTTAAGTTTCTGACCAAGCCGAAGGCGGAGCCTACAATTCCGAAAACAACATTCACGCTAGACAATGCACTTTCGGTAGCAAGCACCAGATCTCCGGAGTTAATGTAGAAGTTACGTGCGGAAAACAGGCCGTCTGATGTGGTTAAGTCAATGGTGAATACAACCCGCTGCTGGCGTGGTCCGCGCTGTCCTGCGTCCAGAGCAGAAGCGGGGTACTCGCGCAAAACCAAAACGCCTTTTGGATTGGCGCGGTTGTCATTCACGCCGCCCATAATCGAGAGCGCATCCAGCGCAGAGACCTTTTCCCGATTGAAACCAAACTGGCTTTCGTTGCCCGCAGCGCCCAGAGTCAGGAAATAGCGGCCATCCTTTTCGACCATAAGCTGGTCTCCCCCGTTCAAACGGGTATCAAGTTCGGGGTTTTCAAAGAGATTGGAGAGCGAGGTACGGTAGGTTTTCTGACCACGTACCAGCCGCACTTGCGGATTTGTCAGGGATTCATTCACGCCTCCCGCGGCAGATATTGCAGCGAGGACCGAGAAATTCTGATCTGGCATCTTGAAATTGCCGGGGCTGCGTACGCCGCTGACAAGATCAACAGAGTTTGTGCGGCCTTCGGCCATGGAGAGTTGCACCTGTGCACCAGGCGCCACCGCTTCAAGCTGGCGCTGGAGAACTTCACGCGCGCTGTCGGGGGTCCGGTCCGCAACGCGGATGTTACCCACGTAAGGCACAAAAATGCTGCCGCTTTCGGAAACGCGAACGCCGGACAAATCTGCACTGCGTGCGCCCGGGCTCATCAACAAAGAGTTTTCTGCGCTGTCCCAGATGATCACATTGAGCGTGTCTCCGGACCGGATGATCTGGGCGTCCGACCCTTTGCTATGCGATAACCAGCTGTACTGACGCGTGCCTGTTGTAGGCCATTGCGAGAGGCTGGGCAGAAATTCTTTCGAGACAGGATAGACGGCGAAATCTGCTTGGGCATCGCCCGCGCCTTTTGTGATTTCGGCCTGAACACCAGCGCCGCGTGGCAGCGAACCGCATGCAGTCAATGCAAGGCCTAGCACAATCCAAAGAATGTGTCTGGTTAGATTGCGCATCACGGTCACCGCTCATTTGTTGCCCATTCAGCCGGTTTTGCACGTCTTATATCCGGCGGCTTCGGGCTGAAAACTATTGGCCACAAGATACTGTATCGTACATCGAGGTCAATCACTTCGACGAATCGCCTGATAATTACCGGCGCCGAGCGATGCGTCCGGTATTTGCCGTGATCTCGGGTATCAGACGGCCTGCGCGAGTTATTTTGCATCACCCGCGCTGCTATGGCTGCGTAGGCAGTGTTATAAATATCACAAAATACTCCTTCGCACTTATTCTTTTACGCATTTTGGATGGCCTATGGCGGATTTTAGCGCGCATCTCGCTTAGGCAATCGATCATAGGACTACGTATATGCGCAATATGCGCTAACAGCAGTCTGAAGGCGCTTTGATGCAGCCTGCCGATACCTATAAAACGATCCTGAAGGTTGCCTGAGGAGAGAGCTTGCATGACTTTGCGCAAACGACTTTTTGATCTGTTCTTTGCGAGTCTGCTTGTGCTGATACTGGGCCCTGTGATGCTTGTGCTGGTTGTGTATATTTACCTCAAGCAAGGCAGACCGCTGTTTTATGTCGCAGAACGGATGAAGGCACCGGATACACCTTTTGGCTTGATCAAGTTCCGCACCATGACTGTTGTCGATACGGATCAGGGCGTGTCAGGCGCGCACAAGGCGTCGCGGGTAACACCACTGGGCGCGCGTTTGCGGGGCAAACGTCTGGACGAGTTTCCGCAATTGTGGAACATTCTCAAGGGAGATCTCTCGTTTGTCGGACCGCGCCCGCCCTTGCGCGAATACGTCGAACGGTTTCCAGCGATCTATGACGAAGTGCTCAAATCACGACCCGGTGTGACAGGCTTGGCGACGATCCGGTTTCATAAACACGAAGAGCGTCTGCTGTCGCGCTGTACCACTGCCGCGCAAACCGATGATGTCTACTGCCGGATTTGTGTGCCGCGTAAGGCGAAGCTGGATCTGATTTATCAGCGCAATCGCAATGTGTGCTATGATTTTAATCTTGTTTTCCAGACTATCGCAAATTTGTTTCATAGGTCGAATGGCTGAAGTCTGCTTGCGTGAACGAACCGGTATGAAAATCTGCATATTTCGTTTAACGTTGAGAGAGGGCGACATAGAAGACGGTTTCGGGCCTTTGCCCGAGGTTTTTGGATAATGTGTTTTGGCGTGCGGTGCGCGGCGAAAGTATAGGTCGGATCATGCTGAGCTGGATCAAGTCACTGGACAAGGCGCATAAGCGCAAGATCATGTTGGCGCTGGACAGCTTTCTGGTGCTGTTGGCGTTGCTGTTTGCTTTCGCCACTCTGGATCTGGCGGGTGGTGTCTGGGCAAACTTGCGCAGCTATATGCTTTTGATGCCCTACATGATCATACTCGCAGTCGGTATTTCAGTCTGGTTCGGAATCCATGATATTCAGGTCAGCGTCTATGATGCGACCTCGGTCGGACTGACGGCAGTGCATGCGATTTTGCTGACAATTGCGTCAATTACTTTCGCTGACATCGCCGGTCTGCGCTTGCCTGTCGGGCTGCACATGGTGTTCGGGGTCGTATTCTTTTGTCTAGCGGTGGGCAGCAGGGCGCTGTTGTTGCAAGTGGTTCTTGCGGTGTACCGCTATTCGAACAAACGGACCCGCGTTCTGATTTATGGTGCCGGTACAACAGGCACGCAGCTTGTCTCGGCGCTGCACGGGCATAAGTCTATCCATGCAGTGGCCTTTGTCGATGATAACAAGGGCTTGCATGGGATGCGTGTGCATCGCTTGCCTGTTTATCCACCTGCAAGCATTGCTACAGTGGTGAGAGACAAACAGATTAACCGCGTGCTTTTGGCTGTCCCGTCGCTCAGCCGGCCCAAACAGGCGCAGATTGCGCGCAAGCTGGAGCGGATGGGGCTGGAAGTACAAACCCTGCCTTCTTTTTCGCAGCTGATCGGGGAAGAGGCACTGGTGAACAAGCTGACACCTGTGTCCGCACGCAGTTTTCTGGGCCGCGCGGAAGTTGCCCAGCCGTTGGGGCGTGCCACTGCCAGTTACACGGGCAAGACTGTCCTTATCTCCGGTGCAGGCGGTTCCATCGGATCGGAGTTGTGTCGTCAGGTAATGGAGTGTCGCCCGGCCAAGTTGATCTTGTTCGAGTTGAGCGAGCTGGGTCTGTATAGCATCGACATGGAGCTGCGCAGCATGATCGAGTTCGAGTCGCTGAACATCGAGTTGGTGCCGGTTCTGGGATCTGTGACGGACAGCAGGCAGGTGCGCAAACTGTTCAACACGCATGCCGTCGATACGGTACTGCACGCGGCGGCCTATAAACATGTCCCGCTGGTTGAGGCCAATCCGTTGACGGGGCTGGTGAACAATGTCTTCGGGACACAGACGCTGGCAGAGCAGGCTTGCAAGGCGGGAGTGGCGCGCTTCATGCTGATCTCGTCAGACAAGGCCGTCCGCCCCACAAATGTGATGGGTGCGTCCAAACGGCTGGCGGAACTGGTGTTGCAGGATCTGGCGCGTCGGCAAGGGCCTGAGGGCACAGTGTTTTCGATGGTTCGTTTTGGAAATGTCCTTGGATCGTCAGGTTCTGTTGTGCCCCTGTTTCAGGAGCAGCTGAGCCGTGGTGGCCCGCTGACAGTAACGGATATCCGCGTAGAGCGTTATTTCATGACTGTTCAGGAAGCGGTGCAACTGGTTTTGCAAGCCTGCGCCATCAGTCGTGGTGCAGAAGTGTTTGTGCTGGATATGGGCCAACCTGTGTCCATCCTAAAGCTGGCACGTCAGGTGATCGAGAGCGCGGGTTACGAGGTGCGGGATGCAGACAATCCCGATGGCGATATCGAAATCCAGTTCATGGGTCTGCGTCCGGGCGAGAAGATGTCCGAAGAGTTGACACTGTCAGATGATCTTGTCGGTACGTCCTCTCCCAAAATTTTCATGACACGAGAGCAAGGCTTGTCACAGATCGAGGTTGCCGCTGCAATGCGGGCGTTGCGCGAGGCATTTGTGGCTAGCGACGAAGATATGGCCCGCGATGTCGTACGCCGTTGGGTTGAAGGATATGATGATGTGATGAAAAAGGCGGATGCGTCCTGACCTGATGCGCAGATTTACCATACAAACAGAGTTTTGTGGCGCAAAACGGCTGCAACATTGCACTTTTTATGTTGGCGTGTATTGCTTTAAAAAAAGAAATTCTTGGGCAGAGAGCGATAATTATGCGGAATCTTTCAAAAACTGCCGTGAGCGCATCTTTGCTTGGCCTTGGTGCGCTTTTACCTACTGGTGCAATTGCACAGGATGAAGACGTTTTTTTCAATACATCCAGTCGCCCGACATTGAACTTTTACGGAACAACCGGACTGATTGACATGCCCTCGGCGGATATGTTGCCCGATGGCGAAATCGGGATCGGTGTTTCATCTTTTGGCGGAAGTACCCGCACCACGCTGACCTTTCAGGCCACCCCTCGTATTCAGGCCAGCTTTCGGTATACCGGCATCAAGGATGCGACGTTCAGTACGTTTGACACCTACCGTGACCGTAGCTTTGACGTCCGGTTCCTGTTGAACCGCGAGAGCGCGTATTTGCCTGCCGTAACAGTCGGTCTGCAAGATTTTGCAGGTACCGGCATTTATGCTGGTGAATTTGTTGCCGCGACCAAGAATTTCTCTGGTGGTCGTATTCCGGGCGCTATCAAAGCCACGGTCGGTCTGGGCTGGGGGCGTCTTGGAAGCTCCGGCAGTATTGGTGCGCCGTTCGGCGAGGACCGTGCGTCGTTTCAATCTGGTGATACCGGGGGCGAGCTGTCTGTGGATCAGTGGTTCCGTGGCGATGCAGCGCCCTTTGCAGGCGTTGAATGGCAGATCAGTGATAAATGGGGTCTGAAGGCCGAATACAGCTCAGATGCCTATACGCTCGAAACCGGCAGTGACATATTCGAGCGTAAATCGCGCTTTAACTTCGGCGCCGAGTATCAGATTTCGGAGGGTATCCGCCTAGGAGGGTACTATATGTACGGCTCTGAATTCGGCATTAATGCGCAGGTTTTGTTGAACCCGCGGCGCCCGATCGCTCAGATGCGGATCCCTGCGCCGTCGCCCTATAGAATTCGGCCAGACCGCCGCGCGGACCCTAAGGCTTATAATCGTGACTGGGCAGCGTCGCAAAGCGAAGTCAGTGCAGAGGTGCGTGATATCCTTATCCCCGCGCTCGAGGCTGAAGGGCTAACGCTGATTGCAGTGCGGACAGACGCTGCCACGACCGAAGTGCGATATTCAAACGAGCGATATGGCGCGGAGTCGGTTGCAGTAGGGCGTGTTGCGCGGCTGCTCGCGCGTGTCATGCCTGCCTCGGTCGAGACATTCCGCATTGTGCCTGTGGTAAATAATCTCGCGCAATCTGTTGTTATCTTCCGCCGTTCAGATTTGGAAGCGCTCGAATTTTCGCCCGATGCACCTGCGGCTTTGCTGGCTTTAACCGGTTTCGAGAGTGCACAGCCCGTTCTTGCGGGTAGCGCGCGCAATGAAACGTTGTTTCCGTCCTTTAACTGGTCGATCGGGCCCTATCTGTCGCAAAGCTATTTCGACCCGGACGAGCCTGTCCGCCTGAGCGGCGGTCTGGATCTGGCCCTATCGTTCCAGCCTGCGCCCGGTTGGACCATTGCGGGAAATATACAGCAGCGCGTGACGGGAAATATCGGTGACAATGACAGGGCGAATACATCTGTTCTGCAGCACGTCCGCTCGGACGCTGTCGAATACGAGCGGGGCGGTTCAACCTTTGTTCCATCGCTCTATGTCAGCAAGCAATGGAAGCCTGCTCCTGATGTATACACACGCGTCACCGCCGGTTATCTTGAACGGATGTTCGGCGGTGTCTCGGCCGAGGCCTTGTGGAAACCTGTTGCAAGCAGGCTCGCGCTGGGCGTCGAGGTCAACTATGTCAAACAGCGTGCTTTCGACGATGTGCTGGGGTTTCAGGATTATGCTGTCGCTACGGGGCACGCATCTGCCTATTATGAATTCCAGAATGGATATACGGGACAGCTAGATGTTGGACGTTATCTTGCCGGCGATGTCGGTGCGACAGTTACACTAGAGCGCGAATTTGCGAATGGCTGGCGTGTTGGCGGATTCTTTACGCTCACGGATGTTTCTGCCGACGATTTCGGCGAGGGATCATTTGATAAAGGGATCAAGCTCACGGTTCCGGCAAGCTGGTTGCTGGGCAAACCTGACAAGCGTGTCCGGGCAACCACCTTGCGCCCGCTTTCGCGCGACGGTGGTGCACGCTTGAATGTGCCTGACCGGTTGTACGAGCAGGTGCGCAGCGGCCACCGTCAAGATCTGGTTGGCAACTGGTCAGGGGTTTGGGAATGATGAAAATATGCACACGCAGCATTGCGGTAGGTCTTGTATCGTTACTGGCTGCTTGCAGTTCGAATCAGGGTAACACCCAGAGTTTTTCCAAGATTGTCTTCGGGTCTGTGAAGGAGCTCGCAACGTCGGGCACAAAAGATCCGCAGCAGAAGACTGTCGTAACACCGGAAATGCTGGCGCAAACGACTACGGCAGCCCTTCAGGTGAACCCTGAAGCCAGAGGGGGCAGTGATTTCCTACGGCGCGTTGCGAGTCGTGACGATTCGTCAAACGGCACTGTCGAAGTCTGGAAATCATCGGATGACGCGCAGATTTTCCTCCGAAACGGGATTGTCGTGGGGACACGCGGTGTTGGGGGTGACATAATTGCTGCAGATGCGAACGTTACCGTCCGCTCGCTGAAAACTCGGTCTGGCGGCAGCGGTATCAAGACCTTCACGGTGTCTGATGGAGATGTCACAACCACTGAATACCGCTTTCGATGCGATCTCCGTAACTTGGGCATAAAGGAAATTTCTATTGTAAACCTAATGGTTACAGTGGACCATATTGGAGAGGATTGTATCGGCGGGCCGTCTGGCGAAACCGTCATACGGAATGATTATTGGGTCCAGCAGGGCACCGGTCTTGTCCGTAAATCACGTCAGTGGATGGGTCCAAAAACAGGCTATTTCGAGCTGATATTGCTTAAGAATTAGGCAACTATGCAACACTTGGCAAAAGTCCGCTAATAATGTAAATACTGAACCTTATATAGCGTTGTTACGATTTTGAATTTCAGCTATGCCTCTTCCAAACGGGGATTTATTCTCGTAAGATTAATTTATAACAGGATGACTAAAATGCTTAAGACACTCTCCATCGCCGCAATCGTTGCAATGACTTCCACTGTTTCTTTTGCAGGCACATTGGAGCCCTACGTTGAAGAAACCAACGTGAAAAACGAAGGCGTGTTTGTTCCAGTTGCAGGGTCCGGTATTGGCGCCCCAGTCATCATCGGCGGCGTTGTTGCTGCTGTTGTCATCGGAACGCTGCTGAAGAGCGATGATGATGAAACAGCTACCACGCCAGGTACACCTGATTAATTTTTGACATTACGTCAAAAGTTACAGGCCTCTCCCTCGGGAGAGGCCTTTTTCGTTTAGGCCAAGACTCTGCTATTTATGCAGAATAAGGGGTGTGGAATGGACAAGCGCCTGCTGTCATTTGGTCACGGATATACTGCGCAGGCTCTCGCGGCGCGGTTGGTTCCGGATGGTTGGCATGTTGTCGGCACAACCCGCAGTCCTGACAGGCTTGCCGATATTGCAGCTACTGGTGTAGAGCCGTTGTTGTGGCCCGGCAGCGATGCTGCTGCATTAATTTCCAAATTTCCAAATATTCTAATTTCGGCTGGTCCCGGCGCTGATGGAGATCCGGTTCTGGCTGCGTTACAGGGCCACTTTGAAACAGCTGCAAGTGGGATCAGGTGGTTGGGCTATCTGTCCACTACGGGTGTCTATGGCGATCATCAAGGCGGATGGGTAGACGAGCAGACACCGCTGACACCGTCAACCAAGCGGGGATTGGCCCGTGTCGTGGCAGAGCAGGCGTGGCAATCCATACCAGACCTGCCGCTGCATATCTTTCGGCTGGCAGGCATTTACGGGCCGGAGCGTGGCCCATTTGAAAAAGTGTACAACGGCACCGCGCGACGCATTATCAAACAAGGGCAGGTGTTCAGCCGTATACACGTCGAAGATATTGTGCAGGCGCTTCAACTGTCGCTTGGCACGCCTTCGCCTGGTGCAATTTATAACCTGTGTGATGACGACCCCGCGCCGCCGGAGGACGTGATTGCCTATGCTGCAACATTGTTGGGCTTGCCCGTTCCGCTAGCGGTTGATTTTGAAGAGGCGGAGCTTACTCCGATGGCCCGCAGTTTCTACGCCGAGAGCAAACGTGTCCGGAACGATCATATAAAGCAGTCATTAGGCTGGATGCCCACATACCCGGACTACCGCAGTGGTCTTGCAGCGATGTTGGCTCTGAAAAGTAGTTGAAACGCCAGTAATTGTCTGGGGGCCGCGCCTTGTTGCGAGGCTACTGGCACGCCATATAGCCTCTAACCCGCGTATTTCGGAGCACCAATGTCACCTACTCATAAGCTCGCCGCATTCATCGAATCCAGCCTCGTCCGCAATACGATCCTAGGTGTCATTCTGTTCAATGCGGTGATCCTCGGGCTGGAGACATCGAAAGCTGTGATGGCGCAGGCCGGGGGCCTTATCCTGCTGCTGGACCAGATTTGTCTGACGATCTTTGTTGCGGAACTGACCGCGAAACTGATCGCCTACCGCACAAGGTTCTTCCGCGACGGATGGAACATTTTCGACTTTATCATCGTAGGAATTTCTCTGGTCCCTGTGGCGCAGGGCTTCTCTGCTTTGCGGGCACTGCGGATCTTGCGGGTGCTGCGGGTCATTTCTGTTGCCCCCCGTTTGCGTCGTGTGGTCGAGGGTTTTGTGACTGCATTGCCGGGCATGGCGTCAGTATTCCTGCTGATGACGCTGATTTTCTATATCGCCGCTGTGATGGCGACGAAGCTGTTTGGCGACTCTTTCGGTGAATGGTTCGGAACGCTGGGCCGATCGGGCTATTCCCTGTTCCAGATCATGACACTGGAGAGTTGGTCCATGGGCATCGTGCGCCCTGTGATGGAGACTTATCCGCTGGCGTGGATATTCTTTGTGCCTTTCATCATGGTCACAACATTCGCGGTGGTGAACCTGCTGGTAGGTCTGATTGTAAACTCCATGCAGGACGCGCACCAAGAGGAATCAGTTGCCAGTACAGATGCTTACCGTGTTGAAGTGAACGCCAAACTGGACACGCTAGAGGCGAAACTTGACGCGTTGATTGCGGCGCGCAAAGACTAGGCCCGCTGCGCGCCCAGCTTCGCAATGCCGAGGGTGTTCAGCACTTTGGCCTCGATCTGTTCGGCATTCATGCCGGCAACCGCATACATATCCGCAGGACTTGCCTGATCAATAAACGTATCGGGCAGCACCATGGAGCGGTACTTCAAACCTTTGTCGAACACGCCTTCTTCCGCCAGCAGTTGCGCCACATGACTGCCAAAACCGCCAACGGCGCCTTCCTCGATGGTGATCAGCGCCTCGTGGTCGCGGGCGAGCGTCAAAATCAGATCGCGGTCCAGCGGCTTGGCAAAACGCGCGTCTGCGATGGTCGGTGTGATCCCTTTGGCAGCGAGTGCTTCGGCAGCCTTCTCAACCTCTTCCAGCCGTGTGCCAAAAGAAAGGATTGCCACGCGTTTACCCTGCGCAATCATGCGTCCCTTGCCGATCTCCAGCGGGATGCCACGCTCCGGCATATCCACGCCGCGGCCTTCACCACGTGGAAAACGGAAGGCAATCGGACCGTCGTTGTGGGCCACGGCAGTGGCGACCATATGTTTCAGTTCGGCCTCATCAGCGGCAGCCATAACGACGAAACCGGGCAGATTTGCAAGGAAGGCCACATCAAACGCGCCCGCATGCGTCGCGCCATCGGCCCCCACCAGACCCGCGCGGTCAATCGCAAAGCGCACCGGAAGCCGCTGGATTGCCACATCATGCACAACCTGATCATAGCCGCGTTGCAGGAAGGTGGAATACATCGTGCAAAAGGGTTTCATCCCGCCGGCAGCGAGTGCGGCAGAAAAGGTCACGCCATGCTGCTCTGCAATACCCACATCGAAACACCGCGAGGGATAGCGCTCCATAAACAGGTTCAGGCCGGTGCCGTCGGGCATGGCGGCCGTCACCGCACAAATCTTGTCATCTGCCGCCGCTTCTTGCAGCAGGCTCTCGGCGAATACATTTGTATAGCTGGGCGCATTACTGGGCGCTTTTTTCTGCTGGCCGGTGATCACGTTGAACTTGGCAGTCGCATGGCCCTTGTCGCGCGCTGCTTCGGCGGGGGCATAGCCTTTGCCTTTTTTGGTCAGCACATGGATCAGGATCGGTCCTGTCGCGCGTGCCTTAACGGTGCGTAGAACGGGCAACAACTGGTCCATGTCATGCCCGTCAATCGGCCCCAGATAGCTGAAGCCCAGTTGTTCAAAAAGTGTACCACCCACGGCCATCCCTTTGAGCATTTCCTTGGCCCGTTTCGCCCCTTCGCGGAACGGATAGGGCAGCAGGCTAACCGCCCCTTTGGCCGCCGATTTGAGTTCCTGAAACGGCTCTTCGGCATAAAGACGGCTGAGATAGGCAGACATCGCGCCCACGGGTGGTGCGATGCTCATCTCGTTGTCATTCAGGATCACGATCAAGCGTTTTTTCAGATGGCCCGCATTGTTCATCGCCTCATAGGCCATGCCCGCAGACATGGCCCCATCCCCGATCACGGCAATTGCATCGCCCAAACCTTCCGGCACAACGCCGCCCAGATCCCGCGCCACGGCAAAGCCCAAAGCAGCAGAAATCGACGTTGAGCTATGCGCCGCGCCAAACGGGTCATAGGGGGATTCGCTGCGCTTGGTGAAGCCGCTCAGGCCGCCTTCCATCCGCAGGGTGCGGATACGGTCACGGCGTTCGGTCAGAATTTTGTGGGGATAACACTGGTGGCCCACATCCCAGATGATCTTGTCGCGCGGCGTGTCGAACACCGCATGCAGCGCCACTGTCAACTCGACCACACCCAGACCCGCCCCCAGATGCCCGCCGGTCACCGACACTGCCGATACCGTCTCGGCACGCACTTCGCCTGCCAGCTGCACCAACTCGCGGTCCGACAGTGATTTCATATCGGCAGGGCGTTTGATCCGGTCCAGCAACGGGGTCTTTGGCGTATCGGTCATGTCTTTTTCCCTAGCTTTTGCGCGCAACCACGAACTGTGCCGCTTCGCGCAGCGTGTCTGCTTGTGCTCCATAGCCAGATAGTACGTCACAGGCCGATGTCACAAGAGTCTGCGCGCGGGCTTTGGCACCATCAAGGCCCAGTAGTGACACGAATGTGGCTTTGCCTGCATGGGCATCCTTGCCCACGGCCTTGCCAACAGTCTCTGCATCGCCCTCAACGTCCAGAATGTCATCAGCAATTTGAAAGGCGAGGCCCAGATCCCGTGCGTATTGCGCCAGCGCAGTAGTGTCCGCCTGCGCCATCATCGGCCCTGCAGTTGCGGACCATTCAATCAGTGCACCGGTTTTACCAGCTTGCAAAATGGTAATCTGCGGCAAGGTCAAAGGCGTCTGTACCGTCTCTGCGGCAATATCCAAAGCCTGCCCGCCCACCATGCCCCGCACACCGGAGGCCTGCGCCAGCGTACTCACCAAGCGCACACGCGCGGCGTCCGGACAAGCCGTGCGGACCACCAGTTCAAAGGCCAGCGTTTGCAACGCATCCCCTGCCAGCACGGCAATGGCTTCACTCCACTTGCGATGAACAGTAGGCTGCCCACGGCGCAGATCATCGTCGTCCATACAGGGCAGATCATCATGGACCAGTGAATAGGCATGCAGCGATTCTATCGCGCCAGCGGCTGGTGCCGCATCCTGCGCACTCACGCCATGCAGCCGCGCACTCTCCAGCACCAGAAACGCGCGCAGGCCCTTGCCGCCCGATGTTGCATAAATCATCGCCTCGCGGATCGGCCCCTGCGTCGCCTCAAGAGCGGCGGAAATCTGTTGCGAGGCCAACGCCCCTGCAGTCCGCAACGCATGATCAAAACTGCTCACTGTTACAGCCCTTCGACAGGCTTTAATCCGGCAGGGTTTCCGTTCCCGTCCAATGTAATCGCGGCAACTTTTTCTTCTGCTTCTTTCAGCTTCGCTTCGCAACGGGCTTTTAGAAGTGCCCCGCGCTCATACAAGGTGATGCTTTCGTCCAGCGCCACATCGCCGCGCTCCAGCTTGCCCAGAACGGCTTCCAGCTCAGCCATCGCGGCTTCAAAGCTCATCTTCTCAACGGGGGTATCAGTCATTGGTAATTCTCTCGTAATGTGTCGAACAACCATACTTGCAGGACGCTCCCAAGGCCAGCACGGCGCAATCGCTAAATGTGCCTATTCTCCGGCATTAAATATCCAAGAGGAAATTATCATCTTGGGGCGCATGAGGGCTGGCCCTTTCTTTTGCTCTCAGTCAGGTGCCAGCATGTATCCCGCCCCTCGTACCGTTTGCAGGTAGCGCGGTTGTTTTGGGTCTTCCTCTATTTTGCGGCGCAGACGGGTGATTTGAACATCAACTGCACGTTCCTGCGCTTGCCCCCGATCACGGCCCAGTTCTTCCACCAGATTTGCGCGGCTCAGCGGTACGCCGGGTTTGGCGGCGAATATCTTCATCAGCTGGATTTCAGTCGCCGTGAGGCGGACCAGATCCTCTCCGTGCCACATCTCTCCGCGCTCCATGTCATAGCGAATAGCACCCAGTGTCATCACCTTGGGCGTGATATCAACCGGGGCCGCGTCGGGCATACGGCGCAGAATAGCGTTAATCCGCAGCAGCAGTTCTTTCGGCTCGAACGGTTTGGGCAGGTAGTCATCGGCCCCCGCTTCCAGACCTTCAATCCTGTTGTCCGTATCACCTTTGGCGGTCAGTAAAAGGATCGGTGTCGTCATAGTTTCGCGCAGCGACCGTGTCAGGCTCAGCCCGTCTTCGCCCGGCATCATCACATCAAGAATGATCATGTCGAATTCCAGCCCCGCCAGCAGCCGCCGCGCATGGGCAGCATCGCGGGCGGCTGTCACCAGAAACCCGTGGCGCATCAGGAATTTTTGCAGCAGCGTGCGGATACGCTCGTCATCATCGACAATCAGCAGGTGGGCGTCTTGCGCACTCACAGGGTGCTGTCCTTGAGGCGGCCATAACTATTGAGCATTTCATTATCCATCATGGCTTCCAGCACTGTGCGAAAACCGGCAACCGCATCAGGGCCTGCATCGCGGAAGGCTGCGCGCATGCGGGCGCGTTGGGCGTCTGATAGCGTTTGTTCCAATGTCCGTCCCGCCTGTGTGAGATTGAGATGCCGCTCGCGCTTGTCCTGCCGTCCGACCTTGCTTTCCACAAGACCATCCGCAATCAGTGTGCGCAATACACGGTTCAGCGATTGCTTTGTGACGCCAAGGATATTGAGCAGGTTATTCACGGTCGTGCCCGGTGCGCGCCCGATGAAGTGGATGGCACGGTGGTGCGCGCGCCCGTAGGCCATATCGGCCAGAATCCGGTCGGGATCAGCGGTGAATCCGCGATAGGCAAAGAACATGGCCTCGATGCCTTGGCGCAGCTGTTCGTCTGTCAGGAACAGCAATGCCTCGCCTGTGGCGGGGCTTGAGGGCCGTCTGTCCATGGGTCGTCTCCCCGCATCTGTCAGGTGCCCAGTTTATGTCAGTGTTGTTGACACTCCAACCCTGAAAGGCTACGAAATTCCAAGTTTTGCGAAACTAAATGTCTGATACGACTGATGCTGCGCAATAATTGGAAATATGGGCTAACTTTGGAAGGATACACTATGGCTGGCGGATATGATGATCGGGACGGGCAAATATGGATGGACGGGAAGCTGATCCCGTGGCGGGAGGCCAATGTGCACATTCTGACCCATGCCATGCACTATGCTTCGTCCGTGTTCGAGGGAGAGCGGGCCTATAATGGCAAGATCTTCAAAAGCCGCGAGCATTCAGAGCGTTTGAAGCGGTCTGCCAATATGATCGACTTTGAGATTCCTTATACCGTCGACCAGATCGAAGCTGCAAAAGCCGAAGTACTGGCCGCCTCTGGCCTCAATGACGCCTATGTCCGCGCAATTGCGTGGCGCGGTGCAGGCGAGGATATGGGCGTTGCCTCTTCGCGCAACCCTGTGCGCATGGCAATCGCTGTCTGGGAGTGGGGCGCCTATTACGGCGATGCGAAGATGAAGGGCGCAAAACTCGACATCTCCAAATGGAAACGCCCGTCACCAGAAACGATCCCGTGCCATGCCAAGGCGGCGGGCCTCTATATGATCTGCACCATGTCCAAGCATGCGGCAGAGGCCAAAGGCTGTTCGGACGCGATGATGTATGACCACCGCGGCTATGTGGCCGAGGCGACGGGCGCGAATATCTTCTTTGTCAAAAATGGCGAAGTACACACGCCAACGCCTGATTGCTTTCTCAACGGCATCACCCGCCAGACCGTGATCAGCATGCTGCGCGAGCGGGGCATTGTGGTGCACGAACGGCATATAATCCCAGAGGAGTTGTCAGGGTTCGAGCAGTGCTGGCTGACTGGCACCGCTGCCGAAGTAACGCCTGTGGGCCAGATCGGCGAGCATACTTTCGAGGTTGGCGCGTTGACCCGCGAGATCGCTGAAAGCTACGAGAAACTGGTCCGGAGCTAAGTGATGCAGGGCCGCCAGCCCGCGCGCAGCGGGGGCTGGCGGCGTGGCGGGGCCGAAGGCCTCGCAACACCTGATATCAGTACAGCGCTACCGGATTGATCATGGCCTGAACCGATCCGATGATGCGCGGCTGACCCAGAACAAACATAAACTCGTTCACGCCCTCGCGCAGCAATGGCCCCGTGTTCATCGTCTCCAGAATGTAGATGCCGTTTTCTTTCAGTAGGGTGACATGGCCATAGAACACTTTGTCACCGGGCGCGGGCGGAATGGGTTCCAGACCCCATGTATCCGCACCCACTGCCATCGGGTTCAGGGACGCGACATAGACTGCGCCCTCGTTGCTCAGCCCCGGCTCCGTGCTGCCCCATGCGGCCGGATCGCTTTCAATCATGCCTTCCGTCCATCCGGTGTGGAACAGGATGATATCGCCTTCCCCCATGGTCACGCCTTGGGCCTCGGCAGCTTCTTTGATCTCCGCCGATCCGAAATGCGCGCCCGCAGGCATTACGTCAACGCCCGCATGCGCCGCCATATCAAGGATCACGGCGCGGCCCACCAGCGGCGGCACATCATGGGTGCCCAGCTTGGTCAGGCCGGTGATCGCGCTGATCTCTTTCTCGTCGTTGCAGTTGTAATAATGCCCACCCTCGCCGAGGTGGCCAAGACCGTCCAGCTGGCTGCCGATGCCGATCCATGTTTGTAAAATATCGTCGTTATAGTTGCCCTCATAGCCGAAAGCAGACAGCTTTTGCCCGCCTTGCTGGTTCGGCTGCACCACCTGCAAATTCAGTGAGCGGGGCGGGAAGGCGGGCGTATTTGGCCCGATCGCAATGCCCAGCGGCATGGATTTTCCCTGTTTGACCAGCGATGCAGCAGCCAGCGTGCGCTCTGGCGTCACCAGATTGGCGGAGCCAAGCGTGTCGTCCGGCCCCCACTGGCTGTTGGATGTGCAATCGGCCTCTGCGGCCCCCGCACCAATGGTCAGCCCAAGGTATAGTGTCGTGATTTTCGTAAATGTCATTTCAATCCTCCACGGTTGGACGGCGGTCTCCTCTGGCGGGACGACTCATCCTGTCTGGACGCTCAGGCTAGCACGGGATTTGCGCTGTGCGAGAATATTCAACATATGCGGGAAGATACCCGCCTAAAAATCCACGCCGCGCTGGGCTTTGATGCCGTTGTGGAACGGGTGCTTCACCTCGGTCATCTCGGTGACCAGATCGGCATAATCGCACAGTTCGGGCTTGGCATCACGGCCTGTCAGGATCACACCGGTGCGTTTGTCGCGCGCTTCCAGCCCTGCGATCACATCCGCAACCGACAGATAGTCATAGCGCATCGCAATATTGATTTCGTCCATGACGATCAGGTCATAATCACCACTTTTCATCATCTCGACACCTTTGGCAAAGGCGGCTTGTGCTGCGGCGATGTCACGGTCTTTGTCTTGGGTGTCCCAAGTAAAGCCCTCGCCCATGGTGTGCCATGTGACCTCGCCCAGACGGTCGAAAAACTGCCGCTCGCCGGTGATCCATTTGCCTTTGATAAACTGGACCACGCCCACCTTCTGCTTCCAGCCCAGCGCGCGAATGATAACCCCGAACGCAGACGAGGACTTTCCCTTGCCGTTACCGGTATGGACCAGCACCAGACCTTTTTCAGGGTCCGTCAGTTCGGACACTTTCTTGCGCTGCTTGGCCTGCACGTCTTGCATTTTGGCCTTATGATCTTGGGTATCGTCGGACATGATATGTCTCCTTTGGATGATCAGGATTTGGGCTCGCTCACGGCCCGGATCTTGCTGCGTTCCATCCCCAGTTGGCGTTCGCGCCAGATCACCAGCGCGCCCGCCACAATGACGAGGCCGGAACCTGCCAACATGAGGGCGGTGGGTAATTCGTCAAAGAGGAAATAGCCGAGGATGATCGCGAACAGCATAGAGGTATAATCATACGGGGCCAGCATTGAGACAGAACCGAAGCGGTAGGCGGATGTTACAAGAATTTGCGCCACACCACCGATAAAACCGGCAGCAACCAGCAAGCCCAGTGTGCTTGCGCTTGGCACAACCCAGCCGAAGGGCGCAGTGAGCAGGGCCAGCACAGAGGCTGTCACGGAGAAGTAAAACACAATTGCAGCTGTATGTTCGTTCTGGACTAGTTGGCGCAGATGCACCTGCACCAGCGCGCGTAGCATTGTCGCACCAAGGATCAGCATCGCGCCGAGCGTGGCCGCCTGATCCAACTGCGCCCCGCCAAAGCGCGGCCAGAGGATGATAATCACCCCGATCAGCCCGATCGCTACGGCACTGACGCGAAACAGGCGAATCCGCTCGCCCAGCATAACAGCGGCCAGAAGGACCGTGAAGATAGGCGTGGCAAAGCCGATGGCGGTGACTTCGGGCAGGGGCAGCAGGCCAAGGCCCGCAAATGTCAGCCCCATCGCCGTGGTCCCGAACAACCCGCGCCAGACGTGGCCCATCGGGTTCTTCGCTTTCAGCCCGATGGAAAGTTGCCCGCGCTGGACCAGCCAGATCAGGATCACCGGTATCGCAAAGAACGAGCGGAAGAAGACAGCCTGTCCCGGTGGTACTTCGTCTGCGGTGGCTTTGATGATCGCGGACATGCCGACGAACAGCATGATCGCCATCACCTTGAGGGCGACGCCTAGGGCAGGTCTGGAAGAGAAATCCTCGACCTTGGCCACGTCTTACGCCTGCGGGCCGATGATGCCGCGATTGGTGCCAATCTGACCACGGTGCAACAGCAGGTGATCAAGGATCACACAGGCCATCATTGCCTCGCCCACAGGCACCGCACGGATGCCCACACAAGGGTCGTGCCGGCCTTTGGTGATAATCTCCGTCTCCTCGCCGTGCTTTGTGATGGTTTTGCGGGTGGTCAGGATCGACGACGTTGGTTTGACCGCAAAGCGCACAACAATATCCTGCCCCGTGCTGATCCCGCCAAGGATACCGCCGGAGTGGTTAGATGTATAGGCGGGCTGCCCGTCGTTCCCCATGAATATCTCGTCCGCGTTCAGCTCTCCGGTCAGCATCGCGGCGGACATGCCTTCCCCGATCTCTACACCTTTGACGGCATTGATGCTCATCATTGCGGCAGCCAGATCAGTGTCCAGCTTGGCATAAACCGGCGCGCCGATGCCTGCGGGCACGCCCCGTGCGGTGACCTCGATGATCGCACCTACGGAAGAGCCGGACTTGCGCAGACCGTCCAGATAGGCCGCCCAATCGGTTGCCGCCTGTGCATCCGGCACCCAGAAGGGGTTCTGCCCGATCTGGTCCCAGTCAAACGCAACGCGGTTGATTTTATGCGGGCCCATCTGGACCATGTAGCCGGTGATCTGGATGTTGGGTGCAAGTGCCTTGATCGCTGCGCGCGCCAAGCCTCCCGCCGCCACACGCGACGCAGTTTCACGCGCCGAGGATCGCCCGCCGCCGCGATAATCACGGATACCGTATTTCTGGAAATAGGTGATGTCGGCGTGACCGGGCCGGAATTTATCCTTGATATCACCATAGTCCTTGGAGCGTTGATCGGTATTCTCGATCATCAGCTGTACTGGGGTGCCCGTGGTGCGCCCCTCGAACGTGCCTGACAAAATACGCACTTCGTCCGCCTCGCGGCGCTGTGTGGTGTATTTGTTCTGGCCGGGTTTGCGTTTGTCGAGCCAGTGCTGGATGATTTCAGGCGTGATTTCCACACCGGGCGGACATCCGTCAACGGTAGCACCCAGAGCTGGTCCGTGGCTCTCGCCCCAAGTGGTGACGCGGAAAAGATGGCCAAAGCTGTTTATCGACATGGGCAGTGCTCCTTTGGCTTCTGACTTAGCGGGCGCGGGGCGGTGTCTCAAGTAGTTTTGGCTTGCCAAAGCGCTCAAGTGTTCCTAGCTGTTTCATCACCTCGGGGTGCCATTGGCTGAGATGTACGCAAGTACAGACCCGTAGAACCTGAACCGGTTAATACCGGCGGAGGGAAGGTCTGGATGTACTTCCATCACCTCTCGACGCCGCAATTTGGAGGATGCTATGAAGTATCTCACGTTTGCGACTGCTACACTTCTTGCAACATCAGCGGTGGCGGAAACGCCTGAACTTACCGTCTATACATACGACAGCTTTGTCAGCGAGTGGGGCCCGGGCCCTGCAATCGAAAAGGCGTTCGAGGAGGTTTGTGGCTGTGACCTCAAGTTGGTCGGTCTCGGCGATGGTGCAGCGCTGCTGGCACGGCTCAAGCTGGAGGGTGCGCGCACGGAGGCCGATGTGGTCATGGGGCTGGACACCTCGCTTATCGCGGCGGCTCATGCCACAGGGTTGTTCAAACAGACTGTTGTAAACGCGGACTACGCGCTGCCGATTCCATGGTATGACCCAGTGTTCGCGCCTTACGACTGGGGATATTTCGCGTTCGTTCACAACAAAGACCTCGCCGCACCTGCCAACTTCAAGGCGCTGGGCGAGAGTGACTTGAAGATCGTCATTCAGGACCCCCGCTCGTCCACACCCGGTCTGGGCCTGTTGATGTGGGTCAAGGCGGCCTACGGCGACGAGGCACCTGCGATCTGGGAAGGGTTGGCCGATAACGTGGTTACTGTCACCAAAGGCTGGTCCGAAGCCTACGGCCTGTTTCTGGAAGGCGAGGCCGATATGGTGCTGAGTTATACCACATCCCCCGCCTATCACCTGATTGCGGAAGAAGACGACAGCAAGGCCGCTGCGGCGTTTGATGAAGGGCACTATATGCAGATTGAAGTTGCCGGCGTGCTGGCCGCAACGGATCAGCCCGAACTGGCCGAGGCTTTCCTGAATTTCATGGTCTCTGACGCCGCGCAGACGATCCTGCCGACGACGAACTGGATGTATCCGGCGGTGACACCTTCGGCGGGTCTGCCTGCGGGGTTCGAGACGTTGACCGTTCCGGCCAAGGCTTTGCTGACGCCAACGGCTGATGTCCCTGCGATCCGCGAGGAAGCTTTGGCCGAATGGCTCAAAGCGCTGTCGCAATAACGTCGGTTATCATCAGTCCGAAAACGGGGACCAGCGCTGCACTTTTAGTGCTGGCGCTGATCCTTCTGGCGCTGGGCGCGGTGCTGAGCCGTGCCGAGGCGGGTGCGGGGTTGAGCGCCGCAGATTGGGCGGCGATCCGGTTTACGGTTTTGCAAGCGCTGTGCTCCTCGCTCCTTTCAGTGCTCCTCGCTATTCCTGTCGCGCGGGCTTTGGCGCGGCGGCGGTTTGTCGGGCGGGCTGCGCTGGTGACGCTGCTGGGCGCGCCGTTTATCCTGCCGGTGATTGTGGCGGTGCTGGGTCTGCTGACAGTCTTCGGGCGCTCTGGCTGGCTTAATGCGGGTCTGGAGGAGTTCGGCCTGCCTGCTGTCTCTATCTACGGATTTCACGGCGTTGTGTTGGCGCATGTTTTCTTCAACATGCCACTGGCGACACGACTGTTGCTGCAAGGCTGGCAGACCCTGCCCGCAGAGCGGTTTCGCTTGTGTGCACAGTTGCGCCTGACCCCGCGTGCGATGTTCCACTCGGTGGAACTCCCGATGTTGCGGCAGGTCGTGCCGGGCGCGCTGGTGTTGGTGTTTGTCATCTGCCTAACCAGTTTCGCTGTGGCGTTGACGCTGGGCGGCGGGCCGCGCGCCACCACGATCGAGCTGGCGATTTATCAGGCCTTCCGGTTCGACTTTGATCTGGGCCGTGCCGCGCTGCTGTCTGTGGTGCAGCTGGTGCTGGCGGGGGGTATGGCACTGCTGGCGCTGCGGTTTGTGCCGGTGATCACGATTGGGGGCGGTCTTGACCGGGTGATGCCGCGCTGGGATGCACAGGGCGGTGCGCAGCAGTTTACGGATGCCGTGGTGATTGTGCTGGCGGCGCTGTTCCTGCTGGTGCCGCTCGGGGCGGTGGTGCTGCGCGGGCTGGCCGGCCTGCCAGAGATGCCTGTGTCGGTATATCACGCGGCAGGCACGTCTGTCGCTGTTGCTGTTGCCAGCATTGTGGTTCTGCTGGTCTTGGCGCTGCCGATGGCAGGCTGGATTGCGGGGCGCAAGGCGGGTGGAATGGAGGCGATCGGCCTGCTGGGCCTGTCCGCTTCGCCGCTGATGATCGGCACAGGATGGTTCATCGTGATCAACCCTTATGTGGATCCGTTTGATTTTGCGCTGGTGGTGACTGTGTTGGTTAATGCGATGATGGCGCTGCCGTTTGCGCTGCGCATTTTGGTGCCGCCCCTGCGGGACGCGGTCCAGCACTACGGACGGCTGAGCGCCATGCTGGGGCTGACCGGATGGCGGCTGTGGCGGGTGCTGTTGTTGCCGCGTTTGCGCCGCCAGATCGGCTTTGCGGCGGGGCTGACGGGGGCGCTGTCGATGGGGGATCTGGGCGTGATCGCGTTGTTCGCAGACCCCGAGCGTGTGACGCTGCCCTTGCAGATGGTGCGGCTGATGGGGGCCTACCGGATGGATGCAGCGGCGGGTGCGGCGCTGTTACTGCTTGCGCTGAGTCTTGGGATTTTCTGGATTTGCGATAAAGGAGGGCGGGGCCGTGCTGAGAGTTGAGGGCGCACTGATTGTGCAGGACGATTTCCGGCTGTCCGCTGATTTTACGATTGAAGCAGGGCGGAACTATGCCGTGATCGGCCCGTCGGGTGCGGGTAAATCCACGCTGCTGGCGGCGCTCTGCGGGTTTGTGCCGCTGATGGCGGGAAAGGTGCTGTGGGACGGGCGCGATATCACCAACACAGCACCGGGCGCGCGGCCCATGACGATGCTGTTTCAGGACAACAACCTTTTCCCGCATCTGAGCGTTTTGCAGAACGTGGCGCTGGGCCTGCGGCCTGATCTGCGGATCGGGGCCGCAGAGCGTAAAAAGGTGATGGGGGCGCTGACGCGGGTGTCTTTGGCGGAGTTTACCGATGCCAAACCGGGCACCCTTTCCGGCGGACAGCAAAGCCGCGTGGCGCTGGCGCGAGTGCTGGTACAAGCGCGGCCGCTGGTGTTGCTGGATGAGCCGTTCGCGGCACTTGGTCCTGCTTTGCGCAACGAAATGCTGGATCTGTTGAAAGACACTATTGCGCAGACAGGGGCCGCGATGGTCATGGTGACGCATGCGCCGGAAGATGTGCGGCGGATTGCGGATGAGGTGATCTTTGTCGAGGGCGGGCGCGCCCATGCGCCCCGTCCGGCGGCAGCATTGATGGATGACCCGCCGCCGGAGTTGCGTGCTTACCTTGGATGAAGGATCGGAATTTTTGAAAAATTCCGCCCGTTTTCTTTGAAAGAAAACGATCTCCGCCTCTTAGGATGTAACTAGTGCCAAAGCTGCGCGCGCCGCCTCGCGCCCTTTTTCGACAAAATGCGCACGGTAGATGGCATTGTGGTGGTCCGTTTCCTGATAATGGTGCGGGGTAAGGGAGACCGATAGCACGGGCACGCCGGTATCCAGCCCCACGCGCATCAGGCCATCGACCACGGCGCTGGCGACAAAATCATGGCGGTAAATGCCGCCATCGACCACAAAGGCGGCGCAGATCACCGCGTCATACTTGCCGGTCTTGGCCAGTTGCTGTGCTTTCAGCGGCATTTCGAACGCGCCTGGAACGTTGAATATGTCTGTTTCTACGTCCGGCGCGCCTTTGACAAAACCGTCACAGGCGCGGTCCACAATATCTGCATGCCACTGTGCTTTGACAAAGGCGAAGCGGATTTGGGGGTGGATCGGGGTGTCTGTCATTTGTATCTCCTTCAGGTTCAAACACGTCCACCCAAGGCGATCACAGGCCCATAGCCGCACCAAGGGGTGCGTCACAGGTCTGCATTCTCTTCCATCCGGACTTTAACCGTCGGCTCCGGCATCGCACCGGATCTGCTTGTCCCTGCGTACCCGTAAGGATGCGCAAGCGCTCGCGGGCTCGAAGAAACCTCTCCATACCGCCGGTGGGGAATTTCACCCCGCCCTGAGAATGAGGGCAGATTGCCAAGCATGGCCAACCTCTGCAATAGCTTATCGCGTCACGTGTTCAGGAGTAGCCCATGCACCCCAATCTGGTTTATCACGATGCAAGCAACGCACGGAACATCGCCTTTGCACGGGCGCGGGCCTTAGGTGTTCTGGCTGTTAACGCAGAAAATGGCCCGCATATCAGCCATATTCCGTTTCTACTGAACGCCGATGCCACTTGTGCGGATCTGCATCTGGTACGCTCGAACCCGATTGCGCGGATGGATGCGGGGCCGCATGTGGCAAAGATTATCATCTCTGGGCCGGACAGTTATGTCTCGCCGGACTGGTACGGAGTGCAAGATCAGGTGCCGACGTGGAACTATATTGCTGTGCATTTGACCGGCACGCTGGAGCAATTGCCGCAGGAGAGCATGCACGACATGCTGGATCGCCAGTCTGCTGCCTACGAGGAACAGTTGCTGCCCAAAACACCGTGGACCACTGCCAAGATGACACCGGAGGTTCTGGAAAAGATGATGCGCCAAATTGTGCCGTTCCGCTTCACGCTGACAGGTGTGGACGGGACATGGAAGCTGGGCCAGAACAAGCCCGACGCGGTGCGTATTGCTGCGGCAGAGCAGATGGCGGACCACGGAATTGGCAGCGAGGTGGCGGTGATTGCCGCTATGATGCGCAGTCTGGATCACCTCTAAAGTACGGTTGCCATGCCCGAGTTTCAGGTAAAGAATGGCCGATATAAACGTCAACCAAGGAACGCCAGCATGAAGCTCTATTACGCCCCTACATCGCCCTATGTGCGCAAAGTCATGATTCTGCTGGAAGAGACAGGCCAGCGCGACGATGTGGAACTGGTCAATGTAGCAACGACGCCTGTCGCTGCCGACCCTGCGCTGCTGGTGAAGAACCCGCTGGCCAAAATTCCGGCGCTGGAGCGTCCCGATGGTCCGACGCTGTATGACAGCCGTGTGATCACGGCCTATCTGGATGCGCGCGGCGGGGACAAGCTGTACCCGACGGGTGCGCGGCGCTGGGATACGCTGACGCTGGAGGCGACAGCGGACGGGATTATGGATGCGGCGATCCTGATGGTCTACGAGACGCGCCTGCGGCCGCAAGACAAGCAGATGCCGGAATGGGTAGAAGGCCAGTGGGGGAAAGTTGCGCGCAGTATTTCCGCCCTGAACACCCGCTGGGTCAGCCACCTGAACGGTCCGCTGGATATGGGCCAGATTTCAGTTGCCTGCGCGTTGGCTTACGTTGATTTCCGGCATGACGCGCGCGGTTGGCGCAAAGGCAATGACGGGTTGGCCGCGTGGTTCAAGGCATTCGAATCGCGTGCCTCGATGCAATCGACCGTGCCGCCGACATCATAATTCAAGGGAAACAGCATCAAATCAGTGCTGATTTTCACCAAGTGCGACGGTTTGCGCGCCTAAACCATCTGGACGATTGCGATGGTGCAAGCTAGATAGTTCAACAATAAATGACGTCTTGTTCCAAGTTCGTCCAGATTCCTGTTTGCCGCCTGGCGGCCCAATTACGGAGAAACCGACGTGTCACAAGCTGATGATATCGAAGGCAACCGGAGGGATTTCCTCTATTATGCCACTGCAGGTACGGGTGCTGTTGCCGTGGGTGCTGCTGTCTGGCCTTTGGTCAACCAGATGAACCCTTCAGCGGATGTGCGGGCATTGTCCTCTATCCGCGTTGACGTGAGCGCGGTCGAGCCGGGCACACAGTTGACAGTCAAATGGCTGGGCAAGCCGGTGTTCATTCGCCGCCGCACAGCTGAGGACATCGAAGCGGGTCGTGCAGTTGACCTTGCCGATTTGCCGGATCCAGTTGCACAGAACGAGAATATTGCGACTGCGCCTGCAACGGACGAAAATCGTACGATGGATGAAGCCGGCGAATGGCTTGTGATGATGGGTGTGTGTACGCACCTCGGTTGCGTTCCGATCGGTGACGGTGCCGGTGATTTTGGCGGCTGGTTCTGCCCCTGCCATGGCTCGCACTACGACACAGCAGGCCGCATCCGCAGAGGTCCCGCGCCGACGAACCTGCCCATTCCTGTGGCAGAATTCCTCGACGAAACCACATTGAAACTCGGTTAAAGGAAAAAACATATGTCTGGAATTCCTCACGACCATTACGAGCCGAAGACAAAAGGCGAAAAGTGGATTCACTCGCGCCTGCCGATTGTCGGGCTTATGTACGATACACTGATGCTCCCCACGCCCAAGAACCTGAACTGGATGTGGATCTGGGGCATCGTTCTGACGTTCTGTCTGGTGTTGCAAATTGTGACCGGCATCGTGCTGGCCATGCACTATACGCCTCATGTTGATCAGGCATTTGCCAGCGTCGAGCATATCATGCGCAACGTGAACGGCGGCTACATGCTGCGCTATATGCACGCAAATGGCGCATCATTGTTCTTTATTGCTGTCTATGCCCACATTTTCCGCGGTCTCTATTACGGCTCGTACAAGGCACCGCGCGAGATCACATGGATCATCGGCATGTTGATCTACTTGCTCATGATGGCGACTGCGTTCATGGGCTACGTTCTGCCATGGGGCCAGATGTCCTTCTGGGGCGCGACTGTGATCACAGGTCTATTTGGCGCGGTCCCGTTTGTGGGCGAGGCAATCCAGACGCTGCTGCTGGGCGGACCCGCTGTAGATAATGCCACGTTGAACCGTTTCTTCTCGCTGCACTATTTGCTGCCATTTGTGATTGCCGGTCTGGTAATCCTTCACATCTGGGCCTTCCACACTACAGGTAACAACAACCCGACAGGCGTTGATGTGCGCCGCACGTCCAAAGAGGACGCCGAAAAGGATACGCTGCCTTTCTGGCCCTACTTCGTGGTAAAAGACCTGTTCGCGCTTGCCGTGATCCTTGTGGTGTTCTTTGCTGTAGTAGGCTTCATGCCCAACTACCTTGGCCACCCTGACAACTACATCGAGGCGAACCCGCTTTCTACACCTGCGCACATTGTACCGGAATGGTATTTCCTGCCATTCTATGCGATCCTGCGAGCCTTTACAGCTGATGTATGGGTTGTACAGCTGACCTCGCTGATCACCGGCGGCATCGTAGATGCGAAATTCTTTGGTGTTCTGGCGATGTTCGGTTCGATTGCTGTCATGGCCGCTGTGCCGTGGCTGGATACCAGCAGCGTGCGCTCGGGTCGGTATCGCCCGATGTTCAAGTGGTGGTTCGGTCTGTTTGTTGTGGATTTCTTCGTGCTGATGTGGGTAGGTGCGATGCCGACAGAAGAACCTTACGCAACAATTTCGCTGATCGCTTCTGCCTATTGGTTCGCTTACTTCCTCGTCATCCTGCCCCTGCTTGGCGTGATCGAGAAGCCGATGGCCCAGCCCGAGACGATTGAAGCGGACTTTAACGCGCATTATGCGCCGAGAGTTGGCGGCACGAGCACAATCGTGAAGCCAGCGGAGTAAATTGAAATGAATATGATCAAAGCAACACTCCTCTCCGCCGTGCTGGCGCTGAGCGCTCCTGCCGCGTTTGCGGCGGGGGCAAGCGCGCACGAAATCGAGAACATCGACTTCTCTTTTGACGGTCCTTTCGGATCCTATGATGTAAATCAGCTTCAGCGCGGTCTGCAAATCTACACAGAGGTATGCTCAGCCTGTCACGGGTTGAAATTTGTCCCGCTGCGGACGCTTGGAGATGAAGGCGGCCCCATGCTGCCCGAAGAGCAAGTGATCGAATATTCGAAAAACTTCGAGACGTTCGATGCTGATCTGGATGATTTCCGCCCATCTACGCCTGCGGACCATTTCCCGCATTCGGCGTTGTCCAATGCGCCTGACCTTTCCCTGATGGCGAAAAAACGCGCAGCCTTTCACGGCCCTTACGGTCTGGGCATCAACCAGTTGATGAAAGGCACAGGCGGCGCGGAATATATCGCAGCGCTGCTGCATGGCTATACGGGTGAGGAAAAAGAGCAGGCGGGTACAACCTTCTACGAAAACCTCTATTTCCCCGGTGGCTGGATCGCAATGGCACCGCCGTTGTACGACGAGGGTGTCGAGTTTGCTGATGGCCATGAGGCAACAATTGAGTCGATGTCCCATGATGTTGCTGCGTTCCTGATGTGGACAGCAGAGCCCAAGATGGGCGCGCGCAAGCAGGCCGGTTTTGCCGGTGTGCTGTTCCTGACGCTTTTGTCGGTCTTGCTGTATCTCAGCAACAAGCGGCTCTGGGCACAGGTCAAACACAAAGATTGATCTTTTAGAGTATTGAAATTAAAAACGTCCGCCAGAAACAATCTGGCGGGCGTTTTTGTTTGCGGAATATTTCTCTGTTAGGGTGTCAGGCCGTCAGGCTCGTGCCGTTATGGCCGGTAATGGCCGTGCGCACAATTGTACCCTCGAGTTGCGGGGTCTCAAAGCTCACTTCTGCAAATTGGGCAGTCCGCCCCATCAACGTGCTTTCCATCAGAATGTCGTGGCGTCGGCCAACCTGTGCAGCCAGATGGCACTGTACTTGCGCATCGCCCGCTATGCGCAGCCGTGCGGCACGGTCTTTGATCGTCGCCCCGTTAACGGCCGGCATACGCGCCGCCGGAGTGCCCTCGCGCGCGGAATAGGGAAAGACGTGCAACCATGTCAGGTCACATTCGTTCACCAGTTTTAGTGAATTCTCGAACATCTCTTCCGTCTCGGTCGGGAAGCCCGCGATGATATCCGCGCCAAAGGTCATATCGGGTCGCAATTTACGGGCCTGCATACAAAAAGCGATGGCATCGTCCCGCAGGTGACGGCGCTTCATTCGTTTGAGGATCATGTCATCGCCGTGCTGCAATGACAGGTGCAAATGCGGCATCAGGCGCGCCTCGGTTGCGATGGCCTGCATGAGATTTTCGTCCACCTCGATTGAATCAATCGAGCTGATCCGCAGGCGCGGCAAATCCGGCACCAGTCGCAGGATACGCATGACCAGATCGCCCAAACGTGGCGCGGTTGGCAAATCCGCCCCCCATGAGGTCAGATCAACGCCAGTTAGCACAACCTCGTTAAAGCCCTTGTCCACCAGCCGCTTGATCTGTTCTACCACGACACCCGCAGGCACAGACCGCGAATTGCCGCGCCCGAAAGGAATGATGCAGAATGTGCAGCGGTGATCGCAGCCGTTTTGCACCTGCACATAGGCGCGGCTGCGCGTGCCAAAGCCGTCTATCAGGTGGCCTGCCGTCTCGGTGACGGACATAATGTCGTCCACTTGCAGGGCCTCTGTCTCGCCAATGAAATCAGCAGCCAGCCCGCGCCATGTATCGCCGAGCATCTTTTCGGTATTGCCGATCACAGCATCAACTTCCGGCATGGCAGTAAAGGTCGCAGGCTCGGTCTGGGCAGCGCATCCGGTTACGATCAGGCGTGCATTGGGGTTGGCCTTGCGTAGTTTGCGGATGTCCTGCCGTGCCTTGCGCACCGCCTCTGCGGTGACGGCGCAAGTATTTACAACGATGGCATTTTGCAGGCCCGCATCCGCCGCCAGCTGCTTCATTGCTTCCAGCTCGTACTGGTTCAGGCGGCAGCCGTGGTTAGAGAAGATCGGCGCGCTCATAAACAGCTCGCTATAAATTCAGGCGTTAGCGTCCCATTCGCAACATGCATCGTCTCGCCTGTCATCCAGACGCCGTCCTCGCGCCAGTCGATGTGCAGGTTCCCGCCGTCCAGATCAATGCGCACAGCGCGCCCTGTCAGGCCCAGCCGTGCCGCTGCGACAGCGGTTGCACAGGATGAGGAGCCAGACGCAAGTGTCAGCCCCACGCCACGTTCCCAGACACGCATGCGGATGTGATTTGTTCCGATGATTTGGGCGACCTGCACATTTGTGCGTTGCGGATAAAGCGGGTGATGCTCGTGCAGCGCACCAAAGCTGGCAAGATCAACAGCCGCAACATCATCGACGAAAAAGGTGCAATGCGGATTGCCCATACCGGTCGCCACCGGTGCGCCGTCAATGGGCAGCGAAAGCGTATCCATAGGCCCGATGAGTGGAATGTCGGCCCAGTCCAGTTGCGGATGTCCCATATTCACAGAGGTCAGACCGCCCCCGGCATCTTGTGCATATAGATCTCCGCGGTCAGTGGTGATGTGCAAAGCCTTTGCGCCGCTTGCATTCATTAAGTAGCGCGCAATGCACCGCGTGGCATTTCCGCAAGCCGCCGAGGTGGATCCGTCAGCATTATAAAAGGTCAAATGCACATCCGCGTTCCCGGTGCTGATCACTGCCAGCTGGTCGAACCCGATGCCTGTCTGGCGGTGTGCAATCGCACGAACCAGATTCGCAGGCATTTCCACATGATTGGCACGGGTATCAAAAACAACAAAGTCGTTTCCAAGGCCATGCATCTTCATAAATGGTATAGGGGGAGGGATTATATTGCTCATTACGCTCATATAACCGGAGTGATTGAATAATTCCAGCAGTGTGCGATAAATTCGTGCGTTATGGGGGTTGACCCGATCCCCTCAGCTTTCTAAACCACGCGCAGTGGGCCTGTAGCTCAGTTGGTAGAGCAACTGACTTTTAATCAGTAGGTCTCGGGTTCGGATCCCGACGGGCTCACCATTTTACCAAACTGTCATTGGTCACCGTAGTTGGGCACTATGGTCATGTTCTTGCGCACTTTGGTCAAGAAACTCTTCCACATGTGATTACACACATGATTTCCGCGCGATCGCCCCGGAGAAATATGTGGGCGAGTGTCGATTAGGGTGCCTTATCGGCCCGTTGTGCATAAACATCGTAGTACGGCGGTTTGTCTCGAGACAGTGCTGCTTTTGCAAATTCCCGTTCCCGAATTTTCATTTCCTGCCATTCCGCTTCAGTAGCAAGAGTATAAAGGTGCGCCACCGCACGGCTGTCTAGGCGCATCGCATCAGTTCTGCGTGCTCCGATGTGCGCGAGCACAGGCCAGTCTGCAAGCCTGTGCATCGCAGCATGTCTGAAATCATGTGTCATCTCAGCCCTCATCGTTTGTCTGACAGCGCCTGAGCTGAATTTGCCGCAATAGTTCGCGCGCAAAACAGCAAGGATCAATGATTACTCCATATAACGTGCTGAGCGGGTCGTTCAGAGATCGACGCAAACCTGTGTGGGCCTCGCGGGAACGTAATCTCGGTGCCGAATATTAATGAAGCTCCATAAGGCCATTGCATCCGCGCTTTGTGTTCAATTTTCGTAATGTTTCTTGACAAATAATATCGTGAATCTCGTTCCAGACCAGTTGGGCTGAGACACGGCCATCGGCGTTCATAACACTTGTGAGTATTTCCTGAAGTGTTGAATTTTCGGGATCAACTTCTTGGTGCCCCATCGTAAACAGATGCCCAAGTTCACGCTGTCTTTCGAAAATAGGACCGTTCGGCAGGTAGTTATCAAGTACCGGGAACCCAGTGAACGCAGATTTCACAACTTCGTATTCTTCATCAGATTCTACGCCAGTCACTAAGCCGAAAGTGAGAGTGTCCCTTTTGAGATATTTCGCCAACATTTTACTGCTTAACGCTGCTTCTGACGCATTCATAAAGGGTGCGATGACTAGGGTCCGTGGACATTCATCTTGAAGCAATGAGCGCGGCGGCAAGGTGCCAAGACGCGGTATAGCTACTTTCTGTTTTATCATATCTGGTTGC